>Ga0315293_10002143_pt1 | contig 19045 bp, 16 predicted proteins | sample YL17G13_20_MG_FD_203071 | JGI IMG/M metagenome (GOLD analysis project Ga0315293, IMG submission 203071) | Sediment microbial communities from Yellowstone Lake, YNP, Wyoming, USA - YL17G13_20 | ecosystem: Environmental > Aquatic > Freshwater > Lake > Sediment | place: USA: Wyoming | collected... | reverse complement strand
TGCGTAAAAAACACCCTGATTTCAAATTATCTTATATTGATCCAAAAACAAAAACAATGAAGAAAAAGCCGCATTCACCTAATAAAATATGGTTTGCAATATTTGATAAAAATGGGCGAGATTATCTGTCTCCTAAGGATTTTTCAAATAGTGCGTTTCTGAAACAAATGAAGAAAATCTCGAGTGAAATTTATGATTATGATGATTATCCCAATCCAGATAACCTTTACACCAAAATGAAAGAATCAGGTTTGGAAAAATTATACACGAAAAAATGGTTTGATAAACAATATAAATTTATTGGGAATCAGTTAAAAGATATGTAATATTGAAAATTGTTATTCTTTCTCAATAACAAGTAAAACATTATTATTTTCATCCATTATCTTATGAAACTTTTTAGTTAATTTATCACAAATTTCCTGAATTATCAATTAACAAAGCAAGACATCAATAAAAAAAAATATTGTACCTTAATGAATTCTATATTTTACTACCGAATATTGAAATCAAATGCAAATACAAAACCGCGTTGTCTTCCTTTCACATTTGATCCATATACCTTTTGTGGGCAACAAAATTCAACTTGTTCAAGTCATTAGTTGAGTAGTAAGAATAATCCAGGATATAAATGGAATTTATTGTCAGTGTAATTGTTACGGGTAGGGTTTATGATTAAACATAATTATAAAAATAAGAAAATAATAAATATTTTCTTATATAATACGTAATGTCTTGTAATTGTGACCCAAAAACAGTTTGTAAGAAAGTTTGTAAAAGAGGTTTTAATGGTTGGATTAATTCACCAGAATTTTCATTGAAAGTTAAGGAAGCTAAAAAAGCAACATTAACTTTCACTAATGTCCGTAGATTTAGTTTATATCAGGTTTATAATGAATTTAATAAAAAACTAAATTGTGACAGAAAAGTATATGTTATTAAACCAGAAAACTATAATTTAGTTTTAAAGAGGTTTAGTAAAAGAACTTGTTATTTAGAGTTTGAACCAACACCAGAAATTGGAAAACATTGTCAGGTAGCTTTCAATTTATGTTCATCACAATATAATGAAAAAACAAATAATATAAATTTAGAGGTTGTTGTTGATAAATTTTATATTGATGGTGTGTTAAAACCAATCCAGGATATAAATGGTATTTATTGTATGTGTAATTTAGATACAGCAAATGATATATCCCGTGGAAATGGATGTTCTTGGATTCAAATATATCTCCTCGGTTGTACTACAACTACCTTTAATAAGTGTAATTGTTAAAAACCATAACTTGGAGCAAAAAACTATGAATTCATTTTAACCCTTACAGCGTTATGAAACCTCTAGGAGGTTTCCTAGATTTTCTTAAAATTACCTACTTATTTATTATTTATTGATAATCATATGGTTAAACTTTTAAATATATTGATATTTAGTTAAAATATCAATATATACTTGACGCTGTAAGGGTTAAAAAAGTTTAATAAAAGAACTTGTTATTTAGAATTTGAGCCAACCCCAGAAATTGGAAAACATTGTCAGGTAGCATTCAATTTCACTGGGGTGTATTGCTGAAGTGACCGACATTATAAAAAATAGTGGGAGAAAGAGTATTATATTCATTAAATGATAATATATAATAAAAATAAAAAAAATATAATTTTTATATTTTATAACATATGAAACTTGGCAAAAAAAAGAAAAGGAGAATTATATTTTAATTATTACTTATACATAAAAAACAGCATATTTTGGAAAAAAGATTAGCTGCTCAATTTTAATAATAAATTGTTGTGTTAAATTATATAGAAATAGGAGATGCCCTTAAAAAAATAAAGCTCCAATATATTTACTTTATTCCTAATTTTATTACTGAAAATTTAACTTTCCTTTTTTATAAATATTTTGGCATTCACCTTTTACTTCATCAACTTTTTTAACATACTCTGCAACATAATCACCATGAGTAAATCCTAATTCCATATCATAATAATTTTTTTTATGTTTCTCAAGTATAAATCCATAATGATAAATAAACGCTTTATATCCAAAATGTTTTAAGAAAAATCCATAATAATATGAGTTATTAATAAATGTATTATTTTTAAAAATTAATAGATTAATCATTTTTTTACCCATATTTTTTATAAAAGTATCTTCACCATGTGGAAATATTATATTAAAATTACATATATCTCTTCTCTTATCTAATTCTTTATCATCATTCAAGCATCTGAATAAATCTTCTTGTATTGCATGTTCATATTTATCATCTCTTAAATCTAAATAATTATTATTTATTTTTCTATTCACAATTTCATTATTATAAAATACATCTACTGTTAAGTTTAAAACATTCAAATCTTTAATTATTTTTGACCTAACACAATTCCAAGGTAAATCTGATTTTGCAGAAAAAAACATATTAATTTTAGGATATAAACTATAAAACCATTGTTCATACTTTTCACTACGAACTTTATAATATACATGATAGATCCATGAATCTTTTTTTAATGTATCCATCTTGAATATATTTGACATTCCTTCTTTAGTAATTGGAACTAGAATATAAGCTAATTCTATTTCATCCAATTTAACCATCATATCTTGTCCAGTATTTTTAAAATCTTTTTTATTTTTCAGTTTATAATTTTTAATAATCATTTCACCATTTAATATTATAACATCACTTGAAGCAACTATTTTATTACCTATTTTTATCAATATGTAATAATCTTTCGGAAATTTATAGCTCATTAATAAATTAATTGGGATGGTTATTTGAATTTCTGTATCTGATATTTTGACATTCTTTTGATATAATCCATTTATTTTTCCAGGATATTTTATAAATCCTTTTTTATAAAATCCATCTTTACCATAAAAAGTTATTATAGGAAAATATAAATACATTTCTTCAAAATATGGAAAAAAAATATGTGGAATAGTATTGAAATATGTAAATATTAAAGGATTAGGTAAATCTAAAAATTCCTTTTTGAATAAGCTAAAATATTTTTCGCTACCATACCCTCTTTTATAATATTTTTTTATATTATCAAGTGACTTATTAGATGAAAATAACGTACAATAGTAAAATGTAATAAATGACCTGAAATATGAAAATGTTAAATTTTCATCACTTTTGTATTTGGTAGGTTTAAGAAAAAATTTATTTTCCATTTAATTAATTGGATAAATTATTTTTTAATATAATTTTTATGATTTTTGTTAACCCGATGATATAGCATATTTTCTAATGAAACCTAAATGGAATTTTAGAATACTCTTTCAAATGAATCACGATTCCACCTTGAAAAATTTGCGTAAATAACTCTTGCTTTTTCATAAACAATATAAATTCCATAAATTGGCTTGAAACAATCAAATACGTAAATCCGCGCCAATTTCATATTTCGGACGTGAAATATATACACTTCTATTTTTCCAGATTTTGTGCCAATGTAAATTGTAGATTTGAGTGAATTTTTGCGCGTGTCAATTTCCAAACAAAGTATTTCAGTTGTCTCCATTTTCATCTTAGTTATTTCATCAAGCTTCTCTTGTGTCAAAACAATCATTTCTCGCAGTAAAACAACCGCTATAAAATGATGGGTATCAATTTTGAAAAATCTGGCGTATTTAATGGGTTCTTGAAATCCAAAGGATTCAACAATAATTTTACTGTCACACACTAATTTAAGTATATTATTATCAATCAAAATTTTTTCTGATTCATAGTTTCGCTCTTCAATATAATAATCACTCAATTTTGGTTTATTAGAACAAAAACAGGAAAACATTATTTTATTTTGTTAAAGTTTGTAAAATAAATAATCATTTTTTATAAATTATTCGCTAATTATATGGTTGATTACAAAATAAATAAACTAAATAATTTTTTTAGAGATTTCATTAAATTTTCCATCTAAACAAATTATTAGAGAATAATAAGAATCATATAAAAAGGTTAAATAGGTTAGAAAATAACTCTATTTTTTTATTTTTTATTTTAGTTAGGAAATATATTAGGAAATTAGAAGTTCATGGGCTTCTTTAATTGGATATAAAGGGTATGAATCACTTACATGTGAATAAATTTTTTTTATTTTATTTTCCCATTCTTCAATTGTTCCTTTCCATAATATTTTTTTAACAAAATATTTACTACTAAATGTTCCATTATTTTGTATTTTGGCTGCAGTGTATAATACGCAAACATTTTTTGAACTTTGAATAATAATATAACTTTGAAATGGAATATTATATTTATATGGTTTTATTTCAAGACTTCTCATTAGTTCTAATTGATTAATATCATGTGTAATTAATATTCTATTATCTCCATAATTCATTTTATCTAAATATTGTATAACCGGTATAGATTGGTAAATAGAATATTGTAGAGGAAAATAATAAGAAAAAAAATATTGTTTCCATAAACAAGCTGATTTAAGTAATTCTTTTTGATATTTAAATTTTTTCATTGTTTTATAAATTTTATTAAATGGTGAAATTTCTATTGCTGACATAATAATTTTATCCATTGTTATGCTAATATTATTACTATAAAAAGAAGTAATTTCTCCATTAACTATCACAGGTGGTAATTTTCCAGTTAAATTTTTATTTTTTAAAACTAAATTTAAATAATTCAAAAAATTTATTGTTAATGTATGTAATATTTCTGGATTAATAGAAGTTGGTTTTGAAGGAGGTTGTTGAGGGAAATCACCTGGTTCAATATCTTTAGTTACTGCATCAATATTTTTTTTATTAAATTCATATAATTCTTTGGGTTTTTGTTTATCAATAACGATAGTTAATTTTGGTTTTTTATTTTTTATTTTATCTTGTAGTATTCTACCAGTTTCAAATGTTCTTTGAGCTAAAAAATCACATCTAATTTCATCCCAATTATTATTAAAATTGGATAAACCAATTGTATTTAATCCTAATTGAACACATTGATTAATTGAATCAATTTGTATTAATTTAGTTGCTTCTTTTTCTAAATCTTGATTCCAAGCTGAAATAGGATGTGGAAAATTTATTTGATTTGGTAAATCAATTTTTTGACTGTTAAAAAAAGAAATTGTTCCACGTAAAGAATGTCTTGTTATACATAAAATTTTACAATCATTTATATTTAAAATTTTTTTATTTATTCTATTCCGTATCTTAATTATTATGAATGATATAAATATTATCAATAATATTATAATAATTAAATATAAAAATAATTTAAAAAATAAATCATTTTTAATATATTTTTTCATTTATTATATTTTATATTAGAAAATAATTATAAATTACACCGACCGAAAAGAAAAATGAGATAAATTTATAATTGGTTTATAACCAAGGATTTTATAATATTCTTTTAAAGAATGTAGAAATTATAAATTGTGATTTCTGCGATTTTACCTATCTGCACTACTATTAGTAACTTATTCTACAAATACCACTTTGAAATTATGGTGTATTTTTAATAAAATATTCTAATAGGTTATTGAAATTAGAGCAGGTCTATACAAATAAACCATTTTATGCTCAGAATGATTAAAGTATTAAAAGAACATATCCAAAAAAGTATTTAGTTAGTAAATTAAATAAATAGTATAATTTATAATTTTATTATGAAAAAAATAATTTATATAAATATATAATGAATTTATTAAAAACAAGTATTAATTTTCAAAAAAAAAATGTAGATTGGTTAATAATAAATATAATATTTTATATTACTTATTATCCTCTAGAAATGATAATTTTTGGTTTTTTATTTGGAAAAATATTCTCTAAAATTGGGGATATAAAAAAAAATATGAATTCCATATTATTTTTTATGGGAATTATTATAATTGCCTATTTAATTCTCGAAACAATTGGATATATTAAAGAAAGATATGATGCATATTACATTCCAAGAATGAATCATTATACTAGATTTCAACTTATTGATATTATTTTTAATAAATTGTCTTCAAATTATGAAAGTATTAATAACAGTGAATTTATAGGAAGATTATTAAAAATTCCTAATTTTTTATCAACTTTTAATGAAACATTTGGCAGAGCATTTGTGCCAATGTTTATATCAATTATCGGTGTATGTATTTTCTTTTTATTTATGAACTGGAGATTGGGGATCTTAACTATTATTTTATTTTCATTATATATTTTTATTTTTGTTAAAATAAACCAAAGGAATATTAAAAAATCTAAAATAAAAGAAATTAATGAAAATAAATTACTTGATGAAATTGATGATTTATTACATAATTCTTTCAGCACTATTACAACAGGAAGTATAAATAAAGAAAAAAATAGAATAAATCAAAAACATACTATATATGATGATATTCATAATAATCAAATGAAAACTACTGGTAGTAATCGGTTTATTATAACTATTCTTAATCTATTTATTTTTTGTTTATTAGTAATATATATTATTTATCTTTATAAAAAAAATTTAATTTCTAATTCATTAACTATCACATTTATTATAATTTTAATTTTTCTTCTAAAACAAGTACGTATTAATATTTATAGATCTTGTGAAATATTTGTTTCCTTAGGAATTATTAATGAAAATAATCAATTTATATCTTCTCTTCTTAAAGATATAGTTATTGATGGACATATAGACAATCACAAAATAAATGGTAAAATAGAATTCAAAAATGTTAGTTTTAATTATCCAAATAGTTCTCAAAAAGTATTAAATAATGTTTCTTTTAAGATAAATCCTGGAGAAAATATTGCTATAATTGGTAAAAATGCAAGTGGTAAAACATCAATTATTAAATTATTATTAGGATTTTATAAATTATCATTCGGGGAAATACTAATAGATAATATAAATATAAATGATATAAAGAAAAAATATCTAAGAAATAAAATATCAATAGTCAATCAAAATGTAAAACTTTTTAATCGTTCTGTTATAGATAATATTGCTTTTGGAACAAAATATTCATTAGCTGAAATTAAAGAAAAAATAAAATATCTAAAAGTAATGGAAGTTTTTGATAAACTACCAAATGGACTGAATACTATGGCTGGTAAATATGGAGATAAACTTAGTGGTGGTCAAAAACAAATCATATATATGTTAAGATGCTATTTTAGGGAAAATCCAATTATTTTATTGGACGAGCCAACTGCAGCGGTCGACCAATATCATAAAAATTTTGTTTTAGAAATGATTAAAGAATTGACTAAAAATGCAACTTGCATAATAGTATCACATGATCCAAGTATTTATTCTAGTGAACTATTTCATAATAAATTTTTAATTGAATATGGTGTATTGAGTCAATTTCAAAAGTAGAATATTTAGTATTATAATTTCCTTTTTATTCTTCAAAAATATCATATATCTATTCATATTTCATAGTACTTACCAAAAATATACCTTTTACATGAATTTTTGATTTTTAAAAGATGATTGTGATAATCTTTTTATTATATTTTCAAAAGTGTATAAATATATTCATCTAATTTATTAAAATTATATTTATTATATATATAAATAATGAATTTAGAAAATGTTGGTATTTATTCTAAATTTAATATTGTTTTAACTTTTCTTAAAGAAAAGTATATTCTAAATAAAGGTATTTTAACCAAAAAAATTTTAAATGAATTAAATGTAAAAATAAATAATTCACGTTCAAAATCAAAGAATGATGATTCATATTTAATAATTTTAGATATGGATATAAAACATATAAAAGATATATCTAATGCTGAAATAATAACTGAAGAAATATTATCAAATGAATTTAAAATTAAATTAGATACTCAAAAAAGCACATTTCAGAATATTATATCAAAACCAGTTAATTCTAATGCAATTTTTTATTGTAAAAAAATAATTAGTAATTTGAATAATACTATTTCCGCCATTCAAAGTTATTTTGAAAATTCAAAAATATTTGTTTATGAGAAAGATAATAAAAAATTATTATTTACTTTTTATAACAATGAAAAGAATGAAAAAAGAGTATTATTAACTTTTAACCTTATTAATAAAATTATTAAAAAAGACATGAAAATTAAAACAATTGACGTAAATTATACAGTTGAATCAAAATGTCCAGTTATGTCAGGTTGTCCTTATAAAAATAATGGAACTAATATTTGGTGGCCTAATCAACTTGATCTTAGAGTTCTTTATCAAAATAATCCAATGACAAGCCCTTATGATAAAAATTTCAATTATACAAAAGAATTTAATAGTTTAAATTTGAATGATGTAAAACGTGATTTAGCAGTTATGATGAAAAATTCTCAAAGTTGGTGGCCAGCTGATTTTGGAAATTATGCTCCATTCATTGTTCGAATGGCTTGGCATAGTGCTGGAACTTACAGGGCAGGTGATGGTCGCGGTGGTGGTGGCATGGGATTATTGCGTTTTGCTCCTCTTAATAGTTGGCCCGATAATGCAAATCTTGATAAAGCTCGCCGTCTTATTTGGGCAGTTAAACAAAAATACGGTAAAAAAATTTCTTGGGCTGATATTATGATTCTTGCCGGAAATGTTGCTCTTGAAATTATGGGCTTTAAAATAATAGGTTATGGTGGTGGTAGAGTTGATGTTTGGGAAACTGACTATTATACATATTGGGGCAGTGAAACGAAAATGTTAGATAATAGTAAACGTTATAAGCCGGATGGACAACTTGAAAAACCATTAGCAGCAACCAATATGGGATTAATTTATGTTAATCCGCAAGGTCCTAATAATGATCCAGACCCTATCTTGGCAGCATATGATATAAGAGAAACTTTCGGTCGTATGGGTATGAATGATGAAGAAACTGTCGCACTTATTGGAGGAGGTCACAGTGTTGGAAAGTGTCATGGTGCAGCTAGCGAATCTTATGTAGGTCCACCACCAGAAACAGCACCTATTCAACAAACGAACTTTGGTTGGAAAAATTCTTATGGAACTGGAAAAGGATGCGATACTATTACTAGTGGTATTGAAGTAACTTGGACTGATACTCCAACACAATTTAGCAATACTTATTTTAAATATCTTTTTGAATTTGAAGATCAATGGACACTTATAAAAAGTCCAGCAGGTGCCTTTCAATGGGTTGCTAAAGATGCAGAAGCTGATATTCCAGATGCTTGTAATCCAAATAAAAAACATAAACCTATGATGCTTACAACTGACCTTTCATTACTTTTTGACCCTAAATATAGAAAAATTTCGCGGTTTTATTTAGATAATCCTCAAAAATTTGCAGATGCTTTTGCTAATGCATGGTTTAAATTAACCCACCGTGACATGGGTCCCAAAATTAGATATCTAGGACCAGAAGTTCCTAAACGTAATTTTATATGGCAAGATCCAATCCCTCTTATTGACTATAAACTTGTTACACTTATTAATGTCACATATTTAAAACAACAAATAATTAAATCGAAACTTTCGGTATATGAACTGGTTTATACTGCTTGGTCTTCTGCTTCTACTTTTCGTACTACGGATAAACGTGGTGGCGCAAATGGTGCTCGTATTCGTCTCTCACCAATGAAATTTTGGAAAGTTAATCAACCAAAGCAATTATCAAAAGTTCTTTCTATACTTGAATCTATACAAATCGATTTCAACAAAAAGCAAACAGATGGAACTAAGATTTCACTAGCGGACCTTATTGTTTTAGCTGGAGGAGTTGGTGTAGAATTAGCGGCTAAAGCAGCTGGAAAAGATATAAATATACCATTTACACCTGGTTGTAATGATGCTTTACAGGAAGAAACTGATATAGCATCATTTTCTTTATTGGAACCAAAAGCGGATGGTTTCCGCAATTATGTATTAGAAAATTTAGAAAAGGAATCAGAAAAACTGCTGATTGATAAAGCACAAACTTTATTGCTAACTGGACCAGAACTGACAGTTATTGTCGGTGGTTTGAGAGCAATGGCAATAAATTTTGATAGATCTAGTAATGGAGTCTTAACAAATCGCCCAGGTTTGCTTACAAATGATTTTTTTATAAATATACTTCAAACTACAACTGTTTGGAAACCAACTTGTAAAAATCCAAACTTATTTGAAGGCTATGACAGTAATACTAATAAATTATTGTGGAAAGCTACGCGTGTTGATCTTATTTTTGGCTCAAACTCTCAATTACGTGCATATTGTGAAGTATATGCGTCTTTGGATGCACAAGATGCATTTATTTCTGATTTTATAAAAACATGGGTCAAAATTATGAATAATGACCGGTTTGACCTAAAAAAATCCCATGAAACCCAAAGTAAGTAATTCTCACAATTTTTATGAAATACGAATCATACGAAGCCGACATATTGGACATGTTTGATGAGTAAGAAGCCAAGTTGAAATACATGAATCATGAAATTTGTGACCACATGGCAATATTGCCCATGCAGCTGAATTATCTGTATCTAAACAAATGCAACATTCTTCATTTTGATTATTATCTAATAATAGTTGTGCAGGCAAAGAAATTGTTTGACTTCGTAGATGATTTTGGTAATAAGAATTAGAATGACCATTTACCGATGAAAAAAGGCAAATAAAAAATACAACAGTTATAATATATATCATGAAAATTATTATTGTATGAATTTTATAAATACTTTCACCTATTTCACATAAATTATCAAAATAACACTGAGGTGGAAATATTTTAACCATAAAAAATATTTTTAATATAAATTCTATTATTGAAAAAAGAATTCTCGATTTGGGGTATAATTCTTTTTTCCATTGCTCATAATCAGCAAGTGATGAGAACATAGTTCCATATCGTCTGAAATGTGCATATTCATATCGTAAACTATTCAAAGTAGATGTGATCATTACTACTATCATAATAATAAAAAAGACTGGTCTATCACATTTAGTTAGTGTTATTGTATAAGTTACAACAAACATAAATTTGAAAAAAACATATAATTTTAATAAAATACGTCGGTCATCATATAAAAACATTATGCTCTCATTTGAATTATTATGAGCAAAATAAGAATCAATCGTATAATCCATTATTTCATATACAAATATATTGGAATAATTTTAAATATTTTATAAAATATTTAAAATATGTATTATAAGAATAATTCGCCAAAAGAATTAAGTATTTTATATATGTCCATCTTAAAATTATTTTCTTTTCCAAAATATAACACCATCACTTCTTTTACTAACTATCCACAAATTACCATCTAAACCTGTATTTACTGTTTTTAATTTAAAATCTTTTGCATTATTTTTTGGACATTTTCGATTTGTTCCTCCGCTCATAGTTTTTCTTTCAAAATATATTAGATAACAAGTACTATCTGGGTGCATCCTTCCTTCTTCTAATAATTTTTTATCTTTTATGTTCCATGCTTCAGCTAAATAAGCATGAAAACCAAGAGAGCCAGTTACATTACTCGCTTTATCTTTATTATATTCTTCTGTTTTAGATAATAAACCATCATATAGAGCTATTAAAAAAAATTTGTTACCTTTAAAATTACGTAAAGCAGTTTCATCATATGAATTATCCATACTTCTCGGAAGAGGAAATGATAAAAATAAAGATGTATTTGTATCTTGTCCATATTTGTTTACAGCATCAACTGCATTTAATTCTATCATATTCGGAATAGCTCTAGAATTTGTAAATTCCGCCATTCTCATCATATTATTTGGTGGTGGTAATCCTTCTTTATTTATTCTACAAGCATCAGTAGCAATAACTTCAACTCCTTTTTCTCTTAATAATCGTGCATAAATACCACAACCACATCCGATTTCTAATATAGTTGATCCAGCTGAATTCCTTTTGATAAAATTAAGAGCTTGTTTAGTTATTGGCGCAGATCCCTTAAAACATGACAATACGTCTACTTCAGTCCCATGTATGATTACTTGTGAATTTCCCATATTTATATATATCTATCTGAAAAATATTTTCTTTTCCAAAATATTATTCCAATACTTTTTTATCATTTACATCCTTGAAGATTTAAAATTCCGTTTTTACTCAACATTTATTTGTCTCATTTTAAATCTTCAAGGGTATAAAAAGTTTAGTTTCTTCGTTAGAATATTCTAGTTATACTAAACAACTAACAAAATTAAATATTTATAAAAAATTTATTAAATACTATAAAGATATCAAAAAGGCACCCAACTTTAGTAGGGCACCTTCAAAATAATACTAGATTCATTAATGAGTTGGGATTATATCAATTATTATCAAATTCAACAAAACCAATTGCTAAATTATTTATGGATAAATATTTTACAGAAATTATGCCACAAATAAGAAAAACAGGTAAATATATAGAACTATACAAAGAAGAGCTAAAAGATCGTATCCTTTAAAAGAATGTAGAAATTATAACTTGTGATTTTTGCGATTTTACGTATATGATAAATTACATTTTCTATAAAATTTTTACACAAATGGACTTGCACTGAGTTCTTCCAATGTCCACGGTTTCTTTTTCTCACCGTGATATGGTCGCGCCCATCCTCCATGAATAAGAATTTCAGCAACGTTTTCTCCGGTTTCTAAAAATAATTCTCCTAATACTCTCCCACCATACTTATCCCAATCGCGGATACAAATTTTAGCAATATTTTTGGGAAACAATGACCTCATATAATCGCGGACTTTTACTGCGGCGGAATGTTCTTCGAGTAATCTACCTTCGGCATGCTTAATTTCTGGTGTATCTATACCAAGAATACGCAATGAAAATCGGACTGGCATGTCGCCGAATAATATGATTATTTTAACAGTATCACCGTCATAAATTTCTTCAATTCGGGCAAAAATTATTTTATCCTGGAATGGAACTTTGGGGACAGTTTTAGGGTCAATTTTTTCGAGAAGTTCCATTGCGCTCATTATATAATTAGATTGCGGATTATTTTTAATACAGCAAGATGCACAGGCGCCCATATTATTTTAATATTTTTATATTATTCAAATTTATTTATTCAATTTTTTAGCCCCTTTCAAAAAGGGGCTAACACTAATGAATCACAAGTGATTCATTACCCCTCAAATACCACTCATATTTTTAGCCCCTTTTTAAATGGATCTAAAAATTGATTTTTTATTTGATTAATTCTATAATAATTACATATGCAAAAATGCAATCAACTAATTTACAAGCTGGATATCAATACCTATTCGACAACAATTTAATTGATAATTTCCAGAATTATCAATTCTCTGAGCTTGACATTAATGAAAGAAAAATAGTATGCCTAGATAAATTCCATATTTTGCCAAATACGGAGGAAAATATTGGGAGAAATATTGGAATCAAATTAGAATTAGAAAATATTGCAAAAAATGGGTCATGTGCCAGTTTGGCCGAGTATATTTATGAATTGATAATTTTTACAAGAGGCTTCAATAGGTCGCAGATGAATCCTTCTTGCTCAATTTGCTAAATTTGGAATATATATTTTTTATTATTTATTATATAATATGAATTTTATATATCAAAAGGCGTTTAGTATTATAAAAAAAATACTTCCTAAAATTTCTGAAACTGAAATTATTGCACTAAAATCTGGTGGAGTATCTATAGATAGAGAATTGTTTAATGGGAAAGTTGACTATAATAAATTATATAAACCATTTATAAAAAATAAAGAATTCCAGATGGAAAATGAAACAAATGAATTATTACAACGTGTTGGTAGTGAAAACATCTATCCAAATAAAAATATCAATAATTTGATGAAATATTTAGGAAGTAAAGGATTTTTAAGTATGATAATAGATAAAAAATATAAAGGTAATCGTTTGTCTATTAGAGATCAATCACATATATTATCTAAAATATCATCTTATAATCCATCTTTAGCAGTAACTATTATGGTGCCAAATTCTCTTGGACCAGCAGAATTATTACAGCATTACGGAACACAATCCCAAAAAGATTATTTTTTACCAAAATTATCAGATGGGACTATGATTCCTTGTTTTGGACTAACTGGACCAAATAATGGGAGTGATGCAGTTGGTCAAATAGATAAAGGTATTGTTGAATTAGTAGATGGAACTATTAAAATAAAAATAGTATTAAATAAAAGATACATAACATTAGCTCCTATCTCAAATCTAATTGGAATAGCATTTAATTTAGAAGATCCAAATAGATTACTAAAAAATAATAGGTCAGGCATTTCAGTAGCACTTGTTGAAAATTTACAATCAGGTTTAATGCTACTAACATATCATAATCCAAATAATGCAGGTTTTCCGAATGGAACAGTTAAAGGAACTATATTTATTGAGCTTCACCAAATAATTGGTGGTGAAGATAAAATTGGAGAAGGATGGAAAATGTTAATGGAATGTTTAGCTGTTGGACGTGGTGTAAGCTTACCAGCTACAGCAAATGGTTCATCAAAATTTATAACACAATCTATATTGAATTATATAAATATAAGAAAACAATTTAATATGAATATTGGAAATATGGAAGCTGTTAAAGAAAAATTTATAGATATGTATTTGAATACTTGGATAATTCATTGTTCAGTAAATTTTACAAATCATATTTTAGATTCTGGTTCAACACCTTCAGTTATTACAGCTATTATGAAGCAACAGACCACCGAACGTGCAAGAAATATATTGAATAATGGTATGGATATTTATGCTGGAAGCGGAATATGTGTCGGTGAAAATAATTTTTTCACCAAATTTTATAATGCATCTCCAGTCGGAATTACTGTAGAAGGGTCTAATACGCTTACACGTGGTCTTATTATTTTTGGTCAAGGGCTTAATAAAAGTCATCCATATATATTTCCTATTTTTCAAAGTATTCAAGATAACAATTTAGATGAATTCAAAACAAATTTGAATAAAATGATTTCAACAATTATTATAAATTATTTCAATTTGATTTTTAAATATAATAATACTTCACAACAACGATTAGATAATGCTACACTTAAATTCAGTATACTGGCTAATTTTATAGCATTGATGGGTGGAAAAATTAAATCAAAACAAATGATGTCGGGTAATATGTCTGATATTTTATCAAATTTATATTTATCATATAGTATTTTATGGTATTATAATCATTTTCAATTTAATAATGAGATAAATAATTCCCTACGTGATGAATGTATAAGTTATTTAATGAATGAATCTGATTATAAAATGAATTTAATAATAGAAAATTATCCATTTACATCATTAAAACCATTTTTATATCTTCTTAAGAATAAAATACAACATAATAATTTTGAAAATAAAAATAAATTATATCAATTGATACTTAATGATGAAACAATACAAAATATATTTAAAAATGATATATATTATAAAGGAACTGTGCTAGATAAAATGGAAAAATTGCGTAAAATGAAACCAAATAGCGATGAATATAATTGTTTATATGATGATATTATTAAAGTCCAAGAATATTCATGTGTGAGAATGAAAGAAGATGTTATAGTATAATTCTAAAAAATAGCAAAAGAAGTTACACCGACCGAAAAGAAAAAATAATAATTATAAATATTATGGCTATATTAGAAATCTATGGAACAAAAGAACAACTAAAAATTATTAAAAAATTATTCAAAAAATATAAAGAACAAATAACGTCTAGGAATATAAAACTTAAGTATAAAATTCATGATGAATTTATAGGAAAATTGTATGTGAATGATGATAAATTGAAAACAGTTCATAATCCATCAGAACTAATTAATTTTTTAAATATTGCTGATAATATGTCGACAAGAGAACAACTCTTAGAAAAATGTGGATTACCAAATTACAATAAAACTTCACATTGTTTTAGTGACTCAACACACCATACTTGTTGTATGTTGGGTCCAGAAGCCCGAAAATATGCTGATAATTCCGGAAATCCAATTGGAATCGCAAGTGAAGACGCATTTTATTTAAGGTATGGAAAGAAACAAGATGAATTAGCACCTTGGTGCACATGCACTGGATCTAAAGTTTGTAGTTATTATTCTAATAAATTCAAGGACGGAACGCATATAAAATTTATAGGTAATTTAACGACAAAAAATGAAGAAGAAGGAATTTCTAAGTTAAGAATAATGAAACATGCGACACCAGGAGTAAAATAATAATTCTATTATATTATTCGATGTTATCTAATAATTCATAACCAGTATATTTGAATATCAATTTATTGAAACTTTCCCAATCATCATATATAATAGCATTACGTAAATCGATCCAATTCTGCAAAGCAATCTTTTTTAATTCGGGTGTCCGATTTGCTATATTTAATTCGTGTAATTTGGTAGATGGTTTCATTTCAGCTAATAATTCAACACCAATCCATTCAGAATATATTGGATTATGACCCAAAATTATTTTAGATTGTGTTTGTAAATAATGACGATTAGTATTCATAATTGATTTATAAATACTACTTATAGTATTTATATCTTCTATTGCAATTGCTTCCGATAACTTGTTGTGATATTGAGTATTATATGATGACCATACAAATTCATCAATATCTAAAAATAAATCTGGGTATTTTTTTGTTAATGTGGTTTTACCACCACCTCCACAAATAATTAATAGTTTCATCGTAACTTTTATAAAGGTAGATGCATATTTATTTTTAAGTAGAAATAAAATAAAACATCTAGATATAAAAATAAAATTTTTATATTTACAGGTTCAAAAGTTTGTAGTTATTATTCTAATAAATTCAATGATGGAACACATGTGATTTATCTACAAAAAATGAAGAATTATGAAACATACGACACCTGGAATTTTATAACTTAAAAGAAATTGCTAACATATATATAAAATGATAATCAAAATTAAATATAACGGCAACTGGGTTTTTGCAAATCCAGATTACAGTGAAGCCTTCAGGAATTATAAAAATCGACCAATGTATAGCAGAGAGGAGCAAGTTTTAACTGGCTCCTTAATAGTATATCGAATGAATAATGATGTATATTTACCAACTTATATACGTGATGGAAATGATGTTTATCCAATTGCAGATTTTGAGGATGTTCGCGTATTTTTAGTCGATGCGGACCCAACTGATTGGTATGCTGGGCGCAACTACCAAATTTGGGCTTATTACGACTTCATGTATGATGATAAAGTTCGGAAGACTTATGCTTCAAAATATTCGTCATATCTCGCTTATCCGGCTGATTCTGTTGAAATTGACATTGATGGATTACCACCAAATATTATTTTCAGTATTTCTCGGAATGATAATAATAGTGTTTATTATGAGAGGAATGATGGGAGTGGTGCGAGGGTCCGCATTTGTGACAATCATACGGCGCGAATTGGATATCGTGGGTATTATGCGAGGATGACTAGCGATATCGGATTTGTTTTTGGTGGAATTGTTAGCGTGGATGGATTAGAATTACCGTCATCCATTGTTTTAGAAAAGACGGATGTTGAGGAAGAACAATGCATAATGTGCTATTCAAATAAGAAGAATTTGCGTTTTTTACCTTGTTCGCATCTAATAATGTGTTCAGCGTGCTATAATATGCTTCAAAAAAAGAAGGAATGTCCGGTTTGTAAAGGATGTATTAGTTCGCTTGGAGTATAATTCAATCTCTATATATGCATAAAAAATCTCATAAATTTATTGACTCCTCCGAACATACTATGTTTTTCTTGCAAAAATGTATACCAAATTGAATAACTTTTAATAATGATTCATTTTCAGTGACCGTAGGAAAAAATTGATTAAAAACATGCATTATGTTTTTAATTATTTGTCAAATAAGATGAGCATAAATTATCTTAAAAAACTTATTAGAAAAGTAGAAGAAATTGAAGACACTGGAGTTCAGATTCCTGAGAATTTGCTTCAATCAATCGATTCTTTTGCAAGACAACTTGAACCTTTCCTGAAAGACTCTCCACAAAAAGCAGAGTTTGACGCGAAACAATCATAGATATTTATCTTTCATTGTGGAAAATCTTATATGATGACCTTTATCAAATAATACTCTTAGAACATATGCAGATTAATCCTGAGTTGAACGAACCACGTTTTTATGTTGAAAAAGATTATTCTGTAAATGTACGAAAAGAAGACATAAATGTGAAAATGACACAAATTCATAGTATGTTGGTTGCTCAATGGGAATCTCCAATTCCTCCTCAAATTGAACACATCTGCTTGTCAGCCAGTTTGTTAACTCCAGAAATGTTATATTCTTATATTACAGATGGACAACATTGTGGAGAATCTCCAATATATGGATACGAAATAGAACCTTCATTGTCACTAGATGCGAGACCACTTTCATTCGAAAAATATGTTAAGTATCAATTTGAAAAAGCGGATGATATCTGTGATGTGATTGGAAAGTTTAATGAATTTACATGTGTTGAACAATCGTATCACTTTCTGTGTGATCCAGAATCTAACATCGAGCTTGCAGAAGAAGCAATGAAAATGTATGGTTCAATGAAATATGAAGAGATTTTTAGATTCTTGAACAAAGAATATTGTATTTCAAACCATTTCTATATACCTCCTGCATCCGATGATGATTGAGCAAGAATCAAATGATTCATTTTTATAAAAACTGTTAAATAATGTAATTATGATTTCATAGAAAATAATACATAAAAAAGTTTCAATAATAACATTACTACCAAATAATGGAAACTCTAAAAAAACTTATACCAAAAATAAATTCAATAAAAACAAATATGGATGGTTCAAAAAAATCTTATGGTAATATAAATTTGCTCGATTTATATAATATTGCTGAACCAAAAATTGCGGAAATATGTTCAAAATATAATATAACTAATTTTGAACTTCCAAAAATAAGCGGCTATAATTCATTAGTTATTTATGCTGATAATAACCAATCCAAGTTCGCAATTAAAATTTTTGTTATTATTAAAAATGATATAGAAAATTTTGATACAATTTATAAACATGTATCTGAGAATCTGATATCACCCAAAATATATTATGACGAGAATATTCATTATAATTCGAAAAAATACGTTG
>Ga0315293_10002142_pt1 | contig 19047 bp, 16 predicted proteins | sample YL17G13_20_MG_FD_203071 | JGI IMG/M metagenome (GOLD analysis project Ga0315293, IMG submission 203071) | Sediment microbial communities from Yellowstone Lake, YNP, Wyoming, USA - YL17G13_20 | ecosystem: Environmental > Aquatic > Freshwater > Lake > Sediment | place: USA: Wyoming | collected... | reverse complement strand
AGCTGTTGCTCCTTGATGAACCAATGGCTTCAATCGATGCCAGTCTTAAGGATGATATCAAAAGAACATTTCGCCAGCTTAACAGGAACGGACTGACAATTATTCATGTTACTCACGATTATCGTGAAGCTGTAAGCCTCGCCGGAAGGGTTGGGGTGATTCATAACGGTCATATAATTCAGGAAGGGCCTCCTGAAATGGTTTTCAGTAAACCGATAAACAAATTTGTCGCGAGATATGCCGGAATAAGAAACTTTTTCAGGGTGAAATTCTGGCGCGAAAACGACAGCTGGAATGCAAGATGTGACAATAACCTTGTTTTTAAAATTTCCGGGAACGGTTTTCCTGAAGAAGGACTCATGATCCTTAAAAGCGACGATATTAAAATAATGGCTTCAGAACCTTTGTCTGGCTTGGATAATTGTTTTAAGGGAGTAATAAGGGAAATCAATACATCGGAATACGGAATGGAAGTAACAATAGATGCTGGTGAATTTTTCTATGTTGATTTGCCGGTATGTGATTTTAAATCACTGCAAATCCGCGAATCATCTGATGTTTGGGTTACTTTCCCAAAGGAGGCCGCAATAGCCCTTCCGGGAACTGGCTGAGAGCATGGAGCGTGGAGCATTTCGGGATCGCAATGACGGTAAATGCATGGTAATTCCCCCTTTGAAGGGGGTAGGGGGATGTAAGATTAAAATTATAAAAAGATAATCAATGGAAATGATCTCATTTGAGCAAGCCTATGATATTGTGATCAGCTCCGGCTTCAAAACGGATACTGAAACAATATCCTACACCGACTCATTAAACAGGATCCTGGCCGGCGATGTTGCCAGCGATATGGATCTGCCTCCATTTAATAAATCTTCTGTCGATGGCTTTGCCTGCAGAAAGGCGGATCTTGAAATCGACCTTGAGATACTCGAGACAATTCCTGCCGGGGTTTGGCCTGCCAGAACGGTTAATAACGGTAAGTGTTCCCGTATCATGACGGGCGCTCCTGTACCGGATGGTGCAGATTGTGTGATAATGGTTGAAGAAACTGAATTGTTGCCCTCGGGAAAAATCAGGTTCAGTGGCTCTTTTAAAAAGGAGAACATCGCAAAAAAAGGTGAAGATGTCAGGAAAGGAGAAGTGGTTCTCAGGGCAGGGAAAAGGATCAGGCCACAGGATATAGCCGTAATGGCAACAGTTGGACATGTTTCAGTTACCGTCAGTAGAATGCCTCGGGTTGGGGTTATAAGTTCAGGAAGCGAACTCGTTGAACCCAACAAAATTCCGGGAATATCCCAGATAAGGAACAGCAATGCCAGCCAGCTTATGGCCCAGGTTGCACGGGCAGGGGCCTTGGGAAGTTATTATGGGATCGCAGCCGATGATGAGGCCCAGACTCTTACTATTATTGAAAAAGCAATATCTGAGAATGATATGGTTCTTATAACCGGAGGCGTTTCCATGGGCGACTTCGATTTTGTACCTTCAGTTCTTGAACGTGCGGGGGTTAAAATTCTTTTTTCAAGGATTGCGGTCCAGCCCGGAAAGCCAACAACATTCGGACTTCATTCCAGGTGTGTGATTTTCGGACTTCCCGGAAATCCAGTATCTTCGTTCATTCAGTTTGAACTGCTCGTCAGACCGTTATTGTCAAAAATGATGGGTTATGAATGGCGGCCTTTGAGTATCAGTCTGCCGATGAATGAGAAGTTTACGAGAAGGTTTGCTGACAGGATGGCATTTATACCTGTAAAAATCACAGGTGACAATCGTGTTTCACCTGTTGAGTATCATGGATCAGCACATATCTCGGCCCTTCCTGAGGCTGATGGTATTATTGCAATGCCTGTCGGGAAACAAATATTTGAAAAAGGGGAAATTGTAAGTGTACGACAGATTTAACAGACCAATAAATTATCTGCGCATTTCGGTGACTGACAGATGTAACCTCCGGTGTCGCTACTGCATGCCCGAAGAAGGAATACATCTTCTCAGACATGAAGATATCCTGACATTCGATGAAATTACGGATTTCACAAAAACTGCTGTCGCAAGCGGGATAACCAAAGTAAGAATTACAGGCGGAGAACCGCTCGTCAGGAAGGGAATAGTGACCCTTGTCAGTATGATTGCCGGCAATGCCGGCATTAAGGACCTGTCAATGACCACTAACGGAACCCTTATGGATCAGTTTGCAGACGACCTTCATAAAGCTGGTCTTCAAAGAATTAATATAAGTCTCGATACAGTTGACCCTCAAAAATATTCTTACATCACAAGAAAAGGAAATCTGAAGGATGTTTTTAAAGGTATAGAAGCCGCAAAAAAGGCAAATCTTATCCCGATAAAGATAAATTGTGTGATCAGGGAGTCAAAATCAGAAAAAGATGCCAGGGAGGTTGCAGAATTCTGCAGATCAAATGGACTGGAACTTAGATATATCAGGGAGATGGACCTTGTAAAAGGTACTTTTTCGACAGTCGATGGGGGTTCGGGAGGCAACTGTTCCATTTGCAACAGACTTAGACTAACCTCCGACGGGAAGCTCAAACCGTGCCTTTTCAATAATTCTGAGTTCGATATCAGGAAACTTGGATATGAAAAAGCTGTTGAAATGGCAGTTAATGCGAAACCTGAACAGGGTTTAAATAATATGAAAGATGGATTTTATAATATAGGAGGATAAAATAATGGATAAATTGTCACATACCGACGACAAAGGTAAAGCGGTAATGGTAGATGTCGGATCAAAGGAGATACAGCACAGAAGCGCAAAAGCTTCCGGTCATATTAAGCTTTCGGAAGAGACTATGAAGCTTATCAGGGAGAATCTTGTGAAAAAAGGGGACGTACTGACAGTTGCTCAGATTGCAGGCATAAATGCAGCTAAGAAAACGTCAGCGCTGATCCCTCTCTGTCACAACATCGTACTGGATAACATTAAGGTTGACCTTTTTCCTGACGAGTCGGGGATTATTGCTGAAAGTGAAATACATTGCACAGGCAAAACGGGAGCTGAAATGGAAGCTATGACTGCAGTAAGCGTGGCGCTGATAACCGTTTATGACATGTGCAAGGCAGTAGATAAGATGATGGTTATTGACAGGATCATGGTAACCGAAAAAACGAAGGGATGAACATCCCGGACAGATTTGAGGTACTGATAATTACCTTGAGCGATAGAGCTTACAGAGGGGAATACCAGGATCTGAGCGGCCCCAGGATCAAAGAAATATTGTCAGAATTTTTCACTGCCCAAAAGTGGGATTCCAGTATAAGGATAACTATTATTCCTGATGATGCTGAAGCTCTTCAGAATGTTGTAAAGGAAGCAGGTATAACAGCGAATCTCATATTTACAACTGGAGGGACCGGCATTGGTCCGCGTGACATAACGGTCGAAACAGTGAAGCCCCTTCTGGTAAAAGAAATTCCGGGAATTATGGAATTCATCAGGATTAAATACGGGCAGGAAAAGCCAAATGCCCTCCTTAGCAGGGGAGTGGCAGGCATTACCGGGAAATCATTGATCTACACTCTTCCCGGTTCTGTAAGAGCTGTAGATGAATATATGTCGGAGATATTAAAGACCCTGAAACATGCTGTTTTAATGCAGTACGGTATTGACACCCACGATAAACATTAATCTGTGAGGCGGTTAAGTGTGTTTATGGTCTGCACTCCGATAACCCTGTCATACCTTTCGCGGGGATTCCTGCAGTATATAAGGACCGTATAATCGTTCTCGGTCTCATAATGACTTCCCTCAAACTTTGTTGCAACGCTGTCGTCAGCGCCGTTTTTCCTGAATACATATTCATAATTGTACCAGCCCTGCTTAAGAAGCATGATGCACTCGTAAGCTCCATCTGCTTCATTGTAGCTCATCAGGTTATTGGTATCAAACGACCAGTTGTTCAGAGCCCCTGAAACATACATTTTGCCTCCTTCAACCGGATATTTCGTTGGCAGGGTAAAATAAACGTACACATAATCAGCATCAGTCTCGGGATTCTTCTCCTCCTGAACTGCAATAAAATATTTACCGTTGAAATCCTCCCAGTAGAAATATGGTTTGAATTCCCTGTTTTCTGACGGGAAAAGATAAACATGATAATTGGAAATCAGGAAATCAATCTTTTTTACATACTGCGACTGGTACCTTATGCTTTTAATATCGAAATACCTGAATTCATTTCCACCCTGGAAAACGTTCTTTTCTGATAACGAACTGTATTTAAGTTCATTGCTTCCAAAAAACTCTGGCTTTAAATTTCTTTTCGCATTGTTCCAGCGTCCGTTCTGAAGAATGCATGCATAAACATCCCTGTATGGATCATTAATTCTGACCGCGGAAATACTTACAGTAAAATCGATCTGCTGGTTTATATTGACATCTGCTGTCATTCTTGGCCTGTGGGCCGAAATATTTATCCCCGCAACATCCTCGGTAATTATAAAACGCTGTGAAAGAACAGGATTTTCCGGCTCATTAAGTGGATGAATCAAAAGAACATAATTTCCTGACAATTTAAGCTGTACCCTTTCATTCGGGAAGGTTAGCTTGTAATGAATGTAATTTACTGTGGTGTTGAATGATGGTTTGTAATCTTCTATGGGATTCTCGGAGAATCCATCCATATAATCAGTATAGAAGATATCCGATTTTCTCCAGTCCTTGTCACAGTGAATGAAGGTATAGTAATAATTCTCGATATTGTCGCCCAGCAGATCAAAATGCAGCACCAGCTTTTCATTGCTGTTAAGCTTAATAAAAGGATATGAAAGGTTCCATCCCTCCTTGTAAAGCTGTACGGTTTTTATCTTTTCATTAAATAAATGATTTGTAAACGCAAGTGAATCAATGTTCTCCGATAAAGCCGGAAAAGAGTTAAGAAGAAAAGCCATAAACAGGGAAACATACATGGGCTAATATTTTCGCACGAATTTAATCATAGTGCAAATTTATTTTATCATTTTCAGCATATTTCGCAAAATTTGATAACCTATTTATACTTTTGCAGGTTCTGTTAATTAATTAACAATACTCTTATCTGCAAGAATCATACTAAAAAGATCTTTCTAAAATGTCCAGATCGATTAAGATAAAGAAAGGATTTGATATCCGGTTGGAAGGTTCTGCTGAAAAGAAGCTTGCCGGAGCGGTCAATCCGGTCAGATTCGGAGTCATGCCCATTGATTTTCCGGGACTTATCCCAAAGCTGGAAGTCAAGCCTGGTATTGAAGTGCAGGCCGGCACTCCTCTTTTTCACGACAAGCTTCGACCGGAGATAAAATTTACCTCTCCTGTCAGCGGCAGGGTTGTATCTATTGAAAGAGGAGACCGCAGGAAAATGCTGGAGATAATTGTTGAAAAGAATGGCACCGGATTTGTTGATTTTGGGAAAGCGGATCCGGAAAAGCTTTCAGCTGAACAAATAAAAGAACGTCTTTTAAAATCGGGCCTGTGGCCGGCAATACGGCAGAGGCCATACCATATTGTTGCCAATCCGCCTGATCTCCCGAAATCAATCTTTATTTCAGGTTTCGACACTGCACCTCTTGCCCCTGATTATAATTTTATCATTGATAACTCTCCTCTTTCTCTTTTCCGATCGGGGATCAGTGCACTCTCAAAACTTACCAAAGGCAGGATAAATCTGATTCTGAAAGAAAATAGCAATAACGATAAGATTTTTGACGGGATTCTAGAAGTTGAAAAATCTTATTTTTCAGGGCCTCATCCTGCCGGGAATGTCGGTGTTCAAATACACCATCTCGATCCGGTAAATAAAGGAGAAATTGTATGGTTTGTTAATCTTCAGGATGTTATTTCGATCGGCCGTTTATTCGAAGAGGGAATATATAATCCGGAAAGGATCGTTGCTCTGACCGGTTCAGAAGTTATTCACCCTCAGTATTATAAAATGCTTTCAGGAGGAGCGGTTACCCCTCTTGTCAGTGATAATGTAAAACCCGGTACACTAAGATATATCAGCGGGAATGTGCTGACAGGAACAAAAATCAGCCCCGACGGATTTTTAGGATTTTATGATTCTCAGATCACAATTATTCCCGAAGGCAATTATTATGAGTTTTTCGGGTGGGCTGTCCCGGGCACCAATAAATACAGCTTTTCACGGACCTTCTTTTCATCCCTTTTACCCAAACGGAGTTACAAGCTGGACACCAATCTGCATGGTGGTGAAAGAGCTTTTGTGATGACAGGGCAATACGAAAAAGTTGTTCCGATGGATGTCTTCCCCATGCAGCTTTTAAAAGCCATAATCGCTGAAGATATTGACAATATGGAAAACCTCGGGATCTATGAAGTGGCTGAAGAAGATTTTGCTCTCTGTGAGTTTATTTGTCCTTCGAAAATTGAGATTCAGTCTGTTATCAGAAAAGGTCTGGATCTGATGAGAAAAGAGATGAGTTAAGTAACCTCTGAATTTTCAATCATAATGAATTCCCTAAGAAAAAAATTAGATAAACTAAAGCCCCATTTTTCAAAAGGGGGGAAGTTTGCAAAATTGCAGTCGGTATTTGACGGATTTGAGTCCTTTATGTTCGTTTCTGATAAGGTCACTTTTAAAGGTTCCCATATCAGGGATTCGATTGATTTGAAGCGGACAATGACCGTTGTGATTATTGCCCTTGTACCTGCACTTTTATTCGGCTGTTTTAATACCGGATTGCAGCATTTCAGGTCAGTTGGTACTGATCCGGTTCTTTTTCAGGCCTTCTGGTTTGGATTCCTTAAGATACTCCCTCTTATTATTGTCAGTTATGGAGTGGGGCTTGGGATCGAATTTATTGCAGCACAGATCCGCGGACATGAAATCAATGAAGGATATCTTGTAACCGGGCTTCTTATTCCGCTGATAATGCCGGTTGATATTCCCCTGTGGATGCTGGCTCTGGCAGTTGCCTTTTCTGTAATACTTGGCAAGGAGGTCTTTGGCGGAACAGGCATGAACGTTTTTAATCCGGCTCTTCTTGCGAGGGCATTTGTGTTTTTCAGCTATCCTGCATGGATGACCGGAGATAATGTCTGGACCGAAGGCCTGACAGCAGGGAAAAACATTATTGATGGTTTTTCAGGAGCCACCCCTCTTTCACTCTGTGCTGCAGGGGAAATAACAAAACTGCCATCATTCATGCAAATGTTTCTCGGAACCATCCCCGGTTCGGTAGGCGAGACTTCGACAATCGCAATTCTGATTGGTGCTGCGATCCTGATAATTACCGGCGTAGGCAGCTGGAAAATAATGGCAAGCGTTTTTGCCGGCGGTCTTGGGATGGGACTTTTGCTTAATGCAATTTCAGCAAATGCATATATGGAGCTCCCCTTTTATTATCAATTTGTAATGGGTGGTTTTGCTTTCGGTGCAGTCTTTATGGCAACCGACCCTGTTACAGGGTCACAGACAGAAATGGGGAAATGGATCTATGGTTTTCTCATCGGCGTGCTTTCGGTTCTTATCAGGGTGCTTAATCCTGCATATCCCGAAGGAGTGATGCTTGCCATCCTGCTGATGAACGTTTTTGCCCCGCTTATTGATTATTTTGTTGTTCAGTCGAACATTAAGAAGAGGCTGAAGAGGGCTAAAGTTGCACTTAATACCAGCGTAAAATGAAACAGTTCAGTAACAGGTATATATTCATATTTTCCGCAATAATGGTAATTGCAGTAGCGGTCTTGCTGTCTCTTGCTGCTACCCTGCTTCAGCCTGCACAGGCGAGGAACCTCGAAATTGAAAAGAAAAAAAACATGCTCGAATCCATTAATGTTCCCACAACCCGTGAAAATACCGAAGAGCTTTATAATAAGTATATAAAAGAGAGTTTTGTAATCAATTCCAATGGAGAACCGGTTAATGGCGTTGATGCATTTACTGTAGTTCTGAAAAATGAGCAGAAAAAGCCGCTTGAGGAGCAATCCCTACCTGTTTTCAGGGCTGCGCCTGATGATGGTGAAAAGGTGATTATTATTCCGGTTGAAGGGAAGGGCCTCTGGGGCCCGATCTATGGTTATATCTCCCTGAAATCGGATATGAATACAATTTATGGGGTCAATTTTGACCATAAAGGAGAGACACCCGGGCTTGGTGCTGAAATAAACACATCTGCATTTGAAAGCCAGTTCCCCGGGAAGAAACTATTTGAGAATGAAATGTTTGTTTCAGTTCAGGTTATTAAAGGCGGAACGCCAAAGGATAACATACATGGTGTTGATGCCATATCTGGCGGAACTGTGACAAGCAAAGGTCTGCAGAAAATGCTTCTTGATTGCATTCAGAAATACAATGACTATCTCTTAAAAAACAGGATTTAATATATGAACAACCAGGAAAAAGAGCCGATGTTTTCGGCGAAAAATTTAAAATTGCTGACAGAGCCTTTCGGGAATAACAATCCGATTACAGTTCAGGTTCTGGGTATTTGTTCGGCCCTTGCGGTTACTGTAAAACTGAAACCGGCTATAGTTATGGCGCTATCAGTGACAATTGTCACTGCTATTTCAAACCTTGTTATCGCCGCCTTAAGAAAATATATCCCTGACAGGATCAGGATAATTGTCCAGCTGGTTGTGATAGCGACAATGGTAATTCTTGTCGACCAGTTTTTAAAGGCTTATGTTTTTGATGTAAGTAAACAGCTTTCGGTTTTTGTCGGACTCATTATAACAAACTGTATATTAATGGGCAGACTTGAAGCATTTGCAATGGCCAATAAACCATGGCCTTCATTCCTTGATGGTATAGGAAATGGAGCGGGATACGGATTAATACTTGTGGTAGTGTCCTTCTTCAGGGAACTTCTTGGTTCCGGGACGATTTACGGCTATCCTGTTTTTGAAAAACTGGGACTTTATAAGAGCGGTTATGAGAATAATGGCATGGTTATACTTCCGCCGATGGCTCTAATATTTGTTGGACTTATAATCTGGTTCCAGCGAAGCAAGAATAAGAGTCTCATTGAAAAACAATAGAAAAAGATTGCTATGGAAAACCTTCTGAATATATTCATAAAGTCGATTTTTGTTGACAATATGATCTTTGCCTTTTTCCTGGGTATGTGTTCATTCCTGGCTGTTTCAAAATCAGTGAAGACCGCCATGGGACTTGGAGTCGCAGTCATTTTTGTCCTCCTTATCACAGTTCCTATAAATTTCCTGATTGAAAAATATGTATTAAGAAAAGGTGCCTTGATCTGGCTCGGTGAAGGATTTGGTGATGTAGACCTGAGCTTCCTTACATTTATGGTTTTTATCGCTACTATTGCTGCAATGACACAACTGGTCGAAATGATAATTGAAAAATTCAGCCCGGCATTATATAATTCGCTTGGTATATTCCTTCCTTTGATAGCAGTCAACTGTGCAATTCTCGGAGCGGCACTCTTTATGCAGGAGCGGGAATATGAAAACGTCGCCGAGGCAACAGTATTCGGTGTCGGATCAGGAGTGGGGTGGATGCTGGCAATAGTGAGTATAGCCGCCATAAGGGAAAAGCTTAAATACAGCAATGTGCCAGATCCCCTCAAGGGATTGGGCATAACCTTCATACTCACCGGATTGATGGCGATAGCATTTATGGGATTTATGGGAATAAAACTCTAAGAAATTATTTTATTATGGTTCTTGCGGTAACTACTCTGGGCACCCTTTTATACAGCATTATTGTATTTCTGCTAATTATTATGTTACTGGTGATTATGCTCCTGTTTGCCAGGGACAAACTTTCACCAAAAGGGGATGTGACTTTGCATATAAACGATCGCGAGCTTGTAGTATCACCCGGTTCAAATCTTCTTACTACTCTTTCAGGCAGCGGGATCTTTCTTCCTTCCGCATGCGGGGGAGGTGGAACCTGCGGCATGTGCAGATGTCAGCTCATAGAAGGAGGCGGATCGATACTGCCTACAGAAACAGGATTCTTTACAAGGAAAGAACAGCAGAACTACTGGAGACTAAGCTGTCAGGTAAAAATCAGGCAAGATCTGAATATTAAAGTTCCAGAAGCTGTCCTGGGCATCAAGAAATGGGAGTGTGAAGTTGTCTCAAACAAGAACGTAGCCACTTTCATAAAAGAATTTGTGGTGAAACTCCCTGAAGACGAGACACTTAATTTTGAACCTGGAGAATATGTCCAGATCGATGTACCAAAATATGAAACCAACTTTAAAGATTTTTCTGTAGAAGAGGAGTACAAAAGTGACTGGGACAAATTTAAAATGTGGAACCTTGGAATCAGAAATACCACAGTGACTTTCCGTGCTTACTCCATGGCCAATTATCCTGCTGAAAAGAACCTTATCAAGCTGAACATCAGAATTGCCACTCCTCCATGGGATAATGCAAAGAAACAGTTTAAAAACGTTCCTCCCGGAATATGTTCTACCTATATCTTCTCACTGAAGGAAGGGAGCAAAGTTATGATCTCAGGGCCTTACGGCGAGTTTCATATAAAGAACACGAAGAGTGAAATGGTTTATATCGGCGGCGGTGCAGGAATGGCTCCTCTGAGATCTCATATATTTCATCTTTTCCATACTCTAAAAACAAACCGTAAAGTTTCATACTGGTACGGTGCACGCTCACTGAGAGAGATCTTCTATGAAGACGAATTCAGGGCCATAGAGAAGGAATTCCCGAATTTTAAGTTTCATATTGCCCTGTCGGAACCTATGCCTGAGGACAAATGGGCAGGTCTGACCGGTTTTATTCACCAGGTGCTTTTCGACAATTATCTAAGCAAACATGAAGAGCCTGAAGATATTGAATACTACTTCTGCGGTCCGCCTGTAATGAATAGCGCGGTTGTCAAAATGCTCGATAATCTCGGCGTGCCCCAGGAAAATATTTCATTTGATGATTTCGGAATATAGTTCTCTATGATCCTCTGTGACTTCTCTGTGGCCCTCTGTGTAAGTTCTTTTAATTTTAAAATAACCCATCCCAAACCCTTCCCTTAAATTTAAGGGAAGGGCTTTAGGCTTAAATAAGCGGAATAGCTCTCCTTCCCTTAGCCTTAAGGGAAGGAGATGGAGGATGGGTTTATTAATCTTTTACAAAATGAAAAGCCGATTGGTAATTTTCTGTTTTTTTGTTCTTCTGCTCTTTTCTTCCTGCAAAAGGACCACCATCTACGATAACTTCGCCGGGTTTATACAGGGAACTACCTATAGCATTGTTTTTGAGAACAATGGGAACCTGAATCCTCAGGAACTAAAATCGGACGTCGAGAAGATACTTCACGATTTTGATATGTCGTTGTCTCTTTATGTTGATTCCTCAATACTTTCCAGGGTTAACCGCAATGAGGAGGTGATCGTTGATGAGTTTTTCAGCGAGGCATTTAAGAGATCAGCCGAGATTACTGAAATGACTGATGGGGCATTTGACATAACTGTTGGTCCCCTTGTTAAGGTATGGGGTTTTGGTCCGGACTCACAAAAGAATTTTTCTGAGACAAAAAGAGATTCTCTTCTGAAACTTGTTGGCATGGATAAGGTTAAAATCGAAAATGGCAAAGTAGTAAAAACAGATCCTGGTATAAATCTGGATTTCAATGCGATAGCCCAGGGTTATTCTGTTGATATTATAAGCAATTATTTCAGTAGCAAGAGAATTAAGAGCTATCTTATAGAGATTGGGGGAGAGGTAAGGGTAAAAGGTGATAAGCAGGGGATTTTATGGAGGATAGGGATTGACAGGCCTGAGGATAACAATAACCAGCCGGGGAACGACCTGCAGGCTGTGATCAGTCTTAAGGACCGGTCGCTTGCGACATCAGGCAACTACAGGAAGTTTTATGTCGAAAACGGGATAAAATATTCTCATACAATTGATCCCAGAACCGGATACCCTGCCAGGAATCAATTATTAAGCGCAACCATCATAGCAAATGATTGTGCAACAGCAGATGGTGTTGCAACTGCCTGTATGGTCATCGGCAAGGAAGAAGCTATCGGGTTCCTTGGTTTTCATCCCGAGTTTGATGCCTTCCTGGTTTATTCGGATGACAGCGGAAATTACCGGACATGGACTACAGAAAATCTGAAAAGGTTCATATCAGAATCAGGAAATTAAGACAGCATCAACCATCAGCTGTCACCTATCAGCCTTTTACCACAGGTTGAACAGCTGCCAAAATCATCAGACGGCGTACATCCAATATTTGTGTCCTGTGCACATGTAATTCCCCGTTTTTGCATTTCCTTATTCCGGCTAACGTGAGTTTCAGGGAAACCTCCGTTTTTCTTAATCAAGATCCTGATCCCAAGAAAGATCCCGGAAACAGCAAGCAATAAGACACTTATTATCAGTAATTTGACAAACATTCCGTATCGTGTTTTTCTGATGATACCTTTGCGTCTTTGCGTCTTAGCGGCATTTTTAATTTTGCCTCAAAGACACAAGGACACAAAGCCTCACAAAGATAATCATCATTTTTTCTCTTAAATTAAACAACCTCCCGATTAGTTTGTTTATCTTCTGTCAGAAAAAAACATTGTTATGGGTCAAAATAAAAACTCATCTGATCATATTAATAAAGAGAGCATCCTTGCTGATTTCCGGCTTGCGAACCTGAGCCGAAATCTTAGTGTTATAGGTCGACGCGAAGTGCTGACCGGAAAAGCAAAATTCGGAATTTTCGGTGACGGAAAGGAAATTATTCAGATTGCCCTGGCAAAACAGTTCAGGGATGGAGACTGGCGTTCGGGCTATTACCGCGATCAAACCTGGATGATGGCAATGGGACTCTATAATTCTGTTGAATTCTTCCATCAGCTTTACGGCAATACTGACAGGGAAATCAATCCTGGCAGTGGCGGAAGGGTGTTCAATAATCATTTTTCAGTACCGAATATTAATCCTGACGGTACCTGGCGCGACCTTACAAAACAGAAAAATTCATCTTCCGATATTTCACCGACAGCAGGCCAGATGCCCAGATTGCTGGGCCTGGCATATGCATCAAAACTCTTCAGACAGAATAAGGAGCTTCATCAGTTCACTACCCTCTCGAAAAAGGGAAATGAGGTTGCATTCGGATCAATAGGGGACGCAAGCACTTCAGAGGGACACTTCTGGGAGACAATAAATGCGGCCGGTGTACTGCAGGTTCCTATGGCTGTATCTGTTTATGATGACGGTTATGGGATCTCGGTCCCGAAAAAATACCAGACAACGAAAGGCAGTATATCTGATATTCTGAGGGGTTTTGAGGATGAACCAGGGAAACCCGGGATCCTTATCTTCAAAGGTAAAGGATGGGATTATCCCGGACTGTTGAAGCTTTATGAGGAGGGTATAGAGATTTGCCGCCGCGATCATAAGCCTGTTGTATTTCATATTGAAGAGGTTACTCAGCCGCTGGGCCATTCAACTTCAGGATCGCATGAAAGATATAAAAGTGAAGAACGGTTAAAATGGGAAGAAGATTTTGATCCGATAAAGAAAATGAGGGAATGGATAATCAAAGAGGGAATTGCAACCGGTGAGGAGCTTGATAAAGTGTCAGCAGAAGCTGAAGCAGAAGCAAAGGAATCAAGGAAGAAAGGGTGGGAAATGTTCCAGAATCCCATAAAGATTGAAAGGGATGCGCTCGTGAAAATAATTAATGACCGCAGCTGCAGATGTGTTGAGGAAATAAAGGAGGCAACAGTTGACGAGATAACAGATGACCTGGAAAAAGTCCTTTCACCGATAAGGAAGGATAATTTCATGGCAGCCAGGAAGATACTTAGAAACGTTTGCGGCACATGTGCCAAAGCCGATAACCTTAAGGAGGAGCTGCAGGGTTGGCTGAAACGGAATTACCAGGATGCAGGGAACAGCTATGACACGTTTCTCTACAATGAGATGACCACATCGGTTCTGAAGGTCAGGCCGGTACGACCGGAATATTCGGAAAGCTCACCCGATGTGCCCGGACGGCAGATACTGAGGGACAATTATGATAAATTATTCTCGAAGTATCCTCTGCTTGTGACCTTTGGAGAGGACTCAGGCAAAATTGGCGGCGTTAACCAGTCGCTGGAAGGCCTGCAGAAGAAATTCGGAGAACTCAGAATCACCGATACAGGAATACGGGAAGCAACTATCCTGGGCCAGGGTATCGGACTGGCATTAAGGGGTATGCGGCCGATAGCCGAGATCCAGTATCTTGATTATTTAATGTACGCTATCCAGATCCTGAGCGACGACCTGGCAACAACCCACTACAGGACAGCCGGAAGGATGATAGCTCCTCTTATTATAAGTACACGAGGACACAGGCTCGAGGGAATATGGCATTCAGGATCTCCAATGAGCATGCTTATCAATTCAGTAAGGGGAGTGTATGTTTGTACACCACGGGATATGACCCGGGCCGCAGGTTTTTACAATTCACTGCTTGAAGGAAACGACCCGGCAATTGTAATTGAACCTCTGAACGGGTACAGACTCAAGGAAAAGATGCCCGATAATCTGGGTGAGTTTAAGATCGAGCTTGGAATTCCGGAGATCCTCTCTGAGGGTACAGATCTTACACTTGTAACATATGGATCAACTGTAAGAATTGCACATGAAGCAGTAGTTCAGCTGGCAGCACATGGTATCTCGGTGGAGCTTATTGATGTCCAGACTCTGGTGCCGTTTGACAGGAACAGGATAATATTGAGTTCTCTTAAAAAAACCGGGAGGATTCTTTTCCTCGATGAGGATGTCCCCGGCGGAACGACTGCATATATGATGCAGGAAGTCCTTGAGAAGTATGGCGGATGGAATTATCTCGACTCTTCTCCGAAAACCCTCACCGCGAAAGAACATCGGCCAGCTTACACAACTGACGGGGACTACTTCTCAAAACCAAGCGCTGAAGATATTTTTGATGCGGTATATGGAATGATGAAAGAGGCTGTACCCGAAAAATACTAACCCCCCATCCCCCGCCAGCTGGCGGGGGGGCCAAATTGATCAAATTGAAAGAGCCCCCTTTAGGGGATTGGGGGCGTAGCTCCGATGATCTTTAGCAATTCGGTTGCCGCTTCCCTGGGCCCTGAAACCTCATAGCCGCGGATCCCGAGCCTTGTCCTCATCTGGCCTACAAAAACCCCGGTTTTAAAGAAAGCGGAAAAATGGTTTTTTGCAATTTTTTCATGGATCTCCCTGTATTCCGGCGGACCAAAAATATTTGCAAAATAGGAATGAACCAGCCCGGTAGACGTAGTGGTCCCTTTGCTCATCACAGCGCCATTACGGAAGACATCGATGGCCCACTCCGGTGTGTTGAACCTCTCAATTACAGGATGGTCATCATCAATTTCCTCATAATTATTTGCATAGAGGATGTAGTCTATTTTATGTCCGGATATTACAGTATTAAAGGTTGTTACAGGGAAAACGATCCTTGCATTCACCTGGCTGGGATTCATGATTATTGACCTGTCGAGATGGCCATAGGCATATCCGGGCTGCAGATCGTCGAGCCTGAGAAAGGCACCAATTTCAGTTCCGTATCCGATAGGACTGCCATCACTGTCAAGTTCTATTGACCCCATATCGTCTGCAATTATTTTTAGTTCACGGATGTCTTTATCACCAAGAACGCGGAAGGCTTCGAGAGTCTCTGATTTGCCTGCGCCAGTATCGCCCATCATAAGTATTGTGGCCTCTTTATTCCCGTGCAGGAGAATCCTTACCATTGCACCATGAAAAGGCATATTGCCGGCTTTCATTACAAGGGAGTTGTGCAGGGTGAGCATCATTTTCTTCAGGTATCCGAAATACCCGAATTCGGCCCTGTCGGGTATTGCACCAACGAAAATTGAATTTTTCTCGTCATTATAAAAAACTGTGGGATATTTTGCAAGATTATCAAGCTTGTTGTCCGCGACCCCGTATATAAAGACAGCATCAGGTTCCTTTTCAAGATCTGTATCTTCCGCCAGCTGGAAAAGATTGCATAACGACAATCCGAGCTCGAAAAAAACCAGATGAAAATATACCATAATAATATACTTACCCACTTTTGCCGGAAAGCAAAGCCAGTCTTCAGAGTTAAGCTCTGCCAGATCGACAGGATTCTGCTTTATCTTTTTAAAATCCCCGGTTCGCTTGTTCATAGGCTGCTGGATTACCAGCGGAGGATAGATAAGTATCTGACGGACAACAGGTACCACATTAAGTTTTTTGTATTTATCATCAGTCCAGGAGATATTCTTTGGCAGTGAAATGACGGCCATCTCTGCACCGGCCGGAACCTGCCTGTAAACTGTGGGATGGCTTCCTGTAATGTTCTCCTGGATATGCCGGTAGAGTGTCCGGATAAGATGGGTGAGGTGTTCAATAGTCTCGTTGAATGTACGGTATGGACGTTTGTCAAGACGGTCGCCTTCAGAATCGTTTATAATAAACCTGTCAAAATGACGCCAGTAATCATAAAGATGTTCAACAAAATTATTCAGCAGCTGGATATCTCTGAGAAATACTGTTGATTTGTCAAAGATATGGGGGACAACATTGCTTTCATACTTGACAAGCAGAGTCATTGTCTTCACAAGGTTATCGGTTGAAGCTTCATCAACAATCCCGTTTTCAAAAATTTCAAGAAGTGGTGAATCCTTCGATTTCAGCTGATTAATGCAATGATCAAGAATTGTCCTGAATTTTTCGCTTGAGAGCAATTCCTCGGCAGTTTCACACATCCGTTCGCGTATATTCAGGACTGCTTTATTCCCTATGATCCGTAAAGTACTTTTCTGCATAAGATTATTTAACTAAACTGGTCAAAAATATTACATTATTTAATTGAAATCATTGATTCGCTTTATTTATTTTACATCGCATTTGGCATGATTTTTATAGGTTATTTATATAAATGTTTAAATTGTCTTTGTTAATTTTACATTATGAAACCGGAAATTGATCTGTTCGCCATACTTCCTGAAGATAAGATTCCGGAAAAAGGTAAAATACTTATTTCGGAGCCTTTCCTTCCGGATACTTTTTTTAACCGCAGTGTGGTATATCTGACCGACCATAACACAAAAGGATCGGTTGGTTTTATCCTTAATAAAAAGCTTGATATAAGGATTTGTGATGCGGTGACCGGATTTGAAGGTTGGGATGATAACCTCAACATGGGTGGACCGGTCGCTCCTGATACCCTTTACTATATTCATAACCTGGGTCACCTGATTCCGCAAAGTGTACGTGTGGAAGGAAACATTTACTGGGGCGGCGATATTGACTCTATCCGTAATCTGATAAGAACCGGTTCAGTGAAACCCGGACAGATAAGATTCTTCCTGGGTTATTCAGGCTGGTCAGCCGGTCAGCTCGAACGGGAGCTTAAAGAAAATTCATGGGTAATTGCAAAGATCAATGCCGATGCGATAATGAACAGCAAAGGAGTCGACAGCTGGAAAAGACTTCTGCGCTCCTTCAAGAATAAATACCGGGTATGGGCCGATTTTCCGGAATCGCCGGATATGAATTAAAGATTATAAATGTAAGATTTTGTACACCAGCTCCTTCAGCAGATCGCCCGGATCTGTGCTCACATCACCAAAACCTTTTGTTTTCATATCGTAAGTCCTCAGAAGGCTTATGATCTGAATCGTTTTTGTGGCATTGTATTTCATTGCAGATATCTCATAATCCTTTACGAAATAGGGATGGATCTTTAGAACTGAGGCAACATTGTTTTTTGATTTGTCAGTAAGATAATGATATGTCAGGATTTTTGTGAACAGACTGAAAATGGAAGCGATTGTCAGGGTTATTGGATTGTCATTCGGATTGTCCGTAAAGTAGCGGACTATCATATTGGCTTTGAGAATATTCTTTTCGCCAATTGCTTTTTGAAGCTCAAAATTATTATAGTCTTTACTGATTCCAATATTCTTTTCAATAAGCAAAGAGGTTATCACCGGCTTCCCGGCAGGAAGAGTTATCAGCAGTTTATCGAGCTCATTCACTATTTTGTGCAGATCAGCGCCAAGAAACTCAGTAAGCATTGCAGAGGCATCAGGATTGATCTTGATCCCTTTAGTCATCAGGTATCTCTCGATCCATGGCGGAACCTGGTAGTCACGCAGTTTCATCGATTCAAAATAGACACCCTGCGTGTCAAGCGCCTTGTAAAGCTTTGTCCTTTTATCTATGACCTTGTATTTATAATTTAAAACAAGGATGGTTGACAAAAGGGGTTTGTCAAGATAGATTGTCAGATCCTCAATCTTCTTTAGTGCCTGAGCTTCCTTGACAATAACTACCTGATGACTTGCCACCATAGGAAAGCGGCGCGATGTTTCAATTATTGAATTAACGGAGGACTCTTCGCCGTATATTATAACCTGGTTAAAAGCTTTTTCCTCTTCCGAAAGTACCTTTTCAGCTATGAAATCAGTGATGAGATCAATATAATAGGGCTCATCTCCGGCCAGGAAATAGACAGACTTGTATATTCTTTTCTTAAGGTCGGAAATTATTTCCTCGAAAGTGAACGGCATATTCAGAATCTTAGGTGTTTAACCGAAATCCCGTTTTCTTTTATTTCCCTTAATGCATCAATACCTATTTTAAGATGCATCTCAACATACTTTTTTGTAACCAGACGGTCGCTGGCAGCAGTTTTTATGCCGGTTGAGATCATTGGCTGATCGGAAACCAGCAAAAGGGCACCTGTCGGTATCTCATTTGCAAAACCAACGGTGAAAATAGTTGCGGTCTCCATATCAATTGCCATGGCACGGGTTTTTACAAGATACTTCTTGAACCTGTCGTCATATTCCCATACCCTGCGGTTCGTTGTGTATACTGTCCCGGTCCAGTACTCCTTATTCAGGCGCGTAATAGATGCTGAAATTGCACTTTGCAGCTTAAATGCCGGAAGAGCAGGAACCTCAAGCGGAAGATAATCGTTGGAAGTACCATCGCTCCTGATTGCCGCGATCGGAAGGATAAGGTCCCCGAGCCTGTTCTTCTTTTTCAATCCGCCGCATTTCCCGAGAAATAACACAGCCAAAGGACTTACTGCGCTCAGGAGG
>Ga0315293_10002140_pt1 | contig 19066 bp, 10 predicted proteins | sample YL17G13_20_MG_FD_203071 | JGI IMG/M metagenome (GOLD analysis project Ga0315293, IMG submission 203071) | Sediment microbial communities from Yellowstone Lake, YNP, Wyoming, USA - YL17G13_20 | ecosystem: Environmental > Aquatic > Freshwater > Lake > Sediment | place: USA: Wyoming | collected... | reverse complement strand
CGGGGGGGAAACGCTCAAGGACAGGATCGCGCGCGGACCGCTCGGGATGATTGATGCGGCTCGAATCGCCGCGCAGATCGGCGAAGGTCTCGCCAAGGCGCACGCCGCGGGGATCGTTCATCGCGACATGAAGCCCGCGAACATCATGATCACGAGCGAAGGGGTCGCGAAGATTCTCGACTTCGGTCTCGCGAAGCTCTCGGGACGAACGCGGCATACGAAAACCGGAACCACGCTCGGCACCGTTGCCTATATGTCCCCCGAGCAGGCGCGGGGAGCCGCCGTGGATTTTCGGACGGATATCTGGTCGATCGGGGTGATCCTTTATGAGATGCTCGCGGGGGCGCCCCCCTTCCGCGGCGAATACGACCAGGCAGTGATATATTCGATTCTGAACGATGAGCCTCGATCCGTAACGAGCATTCGCCCGGATGCGCCGGGTTCGATCGGAGGCATCATAGAAAAATGTCTCGAGAAGGATCCGGAAGACCGTTACGGTTCGGTCGAAGAGCTCACAAAGGACATCCGGCAGATCGAGGTCGGCTTGCATCCGATGTCCCCGAGGAGTGGCATGCAGAAATCGAAAGAGCTTCCATCGATCGCCGTTCTCCCGTTCAGGGACATGAGCGCCGCGCGCGACCAGGACTATTTCTGCGAGGGGATCGCCGAGGAGCTCATCAACGGTCTCGCCCAGATCGCGGGGCTGCGCGTCGCCGCCCGCACGTCGGCGTTCCAGTTCAAGGACAAGGACCTCGACGTCCGGCGGGTCGGCAAGGAGCTCGGCGTCGCATCGGTTCTCGAGGGGAGCGTACGCAAGGCGGGGACGCGGCTCCGCATCACGGCGCAGCTCATCAATGTCGCCGACGGGTACCATCTGTGGTCGGAGAAGTACGACCGCGACCTCGAGGACATCTTTGCCATACAGGACGAGATATCGCTCGCGATCGTCGAAAAGCTCCGGGGCAAGCTTCTCAAGGAAGAGAAATCCAAGCTCGTCAAGCGGCGCACCGAGGACGAGGAGGCCTACAACCTCTATCTCAAGGGCAGGTACTACTGGAACAGGCGCCACGAAGGCGGCATTCAGAAGGCGATCGAGCTTTTTCAGCAAGCGGTCGAGAAGGACCCGCTCTGTGCTCCCGGATACGTCGGCATAGCGGATTGCTATAACGTTTCCGCTATCCTGGCCTTCATGGATCCACGAATCGCTTACGCGAAGTCAAAAGAAGCCGTCGCGAAGGCGCTCGAAATCGACGATGACCTTGCGGAGGCCCACGCGTCGCTGGGCTGGATCAAGACCTTCTACGACTGGGACTGGGCCGGCGCGGAGGCGGAGTTCTTGAGGGCGTTCGAGCTCAATTCGAACTATGCGACCGCGCATTATTTCTACAGCTTGTACCTCGGTGTCATGGGGAGGCATGACGAGTCCCTCGCCGAGTCTTCCCGCGCTCTCGAGCTTGATCCCATCGATCTCGTCTTCAATTCAATCCAAGCTGTCACGCTTTTCTGGGGCCGCCGCTACGACGCCGCGATCGAGCAGGTTCAGAAGACGCTCGACATGGATCCCAATTTCTTTCTCGCGAATCTTTACGGCGGGTTCGCGTTCGCCGAGAAAGCGATGTGGCAGGAGGCCCTCGGAGCTTTCACAAGGGCTTCGAAGGTCTCGCCGGGGAATCCGCTCGTCATGGGCTTCATCGGATGGGCCCTGGCTGCCTCGGGGCGCAAGAAAGATGCGCTCGAGATGCTCGATCGATTGGAGGAGCTGTCGAAAACGAGGTTCGTGGGGTCGTATCACAAGGCTTTGGTCCATCTCGGACTCGAAGCGGACGACCGGGTGTTCGAGTGTCTGGAGAGCGCCTTTGTCGAAAAGGAGTCGTGGCTCGCCATTACCCACACGTTTCCCCAATTGGACAATGTTCGATCTGATCCAAGATTCATCGCGATCATGCGCAGGATGGGTTTGCAGAAATGATCGGTAGAACGATCTCACACTACAAGATCCTCTCGAAGCTCGGCGAGGGGGGGATGGGGGTGGTGTATCGCGCCGAGGACACGAAGCTCGGCCGGGCGGTCGCGATCAAGTTGCTCCCGCAGCATCTCGGAGGGGACGACGAGGCCAAGAAGCGATTCATACAAGAGGCGAAGGCCGCCTCGGCGCTCGACCATCCCAACATCTGCACGATCCATGAGATAGACGAGACGAAGGATGGGCGGATCTTCATGGTCATGGCCTTCTACGAGGGCCGCACCGTGAAGGAACTTCTCGCGGAAGGCCCGCTCGACGTCGCTCGCGCGATCGATATCGCGGCCGGAGTCGCCCGCGGGCTCGAGCGCGCGCATGAACGGGGCATCGTGCACCGCGATATCAAGCCGGCCAATATCATGGTCGCGAGCGACGGCGTCGTGAAGATCATGGACTTCGGGATCGCCAAGCTCGCCGGCGAGGCCACGATAACCAGAACGGGCTCGTCAATAGGGACTGTCGCCTATATGTCGCCCGAGCAGGCGAGCGGCAAGGCAGTAGATCATCGCACCGACATCTGGTCGCTCGGCGTCCTTCTCTACGAGATGCTCACGGGGCGGAGACCCTTCGGAGGCGATTACGACCAGGCGGTGATCTATGCAATCATGCACGAAGAGCCGAAGCCGCCGACTGCTCTTCGGCGAGACGTCCCTGCCGAGCTCGAGCGCGTCGTAATGAAAGCGATGGCGAAATCCCCCGCCGAGCGATATCGAAGCGCCGGGGATATGCGTGCGGCGCTCGAATCATGCACGCGCTCTATCGCCGCCGACGCATCGGCGGCGACGGAGACGGCGCCGGAGCATCTTCCGTCGATCGCCGTCCTTCCCTTCAAGGACATGAGTCCCCAGCAGGATCAGGAGTACTTCTGCGAGGGAATCGCCGAGGAGCTCCTGAACGCCCTCGTCCAGATCGAGGGGCTGCGGGTGGCGGCGCGAACCTCGAGCGCCCAGTTCAAGGACAAGGCCGTCAACGTGCGGGCCATAGGCAGGGAGCTGAATGTCCAAAGTGTCCTCGAGGGAAGCGTCCGAAAGTCGGGCGACCGTCTCCGGATAACGGCGCAGCTCATCAATGTCGAGGACGGATATCATCTTTTCTCCGAGAAGTACGACCGAGCCGCCGACGATGTCTTCGCGATCCAGGACGAGATCTCGCTCGCGATCGTGGACAAGCTCAAGGTGAAGCTACTGCGCGACGAAAAATCGAAGCTCGTCAAGCGGCACACGGATAATGAAGAGGCCTACCGGCTCTACCTCCAGGGCCGATACTTCTGGAACCGGCGCCACGAGGGAAGGGTCCAGCGGGGGCTCGAGTACTTTCAGAGAGCAATCGCAATCGATCCCGATTACGCGCTCCCCTACTCAGGCATAGCCGATTGTTACTTCTCTCTCGGCTTTTTCGATTTTCTCGCGCCGAAGGCAGCATTCGGGAAATGCAAGGAAGCGGCCTTGAAGGCAGTCGAACTCGATCCTGATCTCGCCGAGGCCCACGCTTCGCTCGGAAACGCGCTTTTCTATTTCGATTGGGATTGGCCGGCGGCCGAGGCGGAGTTCCGGCGTGCGATCGGCCTCAATCCAAACTACGCGGCCGTTCATTATTTCTACGGCATGTTCCTCACGGCAGCGGGCAGATTCGATGACGCTGTTGCCCAGGAGAGGCGCGCCATGGAGCTCGATCCCATCCAGGTGGTCATCCGAGCGGCCCTCGCGTTTACCTTGAGGCTCGCCGACCGAAACGACGAGGCGATTGCGACGGCCCGCGCCTCGATCGAGTTCGATCCGAACTTCTTCGTCAGCTGGCTCAACCTCGGTCAATCATACGCGTTGATCGGGAAGTTTGCAGACGGGGAGGACGCCATTCGAAAAGCGGACGATCTCATGGGAGGCACGTCGACTCTCATTCTTGGGGTTCTGGGACATGTGCTCGAGGTGGCCGGGAAACGGGACGAGGCGCGCTCGATTCTCAACCAAATGCTCGAGTTCAGCAAATCGAAATACGCCTCGGCGCAGCTTATCGCCATACTCTACTGGATCTTCGATGAGCACGATGCGGCCTTCGCATGGCTCGAAAGGGCTATCGAGGAACGGGATCATTGGGTCTGCTACCAGTATTATCTGCCCGCTGTGCGCGAGATGCGTTCCGATCCGCGGATCCAGGGGATCCTGCGCAGGCTCGGTCTCGACGCGCTGCCGTGAGATCCATCGGGCAACCAGAGAGTTGTGGTTCGATTCCCCGGCGGTCCATTTCTTATCATGCTCCTTGTGAGATCCGCGACATCCTCACGCCGGCCTCCATTCCAGCAAAACCCCCGGGGCCACGGGCAACATATCCTACAGCTTACCATGTAACCATATAATAACAAAGGGGTTAGTTCTAACAAAAAATCGGCTGCGCCGGCAACCCCGCGATCATGCAACAATAAAGGACCCCGCGGTAATCCACTTGGCACTTGAAATCATTCTCTGCCTATGGTACAATAATAACCTACCCCCAGGGAGGGGGCTATAAATCCTAAGCCACGCTCAATTAAATCAGCAGCTCAACGAAAGGGGACCTGATCGTGAAAGTTAAAGCGTTGCTAGTGGCTATCAGCATCATGGCAATCGCCGGCCCGGCCTGGGCCTGCCGCATCACCTCGTTCACCGGGAACGCCGACTGCAACGGATGGATGGCGAGCGGGACGAACTTGGTGTGCGGAACCCGCGACACTCTCGCGTACGTCGTCACCCTGAGCCAGGGCAGCAGCGTCGTCGCGACGTTCTCCAGCGTCTTCGTCGTGTGGGCAACCGATCCCACCTTCAGCTTCAACGTCCCCTGGGGAATGGAGCTCTGCGGAGACTATGTCGCTAACGGCCATTTCTACTATGTGAATGAGAATAACGGCTACGGCTTTGAGGATTTTCAAGTCGCGTTCACGTGCGAATGCGACCAGGGCGAGTGCCACTACACGCCGGGTTACTGGAAGAACCATCCCGAGGCGTGGCCGCTCATGACGCTCACGCTCGGCAGCGTATCGTACAACCAGGCGCAGCTCCTCGCCATCCTGAATCTGCCCGTCGTGACTGACCCGACGATCATTCTCGCGCATCACCTGATCGCGGCGAAGCTGAACGTCGCCAACGGCGCGGACGATTCGATCAACGGCGCGATCGCCAATGCGGACAACCTGCTCAGCATGTACCCGGTCGGCAGCAATCCGCCGAGATCGGCCAAGCCCGCGATCATCGCGGCGAAGAACGTGCTCTGCACGTACAACGAGACGATTCTGTTCGGCTGCGAAGGGTACATCGTGCCCGTTCTCAACGCCCTTGTACCGGGAAGCTCTCCGGCTCCGAACGCGGAAAACGCGACCTGGGGCGCGATCAAGTCCATCTTCCGGTAAGACGGCTTGTACCGCATGTCATGCGGATGTGGGCATGACGGAGCAGGGATCGAAATCCCACATCGCATATGAAATGAGGGAGTGCCGACGAGGACACTCCCTCGTTTTTTATGCCCGGGAAAAGCCTACCCGAAGAGGACCTTGGAGCCGGTCGCGATGAACTCGATCGATATCGCGGCCAGGATCAATCCCATGATTCCGGTCACGTTAGGGTATTCCATTCTGATAATCGCTCTGCCCCCGATAGCCTGGATCCATTCTAGGGGGTCAGGTCACCCGGGAGAACGCGGAGATACTGGCGCGCGAGCCCGGGGTGAAGCTGGTAAAGGTCCCCCTTGGGGGGTGCTCGCGTCATTTTCCATTGATCAATCCACAATGTGTTAGCGGCTGGCGGACTCCGCTCCATTCTTCCCACCATTTGCGGCTCACAGCTCGCGGCCGAATCGAAAGCGTGTTCAAACGGAAGCGCGTTCCTCTTTGACCGCCGTCTGCGATTTTGCTAGAATCGCCGCAGAGTTATGGAAATCGGCCGAGGCGCCCTCAAGGGTGGATACCGTTTCCATCCTCCGGGAGTTCAATGATCGGGAAAACAATATCCCACTACAAGATCCTCGAGAAGCTCGGCGAGGGCGGGATGGGTATCGTGTACAAGGCCGAGGACCTAAAGCTCGGTCGCACGGCGGCGCTCAAGTTCCTGCCGCCGGAGCTCACGCGCGATGCCGAGGCGAAGGCACGATTCATACAGGAGGCGCAGGCCGCCTCGTCACTCGATCACACCAACGTGTGCACGATTTATGAGATCGGGGAAATCGACGAAGGTCAGATGTTCATCGCGATGGCATACTATGAGGGGGAAACCCTCAAGAAGAGAATCGAAAGAGGTCCGCTCAAAATCGGTGAAGCTCTTGATATTGCTGTGCAGACCGCGCGAGGATTGCAGAAGGCTCACGAGAAAGGTATCGTCCACAGGGATATAAAGCCCGCCAATATTATTATCACGAATGATGGAGTGGCGAAGGTCGTGGACTTCGGTGTGGCGAAGCTGGCGGGGCCGACGAAGCTGACGACAGCGGGTTCGACGCCTGGCACAGCGGCATACATGTCACCTGAACAGGCCCGCGGCCGCAGTGTGGATCGGCGAACCGATATCTGGTCGCTCGGGGTCGTGCTCTATGAAATGATCGCCGGATCATGTCCGTTCACGAGCGCGTACGATCAGGCGCTCGTGTATTCCATCCTGAACGAGGAACCTGAGCCACTGAGGAGTATCCGGCCCGATGTTCCTGCCCATTTGGAGCAGGCGATCGAACGGGCGTTGCAGAAAGATCCGGGAGAACGCTACGAACACATGACAGAGTTGTTGTCCGAGCTGACCGATCTACACAGGGAGCTCGAAGCCGAGCGTGAGGCACCTCGTGCCGAAACCGCACGGGTTGCGCCGTCGATTGCCGTGCTGCCATTCATCAACATGAGCCCCGAACCGGAGAATGAGTATTTCAGCGACGGGCTATCGGAAGAGCTCATCAATGCATTGAGCAAGCTTGAAGGCCTGCACGTCACCGCGCGGACGTCCGCTTTCCGGTTCCGTGGAAAGGATCTCGATATCCGCGAAATCGGCGGCCTTCTGAATGTGGCGACCGTTCTCGAGGGAAGCGTTCGCAAGGCGGGAAATCGAATACGGATCACCGCGCAGCTGATCAACGTCGCCGACGGCTATCACATCTGGTCCGAGAAATATGACCGTGAATTGGACGACGTATTTCTTGTCCAGGACGAGATTTCCCTGGCGATCGTGGACAAGCTGAAGGTCAAGCTTTTGGGAGAAGAAAAGCAAAAACTCGTGAAGCGTTATACGGATAACCTGGAAGCGTATGACCTCTACCTGAAAGGCCGATTTTACTCGAACAAGCTCACCGAAGAGAGCATCAAGAAGAGTCTCGATTGTTTTCACGAGGCAATCCAAAAAGATCGAAGATATGCTCTGGCCTATTTCGGAATGGCCGAGGCCTATGTTGCACTTGCAAATTTAGGGTTCACTCCTTCGAGAGAAAGCATCCCCAGGGCCAAAACAGAAGCCTTGAAGGCGCTCGAGCTGGACAGCGAGCTTGCCGAAGCGCACGCAATCTTGGGATTTATCCATTTGAGCTACGATTGGGACTGGCCCGCCGCTGAAAGACGATTCAAGCGAGCCATCGAGCTCAACCCGAATTGTGCCGAAGCACACTATCCCTATGCCAACTACCTCTCTGTTCTGGGTCATCATGAGGAAGCCGCGGAGGAGGCGAAGCGCGCTCTCGACCTCGATCCCCTTTCCGGCATCACCAATGCAAACATGGCATATATACTGTACGCCGCACGGCGGTTTGACGAAGCGATCGAACATTGCAGGAAGGCTCTGCAGATCGAACCGGATTCCTTGTACCTGCATTTCCACCTGTGGCGCAGCTTGACGGAGAAAAAAATGTACAAGGAAGCCCTGGGCGAGTGCCGGAAGGCGTTCGCCTTTCTTGGATTTACGGTAGCCCCGCGCGCCGTGGAACAATCCCTTCAAGAACCGGGTTACCGGGAAGCGCTGGGAGCGGCCGCGCAGATGGTCCTGGAGCAATCCAAGACGAGGTACCTCTGGCCTCCGCTCATGATTCCCCTGTATGCGTATGCGCGGACGGACGACGACATGTTTCGCTGGTTGGAAAAAAGCATCGAGGAGCGTGATTTGGCGGCCTTCGTCTATGGGACTGATCCGATGCTCGACAGGGTGCGATCGGACCCGCGATTCATTGCGCTATTGAGGAAGATAGGCCTGCAAACATGATCGGGAAGGATGTCTCGCATTACAAGATAATCGAGAAGCTCGGCGAGGGCGGGATGGGCGTCGTCTACAAGGCCGAGGATACCAAGCTCGGCCGCACGGTGGCTCTGAAGTTCCTGCCGACGGAGCTCACACGCGACCGGGAAGCCAAGGCGCGCTTCATGCAAGAAGCGAGGACCGCTTCGTCTCTGCAGGATAATAACATCTGTGCAATCCATGAGATCGACGAAACCGGCGACGGGCAGATGTTCATCTGCATGGACTGGTACGAAGGTGAGACGCTCAAGCACAGGACCGAACGCGGGGGAATGGACATTGAGGATACCGTTGGATTGGCAATCCAGATAGCGCAAGGACTGATGAAAGCCCATACGCATGGAATCGTTCACCGGGATATCAAGCCCGCAAACATCATCATCACAAAAGACGGCGTTGCCAAGATCATCGACTTCGGCCTCGCCAAACTGGCAGGCCGAGCAAAACTTACGCGGACGGGCTCAACGGTGGGCACAGCGGCATACATGTCGCCAGAGCAGGCGCAGGGAGAGAACGTCGATCATCGCACCGACATCTGGTCATTGGGCGCCGTTCTGTACGAAATGGCCGCAGGCCAATCGCCCTTCAAGAGAGAATACGAGCAGGCAGTAATCTATGCGATTTTGAATGAGGCCCCGGCGTCTCTCGCGAGTTTCCGATCGGATGTTCCGATGGAGCTGGACCGCATTGTACGAAGAGCTCTTGTCAAGGCGCCCGAGGAGCGTTATCAGCATGCATCTGAAATGCTGGCGGACCTGCGTGCGCTCGGAGAGGGCCTCAGAAGCGGGCATGCTCACGGACGATCTCTCCCCGATAAGCGTCAGCCTTCAATTGCTGTCCTCCCCTTTATGAATTTGAGCGCTGACAAGGAGCAGGAGTACTTCTGCGACGGAATGGCCGAAGAGCTCATAAACGCCCTGACGAACGTTAAGGGTCTCCGCGTTGTCGCCCGTACTTCGGCATTCATATTCAAGGATAAGCACGAAGATATTCGTGAGATTGGGAGGAAACTGAACGTCGAGACTCTGCTCGAGGGGAGCGTTCGAAAATCGGGGAAGCGCCTGCGTATCACGGCGCAGCTCATAAATGTCTCGGACGGATACCATCTGTGGTCTGAGAAATTCGACCGCGACATGGAAGATGTCTTCTCCATCCAGGATGAGATCTCTCTGGCCATAGTAAGTGAGCTGAAGGGCAGGCTCTTGGGGATCGAAAAAGCAGCAATCGTGGGACGGCACACGAAGGATGTCGATGCATATGACTCCTATATGCAGGGACGCTACTTCTGGAACAAGAGGACGGAAGCCGGATTCCAGAAAGGCTTGGAGTGCTTCCAAGAGGCAATCGAGAAGGATCCTGCCTATGCCCTCGCCTATGCAGGTATAGCCGACTGCTACAATCTGCTCGGGTGGTATTGTGTTCTTTCGTCCAAGGAGGCATTCACCAAGGCGAAGGCTGCGGCGGAGAAGGCGCTCGAAATCGATGCGGATCTTCCTGAAGCCCTGACCTCGCTGGCATTTGCGGCAATGTTCCATGATTGGCACTGGGAAGAGGCCGAGAGAAAGTACAAGCGAGCCCTCGAGCTCAGCCCTCGGTATGCCACGGCTCACCATTGGTATGCCGAGTTCCTGGCAAGTATGGGGCGAATGGATGAAGCCATGACGGAAGCCAAGCGAGCCCTTGAATTTGATCCGCTCTCTCTAATCCTGATTGCCCTGCGTGGATTGGTCCTCTATTTCTCGCGTCAGTACGATGAAGCGGTGAAACAAGGCAAAAGAGCTCTCGAGATGACCTCGAGCTTCCCTGCTGGGCATCTATGGATAGGTATGGCCTACACGAAGAAATGCATGTTTGACGAAGCCATCTCGGCACTTCAAAATGCCATTGCACTTTTCGGCCGCAGCGGCGTGATGCGGGGCGCATTAGGTCATGCATACGCTGCATCTGGACGGGAAGAGGAGGCTCGCTCACTCCTCAATGAGCTGAAGCAAATGCCGGAGCCGATGGGTATCCCTCGGTACCACATAGCGGCGATGCATGCCGAGCTTGGAGAGCACGACGAAGCATTTGAATGGCTGACGAGAGCCTTTACGGAGCGAGATGCCTTGTTGGTCTTTCTCAAGGTGGATCCCATTTGGGAATCGCTGCACACCGACCCCCGGTATGCCGCCCTGCTGAGGGAAATGAAGCTGAAGCAATGATAGTCCAGGTCACTCCCTGCTTAAACGCGCAATCGGTAGGTTTGGGGTTCGATTCCCCGGCGGTCCACTTTTTATTCCCTTTGAGGCGCCACGCCTTACAAGCAAAAAGCATCAGCCGGGACATTTTTTGCTTGCATTAATCCTGAATAGCGCTAAATTGAGGCGAGTCGAGCAGATTTGGAATTGAATGTAGGGAATCCAGATAAGGATGATAAACAGAGCCTGCCTTGTTGATCCTCTCTATTCGGGGCTTGCGAAATTCCTTTCCAACAAAATCTGCGGCGGGAATTCTTTTTTCATGTGAGACCGATAGGAGGTCACAATGAAACTTTACGTAGGCAACATGTCTTTCGATACGAGTGAAAGCGAAGTGCGAAAAGCATTCGAGGCTCACGGCCAGGTTGACTCCGTGACAATCATCATGGACAGGGACACCGGCCGGCCGAAGGGATTCGGATTCGTGGAAATGTCCAACGACGCCGAAGCCAAAAAGGCGATCGAGGCCCTGAACGGCAAGGATTTCAAGGGCCGCACGCTCAACGTCAATGAGGCTCGCCCTCGCGCCGATGGTCCTCGTGGCGGAGGCAGTGGCGGCTCCAGGCGCAGCTTCTAGCGCTCGATCAAGAAGATCATCGGCACCGAGTGGCAGGCTCGTGTGCTGATCGTGAAATCAAGGGAAGCCGACCGTCGGCTTCCCTTGCATGATCGCCACAGAGGAAGAAAATAGGAAAAGTTCCGCACCGCTACCGCGTGTGGAAGCCCCTCAGCCTCGTGGTTCTCGCGGGCCTGATCTCGTGGGTATCGCCTCCTCCACGTCGCAGGCGAATCGCGCCTACCTGGGAGACTGTGTGCGCAGGGAATAGTAGGATTCGGATTCGCTGCAAGGCCATTATGATTGGCAAGACCATTTCCCATTATAAGATCCTCGAAAAGCTTGGGCAAGGGGGAATGGGTGTGGTCTACAAGGCCGAGGACACGAAGCTCAAGCGCGCCGTGGCCCTTAAATTTCTTCCACCCGAGCTCACCCGCGACCGGGAGGCTAAGGAACGCTTCATCCAAGAAGCCCAAGCCGCCTGTGCGCTTGACCACCCGGATATCTGTACGATTCACGAGATCGATGAAACCGAAGACGGTCGATTATTCATCGCTATGGCCTTCTACCAAGGCGATACGCTCAAGCAGAAAATCGAGCGTGGACCTCTCAGGGTTGAGGAGGCTGTCGATATAGCCTTTCGAATCGCGCGGGGTCTGGGTCGAGCGCACGAAGCAGGAATTGTCCATCGGGATATCAAGCCCGGAAATATCATGATCACGGAGCGGGGGGATGTCAAGATCGTCGACTTCGGCCTCGCGAAGCTCGCGGGGCAGGCGAAGCTCACCAAGACAGGTTCCACGCTCGGGACGGCGGCGTATATGTCTCCCGAGCAGGCACGGAGCGAGGAGGTCGATCACCGGACGGACATCTGGTCGTTGGGCGTCGTGCTCTATGAAATGCTGACAGGGCAGTTGCCGTTCAAGGGGGAGCACGAAGCCGCACTGCTCTATTCCATTGTGCACGAGAAGCCGCAGGCGCTTTCGGAGTTGAGGCCGGATGTCTCTGCTCCTCTTTCGTCCCTCATTTCCAAAGTCTTGCAGAAAGATCGAGCGCTCCGCTACCAGACGACGAGCGATCTGGTCATTGATTTGAAGAAGCTCACCGTTCCAGGCATACAACTGCCGCGTCAGGAGAAGTCGATTGCCGTGCTGCCCTTCGAGAATCTGAGCCCGGATCCGGATCAGGAGTATTTCAGCGACGGGCTGACGGAGGAGGTGATCTCCGACCTCTCGAACGTCCGTGCGCTTCGTGTGATTTCGCGAAGCTCCGCCATGACCTTCAAGGGGACGAAGAAGAAGGTGCCCGAGATTGCGAGAGAGCTCGATGTGCAATACGTGCTGGAGGGGAGTGTCCGAAAAGCGGGGAACAGCCTGCGAATCACCGCGCAGTTGATCGATGCGGCGAGCGACGCTCACCTCTGGGCGGAGAAGTACTCGGGTACGCTGGATGATGTATTCGATGTTCAAGAGAAGGTTTCCCGCTCCATCGTCGCCGCGCTGAAGCTCAAGCTCACACCCGAAGAGAGTCAGAAAATAGCCGAGCGGCCCATCGACAACGTCGCGGCGTATCAATGCTATCTCAAGGCCAACGCCGAGATCTGGCGGTTCAACGAGGGCTCCCTTGGCAGCGCCCTCGCCCATCTCCAGAAGGGTCTCGACATCCTCGGCGATAATGCCCTTCTGTACTCGGCCAAGGCGTTTGTTTATTGGCAATATGTGAATATAGGCGTCGGGCAGGAGGAGTATATCGCGAAGGCGGAAGAGCATGCTCAAAAGGCTTTGGCCCTGGATCCAGAATCTCCGCAGGCCCATTTTATTATCGGAATTATCAACATGTGGGTGTACGGAAACGTGCGAGAGTATATACGCGAGCTCAAGATTGCGCTGGCCGTGAATCCGAATTATGTTCATGCGCTGATACTTCTCGCGGGCCTTTCAACGATGTCTGTCGGGAAGCCCGCTGCCGCGATTCCATTCGTGCAGAGGGTCAGGCAAATCGATCCGCTCGATTCATGGAATTATTGGCTCCAGGGAAGGCTGTTCTTCTACGATGGTCAGTACAAGCTTGCCGTCGAGCAGTTCCGTCAATGCCATCAATTGGATCCGGATAATCTCATCGTGCGATTCTTCTATGCCATGACCCTGGCGCATACAAAGGAGCTCGATGAGGCCTTTTCCATTATTGACCACAGTGCACAGGCGGCTCCGGATAATGTCGTTACGAAGTTTGGTCTTTTGCTCAAGTACGGACTGCTCAAGGACAGAGAAAAGGCATTCCGGGAAATGACCCCCGACTTCGAGAGAACGTGCAGAAGGGACCATCAATGGTCGTATTTGGTGGCCGTCCCGCTCGCCCTGATCGACGCGAGAAAAGAATCCCTCGATTGGCTGGAGAATGCGGTCGAGAGAGGCTTCATCAATTACCCGGAGCTCGAGCGAAATGTGTATCTTGACAACATCCGCGGCGAAGAGCGATTCAAGAAGCTGATGGAACGGGTCAAGCACGAGTGGGAGCATTTCGAGGTGTGAGAATAATTCACAAGCCAATCTGGCCTCAAAGAATCCTCGCAGCAACAATAAGGGAGCGAGACTCTGGGGCCTCGCTCCCTTCCGTTTCTCGATATACTGGTCGTTCGGCGCTACTTCAACAACACGAGTTTCTTCACCGCCTGATAGCCGCCGGGGGCGGTGAGCTTATAAAAGTACACGCCGGAGGCCGCGTGAAGACCTGAGTCGTTCGTCGCATCCCACACCACCGAATATCCGCCCGCGACAGGAGATTGGACCTTGTCAACGAGCGTTCTCACGAGCTGGCCCGCGGCGTTATAAACGGCGAGCTTCACGTGACCCTGTCTCTTGATCGAGTACCGAATCGTCGTCGTCGGATTGAACGGATTGGGGTGATTCTGATAGAGGTTGTTCACGAGGACGCCCGGAAGCTCCACGCCCGTGGTCACCGAGTTCACCGTAAATCCAGCTGCAATGACCGCCTCCTGGCCGTCGGGGTTACGGACCACGACGTTGTATATGCCCCCCGGCATCCCGTACAGATCGAGATCGCCGGTGAGCTTCGCCTTTCCGATCCACTTCACGCCGGTCGCAGGGTACTGGTTCATCGCGCCGTCGCGGAGGAGGAACGTGCCCCCGTAGACAAAGCCGCCTCCGAGGAGGCCGGTGATCGCGACGGCCTCGTCATTGTCCCCCGAATTGGGCGCGATCGACGCAGCCGTCGGAGCGAAATACCCACCCCGAAGGTTCGCCGTCATCGTCGCGCCGGCGCTGCCGATTGCCTCCGCGGCCGCATTCGTCGCATAGCTGTTGTGGCTGTTGCTGCTTGGCGCCGTCGCCGAGTTGAATATCGTGTTATTCGTCGAGCCGGGGAAGACGTCACCTGCGTCCCCGCGGTTCGTTCCGGTCAGGAGCTGGTTCAGATTGTCCGCTTCCGCGAGCATCATCCCGCGGGTCACGGTGTTCGTCGTACCACCGGTATTTCCGAGGGACGTCGTCGCCACGTCCTGCTCGACGTGGTAGACGACGAGCCCCTGGCCGTGAAGAGCCTGGTCGAACAGCGCGCCGCTCGTGTTCCGGTTCTCCACGAGGTAGTACTCCTTGACGGGGTTCCTCGTCCGGTCGTAGTGCCACCCGTCCTCGTACGTCTCGAACCCGGTGGAATAGCTCTCCCCACCGCCGGTCACCGAAACGTTGTCGAACTTGAACGCACCGTTCGTCCCCGAGTTGAAGCCCCCGTCCTCGTCCGAGTAACCGTAGTCCGATGTAAACTGGAACATGAGCGTATAGCTCGTCGCACCGCTCCCGTTAAGGTAGGGCGTGAGATCGACGTTCGCGTGACTCGAGCCGCTCCCGTCGAACGCGCGGAGCGTCGTCACCGTGCCGTTCACGTCGATTGTGACCAGACCGAAGTCATAATCGGTCTCGGTGTCGTACGCGCAGTCGAACTGAAGGTTCACGGGGTTCGTCCCGTTATAGGTGAACTCGCGGACGACCGCTTCATCCCAGCCGTTTCCATAGCCTGCGCCGCCCGGCCAGTGCCGGGCCGTCGCCTCTGCCGAGGTCAGCATGCAACGCATCGACCACGACCCCGCGATCGGGTTGACGTTCGTCCGGCTGAACTTTTCCTCCATGATGTCGAGCTTGTAGGCTTCCGCGTTCACTTCGGAGCTGTGGATCGAATAGGGCTGAGAAACCGGTCCCACCTCGGTCGGAACGATCCACCCGAGCTGCGATTTGCACCACGCGTCGAAGTGCGCGGGATTCGTCGGGCTGTTCCAGTTCCCCGAGCCCATGAGCCCCCAGTGGCCGATCCCCGAGCCGCCGCTCCCATCGTAGAGATCCGGGAGGCCGAACGCGTGACCGAACTCGTGGCAGTAAACGCCGATCTCGATGATACCGGCCCCGCACCCGTTCACCGATCCCAAGGCGGGCTGGATAGTGTAGTCCAATATCCTGATGAACCCGCCCCCCGTCCGCGGATCGTTCGTCGTCCAGGGGCTGCCCCCGAACTCCGGCCATCCCGTGACGACCCACCGGTGAGACCAGATGTTGTTCGTGCCGCATTCCGCTCCGATCTCGGGCTGAACGATCGCGACGAAATCCACGAATCCGTCGTCATCTCCGGAGTTCGGAATGCCATCCGGACCGTCGTTGTCGTAGCTGCTGAAATCCACCGCCGGATCCGCGAGCTGCAGGACCTCCTTGATATACTGGCCGGTCTTGGCGCTCCCGCAAAGGCCGTAACAGCCCGCAGGCCCTTCATAATACGTATCCATGTTGGAAACCTGATACCACCCGTACACGGTGCCGGTGAGATCGAGGTTGTTGTACGACATCTCGCCGTAGAGCGACGTCATCGAGGCGGCCGGAGGAACACTGAAGAACTTGGTCTGAAACGCAGCCGTCGCGTATGGGTCGGCGCCCGTATTGGAGAACTTGCCCATGAGGACGGGAACGTACGCCGTCCCGGACACCAACATCGTCTGCTTGAGTTGCTGCGGCACGGACGAAAACGTCATCCCCTCGGGGTGAGGCATAGCGAGGAACTTCTCTCGTGCCTCGCTCGCGCGCCTGGCTTTTTCGATCCAGGCCTTCTGAAACCGGAACGCCGATGGATCGTTCTTGATCCGGTCGAAATACGCCTGAGGGAGATTCACGCCCGGGGCGGGCGGGACAACTTGGGCGAGGGTCGCCGACGACACGAGCAGGACGGCGGCGGCGGCGAACCAGAGTACAGTCGACTTCATTCGGGGCCTCCTTGCTGCGAGAACAAAGTAGTCACTCATGAGCGCGGCGACATCGCGTCGGCACTGATGTGAGCCGCATCGCCCGGGCTTATTGCACCATACCCCTTGATTATAAGTAAAAAGGTCGGTAAGTCAAGCGGCAACATGTGGATGCCCGACCGAAAAGGGTCAGAGGACTACCATATAAGGATCATCTTCCGAGCGGCTCAATCTACTCGCCCGCGCGCTGGCCCTGCCGCGGCGTCATGATCGCGGCGAACAGCGCTTCGAGCCGGGCCGGGTAGCTCTCCATCGAGATATGCTCCTCGGCCCAGCGGCGGGCGTTCGCCCCGAGGCGCCGCGCCTCGCCATGGTCCGCGAGCAGTCGAAGGATGGCTTCGGCCATTTCGTCGGGGGAGCGCGTCTCCGCGTAATCCCGGCCCGCCTCGAGCCCCATCCCCGCCACTCCGGCAGGCGTGCTCACGACCGGCGTGCCCATCGCGGCCGCCTCCATCATACGAATGCGCACACCCCCGCAGAAGCGGAGCGGAAGAACCATCAGCGAGCATCTTCCCAGGTAGGGCCGTATGTCCTCGACGCCCCCGGTGAACGAAACGCCCGGCCCGGCCCCGGCGCGCAGGCTCTCCGCTACCCCCTCCCCCACGATCACGAGGCGCGCCGCGGGATTCCTCGCCAGAACGAGAGGAAAGACATCTGCCGTGAAGTATCGAAACGCGTCGCGGTTGAAATCGGCATAGAACGAACCCATGAAGAGTATCGTGTTCCGTTCGCGCTCGAACGCGCCCGGATTGAACGCGGCCAGATCGAGCGCCAGGGGCAGCGGATAGACGGCCTTTCCCGCGGCGACCGGATGGCGCGCGAGCGTCTCCGCGTCGGAGGGCGTGACGGTGAGTATCGTGTCGTAGCGCTCGTACGCCATCCGCTCGATCCGTTCGAGGGCCCGCAGACGATTCGCGGCGATGAATCGGGCGATCCCGCCGAGCGCCCGGAGCCTTCCGGGATTGACGGCGTAATCGAGATCGTGCGTGACAAGGACGAGCTTGGAATTCTCGACGTATTCGCTCAGCCGGTAGAGATGCCAGTACGAAGCGAGGATGAGATCCGCCTTCTCTTCCTCCGCCGTGCGGGCGATGAGCCGCAGGAACTCCTCCGGCGCCGCGTAGCTCACCGGGGCGGGAACGCCGCCGAGAACGGCCGTCGCGACGTTGCGCGCTTTGTAATACACGCGATGAAACGCGCCCCGCCGGTGAGGAGCCAGCATGGCGCGCACCGCGATCCGCGGCCTTTCGATCTCGCGCAACCGCTCGACGTCGCCCCCGCTCAGCGCCACCGCGACGAGCACGACGTCGTGGTTGACGGCGAGCCCGTCGAGGAGATTCATGATGAGCCGGCCCGTGCCCTTCGTGACCGGCCATGGGGCATAGGGAATCGCGACGATTATTTTCATCTATTTGTTCTGGCTCTTCGAAAAGTGCCGGTACAGAAGGTAGGTCACCACGTATGAGAGAATGAAGACCGCCGCGGGAACGATAATTCCTATCGCCATGCTATTTCCCCTCTTCCCTGTTCCGGTGGTGCTTCCGGTACGAGTAGTACGCGAGCAAGAGCCCCGCGAAGGACGTCACGTACGCGAGCGACATCCCGATCACCATTTTGAGTTCGTTGCCCACGCTATTCCTCCCACTTGATTTTTCGCTCGAGCTCGTCCAGGTATTCTTTCTGCTTCTTCTCGTAGCCCTCGGAGACCGACGAGAGCTTCGGGTTGATAATCCATATCATGATGAGCATGAGAATCACACCCGAGCCGAGGATCACGAAGCCGACGGGCATGAGGAGCATGCTCAGCGCGGTCCCCAGCATGAGGAGAACGTACACGATCGGCGAGAGAATGACGGCGATCGTATCCTCCCGCGTCCACTCGTCCGCCTCCTTCGGCGTCCATTGTCTTCGTATAAACGGCATATGTTCCTTTCGCGCACGGCCCGCGGTCCGGGCCGGCATCGCCTAAAGCAGCCCGCGCCGCTCCGCTTCCTTGCGAACCGGGCCCCACCATCCGACGGGGCGCGACATCACGTAGAACTTGACGAGCTTGTCCATGCTTTCGGCCTTCGTGAAGAGCGTCACCGGGATGAACACGAGCGCGCCGAGGAACATGAGAAGCCAAAACTGCTGGTAGTCCTTGAGGTGCGGGAGCACGCCGAAGGCGGGGAGCACCCACACGACGAGCCACGAGAAGACGAGGTTGAAGATCCACGCCGTGAGGTAGCCCCACCCGTTGAAGCGCCACCAGACGACCTGGAGTATCCCGGGGAGCCACACGCCGGCGGCCATGATCCAGAGGGCGAAGATGAGCCACTCGGTGATGTTCTCCATGATCGAGCCGAAGATGAACGAGCCGGCGAGAAGGATGAGCGTGCCGACGCGGCCGACCCACACGAGCCTGCGCTCGTCGGCATTCGGATTGATGTAGTGATGGTAAAGATCTCGCGTGATATAGACGGCGCCGAGATTGAGATGCGTCGAGATCGTCGAGAGATGGATGGCGACGATCGCCGCGAAGAAGAATCCGATCATCCCGACGGGCAGCGTCTCGAAGCCGAGCCGGAACCACGCCATCTCGTAGTCCTTGACCTGCGTGAGGCCGGGGTAGAGAACGAAGAAGCCGAGGATGGCAGCCGCCCAGAGGGCGTTCCGCGTGACGACGAGCGCCTGGCCCGCCCAGATGCACCAGGAGGCGTCTTTGACGGTGCGCGCCGACTGGATGCGCTG
>Ga0315293_10002137_pt1 | contig 19080 bp, 20 predicted proteins | sample YL17G13_20_MG_FD_203071 | JGI IMG/M metagenome (GOLD analysis project Ga0315293, IMG submission 203071) | Sediment microbial communities from Yellowstone Lake, YNP, Wyoming, USA - YL17G13_20 | ecosystem: Environmental > Aquatic > Freshwater > Lake > Sediment | place: USA: Wyoming | collected... | reverse complement strand
GAACCAAGCTTGTCATTGAAGGCCATAACGAGTACAAACCCATGAAATTAAGCAGCTCAAGCGACGTTTATTCGGCATTCAAAAAACTCGTTGAAAGCGATAAAGAGAAATTTTATTCGCTCTTCCTGGACGTAAAAAACCATCTAATCGGGGTTGATATGGTCAGCCAGGGCAGTATGGATTCTGCTCCGGTCCATCCTAGGGAAGTCTATAAATCAGCTCTGCTTGCCTCGGCAACTTCTGTAATTTTCGTTCACGGCCATCCATCAGGGGATCCCGAGCCATCGTATTGTGATAAAGAAATAACTAAATTGCTAAAGCAAACGGGTGACATGCTGCAAATCAAAGTCCTCGATCACATAATCATAGGGCTCGATAGATTTTATAGCTTCGCAGATAAGGGCGAATTGTAGGGCGATGACATGGACGAAGAAATGAGAAAAGAGTTTCCTTATGAGGTCAGGGTAAAATTGGAAGGATTTAGAAAATATAAGGGGTATTCGGATTTGATTGAGACTTTCTGCTGCTCAGCGACGCCGTGCTATTTCGTGGTTTTCCCGGCGGCTGCGTATGAGGGGTATTTTGAGGTGACGGATGTCAAAACAAAACGATGACAATATCTTTTTTTCGATAGTCATACGAGTGATATGCAATTCAAAATCAGACCAAATAAATATTCTATAGCTATTTGAGCGCTAACAGATTTAGATGACGATCTTATCCCAATTATTTCTTAGATAAATCTGAATTCCTGTGCCTGGCATATATGCTGGAAATATTTTATTAAAATCTTCCCTTGCTTGATCATACGAGGCACTTCGAATGGATTTGATCCCCTTTGCCAGAAACAACAACGCAAGTGATGGAGCTCGCGATTCACCCTTATTACAGTGAATGAAAATATTCTTACTGCTTTTCCAATGTTTCGTAGAGAATTTCAAGAATTCTGTAAACAAAGGCATCATGAATAATGGCTGCGGCGGGTCTATCATATTAAGAAATAGGTTATTTCCTCTCTCAAGACATAAATAATATGGATGGTTTTGTGAAAGGGAGCCCCGATATCCGATGGCTCTTTGATGACATGGAGATTTACAGGCATGAACAGTTGCCCAACCGTCTTTAATCTCGAAGCATTCCGATTCAACGCCGATATAAAGCCTTTCGTTTATTCTATACATTTCATTCGCCTTTCTTGTGGTTCGTTCTTAAGCTTTTCTTGTTTTATCTCCGTTCTTTTTACTTCGTATTGAGAGAAATGCATCTATCGATTAATTCTAAGATATATTATTCTCTAAAATCAACATATTGCGCTTTTCTATCTTGACAAATACTGCATATAGTGTTATATTTATTCTGGAATTTTGGGAAGAGAATGTCTAAGGGGGTTCTTATGAAAAAGAGCGTCTATCTTATTTCTCTTCAGAAGCGAGGATGATCATGGCCAACAAAGAACAACACGTCGTGCCGCACGGCAAAGATTGGGGGGTAAGAGGCGAAGGCAATAAACGCCTAACGGTCATTACTCCAACAAAAGCGGAAGCTGAAAAAATCGGGCGAGAAATTGCCCGGAACCAGCGTGCCGAATTAGTCATCCACGACAGGCACGGCAGAATTCAGGACAAAGATAGTTACGGGAATGATCCCTTTCCACCGAGAGATAGAAAACACTAAATCTGCCGCAATTTATTTATATCCTTGTAACATTTTTAAAGTCTAAGAGCGAAGTAAAGAAATATGGAAAAAGAGATTCTCAATATTTTTAGTGAAGCTAAATTGTGTAGAAGATGCTATGGAAATACTCTATTGCATGTTCCATTGCCTGATGAGAAAAACGGAGGAGTAGGAGCAACGATTCTATTCCTTGTAGAACGACCCGGTAGAGTCGGAACAGGTAAGTCAGGCCGGGTTTCTTTTGAAAATCAAGACCCGACAGCAGCGTTCTTTAGAGATTTGTTCTTCAACACAGGTCTAGATCGCAGGACTATTTTTATTACTAATGTTGTTTTGTGTCATCCAATTCTTGACGGATACAAGGATATGACTGCATCTACCAAAGAACTTAAGAATTGTCTATCTTTTCTAGAAAGACAAATTGACACTATCAAACCAAGATTAATTATCACTTTGGGAGCAAAGTCGCTTCAAGCTATTAAATATTTATATCCCTATCGAACAACTCTCAAATATTTCGAACTTAAAAATAATATCGGCGAATTAATCGATGACGAACTGCCGTTTATCTATCCTTTGTATCATACATCCCTTAGAGCCCGGATAACTAGACCCCCAAATAAACAAAGGAAAGATTGGTCCAAAATACCAGAAATTCTTAATAAGATAAAAAAAAGATGATAACGCCTGAATTCCTAGTGCCAAATAAATTAGAGTTTGAACTTCCATTTGGAACCTGCAAAAATAAATGTATATTTTGCTCTAATTATGGTGGAGAGACTGCTACATCTCCTTTAACAAAAGAAGAAAGTTTCAAAGTGGTAAGTGACTTTATTGAGATGGGAGGAGAGACTCTAGTAGTTACTGGCGGCGAACCCCTAGAATGCCCTTTTTGTTTGGAGTTAATCAGGTACGCAAAAGACGAGGGACTTAAAATATATGTTTATTCGGCAGGTTATTTAGTTAATAAAGAGGTTTCTGAGAATTTCTTTTCAATTGGCGTTGATAGGGTATACGTAACCATTCTCGGATCAGAGAAAACACACGATTGGATTACAAAAGTTGTGGGAAGTTACAAATGTTCATTTATGGCAATTGATACGTTTGTTAGAAGAGGAATTTATGTAGGCATCAATTTTATCCCTATGAAACCAAATTGGCGGGAATGGAAGTTTGTATTTCAAACGATAGCTAAATTAGGAGTAAATGAATTTAGAATAACTGAACTAATGCCTCAAGGGCGTGCCTGGGATAATAGAAATTTATTGGAACTAAACTTGTCCGAGTATTCAGAAATGCTGTATGAAATGTCAGCACAGTTGCCATCACTACTTTCAACAAACAAAGTCAAGATTGTTACAGAAGGAATTTGTTTTGGATTTCTAATAAATGACCAACTTTTTCCACTTCCTACATGCTCCGCTGGAAAAACTGGACTTACAATCACTCCTGAAGGGTTTATAATTCCATGCTTAGGATGTAGAACAAAGCCGGGCTTAAAAACGCCCGATAAAAAATACATTTTGGCAAAGTATTCATTGGTGCCTTTTAACCTGATGAAAAAAATATGGTATGAGTCTCAAATCCTCCAGGAGTTTAGAGAATTGAATATTGAAAATCTGGAAGGACCTTGTAAAGAATGTAAAGAACGTAAGAAATGCAAAGGCGGTTGTCCTATTAGGAGAGAAATAGAGACTGGCAGTACAAAAATCGGGCCTGATTTTAAATGTATCCTAAAAAATCGATTTAAGATAAACCAGGGTAATAGGAGGATGAATAATGATTGAAAATAAGAGTATAAAAATTCTTAGTTTGGATACAACTATCAATTCTAACGAAAAGATAGACGATCATTATCATAATATTGAAGAGCTTCAATATATTCTGCGAGGAAAAGGAATCGCATATAACCGAGAAGGAAAGGCACATCCAATAAAGCAAGGAGATTTTGTTTATTGCCCATCAAAAGAAGTTGGGACACATTCGTTCAAAAATACACGAAACGAACCATTGGATATTCTTTATGTATATCTCTCGATAGGTGGAAAACCTCCGGAGATTATCATCCAGGAAAATAAAGATTATTCTATAAAGGCCTTTAAGACCTGATTACGACATTTTGTTGCAGCGCGACTCCTTGCTATTTTGTGGTTTTTCCAGGGATTGGATATGAGGGGTATTTTTGTAAATATGATATTGAGGCTGAAAGCTAGGGCTTGTCCATTGGCTTCCATTCCAAGACCACAAAATTTCATTGATTTTTAACCTTTAAAAGCAAAGCCCCGTAAATGGCATAGAACCATCAAGGGAAATTATGTAATACATAATAAAGGAATATTACTTTTCTCCCTAGAATCTGGTCAATTTGCACGAAAATCAGATCAAGCACCGACGGAAATCTCCTCCTTTTTTACTGGGCGAAAACACCCGTTCATACACCGTCCTCTAGAGGAGAAAAATATTTCTCTTCCGGCAATCCTCTGCCATTTCTTCAGGCCAGATGCTTGCCTGGATTTCCCCGATATGGGCTTTTCTCAGGAAAAACATACAGAGCCGTGACTGCCCGATACCGCCCCCTATGCAGAGCGGCAATTCCCCTGCTAATAATTTTTGATGAAAGAACAATTTCTTTCTCTCAGTGGTCCCTGTTAGTTCGAGCTGTCTTTCCAGCGCTTCCCTGTCCACTCTGATTCCCATGGAGGAGATTTCAAAGGCCGTTTCCAGGACAGGGTACCAGGCGATGATGTCTCCATTCAAGCCAGGCCCTAAATCGGTGGGTGTTGTCCAGTCATCATAATCAGGAGCCCGCCCGTCATGGGGCTGGCCGCTCCTCAACGGTGTTCCGATCCCGATGATAAAAACGGCTTCGTTCTCACGGCAAATGGCATCTTCCCTTTCCCGAGGAGACAGATCCGGATACCTTTCCTCCAGCTCTAGCGAATGAAAAAAGCGAATTTCCTCCGGGAGAATAGGCTTGATCTCAGGATATTGCCTGTGAATAAAGTCTTCTGTTTTCCTCAGGACGAAATAAATCTTTCTGACGATTTCTTTCAGAAATTCCAGATGTCTCTCTTCCCTTGACATGACTCTTTCCCAGTCCCACTGGTCGACATATAGAGAATGTAGGCTGTCGAGGATTTCATCGGGCCGGATGGCGTTCATATCCGTATATATCCCTTCGCCCTGCCCGATTTTCAGGCTGGCAAGAGTTAGCCTCTTCCACTTAGCCAGCGATTGGACTATCTCGGCCTGGGCGTTGTTCATGTTTTTTACGGCAAATGAAATCGGCCGTTCCACTCCTGTCAGGTCATCGTTGATTCCCGTTCCAGCCTTGACAAACAAGGGGGCAGTCACGCGCCTCAGATTCAGAGCTTCAGCCAGATTCACCTGAAAGAAGTCCTTGATCAATTTGATGGCCCTTTCGGTTTCCAGCCCATCCAGAATAGATCGGTAATTTTCTGGAATTTGACAATTTTTTGCCATATTTGTTCTCCTTTTTAGAAATTGGATTGAGTGAAAAGGCGAGGCTGGGGTTAGAGTGTACTATGGGCGGGGGTATCCGCCCGATTATTGTTTTGATTATCCTGGATCAGAAGGATATAAACCTTTGATTCAGTCATGTCTTTCATTGCAGATCGTGTAAATTATAATCATTCCGTTCTTTCTGTCAAGACCAACATATCGTGCCAAATAACTTCGTCAACAACGGTGTTCTCTATGACCTAGATAAGATGAAGATTTATTGAAAAATGGGATGAAAACCGTGAACATTAAGAAAGATACTGACTTTCCTTTCGAGGCCAGAGTGACGGGATTCAAAAAGCATAAAGGGTATTCAGATCTGGTCGTGACCTATTGTTGCAGCGCGACGCCATGCTACTTCGTAGTTTTTCCGGGGATTGGATATGATGGGTATTTTGAAAAGTGGAATGTTGAAGCGAAATATAATCAATAAATCCGAGCTATATTATTCTTAAAATATTCATCAAGAGATTGATTAAAGCTTAACTCTATTTTTTTCATGGATGAGCTTTGAATTTCTAAAACTAAATTACTTTAGGCTCTCTGGCTTCCGTTCGCCTCTATTCTGCTTTTAAATAATTATGATTTTTATAATATTATTTTAATATATTTTGAATTTCGTTTACTTTTTCAGAAATAGCATTATTCATCAGCAAATATGATCCTGCAAAAATTAGGGCCACTACGATTCCTCCAACAACAAGGTTCTTTTTCCCCTTTTTGCTCCTCTGGTAAAGATAAATAGGATAAACCACTATCCACACTAAAACCATTCCAATAAAATATACAATTGGCTTAGTTTCTTTTTTTTCTTTGCCAAAACCTAGTTGAGAAGCTTCTAGATAGGCCAACAATGAAGTTAAAATTATAGTTCCGACAGAAATAAGATTTAATTTAGATCCAGGACTCTGAAGCAAGTTCATATTTCCTATCCAGAACCAAATGAGCATTACTGCTAGAAATGGAACAATAAGCATAAGATGTCCCAAAGTCTCCCCAGATCTTGCTATTTCCTTTTTGAGATCGCTTCTACAATGTTTGCATTTGCTTGCTACAGCCAAGATTTCTTCTCCACAATAAGGACATTTTTTTGTTTCTTCTGACATTTTTCCCTCCTTTTAATAAGCTTTTATTTAAATCGTCTCTTATTTGAGGCGATTATCCGCACAAGCGTCATTTCATTTTTGGGAGGCCGGGCCAAAAAAGACCCCGGCCTCCGCTCGCCTCAATTCTAAACGGCAGGTGAAATAAGAAGGTCCATAAAATATATTTCTCCGTATTCTCTAACATGGCTTTCTTTTCATCTGTTAACCGCGTTATGGTAATCAAGGAGGATCCCGAGATCGTATAAGAATCACCATCTGTCAAAATCTTAAAGTTTCCGTTTGCAACCTCGCCTTTCCCGGCAGGCGGTACAGCGGCTCCCGATTCCGTCTGATAGATATAGCTATTCATAGCCATTAATCTTGTTAAGGTTCCTTCGTTCGGATGTCCATAGTTATTACCGTTTCCAACGGCAATAACTGAAACCTCCGGCTTTAAATAATCAAGCAACTGTTGTGTTGAGCTTGTAGCACTACCGTGATGGCTCACTTTATAAACATCAACATCCCCCGCGTACGGCGCAAGAGATGGCTCAATGGCCATATTGCTATCTCCCCCAAAATACATATCGAAAGAATGGAATTTCATTACGAGAACTACTGATAACGCATTCTCGTCCGTTCCAGAATACACCCGTCCAGTTGGGATATTTCCATCAGAAGCGATGCACTTCATATTGACGCCGTCACCCAGGTCAATGGTTTGACCAGGAGAGATCGTTTTTCTTTTATCTCCGATGGATTTGATATAATCTCTAAAGCCGCCTGAATCGTAGTTTCCGCCCCTATCAAAGGCTGCGCTGACAATATGAGAGCTCCCGCCAATACTATTCACTACTTCATCTAAACCGCCGATATGATCGGAATGAAAATGCGTAGCAACAATATAATCTACTGAGGTAATGCCGAGATTCTTGAGGTAAGGCAGTACGAACGCCGCGCCTCTCCCGGTATTTCCCGCATCGATAAGAACTTTCTTTCCAGACGGCGAAATCACTAAAAAGCAATCTCCTTGGCCAACATTAATCACATGGATTTCTAATGTCTTTATTTTTTCTGGAACGGCGGTAACATTGGACTGTTGCGGAGTAGAAGAGGCGCACGCTACAAGAAATAACGCAATGAGAAGGATAGCCCCATAGCCTGTTTTGTTATTTCTCATTTTAATGAGGATTAGTCGGACTCGTCTCTAGATATCCTAGTTTGTCAACCGAGACGAAATGTAGTTGGCGGCGACCTTCATCTGATCCAATGACAAATACAAATTAAGCCCTTCCTTGGGAAACGTCAGAATCTCAACGCAATACTTCCCCTTGGCAAACAGCAATTGCATCGGCAATTGTAAAGTGCCGACAAGCGCCACTTCCCCAAGTCCGCTAACAGGACTGTATTTCGAATCAGATTTATAAGTATTGATATTTTCTTTTCCCGAGAACCTGACTCTTAAAATTTCCTTGCCATCACTCTGAAGGAAATGAAGAACACTGGGCTCTAGGGTTTGCTTAATGCCGTTTACGCCTGAGATCATTTCTACTTCGGCAATAGTGAGATATTGAGAATAGGGATTTGAATAGACTGATGTTTTAGGAGTGACATTTGCCGTCGGAGTCCTTGGCGAGCCTACTCTACCAGACGTCCCTGATGCATGAGAAGCATGGGACTTATGCGAAGCATGCGATTTATGGGACGTATCAATCGCTATATCTTCTCCAAAAGAAGAACTCGCCTGTTGTAGTATTAAACTCTCCGGAGCACTCCCGCCGTTCTCGAGCGCAATTTTTCCAATCTTGGATTTAAGGGAACTGACAATTCTGTTTTTGGGAAACCCGTTAGATAACGATGAGAAAAAAAGCATCGTCATAGACAACAACCCATAACCCATTTTTTTGACAATTTTCATTTTATTACCCCTTTTATTTAAGGCTATTCTTATCGCTGCTTCAAGTCAAGCAATTTTTTCCTATTTAAGGAACCGTATCATAACAGAGTAATCGACTTCTGATGATCTTCGAACGGCTTGGCAAAAAAACCAGCACATTCGCTTTTTTCTTTACAGTCTTTGCACTTTTCCAAATACGTATTTTTCCATTCTGAAATAGATTGCCGGGTAAAACTCCATAGCTCTTTGGGCATTAAGCATAATTGCTCATTGTAAATCGAAACATCCATGTTCCGCTGAGAAAGATACAAAACAGCTTCTTTTAAGAATGGCGCATAATCTTTTGGGCTAGCCCAAAGCTTATTCACATTCTTCCTTGCAAGTCCTTCGACTTCCATCCCCATAAAAGCAACATGGATGGCAAAAGGCAGATTGTGATAGATAAATTCAGCGATCTGCGGGAGTCTTTTATAATTGAGAGACATTACGACAATACGAATTTCAATAAGCTGCTTGTATGTAGCTAAATTATATAACCCTTGAATCGCATCTTCGAAAGCACCTTCCCTTTGCATGATGAAATCATGTTCGGTATCTATATCCGCATATAGCGGAATACAAAAGACCAGGTTTTTCATTCCTAGGTGAACCATTTTTCGGACATATTCATTGTTATTCAGTAATATCCCATTCGAAAGAATCTGAATTTGAGTATTGGGCAATTGCTTCTTGCACTCCTTAAGAAGTTTTATTAGCCCATCGCCTAAAAGCGTAGGCTCTCCGCCGGTAAGACCTAAAGCTGTGGTTTTTTTATCTATCAGACGAATGATTTCAAGATTATCTTGGAGATTCTCGGGTGAATCAGAAACCAGGGTTTGAGGGCACATGATGCATCGGCAATTGCAATCAGTCGAAGCAAGAATTGAATTATGAACGGAGTTCTTTTCAAAGACGACGATTATGTCTCCGGTTATCATATCAACGGAGACAATATCGCCCTCATTAAGAGTCTGGACATTCTCAACGCCATAAACAATCGGAATCTTAAGCAGTTTTGCTCTTCCTTCTTCGATTGCGTTAGCGCACAGGACCGCTCTAAATCCCCTAGGCTTTTTTCCAATTGATGCAGCTACAAGGATATGATTTTTCGTTTCTTTATTTTTAACTGGATTTTTAGATATTTTCCCAATTATTCTATTACTGGAATTCAGAGGAGTTCCTTTTAGCTGCCGCAACTTATTATCCTCTTTTTGATCTCACAATTTTTTCAATCGGCCGGTTCGTAATCCAAGACCAAAAGACGTTCATTATATCTCGGTCGTTTTTCTTAATAAGTTCCAATAAATGCCGGATGATCAGATAATTGATTTGATGGAATTCGGAAGTGGGCCGGTGTCCCATAAGATCATCCTGAGCGCTGTAATTTCGCACAGGGTCTGCGCCGCAATACATCTGAAAAGCGCATTCGGAACAGAGAGGCATGGTCTCAACGCAAGAATTCTCTATGGTCTCCCGAATCACTTTCCCATTAAATATTCCTTGATAGCTATTTTTATGGACGTTTCCCATTAAGAACCGGTTGTCGCCCATTTTAGAGAGCATCCTGGCTTCATCAGAAACGAAAACATCTCCATCGTAGCCATATACCGCACAGCTGATTCCGGTTCCAGCCGGAGATTGAAGATCAACGTAGCTTGTGGCAAAGGGAGTCAGAATCTTGTTGAGAATAATCGTGGCATATTGTTCGGAAAAAGACAACCCATCAAGGTTGATTTTGATTATATAATCCAGGGTCTTTTCATAATTCTTAATAAAGCTATCCACGTCATAGCCGAGTTTTTCTTTGACTGCTCTACCGAAAGGATGTATGGTCCGAATAAATAAAGAATTGAATCTTTGATTTATGTATTCATCAACTACATCATTCAGCTTATCAACGTTATCCCTGGTTGTTACCATAAGCGCGGAAACTCGGTCAATGCCGAGCTTGTCTTGAGCTATTTGAATATTTTTTCTTACTATATCGTATGTCCCGCTTCCTTTTCTTGTAATTCTATTCGCGTCATGCGATTCTTTTGGCCCATCTAAAGAGGTGGAGATCCATATTTTATGTTCTGCCAGATAATTTAAAATCTCGTCATTCAGTCCTAATAGATTCGTACAGACAACAAATTCAAGGTTCTTTCGATAAACCTTGTTAAGTTTGTGAGCATATTGGACAACATATTTGACTGTCTCGAAATTTAGAAAAGGCTCGCCGCCTTGGAACTCTATTTTTATAGCCGGTGAGGGTGACTTAAATACCAGATCAACGCTTTTCTTGGCGGTCTCTATGCTCATATCATATTCGGTTCGCGTTTCGTCTTCGCTGCTTGCTTGGCAATACTTGCACTTTTGATTGCAGCGCAGGGTAATGATGAATATATGCAGAGCCGTAAAATCATTAAGGAAGCTCTTCTTTGTCCTGTATTTGGTCGCTAAGAGATAAATCGGCAGGGCTGGGTCTGTATCGGTAACGATATGTCTAGTTTTCAGGTTTAAAAATATTTCGTCTTTAATATCGAGTTGATAGTACCGAAGTCTAGCGAAGTCGTTTTCTGAAATAAAGATATATTCTCCTGCTTCATTCATAACAAAAATTTCCTTGCCAAACCGCATAAATCGGTAAGGAAGAATCGGATAGGCTCGCCCTTTTATCATCATTTTCTAATCTTGGTTTTCAATTCCGCAAAACTTATAGGCTTAAAAGCCTGTTCAACAATCATTTTTCTGATGTAGGAAAATAACTTGTCGTTTTCTACTCTAATTTGTTGATCTATCAGCTCGTCCCTGAATTGTTTTTCAATTTCTAAAAGGTCAAGAGATTCCTTTTTAGGAATCAAGGTGACTTTAACGATCGATTCCGATTCCGGCTCTAGGCTAGTATGACACTTGTCCTGAAATACATAACAGGTTTTCAAAGCGGCGACTTTATCGTAAATGGACATCTCGATTTTAATAACGAGTTTATTTCCTTTGATCATTGTCCTCCCCCTTAGAAGAATCTAATTACATTACTATCTCATCACTCTTTCAATAATTTAAACAATTGATAATTATTTCCGGAAAAAAGAAGTTCTTTTGGTTTTGAATCTATAATCTGAAATTGCTTTTGATATCGTTCCTCGTCAACGCCGCCCCGATCCATGGTTTGCAGATAATATACATTGGATGATCGGATAAGGCTTTCAACTTCCTCTCTAGGAATTTGGTTTTCAATAGAGCAGAAATCCATCAGCTTCAAATTAGCATTTCCATAGATTTGGAATAAGATATGCTCAGAGGTTATCATTACATCATCCTTGTTTTTTAAATATTCCAAGGTCTTCAGCACGGGCGCTATTCTGACATTGTACTCGTCCTCGACAAAATACGATCGACACTTTAAAGTGAATAATATCGAAACTCCTGAAACAAGAATCGCAACTGTGATTGCGATTGATTTCCTCACCTGAGCGTTTGCTCTATTCCGTCCGATCGTTTTGAGCCATTGCCATAAACCATAAATCCCTAAGCCGACAATTATCGAATAAACAGAAACGAGACTGGTCATATATCTCAGAGCCTCATCGGTGGTAACTGGAACGCCTCTGGTGAAATAATAGCTTCGGTAATGGGAGGTATGGAGGACAAAGTAAAAGAAAAAGATGACAATTGGAAATATTCCGTTTCTCTTTCTTAATCCAAAAAATAATCCGACAATGAATAAAACCGAGTAAAATAGATACCATTTGAAATCAAAGAAAGAAATTGCGAATACGGGAGCTAATATTTTAAAAAATGGGAAAGAAAAAGGATTTACGCCAATATCGCCCCTATTGATTTCAACGGCAGTTTGAAATTTCAATACCAGGACGCTAAACAGGAAGACAATGATGACGGCCGACAGAGACATTAAGAATTTGTTGCGCGAATATTTGTCCTTAATAATTTTCTTGCCGATTAAATAAACCAATCCGGCAATCGGCAGGCAAAAAACTAATGATATATTCGTCGTCTTAATCAAGATTGAAAATATCATTGTGAAGGCAATTGAGGTCATTCCTAAAATATTTTTATACAGCGAATCTTTATTCTTATGCTCCGAAATGTTAAAGATCAGATAAACAAGTAAAACTACGGATAGAAAGACCGTTGATAAAGGTTCGGTTAAAGACGTTGAAGCATAGACGTTGAAAATCGGAATCGTCAGATAAATAAAACAGCAAATGAGAGCCAAGGAAAGGCTGTCTATTATTAGAAGGGCAATTAAGAAGACGAAAGCAATCGAAAGTCCTGAAAATGCCAACGAAACGATATTAGAAATATTTACATGATAGCCGAAAATGCGATATCCCAGATTTATAAGATACGGGTATCCCAAGAAATTTGTTACGCAGATCGCTGACATCCGGCTATCCTTGATACTTCCATAGATACTAGAAGTCGGGTAGTAGGGATTGATTTTAGAGAACTCGTACTCTCCTTCATAGATCGCTCGGGCTGAGGCTTTGTAGATATATGAATCCTCGTATTCCAGGCCGTCAAAGAAGTAAGATTTATATGGAATCTTGATCGCGATGTTGACCAAGATCAATATGACAATGGCTTTCCAATATTTTTTGAACGCGGTTCGAATAAAGACATTTGTCAGAAAATAAAAAAAGACGAGCATAATACTTCCGAAAAAGAAAATACCTGTGATTCTAATTGGGGTTAAAATCACGGACTCTTCCCTATAATCTATTCATATCTAAGCGGTTTCAATAACGCCCTACTATTATTCGTTTAATTCTGCTCCGCAATGAGGACATTTGCTTCTTACGTTTTTCTTAAATTTAATCTCTTCAACAAATCCTGTGCTTAAGATACCGACCCCGCGGCGTCCTGATATTTGATCCTTGCCATGAGAATTATTTCCGCCTTCCTTCGTCCTTCATTATGAGGCTTTATTTCGCCGTCATGGCGTCCTTTTCATCGGGAAGGCTGGCAATAACCCGGGCTTCCGCGCCTCATTGCCTCGCCCCATTCTTCTTGAGAAGCTCCACCATTCCCGTCCGGTCTTTAAGAGCAGCTTCGCCCTGAACGGCATATCCCTTCCCCTTCATGAAGTTATCAAGGGGATCGACTGGAGGAGGCTGAAGGGCAAGGGACAGCGGCGTCTCACCGTTTTCGGTCTTGGCGTTTACGTCTGCGCCTTTGGCGATCAGCAGCTCAGCCACGGCCTTGTGGCCATCCCGTACGGCCCAGTGTAGCGGCGTCTCGTTGCCTGCCGCCTTGGCGTTCACGTCCGCGCCCTTGGCGATCAGTAGCTCCGCCACTTCCTTATGGCCATTGCCAGCGGCTTGGTGTAGCGGCGTGCCGCCCACGCCAACTGCGACCTCTGCGTTCACATCTGCGCCTTTGGCGATTAACATCTCGGCTACTTCCTTATGGCCATTACTAGCGGCTATGTGCAGCGGCATCACGCCCTCTGCGGTCTTGGCGTTCACATCCGCTCCTTTTGCTATCAGCAGCTCGATCACCTCCTTATGGCCTTTCACGACGGCGCCGTGAAGCGGCGTCCCGAAATATTCGGACTTTGCGTTCACAATCGCACCCTTGGCGATTAATAACTTGACCACGTCCTTGTGGCCTTCCTGAGCGGCTATGTGCAGCGGCGTCAGTCCATATTTGTCCTTGGCGTTTACTTCCGCGCCCCGCTTTATGTGTCTTTTCACATCGGCGAGATCCCCCTTTGCCGCAGCCTCTTGCATGGTCTCATAAACCTGCAGCTGATTATTTCGACAGCCGCAGCATAATAAAGCCGTCAGCAGAAGCACTGCCCCAACGGCCTTCCCCATTCTGATTTTCATTGTCTCCCCCTGGCCATGAGAATTATTCTCGCCCTTCAGCGTCTTTCATCGTCATGAGGTTTGATTTCGCCGTCATGGCGTCCCTTTCATCGGGAAGGCTGGCGATGCCCCGGCCTTCCCCGCCTCATTTCCGCGCCCGCCGCGGCTTCGTCTTTGTCGATCGCTCTGGTTCACACGCTTTGCTGGCTGCCAGGTTCTTTTGGCTCCTCGGTCTCGCCACCTGGCTTGTCTGTCGAAGATTCCCTTGTGCGTCTGGTTGCTTTTTCGTAGAAACGACGGACTCGGCTCTGAGCCTTTGCGGCCTCTTCTCCATCAAGAACGTCCCGTTTTAGCACCTCGTTGCTCAGGATTTGTGTGATCTCCTCTGGTGTGACAAGCACACCGGCTGAGAGCTTCCGCAATTCGCGACGGATGACGCCAACGACCTCATCACCGAGCACAAGAGCGCCCAGAATAAACCGGTTGACCGTGAGAATCTTCTCGTGAAACTCCTCGCGGGCGTCTTTGACCAAACCTTCTTTGCAGAGGATGAAGAGTCTTTCCTGATGCTCTTCATTCTTCGGGTCAAGTTCGGCGAACGTGAACTCACAGACAAGATCATGGTCGATTGGCTTTTCGAACCGGATTTTGTAGACTTGCCATACCAGCCCGCTTGTGAGGATGACCCAGGGGATCCCCTCATTGGCGCCGTAATCAATGGCCTGACGCAAGTGTGATTCCTTGAGTCCGGATCCGATTGCCTTCACCTCGATTAAGAATTCGACCTTGTTATCGAGCTTAATGGCTAGGTCGCAGTAGGTTCCGCGAACGGCGACCTCGCTGGTGACTTCCAGATATTTGTCATATCCGAATACTTCCGCCAGCATATCCTTGATAATGGAAACCGTGTCAGATTCGTTCACGTCTCGATCTTTGGCATTTTTGAGCACTTGCTGAAACTTGCCTATTGATCGTGCCAACCGATCGCCAACTCGTTTCGGTATCATCTTTGTATTCTCCTTTCTTCTCCTTTGCTCTTTCAGTCCAACACTTCATAAAAGATTCGATCCGCTGCTTCCCCAGTATCCTTCAGGACCGGGTCCGGCTAGCCGTAGCTTGAAGCGGCATGATCCGTCCGAAGCTCAGCGTCCAGGACTTCGCCCCTCATGATGTTTCTGATTTTCATGATTCCTTCCTCCCTTTTTTATAGTGACGGAAAATTCAAGTAGAATTAGTTCAAGTCTTGCCCTTCTTCCAGGACCAGCTGGCGCGGCCCGGCCGGTGGACGTCCCCGCTTCACTTCCAGCCCGGTGGCTTCCTGGTATCTGATCCTGGCCATGAGAATCAGCCTTGCTTCAAGCTCTTGAGTAATTTCTTTACGCCAATCTTTGGATTTAGAGCTATTGCTTTTTCATAGTGATGAATAGCCTCAGTTATTATGCCTAATTTCTGATAGGCCTCACCAAGCTCTCGATGAGCCATCGCCTGGTAATATTCAGATACCCCCTTATCTAAGGCTTCCTTCATCAAGGAAATGAATTCGTTGTATATAGCCGAGCCTGCTATTTTAGATTCAACTTCTTCCTTTTTCTCCATAGCGATTTCAAATAACCTATAACCGTTCGCGGACTCGAGTTGTTCCTTGTCCCATTTTTCAGAATCTAAAAAAACGCCACTAAAGCTATAGCGAAAAGTTCTGCCATTGTTATATAACAGGCAAAGTTTTTTGCTCTCTATGTCAAAGCTGAATTTATCCGCTCTGCCAGGCGCAGGTTCGACCTTCCAGATAAGTTCTTGCTTACTCAAGTCAAAAAAGAGGAGCTTATTTCCGTCTTCATTATTACTATCGAACGTTTGGCAGACTGCAAACTGACCGTCACTCGAAATTCCATTATTGTCGAGATTTGCATGAAGTTTATGTTGTATTAGCTTCTGCCCGCCAGGAGCAAATACATAAAAAGTTCCTGTCGGCTCTCCCCTAAACATCCAATCATTCAAAATGAAGACTCCCTGGTCTGAGACCTTCCCGTCGTTCGGGCGTTCTAATTTCCCTTGTAGAACGATTTGATCTCTATCAATCAAAAGGTATCTTCCAAGTCCTTTTTCTCTGGCTCCGCTTTGAAGGCCCTCCTCGTCCATATCTGACCAAGATAAAACAAATCTGCCATTCTCAGAACGATAAAATTCTCCGTGATAATTTAGCCCGCAGATACTGAGGAAATCATTATTCCATTCGGCCTCCAAAACCGTTCCCGTCAAAATGTCCAGTATTTTCATGGTTCATTTCTCCCTCACTTCGCGACTTTTCCATAGAGAAGTTCGGCCACCTTGTCGTAGAACTTCTTTTCCGCTTGATGTTCGGCTTTCTTAGCCCCTACGCCTTGAAGCAGGCCCCCGATTCCTTCCTGTTGTTGACCCGGTAGTTTATAAATCGAACTTGTAACGCAAACATCCGGCCCTCTCTGCTCGAAAAAGAGCGTGAGGCCATAGTTCCACGCCGCAAACGGTCGTCTTTCCGCGGCCATGTTGCCGGATGGTTTTTCGGACGATACGATTTTGAACTTATCCATCATCAGCGCCTTGACCGCCGCGGACCACACCTGGTCAAGCGAGATTCCGGTGAATACGCATTCCCCAACGCCCTGGTCGAATGTGTATGAGTAGGGTTTTTGGACCGCCTGGCCGAGCAGGACGCCCCCCCGCAAAACAAGGACCATCGCTCCCATTAAAAGAATCTTTTTCATGATTTGTTCCTCCCCTTTTTATACTGTCGGAAAACTCATAAAGAATTCGTTCAAGTCTTGCCCTTCATCCAGGACCAGCTGGCGCGGCCCGGCCGGTGGACGTCCTTGCTTCACTTCCAGCCCCAGTGCTTCCTGGTATTTTATCCTGGCCATGAGAATTATTCTCGCCCTTCAGCGCCCTTCATCATGAGGCTATATTTCGCCGTCATGGCGTCCCCTTCATCGGGAAGGCTGGCGATGACCCGGCCTTTCCCGCCTCTTTTTTTGCTTCCTTCCTTATTAAGGCCAAATCTTTTTCATATATGTTTGTTGCAATCATATGCTGAATTTCTGAATACATCGAAAATCTTTTAAACTGAAAGTCAAAATAATTCTTTCCGCTATCATAAATCAGGGTATCCTTCACAAATATTTTATAGCTGTCGTCTTCCTGTTTTCCCAAAGAATTAACGCCCCTGAACGGAATTCGTTTTTTAATACATCCTTCAATTTCGGATAGGGTTAGAATCCCTTCTTTTCTATATTTTTCCATCAGTTCATATAAATACTTCAGCGCATCTTTGTATTCTGGAATCAGCATCGCACTTTCCGGTAGTTTTCCATATCGGACACCAAATTCATGCAATACTTTCTGAAATTCTTCACTTACCTCTTTATTTGGATCAGATATTGTCACTTCACAAAATGGACCCTCTGCGTTTGCGAAGACGTCTGTAAGGTCGATTTCTATACCCATAGTTGGAATATTTTTTTCTTCATACTTTTTTAATACTTCTAGTGTTTTGATTAGGAGTTCATAATGCGCCAGTTTCACCTTAAACTTTTTTGATTCTTTTAATTGTTTATAACAATATAAAAGATAGGTAGTTTTATTCTTAATATCGGGATATATTATTTCCTGACATGGAAGGCATAGATTATTTTGATCGACCCGTAGAAATAATCCCTTTTTCCCGCACCAGATACAATTTCCCATTTTCCCCTCATCCCTAAATATTTTTTGCTAGTTGATAGAATTCATTCAAGTCCTTCCCCTTGTCCAGGATCAGATGACGCGGCGCGGGAAGGCCGGCCCGGATGAAGCGTCCGGCGATGTCCAGCGCCCCCGTCCGTCCGGCGGAGTCAATTCCCATCCGGATCTATGATTTTCTTTTTCTGCTGGGTTTTGAAAAGCTGCTCCGGACGTTGAATCCCTCCTCTTGACCACAATGGAATAATACTTCCGGCCGCGCGGCGATGTCAATATGAAGAGCAGACCTCTCCCCATGTCACAAATATGTCACAGATTCGGTTGAAAAGCGGGTAAACTACGGTATTGGAGAGGAAAGGAAGAAACAGGGCAAATGATTGAATTTAGAGGCATATAAGGTGGGGTGAGTGAGGGGACTTGAACCCCCAACCTCCGGATCCACAGTCCGATGCTCTGAACCTCAGATAGTCGATGATACGGTCGACTCCGACATAATCTGTGACAAAGACCTGGAAAAGAGCTGAAATAATTCTTTCAATTCCAGAATAGCAATTTTATTCGAATTATCGAGAGACATTTCTCTTATTTTCTCAAGAATTTCGATCTTCGTTATAGCGTTTAAAGGAACCATAGTTATTTTAGAAAATCCTTCATTCAAGCATTTCAACATATTCTTATCTACATCAGATTTCCCAGTCTCAATCTCAATAGCCAGCCTCTCCCCTTCTTTAGTCGCCACAACATCAACTGTCTTCCCCTCTCCAATCGGTTTCTCAATCTCTACCTGATACCCCTTTTCCCTGAATAATTCAGCAACCCTGTGTTTCCAATACTCGTGTTCAGGTCCGCCTCCTCGTTTATTCTCAATTTGATAACCCATGTCGCGCAGCACCATCTCGCCTTTCGTTGTTAAATCTAGATAATTTACTCTTCCTTCGAAAGTCGATAAGGAATATGAATTTAGAAGTTCTTTAGAAATAAGAGTATCTCTTATTCTATTTCCTTTATAGACACTGAACGAAAGCCGCTTATGTCGTTCTGCTATTCCGGAAATAGGATATTCCATAACGTCTATCAATAACTTCTTCTCTTCTTCGGTTATTTCATTTTTGCGTATTTTATCCTTTTCCCGAATAGGCCGAATATCTTCAATCTTCTTCTCTTCTGGCAGAATGTTTGGCGAATCTCCCGAAAAACCAGCCATTTTAGCCCTAACGTCTGCATCAGTTATCATTCCTTTCTTGATTTCAAAAAGAGGAAACTTTGCCAAAAAGGGCTTTGACAGCCTATTCTGCATCCTCACTATCCCCCACCCTATCTCAAGCATGCCCAGGTA
>Ga0315293_10002135_pt1 | contig 19092 bp, 12 predicted proteins | sample YL17G13_20_MG_FD_203071 | JGI IMG/M metagenome (GOLD analysis project Ga0315293, IMG submission 203071) | Sediment microbial communities from Yellowstone Lake, YNP, Wyoming, USA - YL17G13_20 | ecosystem: Environmental > Aquatic > Freshwater > Lake > Sediment | place: USA: Wyoming | collected... | reverse complement strand
CCCGCTCGCCGACCGCGGCCGCGCGGCCGCCGCCGAAGGCGTCGTCCGCCGACGCCGCCAGCTTGGCGTACGCGCCCAGCTCGGCGTCGAGCGCGGTCTCCAGCCGGCGCGCGCAGCGGCGGGCTTCGTCCCACGTCATCTTGAGAGGGGTCGTAGGGGGAAGAGGCTGCGGAGTGGATGGGGCTCGCGTCTGCCCCAACCGGTGCGCCAGATCGAGGCGTGATCGCTGGGGGCGCGAAAGAGAGCGGAGCGGGCCGCGGCTTCCCCGATCGATGCCAGCGCGCGCCCGCCACCGGCGCTCGCGCGTACCTGGCGCCGGCCGCAGCGCCCGCGATCTACAGGTCAGGCGCCCTCGCGCGGGGGACGGGGCGGGCGCGTTTCCAGCGCTCCACTGCGCTTCTGCGGCCGCACTCCGCGGCGCCCCCGCCCCGATGGCTGCCATGGAGGTCGACCGCGCCGCCCCCCCCGCCACCGCCCACCTTTACGCCGTGTCCGCCCACCGGCCGACGACCGTGACGCACACCGCGGTCGGCGCGTTCACCGCGCCGGGCGACCTCAACCTCGTGCTGGCGCGCGGGACGCGCATCGAGGTGCACAAGGTCACACCCGAAGGGCTGCAGGTAGGAGAGAGAGGAAGGAAGGGGGATGGGAGGGCGCGGCGGGCGCCGTGCGGCGTCGCCGACGCCATCCCGCCCCTCCCGCAGGGCGTGCTCGACGTCCCCATCTATGGGCGCGTCGCCACCATGCGGCTGCTGCGCCTGCCGGTGCGCGAGAGAGGGGAGGGGGAGGGTTGAAGGGGCGGCGCGCGTTGCCGGCCGGGGCCGACGCCACGCCTTCCTCTCTCCTTTAGAACGCCACGACGGACTCGCTCTTCCTCTGCACCGAGCGCTACAAGTTCTGCCTGCTCGACTGGGACGCGCGCACCGGGGACCTGGTCACGCGCGCGGCGGGCGACGCGGGCGACCGCGTCGGCCGGCCAGCCGACGCGGGGCAGGTCGGCGCGGTGGATCCCCGCGCCCGCATGGTGGGCCTCCACCTGTACGACGGCCTGCTCAAAGTGATCCCCATCGACGAGAAGGGCGCGCTGCACGAGGCGAGGAGGGGGTGGGAGGGGAGGGAGGGAAGGGCGGGCGAGGCGGACGCGCTCGCTCACCCACCCTCGTCTCCCCTTCAGGCCTTCAACATCCGGGTCGAGGAGCAGGGCGTGCTCGACGTTGCCTTTCTCCACACGGACGCGGCGCGGCCGACGGTGGCGATTCTGGCCGAGGACGCGCGCGGCGCGCGGTCTGTCTCGACCTATGAAGTCGACGCCGCCGACCGCGACTTCCACCCCGGCCCCTGGTCCCTGCCCGACGCCGACCCCGGCGCGACCGCGCTCGCCCCGTTGCCCGGGCCGGGCGGGTGGTGCCTCGTCGCCGGCGGGCGCGGCGTCGCGGCGGCGGGCGGCGGCGGCGCCCCCGTCACAGTCGCCGTCGCCGGGCCCCCCGTGCGCGCCCTGTGCCGCGTCGACGACAACGGCGCCCGCTGGCTGCTGGGCGACGCGGGCGGCGGGCTGAGCCTGCTCGTCGTGTCGCGCGCGGCGGGCGCGGGCGGCGCCGTCACGGCGCTGCGCGTCGAACCCCTCGGCTCCGCCTCGGCCGCCTCCACCCTGGCCTACCTGGACGCCGGCGTGGTGTTTGTCGGGTCGGCCTTTGGCGACTCGCAACTCGTGGCCCTGTCCCCCGACGCGGCGCCCGCCGCCGACGGGCCGGGCGAGACGTACGTCCGCGTCCTGGAAACCTTCCCCAACCTGGGCCCCATCGTCGACATGGCCGTCCTGGACGTCGACCGCACGGGGGCGTGCCACCTGGTGACGGCCAGCGGCGTGGGGCGGGACGGCAGCCTGAGGGTTGTCCGCAACGGCGTCGGCGTCGCGCCCGCCGCGGCCGCCGACCTGCCCGGCGTCACGCGCGCCTGGGGCTTGCAGACCGCCGGCTCCGGCGAGTACGACGGCGCGCTGCTGCTGTCCTTTGTGGGCGCGACGCGCCTGCTCGAGGTCGACGACGACGACGCGCTGGGCGACGCGCCGTCGACGGGCGCCCTGGACACCGGCGCCCCCACCCTCGCCGCCGCCGCCGCCCCGGGCGGGCGCCTGCTGCAGGCGACGCCGGGCGGGGTGCGGTTGCTGGCGCCCGGGTCGCGGGCCCTGGTCGGCGACGCGTGGGCGCCGCCGGCGGGCGCGCGCGTCGGCGCGGCGGCGGCGACGCCCGACGCAGCGCTGGTGGCGACCACGGACGGCACGTTGGTCCTGCTCACCGCGTCGGACGCCGGCCTGACCGTCGCCGCGACCGCAACCGCCCCCGCCGAGGCCGCGTGCCTCGACCTCGCCTTCTACCCCGGCGGCGCCCTCCCCGGCCTCGCCCTCGTCGGCTCCTGGGATGTCACCGCCCGCGTCCTGGCCCTGCCCTCGCTGGAGACGGTGTGCGAGGTGGCGCTCGGCGGCGACGCGGTCCCGCGGTCGGCCGCGCTCGCGACGCTGGACGGCACCCACCACGCCCTCCTCGCGCTGGGCGACGGCCGCCTGCTCACCTGGTCCCTGGACTCGGCGACCGGCGCGCTCTCCTCCCGGCGCGCGGTCGCGCTGGGCTCGCGCGCCGCCGCGCTCGCGCCGTTTGCCGCGGGCCCCCGCGCCGCCGTCCTCGCCGCGTGCGACCGCCCCGCCGTCGTCCACTCGGCCAACGGCAAGCTCCTGGTGTCCAACGTCAACGAGGGCGACGTCACCGCCATGGCGCGCTTCCACACGCGGTCCCACGCGCACGCCCTGGCCCTGGCCAAACCCGCGTCCCTGTGCGTCGGCACCGTCGACTCCATCCAGCGCCTGCACGTCCGCTCCGTCCCCCTGGGCGAGCAGCCGCGCCGGCTGGCGCACCAGGAGGCGACCCGCACGCTGGCGGCGACGATCGACGGAGGGGGTGGCGGGGAGGGAGGGGGCGCCGCCGCGGCCCCCGACGCCGTGCGCCTCTTTGACGACGCCACCTTTGAGACCCTGGACCGCGTCACCCTGGACGACGCGGAAGTGGCGTGCTCCATCGCGTCGCTCGCGTTCGAGGGGGATGAGACGCCGTACTACGTCGTCGGCACGGCCTACTCGCACCCCGACGAACCCGAGCCCACCCGCGGCCGCCTCCTCGTCTTTGCCGTCACCCCCGCGCGCAAGCTGGAGCGGGTGGCGGAACGCCCGGTGCGCGGCGCGGCCTACTGCGTCGCGCCGTTTCGAGGCCGCGTCTTGGCCGGCGTCAACTCCCGCGTGTCCCTCTACGCGTGGGCCACCGCGGACGACGGTGGCCGCACCCTGGACCACGTCTGCTCGCACGCGGGGCACGTGCTGGCGCTCTACCTGGCGACGCGTGGCGGGACGTACGTCGCCGTCGGCGACCTCATGCGCTCGATCCAACTCCTCGCCTTCCGCCCCGAGTCCGACACCCTGGAATCCGTCGCCCGCGACTACCACACAAACTGGATGACCGCGGTCGACGCCCTGGACGACGACACGTACGTCGGGGCCGAGAATTCGTACAACCTGTTTGCCGTGCGCCGCGACGCGGGCGCCGCCACCGACGACGACCGCGCCCGCCTGGACGTCGTGGCCGAGTACCACGTGGGCGAGTTCATCAACCGGTTTGCGTCGGGGTCGCTCGTCATGCGGCCGCCCGAGGAGGCGAGTGCGGGGGGCGGCGCGGGCGGCGCGGCGACCACCGCCCCCCCTCCCCGCCCGCGCACGCTCCTCTACGGCACCATCGGCGGCGTCGTCGGCGTCCTGGCCGTGCTGACGCCCGAGCAATACGCGTTCTTCGACCGGCTGCAGGCGTGCATGCGCCGCGCGGTGCGCGGCGTCGGCGGGTTCGACCACGCCGAGTGGCGCGCCTTCGCGTCCGAGCGCGCCACCGCGCCCGCGCGCGGCGTCATCGACGGCGACCTTGTCGAGCAGTTTCTGGAGCTGCCGCCCGCGGCGGCGGCCGCCGTGGCGGCCGAGTTTGGGGGGGCGGCGACGAGCGAGTCGATTGCCAAAGCGGTCGACGAACTGTCGCGCGCGTGCCACTGAAGCAGGAGAGGGAGGGAGAGGGCGGACACGGGGTGGGGCGCGGTGCAGTGTGTCGCACGGGGCGGAAACAGAAAGGGCGGACGCGCCTCTCAATAGTCGCGCGGCAGCGGCCCGCCCGCCCCGCCCTCGTTGCCCCCATCCTCCCGCCGGGGCGCGGGCCACTCGGGGCGGTCGCCCCCGACGACGAACCGGGTGAGCGCGGGGACGGCGTCGCGGGCGAGGGTGCCCAGCGCGTTGGCCAGGACGTCGAGCGCGAGCTCGTCCGCGGTGCCCAGGTTGACGGACGCCCGCGCCAGCGTGCCCTGTGTCTCCACCTCGCCGCAATCGTGCAGGGTGGCGAGGGAGGCGGACGGGAGGAGGGCGGCGTCGTATGACCGCGCGGCGATGCCGTCGCCGCGCGAAAGTTGCAGGTTGGAGGAATTGAACCCGCCCAACCGCCCCAGCAGAAACCAGGCGGTGAGCACGCCGTCCAGGAGGTCGGCGGCGTCGGGCGTCCACGGGGTGGAGGACTCGAACCAGAGGGTGACGGCAAACGGGTCGATCGGGTTGGACAGGGAGACCGTGAGGCCGGGGCCGTGCCGGGCCTCGATGGAGGCGCGCTTGCGGTCCTGGCGCTCGCGCACCTGGGGGGGCGGAGGGGGAGCGGGTGGGCGTGGTTTGGGGCCGCGGCGCGCCCGACCAAACCACCGCCCGCCCCTCTCACCTTGCGCTGCAGCTCAGCGGCCGATGCCGCATCCAACTCCGGCCCTCCCATGAGGTCGGCGAGCTCGTCGTCGTCGAGGGCGTCCAAGCCGGCGTCGGCGGGCGCAGCGCGCGGCGCGGGCGGCGCGCGGCGGCCGGCGGTTGCCGCCCGGGGCGGGCGCCGGACTGGCGCCAGGCCCTGGCGCGCGGCGGCGGTCGTGGAGGGGCGCATGCCGGAGTGGCCGGCCGCGGCGGCGTCGGCTCTTCACTCCCCTCTCGATCCCCGACGATGCTCGCCGCCGCCGCCGCCGCCCTGCGGCGAGCCAGCTCCCGCGCCGCGTCGTCGTCGTCGGCCGCGGGCGCGAGCGCCGCCGCCGATTCTCTCGCGCTCGCAGCCTTCCGCGCGTCCAACGCGTCCCTGCCCTCCATCGCGGGGTCGACCGTGCTGGCCCGCGTGCTGCGCGCCGACCGCGCGTTTGTCACGGTCGACGCCGGCCTGAAACGCCCCGTGAGGCTTTCGCGCGCCGAGCTGCGCGCCGACCAGCTGGTGTCGTCGCCCGCGGCGGGCGCGGCCGACGGCGACAGGTTACGCACAGGCCCGGGCGACGTGCGCGTGGGGGACGCGCTCAAGGTGTGGGTCGCCGCGGTCGAGACGCCGTACGGCGACCCTGCGCTCGCGCCCGAGCCCCGCGCGAGCGCGACCGCAGCCGCGGCAGCTGCCTGGGCCGCCATCGAAACTTCCAAAGCCACCGGCGGCACCGTGCTCGGCCGCGTCCTCAACGGCGTCGCGGGCGGCGGCTTCGCCGTCGGCGTCGGCGGCGTCGTCGGCTTCCTCCCGTTCTCCATGTGCTCGCCCGCGACCGGTGAATGAGAGATGGAGAGAGAGAAGGAGAGAGATAGGGCCGGTGGCGGCGGCGGCGCTCGGACGCGCCAGGCTCAACCTCCCTCTCTCCACCCCTTCAGTCGCTCGCGTCGGCGTGCTCCAACCGTTCCGCGTCATATCCATGGACGCCGCCACTCGCAACTTTGTGCTCGAGGACGCGGGCGCGGCCAAGCGGCGCGCGGCGGGCGCTGCGCGCGCACGCGCGGGCGGCGACCGCCGCGACTGGGCGCCGCGCAGGGAGAGGGCGCCGCGTGGGGGGGCGGGTGGGCGGTCGGGGGGCGCTGGGGGTGGCTGGACCAAGCGGCCGGCGGCGGCGGCGGAGCGGTTGGAGTGGTGAAGAGAGAGGGATAGGGGGCTCTGTGACCGCACGCACGCCGCCGCGCCGGGCGTTGCGCGCACCCGCGCCGTCGCGGGCGCCATGTCTGTCGTCGCCTCGCGCAGCGACCGACACGTGAGAGCGAGGCGGGCGACGTCGACGGGCGTTAGCCGGTCAACGGCGGCGCCCATCAGATCGCGCTGCAGGCCGTCGAGCGTGGCGCCGGGCCCGGCGCCCTGCGGGGGTTGGCTCATGGCGCGGTCGACACCGGCGGCGGCGGCGAGGACGGCGGCGGGGGCGCGGGTGGGCGGGTTGCGGCGGCGCGCCGCGGGCGCCGCCCCGGCGCTCTGCGACCCTGCCCTCGTGTCCCGGAGATCCGTGGTTGCACGCGGCAGGTAGCCCCACCCACACACGCGCCGCTCCCGCACGCGCCCGCCGCCAGCCGCGGCCCTCGCGCGCGCAGCCGCTTCCCCCGTGTCAGGCCTTCGACTTCTTGCGCGCCATCTTCTTGATGTAAAACTCCAACTCCTTGCCCTCGAGCACGGCCCCGTCACACCGCCCGCACTGGCCGGGGCGGGAGGTGATGGAGGCGTAGAGGCGGCCGGTGGCGAACTGGTCGTCCAGCGCGGGGTCGAGCGCGCGGCGGCCCGCGGCGCGCGTTTTCAGCTTGCGCGCGGCGTGCGCCGACTTCTTCTCCTCGGCGGCCGCCGGCGCCGCCGCCGCCGCCCCCTTCTTCTTCAGACCGACGTCCGCGCCGTAGCGGGCAGCATACCACTGCTTGAACGGCGCGGCGTCGACCTGCACGATCGCGCCCTTGACCAGGGTCTGCGTGCGCACCAGCTCGTTGTTGGACGCGTTGTACGCGACGTCCAGCACGCGCACCTTGCGGGTGACCGCTTCCGACGGCCAGGAGAAGTTGCCGTGGTCGAGGCGCAGCGCGCGGAACTTGAAGTTGCCGCCGCGCACGCGCACGCGGCGCACGGTGACGGCGGAGGAGAGCTTGGTCATGGCCGGCTGGCGGCCGAGCTCGTACCTGAGAAAGGGGAGGGGAGGAGGGAGGGGTGGTCGGCGCGCGGTCGCTGTCGGGCTGACGCCGACCCCGACGGGCGCCATCACCCCCGCGGGCGCGCCCTGGCGCATGATTTGGGCGGCCCACGGGCCCGGCAAGCGACGCGGGCGCCGGCAGCCCCCTGCGCGCCCCGCGATCCACGGCGGCGGCCCGCCGATCGCGCCCTCCTCCTTCCAACTCACTTGCGCTTCTTGCGGTACTTCTTCTGCTTGCCGCCGGTCTCCCGGCGCTTGTGGAGGGAGTCGCGGGAGATACCTGGATGAGAGGAGGGAGGAGGGAGGGGGGCGGGTCGGCGACGGTCGCGGCCTGGGCGCGTGCCGGCCCCGATGGCGCTCAATGCTGGCCCCGGCGGCGCGCGATGCGCCGCGCTTCAATGTGGGGCGGCGGCGGGACGGGCGGCGGCCGCGGGCGCACAGGCGCCTGCGCGGCGTGCCGCGGCGGCCGGCGGGCGCGCGGGCACTCGCCGCGTCGGGCCGCCGCCCGGCCCGCCGCCAGCGACTCGCGCGATGCCCTCGCGCGCGCTGGCGGCGCGGCGGGCCGGGAAGAGGCCGCGCGAGGCCACCGCTGCCCGCCGCTCGCCGGCCGCCGCCGCGCCAATCGACGGCGCGCGCCCGATCGGCGCGCGCCGCCCCGGCGGCGTGCGGCGCAGATGCAGGCAATCAGCTGGGTGGGGGGGGCGCACCCATGGTGGCGGCTTCGGCGACAGTGAGAGAGTCGTGGTCGTGGCGCCGCTCCCAGTTCTCTCGCGCCGCACTCCGGCCATGGCCGCCGCGCGAGCGCGATGCGGCATCGCCCGCCCTCGCGCCGCCGTGCGTCGTTCGGCCTGTCGACCGCCCCTCGCGCGCCTCTCCCCCGCGGACGGCGTGCTGGCCACGGTGGAGGCGATGTTCCCCGCCTGGGCGGGCGCCGGGTGCCGCTTGAGGCCGCTGGTGAGGAAAAGGGGGGGGGGGGAGGGGTTGAGAGGGATATCTCGTTTTGTCGAGCCGACGCCGACACCCCTCTCCCCTCTCCCAGGGCGGCCTCCCCCCGCTCGACCCCGCCCTGGCCCCGACTCCCGGCACAGCCGCGTCCGCGCTGCGCGCCGCGGCCGAGGCGGCGGTCAAGGGGCGGTCGCGGGACGGCCTGCTGCGCGACGCGCGCGTCGCGGGCCTGCTCGAGGCCCTGCGCGTGATGCCGGCCCGCGGCGGTGACGTCGGCTCGGGCGCCGAACCCTCTTCCCCGGCCGACCCCGCCCTCCTCTCCCCTGCCTCCGCTGTCGACGCCCTCGTCGGCCTCGGCGCGCTGCGCCCCGTGGCGGGCGCGTGGGATGAGATCTTGGACGGCTTGCTGCAGGTGGGAAAGAGGGTGGGCGGAGAGTGGTGGCGGCGGCTGCTGCGGGCCGCGCGCCGACCCCTCGCCACCCCCTGTCCTCCCTAGCGCGCCCATGGCCCCCCTCCCCTCGCCCCCGACGCCGCTGTAGCTGTCATGCGCGCCCTGGCCGCCGCGCGCTATGCACCGCCCGCCCACCTTGCCCGCCTGGCGGCCGCGGTCGGCGCCGACGCGGGGCCGCGGTCGGTCGCCGACGCGCTCTGGGGGTTTGCCGTGCTGCAGCACGAGCCCGAGGCGATGCTGCAAAATGAGGCGCGCCTGGTGGCTGGATTGCAGGCGAACGCGGCGTCGCGTCGCGGCGCGCGCGACGCGGCGCGCACCGCCTGGGCGCTCGCAGCCCTGCGCTGCGAAGCCTCCCCCCTCTTCGCCGCCGCCCTCGCCGCCGCAGCCGCCGCCCCACCCGGCGCCCTGGACGGCGCCGCCCTGTCCCAGCTGCACCTGGCGGCGGTGGCTGCGTCGGCGGCGCGCGTCGACCCCCCGCCCGGCGCCGGCCCCGCCCTCGCCGCCGCGTCGGACGCGGCCGCGGCGCGAGCGGCGTCGCTGGTGAAGGCGCCGACCGTACTGCAGGCGGAGGTGGCGGCGGCGCTGGCGGGGGTGGTGGGGAAGCGGGCGGTTTCGGTCGAAGGCATCGACCCCGTCACCCGCCTCCCCGTCGACGCCCTGATCTCCGTGGACGCCCTCGCGTCGCCAGACACGTCCCGTCTCGACCGCGGCGTCGCGGTCGAGGCCGACGGCCCGAGCCACTGGCTGCGCGGCGCGTCCACCGTACCTGCCCCCGACGACGGCGCCACCGCGCTCAAGACGCGCATGCTCACCGCCGCTGGCTGGACCGTGGTGCGCGTGCGGGCGGACGCGTGGGGGCGGTTGGACGGCGCGGGGCGGGCGGCGTGGGCGCTCGAGGCGTTGGTCGGCGCGGGGGCCGTTCCCGGGTGATGGCTGGCTTGCTCTGTGGTGTTTTTGCGTGCGCTCGATGCATGCCTTTGTTATCATTGCGTCATTATTGCATGCTGCCGTTTGGACGGTCGGCGGGCTCCTTCCGGCGCCGGGCAGAGTGCCCGCACCACTCTCTCTTCGCGGCGGGGCTCCGCGACCCCCGCCCACGCCCCGCCGCCATGGCCGACACGACCGAGGAGCAAAAAAAGGCCATCCTCCCCTTTCTCCAGGTGCGGGCGAGAGCGGGCAGGCCGCGGCGCGCCGCGCCCATCCCGGCGCCCGCCCCACGCAACCGTTTTTTTTCCCGCACTCTCCATCAGCGCGCCGAGGAGATCGAGCGCGTCGAACCCCGGGTCGCCTACTACTGCCGCATGTACGCCGTGGAGCAAGGCCTCGCCCTCCCCTCGCGCTCGCCCCAGATCGACGGCCTCCTCGGCGCCCTCCTGTCGAAGCTGGAAAAGGACAAGGCGGCGATCAACCCCGGGGGGGACGACGCGGGGCACTGCGAAAAGTTTGCGCTCACGCTCTTTGCGCGCGCGGACAAAGCCGACCGCGCGGGGCGGGCGGACAAAACGACGGCGGCCGCCTACTACGCGGCCAGCATCTTTTTCGAGGTGGGGGCGGGGAGGGGTGTGGGGTGGAGGCGAGGCGGGAGGGTCGAGCATGGCCCTGTCGCCCAATCCCCTCTCAACTTCTCCTCTCTCTCCCAGATCATCAACCAGTTCGCCCCGCTCGCCGGCGACATTGCCGACATGCAGCGGTACGCGGCGTGGAAGGCGGCCGACATCCGCAAGGCGCTGCGCGAGGGGCGGGCGCCGACGCCGGGGCCGCCCGGCGGCGCGGCGGGGGCGCCGAGCGCGATCGACTTGCCGTCACCGCCTCCCATCGACCGCTCCGAGTCGGGAGTCGGCGCCGCCCCCCTCGGCGCGCCCAGGTTCGCGCCGGGCGCGTCTGTTTGGTTCTGTGCCGACGGCTACCCTCCTGCGACCCCCGCCACCGTCGCCCGCGCCCTCCCCCCCGAGGGTCTGGGCCACGCGTACGTCGTGGCGTTGGCCGACAAAACCGTGTCCGCCTTCCAGCCCCAGCTGGCGCCCGCGCTCGCGCCGGGCGCCGCGGTGTCGCTCTCGGCGCCACCGTCGGACGCCCCAGCGAACGCGCTGCCCGCGGGCGACTACGTCGTCGACGCCGTGGACGTGACCACGTGGCGCCCGACGTACGCGGTGACCGGCGCGGGCGGCGTCGAGGGGTCTGTCGACGACTCGCGGATCGCCGCGTTTCCGCCGCCCGCGGGCAAAGGCGCCGTGCCCAAGGTGGGCAAAGGGCCGGCCCCGTTTGCCGCGCCGCCGCCGAGCGCGCCGCCGCCGCCAAGCGCGCCGCCGCCGGCGAGCGTGCCGCCGAGCGCGCCGCCGCCGCCCGTCCCTGCCGCCGCCCCTCCCTCCATCAAGGCCATGGCCGACGCCGTCAAAGCGTGCAAGTGCGCGGTGTCGTCCCTGCAGTTTGAGGACGTGCCGTCGGGCGTGGCGTTCCTGCGCGACGCGTTGCGGCACCTCGGCGCGCCGCCGTGAGGGGGACGGGAGAAGAGTAAACACTCTCTGCGCGCTCCCCAGCCCACCTTGCACGGCGCCGCCCGCCGCGTGGTGCAGCCCCGGGAGACGCGCGTGCCTCTTTCCCCCGCACCCCCTCTCCTCACTAGGCGGCGACGGCCCGCGCGCCCGCCGCCGCCCAGCTCCCCGCGCCCGACGACGCGCGCCCGCCCGCCGGCCCCGACGCGGTGGACGCCGCGGTGGTGAGGCCGCCGCCGGGCGACGAGCCCCGCCCCCAGGCGCGCCCCGCCGCGTCGCTGGACGGCGACGGCGGCGCGGCCGCGCTCGCCGCGGCCGCCTCCCCTTCGTCGCTCGCGCGCAGCAGCTCCACCAGTTGGGTGTGGGTCAGGGAGTTGAGGATAACGATGTCACACCCGCGCGCGCGAGCTGGGCGCGGCGCGGGCTTGGCCGCGGGCGCACCGCGCCGCAGCAGGCGCGCGACCAGGCCGCGCGCGCGCGGCGGCGGCGCGTTCTCGTCAGCCGACGGCTCGGTAGACGTCGTGACGGACGTGCCGTCGTCGTCGTCGGCGGTCCAAGGCGCGTCGTCGGCGGGGAGGTGGGGCGGGGCGGTCGCCGGGGCGGCCGCCGCCGCCGCGCTCGCCGCCGCCGCCGCCACGCTCGCTTCCAGCTCCGCGATGCGCGCCTGCAGCGCGGCGGTCGCCGACTCGTCGCCGGCCTGGGGCGACGCCGGCGAGAGGGGTGTCGCCGCCGCCCCTTCCCCACCCCCTTCCCCCTTGACCGCCTGCAGCTCGGCCAGCGCCCCCCGCAGAGCCACTAGCTCGGCCTCGTCCGCGCCGTCCCCCTGCAGGCTCAACAAGCGGGCGCGCAGGGCGGCCAGGTCGGCCGCGTCGTCGACCGCGGCGGCCGCCGCGTCGGCCGCAGCGGCCTCGAGAGCTGCGAGCCGGGCGCGCAGCGCGGGCGCGTCAGAGTCGGCGTCGCCGGCGCCGCCGGCGGCTTCCAGCTCTTTGACGCGGGCGCGCAGGCGGGCGAGCTCGGCGCGCGCGGAGCGCGCGTCGCCGCCCCCGCCGCCGCTCCCACCCGCAGCCCCCAGCCGGGCCCTTTCCCGCGCCACAGCCGCATCCGTCACCCGCTTCACATAGTCGCGCAGCGCGGGGTCCAGGCGGACGAGGGAGCCGTGGACGAGCCCCGCGCCGGCGCCCGCCGCGAGCCCGCGCCGCGCGGCGTCGACGCACACGCGCGCCATGGCCGCGCCGAAGCGGGCGGTCGACACGGTTTCGGATGCGTTCCCGGCGTCGGGCCAGGCGCAGGCGAGCAGCAGGGTGCGGGCGGACCCGCCGAGGCCGCCAGCGAGCAGGCGCGTCAGCTTGCAGTCGCGCGCGCCCGCCGCGCCGCCCTTGCCGCTGGCGCGGGACGAGACGACGGCCGCCAAAAAGGTGAGCGATTTGTTGATGCAGGCGGCTTCCGCGGCGCCGCGCGCGTCGGCGCGCGTTTTGGCGAGCCGCTCCGACCCCGCGAGGTCGACCAGGTGCAGGCGCGCCATTGCGCTCCCCTCCGGCGCGCCCTGCGTGCCCGCCGGCCGGGCCAGGGTGAGTGTGAGCACGGCGTGGGAGCGGGAGGAGCGCGCGTTGAGCGCGTGCCCGCGCGTCGTGCGCGCGCGGCCGCCGGCCGCCACCGCGGCCAGCGCGTCATCGATGGAGAGTAAAGGCACCACTGTCGCGCCCCTCAACACGGCCGTGCCGGCCTTGGTGGAGGCGAGCGTGGGCGGCGGCCGCGGCGGCGGGCCAGGGCGGCCGCCGCGCGGGCCGCGCGGCGCGTCGTCGTCGGGCGCGAGCAGGTCGCGCAGCGCATCGTTGTAGATCTCCACAAAGGTGGCGGTCGCGGACCAGCCGGCGTCGGGGTCGCCGAGCTCCTCGAAGATCTAGGAGAGGACGAGGGAGGCGGTCGGCACGGCGCACGCGCGCCCGTCTTCCCGTGCCCCCACTCTCCCGCCCTCCCTCACACCTGCTCCAGCGCGCGCGGGATGACGCCCCGCCGTTCCGCGTCGTCCAGGTCGGCGCCGTCAGGGCCTGGAGGGAAGGAGGGAGGGAGTCGAGGTTTGTCGCTGCATGGGCGCTTTGAACATCTTGTCAAACATTTGTTCCCTTTGTCACCCGTCATCGTGTGCGTCTTCCCGCCCCCCGTCTGGCCGTACGCCATGATGGTGCCGTTGTAGCCGGCCAGGGCGCCGGCCACGACGTCGCGCGCGCCGGCCTGGGAGGGTAACGGACGGGGGTGGGGAGGGCGGCGCGCACGCGGCCCCCCCTTTCGGCTCCCGCCCCGCCCCGCGCCACCCCGTCTCCCGCCCCCGCGCCTCGAACACGTCCGCTTGGGACGCGGCGCCATCCAGCACGGCGTCAAACGTAAACTGGAAGGAGGGGGAAGGGGCTCGGGCGGGCGACAGCGCGGCGCGCGGCCCGAAGAAAAAATAAAACGGACCTGGTTCACGCCCGCGCCGTCGCCCCGGTCCACCACCAGGGTGTCGGCCTGGTCGAGTTAGGGCGGTTTGGGGGGTGGGAGGGTTGTGGGCGGGCGGGGACGCGCGCCCCCCCCCCCCCCGCCACCCCCCCCGGGAGCCCCCCCCGGGCGCGCCCACCCCCCCCGCCCCCCCTCCGCACCGGGTAGCCGACCGCGGTCGCGCACTCCGCCCCGGACGCCGCGGCCGGCTTGAGCCGCACCACGACGCGACAGCGGGAAGGGTAGGTCATGCGAGGGGGGCAGTTGGCGGGGCGGGCAGCGGGCGGCGGAGAGTGGTGCCGGCGAGCGCCGGCGCGCACACACCCCTTCCCCTCGGCACCCCCCTCGCCACCCGCCAACGATGCCGCCCAAAAAGGTGGGCCCGTGAGGGGGCCGGCGGTGGGCGAGGCGCCCGCCATCCGGGCGCGCGGGCGCGCCGCGCGCGCCGCATCCCGGCGCGGGCGCCCGAGAGCGCGCGCCGCTCGGGCGCCCGCCTCGACGCGACGACTGACCTGTCGGTCGCGACCGCGGGCGGCCCAGCCGCCCCCGCCCCCGCCCCGCGCGCCGGGAGGCCAGCCCAGCGCGCGTTCCGTGCGCGTCCCCCGGCCGCCCGCGCGAGGCTGGGGAGGCGCCGGCCCGCCCGAAGGCCTGGGCGCGTCCACTCCCTCGTGTGGGAGTGGCGGGCGGCCGGGTGGCGCGTGGCGCGCCGCGGAAGGGCCCCCCAATCGCGGCCGCCAACCCTCGAATGTCCCCCCCCCTCCTCGCCAGGGTGAGCGCCCGGCGGCCCCGCCACCCGCCCCGGACGCGGTCACTTGCTCGCGCGCGTGTGTCGGGAGGGAGAGAGAGGGTCGCCGAGGGGCGGCGCGCTCCCCACCCCCTCGCGCGCGCCGCGCGACGCCGCAACCCTAAAACCACCTCCCTCCCCCCAGGCGCCCCCGTCAAGGCCAAGGCCAAGGCCAAGAAGCCGGCCGCGAAAGCCTCCGCCAAGGGCAAAGCGCCCGCGGGCAAGCGGGGGGCGGACGCCGCGCCGGCGACGGTGCGGCTCGAGGTCGACGTCACGGCCTTGGGTGCCAAACTCGCCCCCGCCCCCCTGTCCCTCGCCCCGTCCGCCACCGTCGCCTCCGCCCTGGACGCGGTCAAGCGCGCGGTCAAGGCGGCGGTGCCCGCGGGCGCGTCCCTGGCTCTGCGCACAGCGGCGCCCGGCGGCGGCGAGGGCCCCGCGAAAGCGCTCGCGCCCGGCGACACCCTGGCGTCCGCCGGCCTCACCGTCGGCCCCGTCATCTACCTGCTCAAGCTCGGGGGCGTGACGCCCGCGGCAGCCCTCGTGCCGCTGTCGCGCAAAGCGCCCGCTGCGGCGGGCGGCCGCGCGCGCGCCACCCCCACCTCCCCGGCCTTTGACAGACCCCGCACCGACACCGGCGCCCGCAAGCGCAAGCGGTGGACCGCGACCGAGACCGAGGCGCTCGCGCGCGCGGTGCGCGCGTGCGGCTTTGGCAAGTGGGCTGCCGCGTCGACCGCCGCCGGCGCCGCCCTGGCCACCCGGTCCCAGGTCGACTGCAAGGACCGGTGGCGGTCGCTGCAAAAGCAGCTGGCGCGCGGGGGGGACGCCGCGCTCGCAGAGCTGTCTGCCGAGGCGCGCCGCGCGGTGCGCGACTCGACGGCCGCGCCGCCCGTGGCCAAGGGGAGGCGCGGCGCGCGCGGCGCTTGAGGATGGTGCGCGGGGGAGGAGAGGGAGGGGCGGATGACCTGGTGGGGAGGAGAGAGAGGGGCGTCGGGGAGGGGGCAGGGCGCCAACGTGGCGTGTCGTGCCTGAGCGCTCCCTCGTCCTCACACGGCCGCCTTCTCTCCTCTCTCCCTCACGCGGCGGCCGGCGCGGGCGGCGGCCCCTCGCTCCCCCCTCCCCCCCCCGACGAGCGGCGCTGCTTCGCCGCGGCGACCGCGCCCTTGAGCCGGGCGTCGGCCTCGCGCGCCGCCTCTTTGAGGCGGCCGTCGGCTGTGGCGGCCGCTTCCTTGAGCCGGCCCTCTGCGGTGGCGGCCGCGTCTTTGAGCCGCCCCTCGGCCGACGCCGCCGCCTCTTTCAACCGCCCGCCCGCGTCCGCCGCCGCGCGCCGCGCGGCGGCCAGGGCGGCGCGGGCGCGCCCGGCGGCGTCGGGTGGGGTGCGGGACGGGGGGGGGAGGTCGGGGGGAGGGTCGGACGGCGCGGGCGGCGGCGACGGTTCGGGCGCGCGCGGCGGCGGCGGCGGCGACAGGTGGCCGGCGTCAGGCGGCGGCGTCTCGACGGCGACCGCAGGCGGGGAGGCGGTGGCTGGCGCCCCGTCCCCGCGCGCCCGCTCGCCCGCCAGCCGCTCCTGCAGCAGCGACTCGGCCGGCGGCGACCCGAGCGCGACCGGGGACACCGGCTCCCGGGGTTCGTCCGCCTTCTCCACCGGCAGCGTGGGCACGGGCGGGGACGAGGTGGCGGCCGCGACCGCGGACGCAACCGCCGCCGCAGCGACCGCGGCCGCCGCGCGCTCCACCTCTACCGCCGCCGCGTCCTCCATCGCGGCGCCCAGCGGACTGAACGCGCGATTGCCGGCCCGGGACAAGGGCGCGGGGGGGGAGCGCGAGCGCGAGGGCGAGCGCGAGCGGTCGCGGTCGCGGTCGCCCTCGCGCACGCGCGACCCCTCGCGCGCCGAGGGCGACCGCGACCGCGACCGCACCGCGTCCAGCACGCGCCACACGGGCGACGCAGGGCGCGTGGCGGCGGGCGAGGGCGCGGGCGAGGGCGAGGCGGAGAGAGGGCGTCCGCGGCGCGCCGCCGAGGCCTCGAGCCGCGCGCTCGCCGCCGCCGTGAGCCGGGCCGACGCCGCCGCCGCGCTCCCGCTCCCGCTGCCGCCGCCGGCGTCGGCCACCATGCGCGCGCGCACCCAGCGCCGGCGCCGAACAAAATCGAGAAGAGGGCGGGGGCGGCCCGAGCCGGGAGGCGGCGGCCAATCAACAAATCCGAAATCGACCGCGTACGACCACCCGTCCGCGTCCACCGCGCCGCTGGCCGCGCCGTCGAGGTCGACGCGCCAGTCGGGCTCGAGCCAGACCCAGCCGGGGCGCAGGGCGCGCGCGACGCGGGAGAAATCGGCGGACGTGACGGCGCCGGAGCTGGAGAAGAGAGAGGGAGAAGGAGGGAGGGAGAGGAGGAAGGAGGGGTCGGCGCGCGGCGTCGGCCGCTGCGCCGCTGCCACCACCACCCCGTGCGCCCGCCTCCCACCCCCTCCCCTCCACCCACCGGTCCGAGTAGCGCCCCACGCGGTCGGTGGGCAGAAAGTGCCCAGGCCACGTCGACCCCCACCCGCGAAACGGCTGCAGCCGCTCGTTCTCAAACACCTCCGATTCCGCCATCGTCCCCGGCGGCGGCGGGCCGGCGTCCTCGCCGTCATCGGAGAAGATGGCGGACGCGGCGCGCGGGGTGGGAGGGGGGGGCGGGGCGGCGAGAGCGCGCGCGGCGTCGACGAGCCCGCGGCCAGCGGCCGCGGCGGCAGCCCACGCGTCCGCCACGGGCGCGCGCGCGGGCGGCGGCGTCGTGGGGCGGCGGACGGACGGCACCGACCGCACGCGGGCGGCGGCGGCCTCGCCGCGCGCGGCGGCGGCGGCGCCGAGCGTGAGGAGGAGGCCCTGCGCCGCGGCGCACGCCGCCGCGCCCGCGACCGCAGCGCGCAGGCTCGTCGGCGGCGACGCCGCGGTCGCGAGCCAGCAGGCGAAGCCGGGCGTCGCGCGGGATGCGCACGCGGCGAGCAAGGCGCGCGGAAAGGCGACGACAAAGGCGAGGGCGAGGGAAAGCGCGGCGGCCGCGACCGCGACCGCGAGCGGCGTGGGCGCACCCGTCGCGACGGGCGCCTCCACCCCACACCGCGCCCTCACCGCTGCCGCCGCGGGCTCGAACGAGAGCGCGGTGCGCGCGCCGACGGCGCGCGCGGCGACTGCAGCGGCAACCGCGAGAGCGGTCGCAGCGAAACCAGGCCCCGCGGGCGCGCCCGCGCCACCGTCGGCGTCCACCACCGGGTGCCGAGTCGCCAGCTCCGCCCGCAGCGCGGCGACGGCGTCGGCGAGCCCCGACCGCGCGCCGCTGACGACCGTGCGCCGCGCAAACCCCGACAGCCCGCCCCCGACTTCCACCGTCTCGCAATCCACCGCCAGCACCGTGTCCCGGCCGGCCGCCGCCAGGCGCCAGGTGGTGAGCACGCGCAGGGAGGACGCTTGGGGGAGGGTGATCGCCGCGACGGTCTCCACTTCGAACCCTTTGCCGGGCGCCGCCGCCGTGCAGCGCTGCAGCTCGAGCGCCTCGAATTTGAGCAGGCCGGTCGCGACGGCGCACCGGGTGCGGCGCGCGCGGCCGCGGAGGAAGGGGAGAGGGGGGGTGGGAGGAGGGCGGGACGGGGCGTCGGCGTCGATTGTGGCCGCCGCCGCCGCCAGGGCGGCTGCCTCGTCGGGGAGCCATCCCGTGGACGCGTGCTCTTTGTAGCCTCTCGCCGAGTTGACGGCGGCCTGGGGAGGAGGAGGGACAGGGGTCGAGGCGCCCGCCAACGCCGCAAGCGGGCACCCCTTCTCACCCGCACCCCTCTCCTCTCACCGTCACTTCCGACCCCTCCCCAAACAGGGCCTCAACCAGAGCATCCACCCGCGTCCCCACGCGCACGTGGAGGAGCCGCGTTCCGCGCGCGCCGGCCGGCCATTGAGGCCAATCGGCGGGCGCGCCCATCGGCCGCCGCCCTGGACAGGGGGGGGTGGCGGCGGGTGGCGGCGCCGAGCACGCGGTGGGGACTGCGGCGCGGGTTTCAGGGCGGGAGAGTGGCGGCAACCGAGAGAGACGAGTCAAGAGAGCGCGGCAGCCCCTCCTCCCTCTCCTCCCTCCCCTCCCCCCAAGCAACAAACAATGATGGTCGGTCGGATACAGGGGGTTTCGGGACGCTCCCCTCAACGCCTCTCTCACTCTAGACACCGTACCCCCCTCCCCCTCCCCCGCGCCGCCCGCCCGGGCTCGGCCGCGGCGGCTTGAGCGCGAGCGGGTCGTCGTCCATGGCGACGGCGTCGTGGGGGGGCGGGGCGAGGGTGACGTGCGCGTGCGCGGCGGCGAAGGGAGGCGGCGGCGGCGGGCCGGGCGCCGTGTCGGCCGCTTCCGCCGTCGCGGCCAGCTCCGCGCGCAGGTAGTCCAGCAGCACGGCCGCGGGCACGGCGCCGGCGTGGCCGTAGTCGCGCGCGATCCACTCGGCCTGGCGCTCCTGGAGAAGAGAGGAGGTGGGGCGAGGGCGGGAGTGAGCGCAGCACGCGGTGTCGCCTCCCGCGGCCCGCCATCCCGCGCGCGCGCGCCGCGTGCGACACAGCGCCGCGCGGCGGCCCCGTGCGCGGCGCCGGGCGCGCCGCGCGGCGCGCGGCGCGCGCGCCGCGCCCGCGCCACCGCGCCCCGCCCGCCCACGCCCCCATGCGCCGCTCTCACCAGCACGCCGCGCGCCCCGCTCGCCGCCGCGGACCGCGCCGAGGCGGACGCCGCCGAGTAGAGCCCCGCGACGGCCGACGCGGCGGCCGCAAATGACGCGTGCAGCGAGCGCCGCGCCTCGGCCGCCACGTCGTCGGCCGCGGGGCGGCGCCGCTTGTGGCCGCCGCCGGCCATGGTTGGTGGGGTGGTGGTGGAGTGAGGGGAGGGCGGCGGCGGCGCGCTCTCCCGCCGCCGCTCTCCTCGTTCACACACCCTCG
>Ga0315293_10002133_pt1 | contig 19110 bp, 13 predicted proteins | sample YL17G13_20_MG_FD_203071 | JGI IMG/M metagenome (GOLD analysis project Ga0315293, IMG submission 203071) | Sediment microbial communities from Yellowstone Lake, YNP, Wyoming, USA - YL17G13_20 | ecosystem: Environmental > Aquatic > Freshwater > Lake > Sediment | place: USA: Wyoming | collected... | reverse complement strand
TACGAGGTCGCTGGGGATACGGGCCATGCTGACCAGTTTGTCGCCTTCATCCATGCGGATGATCCGGACACCTTGCGTGTTGCGGCCGATCTCACTGATGTCGCCCGCACGGATCCGTTGAATTTTGCCGACCGCCGTGACCATCAGGACGTCATCGTGTTCCGCGACGGAGAGGATTTTCACGACTTGGCCGTTGCGTTCCGTGGTCTTAATATCCTTGAGGCCCTTACCACCACGACGCTGGCGGCGGTAGCCCTTGGCGGACGCGGTCGCTTCTTCGCCGCCTTCCACCTCGGAGGTATCTCCTTCCGAGGTCTCTAGCTCGTTCATATCGGCATCCGTTTCATCGGCTTCGTCCGTGAATCCGTCATCGGAGAGCGGGACACCCGTCGCCAGTGCTTCTTCCCCTTCGACGATTCCAGTCCCGACAGGCGTTCGCTTGCCGAAACCTTTCTCGCAAACGGTCAGCAAGCTCATCGAGGGATCGGCCAAGACCATGCCGACCACGGTCGAACCCTTGCCGAGTTTGATTCCCTTCACGCCACTCGTGTTGCGACCCATGCTGCGCGCGTCGGATTCAGCAAAGCGGATCGCCATCCCTCCCGAAGTTGCAAGCAACACGTTGTCGCCGGGTGAGACCAACATCGCTTCAATGAGAGCATCCCCTTCTCGCAGATTGATGGCGATGATGCCCCCCTTCTGCGGACGTTTATAGGCCGACAGCGGCGACTTTTTGATGAGACCATTCTTGGTGGCCATGATCAAAAATCGAGTCTCGTCGAATTCACGCACAGCAACGCAGGCACTGATGCGGTCTCCCTCGGGAAGTTGGAGCAGGTTAATCAGTGCCCTACCCTTACTGGTCCGGCTTTGCATGGGGAGGTTGTAGACTTTTTCCCACAACACTTTCCCCTTGTCCGTAAAGAACAACAGCCACGAGTGCGTACTCGAGACGAATAAATGTTCGACCGCATCCTCGTCATCAGCCTTGGTACCGGTGATTCCCTTGCCACCGCGATTTTGAGCCTGATAGGTATTGAGAGGGAGTCGTTTGATGTAGCCTCGCTGCGACAGTGTGACGACCATCGGCTCTTCGGCGATGAGGGCTTCCAGATCGTAGTCGCCCAGTTCTTCACCGCTGATTTCGGTCCGACGCTTGCTTCCATACTTGTCCTTGATGGCCAGCATATCATCGCGAACGACGGCTCGAATATTGGCCTCATCTGACAAGAGATAAAGGTGGCCCTTAATATCCGACAGCAATTTGCCGTGTTCGTCCCGCAGCTTCTCACGCTCGAGATTGGCCAGAGAACCAAGTTGCATCGAGACAATCGCCTCAGACTGATTCGCCGACAGGGAGTAGTTCTCCTTGGTGCCGCATTCCTCTTGGAACATCAGGAAGGCGTCATCGCCGACGGCTCTGGCGATCAGCGGCCCCGGAACTTGAATCAGTTGCAGCCGCTCTTTGGCCTCTGCTCGGCTGGGCGAGTTGCGGATGGTTGAGATCACCTGATCGAGATCGATTTGCGCAATCAGCAGACCTTCGACCGTATGCTTGCGTTTGCGAGCTTCGCCCAGCAAAAATTCGGTCCGCCGTCGAATCACGGTGACGCGGTGGCGGATGAACTCGGCCAGCATTTCCTTCAGCGTGAGCAACTTTGGTCGATTGCCGACCAACGCCAGCAGAATCACGCTGACTGTCGATTGCAGCGGAGAGAATTGGAACAACTGATTGAGAACCGTTTCCTTGTCGGCATCCCGTTTGAGGACGACGTGCAGACACGCCTGCCAAGAGGGGAGCGTACGGTCGGTCAGATCGGTGACGCGGCTGATCCCCTTAATCCGCTCGTCCTTGATGAGCTGTTCGATCTTTTCACGAATGCGGTCTCGCGTTTCTTGATGCGGAATCTCGGTGATTTCGATGATGTCCGTGTTCTTCTCGGTGATGAACCGCGTTCTGGCTCGTAGCGTCAGGGTGGACCGACCGGTGAGATAGGCCTGCCGAATGCCCAGCCGCCCACAAATCACGCCGCCGGTGGGGAAGTCGGGGCCGGGCAGCACTTCCAGCAAATCGTCGAGAGTACTCTCAGGGTCATCGATCAGCCGAATGATTGCGTCACACGATTCGCTGAGATTATGTGGTGGGATGCTCGTCGCCATGCCGACCGCGATCCCGGTCGAACCGTTGACGATCAGATTGGGGAACCGAGACGGCAGGACCACCGGTTCACGGTTGCGTTGATCGTAGGTCAACGTGTAATCGACAGTCTCTCGCTTGAGGTCGTCGAGCATTTCGGACGCGACCGCCGACAGACGTGCTTCGGTGTATCGCATCGCGGCGGGAGGCATCCCGGCCAGCGAGCCGAAGTTCCCCTGCTTGTCGATCAAGACCTCACGAACGTTCCAGTTCTGAGCCAGTCGGACGAGGGTCGGATAAATCGAACCATCGCCGTGCGGGTGATAATTTCCGCTCGTATCACCGCAAATCTTGGCACATTTGACTCGACCGGAATTCGGACCCAGATTCAGATCGTTCATCGCGACTAAAATGCGTCGCTGCGAAGGCTTCAGTCCGTCACGCACGTCTGGTAGCGCGCGGCTGATAATCACCGACATTGCGTAAGTCACATAACTTGTCTGCATCTCATCCTGAATGGCGATGTCCACAACTCGGCCACCGGAGTGAGCGACACCGTCGGGGGAATTAACAGGGAGATTCGGGTCGTTTGAGGTTCCGTCACCAGTAGACAAGCGAAAACTCCTTCCGTCGGAAAGCGGGGTTCGAATCGATTTCTTGACTCGTCAACTCGATCGGGCAATGCCCGCTTCAGAGCGGCCCTATCGGCCTGTCAGGACCGCTGAATAGCAAACCTTTGCAGAGTTGGAACTCTACTCCAAACGAGACCAATTCTCAACGGACTCAGGACACCGCAAACACCTAACAAGCCACGGTCTTTTCAGTTACTTTCAGCAGAGCCTCTCTCGGACGAATATCGGCACGTCGAGGCATCGAATTTCCTGTCTGGTATCGAAGTCGTCGACTGAGCGGCGCGACGATGCGGGTCTTGATTTAGCAATCCGGCAATGACGATGACAGCGGTCCCTCATCTGTGTATCTTTCACCACACTGCGTTTGGTCGCATACCGATCTGTGCTGTGACGAGAAGACTTCATGCTGACTCTTCGAGGTTCTCCAATTCAGTGTTGTGACGGACTGTCTCGACGCAGTTTCCTGCAGATTGGATCATTGGCAGTCGGTGGCCTGTCACTGCACGACGTGATCCGTGCGGAACAGAGTCAGGGACCGACCAACCGGTCCTCGAAGTCGGTCATCATGGTTTATCTGTCGGGCGGGCTAGCCCATCAAGACACGTTCGACCTCAAGCCGGATGCTCCTCGGGAAATTCGGGGTGAGTTCACGGGCATCGACTCCAGCCTGCCCGGCTATCAAGTCAGTGAACTATTGCCACAAACCGCACACTGCATCCACCGATTGGCAGTGGTCAGATCCCTCGTCGGGCTGCAAGACGAACACAGCAGCTTTCAAAATCTGACGGGTTACCCGATGACCCTCAGCAACCGTGAAGGGAAGCCGAACTTTGGTTCGATTGTTTCCCACAAGTTTGGTCAGCAAGATTCCTCACTCCCCGCGTTTGTCGATCTGTTTCCGACAATGAAATATCAACCCTACAATAGCCCGACGTCAGGGATACTCGGTCAGGCACATCGTGCGGTCCAAGCGGACGGCGAAGATCTGGCTAGCATGCAATTACGATTTGTCGAACCTTGGCAACTGGATGGCCGACGCCGATTGCTGGACTCCATGAACCACTTTCGTCGTGAGGTCGATGCCAGCCCGGTCCGCGACATGGACTCCAGTTACTCCAAGGCCTTTGATGTGCTGACCTCTAGTCGTCTGGTGGAGGCTCTGGACGTCACGAGAGAGGATCCTCAAATCCGTAAACGCTTCGGAGTGGGCTCTTCGAAACATATCAATGACGGAGCGCCTCTGTGGAACGATCAACTCCTCGCGGCACGACGGCTTGTCGAAGCGGGGGTCAGATGTGTCACGGTCGCCTACGGGTTTTGGGATTTTCACAGCCACAACTTTAGTAACCTGCGGGAGTATCTGCCGCTGTTCGACACGGGCATCGCCGCGTTGGTCAATGACATCTATGATCGCGGCTTGGAACACGACGTCACGGTCTGCGTCTGGGGCGAGTTCGGCCGGACACCAAAAATCAACAACGATGCCGGACGCGATCACTGGGCACGCGTCGGCCACGCCCTCCTGTGGGGCGGCGGCCTCAACGTCGGACAGGTTCTCGGAGCAACCGACAAACTGGGAGGCGAGGTCTTAGAGCGACCGATTCATTACCAACAGGTTCTGGCGACGCTGTATCACACGCTCGGCCTCGAAGAAGATCTCTCGGTCAACGATATGACGGGTCGACGCATGCCCGTGCTCGCGCCCGGCATCCGGCCGATTGCCGAGTTGATTTCGTAAAAACCCGCCCAAGAGCAACTCCATCGGCGGATTCGTTGCCTCATGGCGATGTCACGAGAGGCAAGACGGCTATGCGTTCGGCAAGGACCGTGATCGGAACCGACTTGAAGGCGGGGGTACGTGATCGGGGATCGGACGATCGGGGAACAAGAACGTTGCATTCGGGATAGTACATCGCCACGTTGCCTGGTCGTATTTTTTCAAACGACGTCGCAATGACTCGACGCATCTCCCCCGCCGAACTCTTCACTGTAACGAGTTGCCCCGATTGCAGACGCCATCGTGACAGGTCGTCGGGATGCATCAGGATCACGTGCCGCGATTCAATTCCGCGATAAAGATCATACTCTTCATACACGACCGTATTGAACTGACCTTCGCTGCGGATCGTCATCAGCCGGAGTTGGTTCGGCTCACCCACCAGTTCCGGCAGAGCATGAGTTCGCAACTGGGCACGTCCGGTCTTGGTCGGGAATTGAGGCGTATAAAAAGTGCGTCCGGCAAGTTGAAACTCCTTTTTTGTTTCGTCGATGTCACTGATTTCCTCAAAGCCCGGAACAACCTTCGCAATCGCTTCACGGATGCGGTTTGCGTTTTGCATCGATCGCCAATCAATGGGGCCTTGATCGCCCAACACGCCACTCGCAATGCGGCAGATGATTTCGATCTCGCTTCTCGGCCCGACGTGACGGGGTGGGCCACCGTCACTCAGTCGGATGAAATTGAACATCGATTCCTGCGTCGTCGATTGCGGTTCCTCGTCACGAGCCAATACAGGCAGGATCAGGGTCTCGTCGGCGAGGCCCTGTGCGTGGCCCGTGTTGAGTGTCGTGTTGAGATACACGAGCATCTCCAGTTGTTCCAGCGACGTCTTCGCGAAGGTGGCATCGGGGTTGGAGCCGTACAGGTTCCCGCCGAGACAGAAGCCGAACTTCAGTTCCTTCCGGCTGGAAGCCTCCATGCAGGCCAGCGTGTCGAGTCCGGCGGTCGTCGGAAGTTGCAGTCCGAAATGGGATTGCAGCCGCTCGAAAATCGCCTCCTTCAATTTCGGAGTCACTCCCATCGAGCCGATTCCCTGCACGTTGGAGTGACCTCGAATCGGTAGCAGACCCGCGTTCGGTCGCCCGACCATGCCTCGCAACAGTGCCAGATTGGCGATCGCTTCGACATTCTCGACACCATGCGCATGATGCGTGATTCCCATCGTCCACGTGAAGACCACGTTCTCCGCCGCCGCATAGCGCGTGGCAATCGCTTGGATGGCTTGCGGGCCGACCCCTGCCTTGCGATAGATGTCGTCCCAATCATGAGCGGCTAGACTCGCCTGTAGTTCGGGCCAGTGGTCACAGTATTTCGTCAGGAATTCCTCGTCGTGTGCCTGCATCTCGACGATCCGCTTCGCCACACCCGTCAGCAGTGCGAGATCACCGCCGATGTGAGGCTGCACATACAACGAAGCAATCTTCGTTCCGAACAACAAACTGAAGGGATCGCTCGGGACACTGAAATTGACGAGCCCCGTTTCGACGATCGGGTTGATGACGACCACTTGGCCACCTGTGCGGCGAATGTGTTTAAGCGTGGACATCAGACGCGGATGATTGCTCGCCGGATTCCCGCCGATGATGAACACCAGATCCGCGCGGTCGACATCCTCCAACACCAATGTGGCCGTTCCCGTCCCGAGAACACTGCTCAACCCAACACCGCTCGCCTGATGACAATAGAAACTGCAATTATTGACGTTATTCGTACCAAACACGCGGGCGAAAACTTGCAACAAAAATCCCGCCTCATTCGAACTGCGACCGCTGAAGTACCAAAACGAGTCATCGGGCGCAATGCCCTGGAGCTTGCCAATGATCTTGGCAAACGCCTCATCCCACGTGATCGGCTGATAGTAGTTCTCGCCCTTGCGATGCAGCATCGGTTGAGTTAACCGTCCGCTCGTCTCAAGCTCTCTGGGCGAGAAGGACTGCAGTTGCGGGATCGAATACGTCTGGAAAAACTCCGGAGTGATCGCCCCCTGCATGTCGGCGACCATTGCCTGCAACGACTTTTTGCAGACCTCGGGAAAGACCCCTCGTTCGTTGACCATCCCCCCCTGCTGCCCTCCCATGCCGAGGGCACAGGTCTTGCAGGCATTCTTCGACCGCATCGCCTTCCACAATTTCCAAAACCCACCGGCTTCACGCGCCTTGCGAAACGCGTAAAGCATTGCAGGCCAGCCACCACCGGTTTTGACTTTTCGCATCAGAAGGAGACCTCTTCGTCAAAGAACAATTCCTCGGTACACACGTCACGAAGGACGCCGTAGCCCGCACGATCCGTAATTGTAGAAGTGGCCGCGAGCCATCTCAACCGCAATCTTGGGGAAGTTTCTCTAACGCCGTTGAAGCAGTTTCGATCCTTCCGCGATTTCCTCGCAATTCCTCCCGCGGCAAAAACGGAGAGGTCATCACCACGTGCGGGATCGAGGGGAGTCGCCGACCGCGACACCTACGCAGGAAAACACTCCTCGAAAAGTTCTCGAGATTGAACGTCTGGCCAGTTCACTCTCGGGTGGATCCCGATCCAAACTCGCGAACGCGGCGTGACACAATTTGTGGCGGCCACGGAAAGAAGGAACTGGTGCGTGTTTGATAGGCCGCATACTCGGGACGACGGTCGATAATCGTCTTCTCCAGCAGTGTAACTCCGGATACCTTGAGTAACAAAAACGACATCAGTAGCGGACTGACGATTGTCCACGCCGCGCCACTGGCGAGGGCGATGATGTACAAGCCCCACCAGACGCAGAAGTCACCAAAGTAATTCGGATGTCGAGTCAGCCGCCAGAGGCCGCGGTCCAGGACTCGGCCAGCGTTTTGTGGATCCGCTTGAAATCGGGCCATCTGAAAATCGCCGACCGCTTCAAAGGTCAGCCCGATGCACCATAAGACGATGCCGATCAGGTCGAACCAACCGCGAGGAATCGTTGATGCCGTGACCAACGCCGCTTGAATTGGCATCGAGACAATCCACAGGATGAGGCCCTGCAATAGAAAAACCGTCAACAAACTGATCCACCAAAAATGTGGGCCATGATTTTCTCGCATCGCGCGATAGCGGCGATCTTCAAGGTGGCCCCAATTGCGCCACAGCAGGTACAGCGACAGGCGCAAACCCCAGACTGTCGTCAACGTGACGAGCCACCACGATCGCTCGAACACTGGTGCCCGGGGAGTCGATGCCAGTGCAAACCACGTCACGAGGACGAAACCTGTTCCCCAAAACGGATCGACGACGCTGGCATCGCGACGTATGAGGCTCAGCAACCACAAACAGGTCATCGTGGCCATCACAAGCAGCAGCGAACTCAGCAGCAGCATCGTCAAGGGCATCATGGTTTCTCACGGGTCTGCTGTAACAGAGAATGTGACACGAACCATTCACTCCCGCCGGCGTAGCCGAAGAGTTCCGCCACCGCGAGAAAGAACAGACGCCAGCGGTAAAACCAACGTCGAGCTGAGTCGCGGCCGTAGGTTGCTTCCAGAATCGGCAAGACCTCTGTGCGGTGAGCATCCAGATTCGCGAGCCAGGCTTCGGAGGTCCGTTGATAATTGGTGCCGGACCAACGCCATTGCCGCACAACGGTCAGATGCCGATCGAACTGTCGCAACATGTTCTCGCTGGGCATCAAGCCGCCGGTAAAGAAATAACGGCCCATCCAGTTCGCGTCGCCCTCCGTTTCAAACGGATACGCGAATTGCCGATGGCAAAAATGGTGTACGAACAATTTTCCGTCTGGCTTCAGCCACGATGCAACCTGCTCCAGCAACTGCTCATAGTTCCGCATATGTTCGAACATCTCGACGGAGACGATCCGATCAAAGTGGCTCGGCTCAGCGACGAACTGATTCATATCGGCAGTGATGATCTGCAAATTCGTCAGTCGGCGTGAGGCCGCTTCTGTTTCGATGAATCGCCGTTGCGAAGCGGAGTTGGAGATCGCCACGATCCGACTGTTGCGAAACCGCTCGGCGATCCACAGCGACAGCGAACCCCAGCCACAACCGAGCTCCAAAATCGTCTGACCATCGGCAAGATCAGCGCGTTCACAGGTGATCGCCAGTGATGCGGCTTCGGCCTCCGCCAACAAGATCTCCGCTGTCGGCCAAAAACAGGAGCTGTATTTGCGATGCGGCCCGAGAACTGCTGCGAAAAACTCTGGCGGCAATTCGTAATGCTGCTCGTTGGATTTTTCAGGAACAGGTGCAATCGGCCCCGACCGCATCGACTCGACGAGTGCCGAAATCGTCCCTGAATTGGTGATTTTCTGGCCGCGATCGCAGCCGCGCAGACGTTGCGCGCACAACTGACGAATGGCCGCGCGCGTGATCACATCCGGGACCCACCCGCGTTCTACGGCATCAAGGCTCAAGGACAGCAGGCTCATAACGGACACCACTCCGCCGCACGGCGGCCAATGTGGATCGGATCGCGTTGGCAGAGAGGTTTGTCAAATTGAATTTGCACAACGCCGGTGTAACGTTCTTCGAATGCCGCCTCACAATAACTCAGGTAATAATCCCACATCCGAATGAACCTGTGGGGATAACCCAGAGCGAGCACATCCGTCACTCGTGCGTGAAATCGTTGCCTCCATTCTCGCAGTGTCTGAGCGTAATGCATGCCGAAGTCCTCGGCATGAACAAACCGCAAATCGGTCGCACGGGCCGTTGATTCCAGTATCGAACTTATGGACGGCAGGCAACCGCCGGGAAAGACGTAGCGTTGAATGAAATCGACAGACCGCAAATACTGCGCGTATCGTCGATCCGGCATCACGATCCCTTGTAGTACGAATGTCCCACCCGGCTGAAGCAGTTCGCTGCACTTACCAAAGTAATTGTCGAAGTAGCGATGCCCGACCGCTTCGATCATCTCCACTGAGACGAGCTTGTCAAACTGACCGGTCAGGTCGCGATAGTCCTGCAACAACAACGTCACACGATCCGATAACCCGGCGTCGACGATGCGTTGCTGAGCCACATCAAACTGCTGCTGCGAGATCGTCGTCGTTGTGACTCGGGAGCCGTATTTGACGGCCGCATGAATGGCGAGACCGCCCCAGCCGGTGCCAATCTCCAGCAGATGATCGTTCGGCCGCAGATCAAGCTTGCGGCAGATACGGTCCATTTTTTCCAGCGATGCGTCGTGGAGAGTACTCGTCGGCGTCAGAAAAATGCCGCTTGAATACGACAGTGTTTCGTCGAGCATCAGCCGAAAGAATTCATTCCCTAAATCGTAATGCGCCCGAATGTTTCGCTGGCTCCCCGACCGACTATTCGCGTGCCAACTGTGGTACAGCCGATGGAACAGCTTGGTGATTCGCGACAGACCGCGTTCGAGTTGATCCGTTATCGGAAGGTTTCGCAAGAAAATCCGAAAGAACGCCGTCAAGTCGTCACAGTCCCAGTCACCGCGGAGATACGACTCGGCGACGGACAAGCTTCCGCCGAGGACCGCGTGCCGGTAGAAGCTCGGATTGCGCACATCGAGACGTGCCTGCACATCGCCTCCCAGGCCAAGCGTGGTCGATCCCGACGAATCGGTTATCTGGATTGTTCCGCCACGCAGACACCCCAACTTCTGGACGAGCAATCGCCGCGCGAATCGATTCACATAACCCCGATTCGCCGACACGGGAGTGGAATCGTGATCGTCCGAGGGGACCTTTGAATGTTTGAAAGCGAACACAGTACTCATGGCGTCGAATTCTTCGAGGGTGAAAATTCAGGATTAGACACAGTCGCGATGGAGACGGTTTGTCCCGGATGCGGCACAACAGGGACTTGCTTGATCCACAGCCGCAACGCTTGCCAATAAATGCCGACGAAGATCTGTATCGTGATCAGCGGGTATCGCAACAACATCCGCGTCAGCTGCCACTGCGTCATCGGCCGTTGTTGCAAAGCCAACGTCGCATCGAATTGCTTGCTGCGGTCCACGTAGTTTTCGATCGAGACCATCAGCCGTTTGCCTGGTTCAGTGACCCGCCAACGATACGTCATGTTCATCGGAAAAAATGGCGAAACGTGAAACTCCTTAGAGTGCTCAAATCGCCCGGTCCGCGGCCGCTCCGTTTTGCGCCCTTGTTTGTCATCGCTTTCGGCTGAGACACCGGCCCCACCGACAAAGTTTAGCACGTAACTGTGCTTCTCGTTCCACGGCGTGTTGTTGACTTCCGCGACAACGCATTCGACTCTCTCGCCAGACGCATCGAAGCAGAAATAGAAGCTGACCGGATTCATACCGAATCCGAAGTACCGAAAGTTGGTCAGCAATCCGATCGGCCCGACAAGACACTGTCCCGTCCGTTGCTGCACCAACTCGCGGACGCAGTCGGCCAGTGGACGAACCGCATCGCCCATGTAGTCGGCGCGCCGAAACCAAGCGATCGCCGGCCAGCGAGTTGACCAGCAGCCACGACGTCCGAACAACGAATCCAATTCGGAGAGATCCACGAAAGCCAGAAACAACCGGTATCGAAACGAATGCTCGACCGGAGTAAGTCGCTGATGCCGCACCACGCCTTCATAAAGGCAACTTCTCATGTGCTCGCCTCCTGAGGCAGGAGCGCGTCGCAAACTCGCAGGGCACTGACCACGCCATCTTCGTGGAAGCCGTTGCCCCAATAGGCTCCACAGTATGAGGTCCGATTGACGTTAATCAGTTCGTGATGCCGAGCCTGCGCGGCGGCTCTGCGAACAGTGAAGATTGGATGGTGGTACTCGAATCGCCGCAGTACCTTCGCCGGGTCAATCTGCTTATCACTGTTGAGCGTCACGTTAAAAACGTGCTTTGATTGAAGATGCTGAAGCAGATTCATTTGATAAGTCACGGTGGCCGACCCCAAGGCCTCCGTGTTGTTCCATCGCTGACCGGTGAGGCGATAATTCCAACTGGCCCAAGCATGTCGTCGCTTCGGCAACACCGACCTGTCGGTATGCAAGACCGCGATGTTGCGTTCATACGGAAACTCCGACAATACCTCTCGCTCAACAGTCGTCGGATCGGAAAGCGACCGCAACGCTTGATCGCTATGACAGGCAAAAACAAGGTGATCGAAACATTCTGAGGGGCCTCCCTGTGGCTTAACGCAGATCATTTCCGGAGATCGAATCACCTGTTGAATTGGCGTCTTGAGGCGAACGCAATCGTGAAACCGTTTGGCCATTTTCACAACATACGTCCGCGAACCACCGTCAATCACGCGCCACGTCGGTCGATGGCGAATGCTGAGCAAGCCGTGATTACGATAGAACTCAACAATAAATCGGATCGGAAAGTTTTCAAACGTCCCGACCGGGCATGACCAAATCGCAGCACCCATCGGCAGCAAATAATATTCGGCAAACTCACGCGAATAGTGCTGCTTTGCGAGAAACTCGCCGACCGTTGTCTCGTGCGTCGTCGGCCGACTCAGAATCAACTCTGGCGTTTCACGATTGAAACGCAGGATGTCTCGCAACATCCGATAAAAGCGGGGACGCAGTAAGTTGCGCCGTTGAGCAAAAAGTCCATTCAAAGACGAGCCGTTGTACTCCAAATTCGCCGTATCGCATCGCACGCTGAAACTCATCGATGTCGGACGCGACGGGACACCGAGTTCGTTCAACAATTGTACAAAATTTGGGTACGTCCGATCGTTGAAGACAATGAACCCGGTGTCGATCACCTGCCGCTCCCCTTGAACTTCGACATCGACCGTCTGCGTGTGTCCACCCAAATAATCATTGGCCTCAAACACCGTGATGTCATGCCATGGGCTCAGCCGATACGCCGCCGTCAGACCGGAAATTCCAGCTCCAATAATCGCAATCTTCATGACAGCTGCGTCCTCTACTCAGGCGGGGCGGACCAACGAAAGACCGCCACACCATTCAGGTCACGCACAAAAACCTCGTCCCCGCAAACGGCCAAGTGGGCCCAGGTCGGTGAATCGCTGATGTGCCGCTGACCAAGCAGCTCAAACTTTTCCGGATTCGCCCGGATGAGCAACAGATCACCGCGTTCATCGAGCGCCAATATTTTTGGGCCTTGGGCGACCAAGCTCCAGTACTTGCCGAACGGCTGAGTGATCCAACGCTCTTTGCCGGTCGCGAGTTCAATACACGCGAAACGCCCGTTTTTCAGATGCGTATAAATGTGGCGGTCGATAACGACCGGTGTGGACATGTACCCCTGCACTTTGTTAGTCCAGCGTTCGGTCACCGAGATTGTCTTGCCGGCGGTGGATGCCGCGTCGCTCTGGGTCAGATCGAACAACCAAGATTTTCCGCCATAGCTGCTGGTGAAGACCGCATCGCCGACCACCAGCGGCGTGAGGATATTCATGCCGCGAAAGGCTTCGATTTTTTGCGACCAAAGTTCCATGCCGGTGGCCTCCTCAACGCCTACGAGTTTGTCGCGTGTCTGCACGAGGAACTGCGACTGTCCCACGATTGTCGCTTTCAGGGGAGAAGAGAACGCGCCGCCATGCATGCCGCCGCTGTCTTGCAGCGATCGCCACACCGTCGCGCCGTTGCGTTTGTTGAGCTTCACGAACGAGGCGCCAGCTTGAACGTAAACGTTCTCGCCATCGACCAGTGGAGAGGACACGAATCCAAACGTCGGCAACGGCGACTTGAAACGCTCAACAAAATCGACGCGCCAACGCTCCGTGCCAGTGGTGGTATCGAGGCAGACCAGCACCTCGCGGATCCCAGCGACAAACAGCGATTCGCCATCGCAGGCTGGCGTCGCTCGAATCCACTCGCCATTCTCTCGGGCAAAGAACGGAACGGATGTCGCTCCGGGCCACGCGGCCGACCACAAAACCGCTCCACCGATTCGAGACAACGCCTGCACGACCTCCGTTGTTTTGTCGCGAGTCTCCGTCACGAAGATGCGATCCTCTCCGACAATCGGCCCGGAATAGCTCGGCATCAACTCAACGCGCCATTGTTCAACGAGCGTGACCGGGTCGATGCGATCTGGCCAAAGGGGGAGTACCGCCGCTTGCCCATCGCGAGACGGACCGCGCCACTGTGACCACGTGGCGTCGAGGTCTGATCCACACAAAGTCGGAGGCATTCCAAAGAGACCCGCGACAAACATCGCAAAACCGATTGGGAGTAATCGCATAAACGCCTCAAGCCTTGTTGCGTGTCGATTCCGGTTGTCTTCGCCAAGTATGGGCAAAGTCTTCTAGATGCCGCATCGTGTCGCAAAATGCCGAGTAGCGAAGCCGTGTCCGGATCTCGGGTGTGAGAACCCGGCCACCGACAACAATCGCTGTCTTGGTTTTCATGCCGGTCGTAAACAGTCGATGAAACCCGTCCACGAATGCCGCTTCGTCGGCGATGAATGAAACGCTTAACCAGAAGAGATCTGGTGAGTGCTTCTCGATCGCCTTCACGATCGAATCGAAAGGGATAGACGTCCCGAGCAACCGCGCATCCCAAGCAGCCGAGCGCAGCACAATCTCGGCCATCGTGACCGGCAGAATATATTGATCCCCTTCGATCGTCGCTCCCAACGCAACAAAGTTCCGATCGGGGGCGACTTGTTTGGATCGAAGTTCATGAAGCAGGCGGAGCATCGCCTGACAAGCCGCTCGCTCTTGATAAACCTCCGCTTGGTGACACTCCCACTTTTGGCCGATTTTTCGAAAGGCGGCAGAAATCACCTCGTCAAAAATCCCGCTCACCGACTCACCCTTCAGAAACAAATCAAAAAAAATCGCGTGACAGGCGAGATCGTTCCCTGCCAAAAGCGCCTCCGTCAATCGCTCGACGCTTTCTTCGATCCGACCCGCCTTTCGATCCGTCGTCGCCGGCATCGATAGGATCCGAGGCTCAACCACGGCGTGATTCTGTTCGCGAACGAAACGCAATGCCTCCTGAATCGGAATCCGTCGATGGCCGCCTCCGGTCTTGACCGTCTGGAGCATCCCCTGATCGCACCAACGCTTGAGCGAAGATTCGCTGACACCAATCGCCACAGCCACCTGCTTCGGAGACAGAAGTCGTTCCATGAGTTCACACGAAAATAAACGAGCGTAAAAAGTAGTGATCAGCACCAGACTGGCAGCAACCTAACACATCAAACGGGTGAGAGCAACTTTACAATAACGTCCAATACATCCTAACGGAATGCGGACGAAGCAATTCATAGACATGAGGCCTGCCCCTCCGTAAATCATAGCCTCATACAACGCAGCAAGAGAGGCGAAGAACTCCAGAAATCGCCATGATTTCGGCTTTCTGTAGTTCTTCGAAGCCCTGTTTGTTCCCTGCAGAGGAGATTCCCGACTTGACCTTCAGGGCATTCGATTTGATGGTCAACTTTTCCGCCAAGCGACCGATTCCGGTTGCATTCTCACGATAAAAACGTTCAAATCGTTCATCGATACCCTGCGTTTGACATGACTCACAATCGCATTCAGGTCGTGACCTTAGGCTACAACCTCCGGCAAGCCGTCCGCTTTACCCAAATGAGACTTTCCATCAATTCACGGCCCTTCTTGGGGCTCGGAATTGATGGAAAGGGACTTCTCAAACAGGAACCGGACTAATGATCGCAAATCTTCCACAAACCCTGTTCTAGCCGGTTCTCTCTCAGCAACCGCAGTCCAAGATCGTTGGCGTCCGTGGTTGCTCTGGGCGAATCGGCTCATCGCTTTCGGGCGTCATCGTCCATACCGTATTCACGCGTTCACTTCCCGGCAAATGATGGGCAACGCCATGTCGATGTATCGACTGATTCGAGAACAAATCATTGCACGCCCAGTGGAAGAAGTATTTCGTTTTTTTGCGGACGCGAGCAATCTGAAAATGCTGATCCCTCCGAGACTGCGGTTTCATATTCTGACGCCTGGCGACATCGAGATGCGGGGCGGAACAGTTATTCAATATGCTCTACGAATTCATGGTGTTCCCATTCGTTGGATGGCCACGATCACCGAATGGAACCCACCGTTTGAATTTGTGGATACCCAACTGCAAGGACCGTATCTCTTCTGGCAACACCGACACACGTTTGAGCCTCTCGACAAGGCAACTCGAATGATCGACGAAGTGAATTATCGCCTTCCGCTGGGTTGGATCGGCCAAGCCATGCACTCATTGCTGATTCGAGACGATTTGGAAACCATCTTTAACTATCGCAAGCGGGCGGTCATTAGCCAGTTTGAAACCCGCCCCCCAAACGCACCCGTGGGCCTGGACTAGTGCGGTCTTAGAAAGTCTCCCGCGCGCAGGCTGCGATGTTTGAAACACCGGACGCTGGTCGATTTCGAACGCCGCATGGTTCCTGGATCCGAGTCGAAAACGTGATTGCGTTGAGTTCTCCAAATCCGATCACAAACTTGTCCGCGTTCCCGTTTTTTGATTGATACATCAACAGTCTTTCCCGCCTGTCCTCAGCGAATGCGTGTCACGATTTCTTGAACAGCAAATTCAGTTTCAATGAGATTTCTTCTAATCCAACTCCCCACTATTGTCCCAGACATTAGAGCTCGAACGACACTTTTTGTTCAACATCATGTCGCTGGAATTCGAGCCAAAAACGATCTCCCCTGCGAAGTGGCCGGATCACGATTTGTCTCGTTCATTCCACGAAGCAGCCAATAAAATTCTGGGGCAAATGCCGCGGCGGCGTTGATCACTTTGCGCAGGCCACGATCAGAAACGAAATGGCGGTCACCCTCGACCTCAGTGGTACAGGTGAGGCGTAGCAGGCCCTTTCCACACATCTTGGATGCCAGTCACCGGCGATGTTTGATCCGCTTGGCTTAGCCGATGCGGAGCAGATCAATGCTCTGCACGCGTTTGGCTTTGGCGGCAGATGGCGTGACATCGCGACGGCCACTCATCGATCCACCGAACGAGCGACAACGTGGCGACAGCAGGCGGCTCAATCGCGGTTCGATTCCCCCCACTGGCTGGCGAAGAGCGGTGGCATCGATACCCCTTGAAGGCTGGTAATTAATGCCGGCGACACCTGGTCACAATGTGCCCGACGGGTTCTTCGGCCTCGCCCGGGCAGGTCTATTCTGATGGATCGGGGTCGCCGCCTGGCTGATGTCGTAGCGTGACCAAGAGAATTCCGTTCGCACAGCCGCGATGAGGTTCGGCATTCTACTGGCGCTCAACACACCCGGCTTTGTCGGCTTCTCTCGTTGTGGATTTCGATCGTCAGCGTCAGCATCGCATTTCAAAGCAAGTCGACCGGCACCACATGGCTGCTGACTTTGGACCTCGTTTGGACATCCTTCGCGACCCTGTTAGACTGGTTCACTGGGAGGGTGAACTCATGATCAGCGAACAGTGCGTGCCCCAGATCCGCCGACGGAATTGCAACGACGCGCCGATCCGAGTGGACGGCGACTTCGTGCTGTATTGGATGATCGCATTTCGGCGAACGACTTGGAATTTCAGCCTGCAACGTGCCGTCGAATTGGCCGTGGAGTTACAAAAGCCGTTGGTCATCTTCGAGCCGCTGCGAATCAGGTATCGCTGGGCGAGTGACCGGATTCATCGGTTCGTGATCGATGGAATGGCCAACAATGCTGCGTGCATCGACGCTGCGAAAAATCCCGGAGTGTTGTACTTCCCGTATGTCGAACCGACAACCGACGCTGGCAAAGGGTTGTTGTCCGCACTGGCCGAACGCTCTTGCGTCATTGTGACCGATGACTTCCCCTCGTCCTTTCTACCACGCATGGTCGCTGCGGCGGCATCTCAGTTACCGATTCGACTGGAGTCCGTAGATTCCAACGGGCTGCTACCGATGCGCGCGACCGACCGCATTTTCACGACTGCGTTTTCATTTCGAGCGTTCTTGCAAAAAGAGTTGCCCACGCATCTCGAACAGTTCCCCAAGCAGAATCCCTTGGCCTGTGTGAAACTACCCCCAATTCAGTCGCTGCCCTCCGAGATCACTCGACGCTGGCCGCCGGTTTCTGCGAAACTGTTGGCCGGTGATGCTGAAGCACTCACCGCGTTGTCAATCGATCACTCGGTGAAAGTCATCAAACAATGCGGCGGAGCGACAGTCGCTCGGCAGACTTTGAGACGCTTTCTTGATCAACATCTACCTCAGTACGCCTCCGGAGCCAATGATCCAGACGCGGACAATCGCAGTAGATTGTCTCCGTATTTACATTTCGGTCATGTCTCGACGCATGAACTATTTCATGAATTGATGTCCCGTGAAGAATGGTCACCCGCGTTGCTCGGCAAGAAAACTGGCGGCAAACGAGCCGGCTGGTGGGGCGCGAGTTCGAGTGCTGAGTCGTGGCTCGACGAGTTCATCACGTGGCGTGAGTTGGGCTACAACCTGACCTCGCACCGTGACGATTACGACTTGTATGAATCGCTTCCGGATTGGGCGCAAGCCACGCTTGCGAAGCATGAGCAAGATCCCCGTGCGTTTGTGTACTCCTTGGACCAATTCGCTGCCGCCGCGACACACGATCCGCTGTGGAACGCCGCGCAAACGCAACTCGTGCGTGAGGGCCGGATTCACAACTACCTGCGCATGCTGTGGGGCAAGAAGATTCTGGAATGGACGGCGACACCGCGCGATGCACTCGACGTGATGATCGAGCTGAATAACAAGTACGCAATCGACGGCCGCAACCCGAACTCCTACTCCGGCATCTTCTGGGTGCTTGGCCGGTATGACCGAGCGTGGGGACCCGAGCGGCCTATTTTTGGCAAGATCCGCTACATGAGCTCCGACAACACGCGCAGGAAAGTGAGCGTACTCGAGTACCTGCGGATCTACTCCTGAGACACGGAAAATTGCCTCGCTCCATGTCGTTCAGACCCTCCGCGTTTCTCGCTGCGCACCTTTTGGCCGTCCCATCATCATCGATTAAAAGTGGACAAGACCAGAAACGTTACTGATCAAGAGACCAGGCCCCGCCCGCCGTGTTGGGTATCCGCCCACGCATTCCGTGATTCAACACTGATAAACATACTCCAAACAATGAGGCATGACCCGTCTTCCGGGGCCTGTACGGGAGTTGCAGATCCAAGCACAGACGTGACCATCGCACACAACGGGGCGGGTTCGATTGCGGACCGCTGCCCCTACGACTCGTGTTGCCGATATCACCCGCCTCTTAAGAGACGTTGTCTCCCCACAAAACACATTGCTGTTTCTCGACAACACCGAAAAACACGACAATCCATCAGCAACTCATTCACACCTTGGAACGGCCGTTTTAAGGTCTTTTTTGAATCCGGTCTTGACGCGTGGCTAGGCGTTTGGGAACACCGTTTCTCTTTCTTGACGCGTTAGTCGATCGGTCGAAGAGCATTGGTCGAATCCTTGGGCTGACGACTGCCGTAGAGCGTATCAAGTTCGCTCGCGTGCTTTTCGATCATAACCATCATGGCTCCAAAGTCGCCACCATAGTTGATGAACGTCGCCCCTTTCGCCTTCATGGCCTTCACTTGTTCGGGTGTTCCAACGGGAAGCCCCCAAGCTTTACCATGCTTCTTCGCCGCTGCGGCAACGCGCGACAGGCAATCGTCGAAGGTCAACTGGCAATCCGGGTCGTGCTT
>Ga0315293_10002132_pt1 | contig 19114 bp, 15 predicted proteins | sample YL17G13_20_MG_FD_203071 | JGI IMG/M metagenome (GOLD analysis project Ga0315293, IMG submission 203071) | Sediment microbial communities from Yellowstone Lake, YNP, Wyoming, USA - YL17G13_20 | ecosystem: Environmental > Aquatic > Freshwater > Lake > Sediment | place: USA: Wyoming | collected... | reverse complement strand
ATTATAAAGCAAAACTTGGGTGCAAGTATACAACGCCCGAAATGAATGCAATATCAGCAGCTTGTTACGATGTTTTAATTTCACTGGGTAAATCTATGCGGTTTTGTATAAGTAGTTATCCTAAATACAAAATAAATCCATATCTTACACCTGAGCTTATAGATGCAGTCAATAAATTGAATCAATTGGTAGAAGAAGCTCTAAATCCACATATGGAACAAAATCCAGCACCACAAGCTCGGTTCTGTCCAAATTGCGTACCAGATTATCTAAACGGGCATTTACTTAGTCCGCCAGTGATACCAATACAGGAAACTGGATATGGTGCAGGTAAATTCAGACGATGTCATCGTCTTGAACTTGAAGGAGTGTATAGGTCTTGTGGCATGAGTTACGATATTGGGGACCGAGACCATGTTTTACAACAATGGTTGAGTATTATCAAGAAGCATGGAAACCCAGACCATTACTCAGATGCAGTTGCAGTGTACGTGGCAGATGAAGGTATGGAAGGCTTAAAGAAATTTGTACGATTAGTAGAGTCGTGGAAGAAAGATTGTAATTTATACGATTATGGTAATCACGTAATTGTATTAGCATGGATGGCGCTAACTTGTTCTTGGCCGTATATGGCAGTTTTATCTAAAGGACCGAGCTTTAAAGAGCAGATATTAGCATGGGAAGGACCATTACCTTCACCTCCAAGAATAGTACCAAGAATGGATTTGGCACGAGGAGGATAAACTATGTTAAATCCAGACGCGGATTTTCAAATACATCAAACTTTTATATTCATTGAAGCGGATTGGATTACTCCAGAGGGCCATTTACTTTCGCTCGCCCAAGCCACAACAGGTTTGCGTGGAGAGCATTCTACAGTTATTGGTGGAGCAGTTAATTTTATGGCTGCTGGAAATATTAGAACTACATTTAGACAATTTGGTAATGGCTTTTTACAATTAAGTAAACCAGCAACTAATAAGCAATTAGATGCACTTAAGTATTGGTGGCATGATATTAAGTATGAGCAAGGCGGATTGGTAATTGATACCCCATTTAAGTCTTTTGATTTCCCACCGTGGACTAGATGGTATGAGATAGAGAAAGTGTTAAGATGGAATGAGTGTGAAAACAATCCAGAATACGAACAGAACGAAGTCTATATGAAGAAAGGAGAAATAGTTCCTTTTAAAGATTGGGGCGGTGAAATTAGATATAAGCATAGTACTGAGCATTATATTGTTGGTCAGCCTGTCGAAATAAGTAGTATAAACGTACCGTTATACCATGCAACTACTAATTTACCTGCTGTAATACAAAGTGGATACTTAAGAGCAGGCGGTGGGCAGGAATCCGGCGGTCTTGGCGGAGGTAGGGATAAGGTTGTTAGCTTTACTACAAATTACGATGATGCATTATTGATAATGAGAGAATTAATTAGAATGGGTGAAGTAGCACGTGGGGACGAGTCATTACCGGATTTAATACATCGGTATGCAATGGAGGACGAATCTATAATGGGACTTTATGGAGGAGCATTAATGGGGGTAGCTCGTGGTGCCATTAATTGGTGGAGAACTACAATTTCATATAAACAAAGTCGCGGAGATACGCCAAATACTCGTATAGATGCAATGACCCAATATATTATGACAAGAGAAGATAAAGGCGGGCCTAAGAACCCAGTAATATTTGGAATGGCTGACTCATTTAAAGGTGTAGTTAAAGATAAATGTGGTATCGTAGTAGCTGACCCACATAATATTCCATCAGAAATACACGAAGCATATGCGAGATATGGGCCGGACGATTTCTTATCTGAGTTTAGAATATATGCTGATGTACCTCTAATCAATGCTAAGTTTATATCAGCACGAAGTTTAGGATACGAAGCAAATCCATTTAAGTCCGAAGCACAACGTCGTTATCTTTGGTCACAACATCCGGATATAGCTCGAAGATGGACTAAGAGATACGGCTCTAAGATAGTATCGAGGTAAATAAAATGAGATATTATCATGCTACAACAGCAACTAAACAAAAAATAAAAATTATGCAACCAAAAGGATTTTACGAAGATGCTACAAGAGGTTGTCCTGAACCACTATTTGGCGATTTGGGTGCTGGCTTTAGAGCAAGCCCAATTGCAGAAACTGCATTTTCTAAATCCATAGCTGGTGCTATTTTAGGAGCTGGTAGATTTTGCGAAGATAAATGTAGCATTGATATTTATGTTACAACTGAAGTTCCGGATGTTGACTTATCGGATTGTGGATATGACTTTGGTATTTTAGATGAGGTTCGTTATAGAAGAGTAGTTGTAGTTAAACACTTTTTACGAATAACTATGGCACTCAAATTAATAGAGCAGATTAATTTATGCTACCCAGAAGAAGGAGCACCTTCTTATTCAATGCTTAGGATTCTAAAAGAATTTGTAAATAAACAATTACAGAGTGGAAAAACAATTTTAAATGGAGTTCAAGATGACGTATTAGAAGATTGTTGGTTAAAAAGAGTTGGTATTACGAGAGAGCAATGGCAAGCTTATCAAATAAACCCAGAAGATGATATATGTGGAGCAGTATGTCCTGAGCACGGCGATAAATGTGCTTGTTGTGACCCACCTGATATAGGCGAACAGCCAATGTTCAAGCAACAAACGCTAAAAGAGCATAAGCGGAAAAGAATACATCTATGTTTGGCAGACCCAGCACATCCGCATTCGTGGAAGGAAAGTCGTTACGAAGAGAATAGATTAATTAAACAGCCGGATGGCAGATACGAGTTCATACCAACTGTAAAGTGTTGGAAAGAAGGTTGTAATAATATGGGATACCCTAATGCGTACTTAGGAGAAAGAAGTGTGTACGCATGTCAGCATCATAGGAGTAAGAAATAATGGACTTTGTAGAGCAGTTTGCCAGAGATGTAGTCGCGTTAGGCGGTAAAGCTTACGTAATCGGCGGTTGGGTTCGCGATAAAATAATGGGAATGCCCAGCAAAGATATTGATATTGAAGTATTTGGACTACCACAACCAGAACTAGAACAGCTTTTATCTAAGTATGGTGAGGTAAATCTAGTAGGGAAACATTTTGGAGTTTACAAGGTTGGTGATTACGATGTTTCTCTTCCTAGAACTGAGAAGAAAAGTGGTATTGGTCATAAAGGTTTCGATGTTGTCCCCGACCCCTTTCTTACAACTGATGAAGCGGTTCTTCGCAGGGATTTGACAATCAACGCTATATTTTATGACCCTATAATCGGCAGTTATAGAGACCCAGTTGGTGGTATTAAAGATATCGAGAATGGCGTATTACGATACGTAAATGCAGATACGTTCATGGAAGACCCACTACGTGTATATCGTGTTATGCAGTTCGTAGGCCGATTCCAATTTAGGGTAGACCCGGACCTTTTAAGATTATGCACTGAAATGGTAGCTCGTGGCGAATTGGATTCGTTGCCAAGAGAACGTGTATTCGAGGAGTTCGGTAAGCTATTAGTTAGAGGAAATAAACCATCGTTGGGTCTTAATTTCGCACGATACGTTGGTATAATTCAACGATACTTCCCTGAATTAGAAATCTTGGTAGGAACGATGCAGGAACCGGACTGGCATGGTGAGGGAGATTGTTGGAATCACACTTTACTCGTAGTTGATGAGGGAACCAAGTATAGGAATAGTTTAGAATATCCAACTGCGTTTATGTTTGCTTGCTTATGCCACGATTTAGGGAAGCCAGCTACTACTGAGGTCATAGATGGTAGGATAACATCAAGAGGCCATGAAGATGAGGGCGAACCTATTGCAAGAAAGTTCATGGATAAGTTAACAAATAATATTCAGCTTATCGAACAGGTAGCGTTCTTGGTACGGCGGCATTTACTAATTAATAATTGGTACTTGAATAAACCAATTAGAAAATCAACTGCAATTAAACTATATAGAGAGATGGATAAACTAGGACTAAATCATAAATATTTAGTTGCGATTAGTAGGTCAGACCATTTTGGTAGAATATTGTCAGCGCCGTCTGGAACCGACAATATGGCTAAAGTAACTTGGTTTGATGAACTTATGTCGTCTTTAGTTGTTGGACCGGAAGCAGCAGCAAGAATAGTAGCTGCATTGGTTACGGGCATGGATTTAATTGCAATGAATATTAAACCGGGACCAAGGTATAAGGAGTTATTAGATTCCGCCTATAATTATCAGGTAGATAACGATATCAAAGATAAGGAATTGGTTTTAGATTTTGTACGAAAGATGGTTGGACAACAATACGAACAAAATTTTAATGTTATGAAAGAGCTACCAAGTACTACTCGGACTGGGTTGATAAGCAAGTATGAAATAGGTAAACGCATTGGAGAAGGGATGTATGGACAGGCTTTTAGTGGTAGAGAAGATAGAGTTGTAAAATTAACTACTGATAAAAATGAGGCGTATGGTGTATTGAAGTTAATAAATGCTAATTTTAAACACCCAAATTTAGTTAGATATTATTCAATTAAAGAAATACCACATACACCTAAAAGAGCGTGGATAATTGAAATGGAGAAAGCCGAAGGCCAGAAATTGATTGGTAATAAAGCAGACTTACCAGCTATAGCACAGGTATTTGATAATTATATATTATCGGGTAGATTTCGGTGTGTTAAACTTCTCAGTGGCGTTCGTGTGATATATTGGGATAATGGAAGTGTTGCTAGACGTTTATCCGAGAAAGATTTTGAATTGCTGTTGTCATTCAGTAAGCAAATTAAAAGCTTGAAGTGTGCTCTTATACAAGAACTCGGAGAAAATTTGGACTACTTAGATATACAATCAGGAAATGTCGTGTTGATGCCTAACGGTATGCTTAAATTTTTTGATATAGTAATAGCAAGTAGATACGAACAAAATCCATCTAAAGATATGATAGAAGATTTGATAATTGATTTCTATAAATTTTATCGTAATATAGATGCAAGATGCGTAGAAGTATCATATGAGTTTTCTAACTTTCTAAATGCACACCAAATACCTAATAATGTGATATGGGCTACGGTAATTCCTAGGTTTAAGGGAATGGCGTATAATTTCGAGCATTCGTGGGTTGAATTAAAAATTAATAACGAATGGTATGTAGTTGATATAACAGGCCCAAGGCAATTTGGAATGTTGAATTTAAAACCATTAATGACAAGAGACCAGTATAGAAAATTATGGATTTCCATAAATCCAGTGGATGATAGGCATAGAAATGAGTGGGGAGTTCCACGTTACAAACCTTTAACTTATGAACAAAACGATGCTATCTTAGCATATTTACCGAAACCAGTTATGACTGGGTTATGGAGGAAGTATGGCATCACTCCTAAGTTAAGAACGAAAGAGCCAAGAGGAAATAGACCTAAGTTTTTAGGAGAAGGTTCATTTGGAGAAGCTTATACTACTTATAAGAAATTAGGTGGACGAGCAGTTAAGTTAACACGTGATATAGCAGAAGCTTATGCAGTTAAAAAGATAATAGATGCTGAATTTGTACATCCAAATTTAGCACGGTATTATTCTATACAGGAAATTCCGAGTGAAGACGAATGTAGGCGACGATGGGTAATAGAATTAGAAAAAGTGGAAGGTAGATTATTAAACAGTGACGAAGAAAGTGCATTATATCACGCAAGAGATTACGTAGAAGCCTCTCTTGAAAAAGATAATTGGACAGACGAAGAGCGAGATTACCAAACCAAGAAGATGGCTGAGTTCGGTGCACAAACAATGGAGTTTATTAAACAACTACAAAGCTTGTATGGAGCATTTTACGAACGATTTGGTTTAACTAGTTTGGACGTACATGGAAATAACGTACTGATTACTTCTAATGGACAACTTAAATTCTTTGATATAATGCGTGATTTTGGTGACGATGCATTTCGCATTCAATACGAGAAGATACAGTTCAATCCAGAATGGGTACGTCACGAACAAAATCCAATCCCACTTCCTCATTTACATGATGTAGTTTTACAGAAAGGTACTCTTAAAGACGTTAGCCCCTTTATAAAATCATCTAAAATACAGTGGGGAACGATTCGTAAGGAAGAGCTTGATATTTATAAATTAGTTACTACAGATGGCTATAAGTTAGCGTTAATAGCAGTTAAGAAACAGCCTGAAGTAAAATATTATCCTGAATATGGTGGAGTTGCTCCCTATCTTTATCTAGATAGACTTGAAAAATATCCAGATGCAACAATTCCGGGTATTGGTGCGATAGCGTTAGCTAAATTGGTTGAACTATCAAAACAAAAAGGGTACGATGGCCGAGTATTACTCGATGCAACACCAAACGCAGAAGATTTCTATATTAAAATGGGAATGGCTTTTTCTGAACCACCTTCGTGGAAATATGGTAGTGGCGGGTCTAGGTTTTTATTCACACCTAATCTCGCTGGTGCATATCTAAAGAGAATGGAATCGTATTTACAAACAAAAGGGTATCAGACTAATCCAGACGATGAATTTGAGATTGGACCACCGAGGTAAATAAATGGAACCAGATATGCGAATCATAAGACAATGGGCAGACGAGATTGCTAATAAATGGATAATTCCATTACTTGGTGGCAAGAAACTGCAAATCGAATGGGAACTTAATAGAAAGAGAAGAGTACTCGGAACTTGTTCTAAAACTATTAATTATGAGGATACCGTAATTTGCTGGGTAGAATTAAGTCGCCCATTTATTATTGCGAATGAAGAGGCTGCAATTAGATATTTACTTTGTCACGAATTGGCTCATATCATTCATCATAATCACGGTCCTGAGTTTGCAGCATTATTGAGACAAATGACTGGTATGGAAATACCAGATGATAGAATTAGATTTCAATATGGAGATTACAAAAAAGCAGCGGGATTTACATATAAATGTCTGGTTTGTGGACACGAAGCAGTTCACTATAAGAGATTATTTAAGCAAGAAAGTTGTGGAATTTGTAATCCATACAAGTTTGACTATAGATACGTAATGGTTCTTCAAGGTGAAGCTGCTAATTTACCACCACCTAAAGGTGTTACATATCGGTGCAAAGTTTGTGGTAATGAAGTTAAAAAAGCGAAAACATTAAGACGAAGTAGACTTAGTTGTTCAATATGCCATCCGGGTGTATTTGACCCTGCGTTTGAAATGTTTAAAGTAGATACAGGCTTGCCTAGTACTACTTTTCCTCGACCATTAACAGTAACTATGTCGATAGAGTACAATCCGAGAATAGAACATTATATAAGTGGAGATACAGAAGGTTGGCTACTATGATGCCTGAACTTAAATATTGGGTTGATATTTACGATTATCACCACGGTCAACTCGATGGCTCTATTTACGCAGATGACCAGCATGGAAATAGATACGGCAAACTAAACTTTGCACAAATGGGTAGCAATACTTATATTCAATTTATTACAGTTGCGGAATCGTTTAGACGGCACGGTATTGCAATTGCAATGATTAAAAAATTAAGACAAGAATTTCCAAATACTTCTATTAAATGGACTATGACTACAGAATCAGGAGAAGGATTGAGACAAGCTTGGATACACAAACGATATACAGAATATAATCCACATCGTGGAGAATTAATGACTATTCGAGTTGAGGGACAAGATATAGCAGGCTCTTATTTAGGGGCCGGTCATTATGTTAGAAAAGCAGTTCTATCAGATAATAAGGTGTATCTGATAATGAAGAAGCAAGATTTAATGAAAGACGCACTTGCAGAGAATGAGTTCGATACGCCGCATATTCCACCAGTAGAGCGAATTTATGATAACGTTAAAGATGAATACATTTACACAATGCCGTATTATAAGCCAATATCAGCAAAGGATAGAGAAGCATGGTCAATAATGAGAGAATTAAACAGAGCTAAAGATGTAGTTTGGAGAAATTATCATTTTGGTGGTAAAACAAGGGATAGACCAATTTACACATATTGGTATGAGATGGGAAATGATATAATAAGCGAAGCTAAAGTACCACAATCAGTTAAAGAAGCACTTACAGAGTTATTAAATGCCGCTGGAAACTACGGCTCTGTAATGTTTGAGTTTGATAAGAGAAATGTTGGAGTAGATGAACTAGGTAGAATCATATTTCGAGATATTATATTCGATATTGAGAAGTTACACAAAGAAAGATATGAAAGATAGAATATTACGTTTTATATCCTATCTTTCTTCTTTGGTACTTTTCCTCAAAATGTGGACATCCCGCACATCCAGCCTTTCTCACAAAATCGCCAGCCGCTGTTCTTTCATTAATGCACTGTTGAATAGCTACTGTACTTATAGAACCGGGCAGTGTGCGAGGACAAACTATTTTATTTGACATTTTTTAACTCCCGAGTTCTTTGCTTTCGCTTCCTTCCGTGACTTTCATTTTACGTATTGTTTTTGTCGCTCCACAGCTATCATATTGACCTCGTCCAGAAATATGAGGCAAGTCTAACATGCTTCTAATTGCGTTACTGTAAGATGGATTTTGACATCCCATCTCAGGCAGCTTGTCTTTTGTTTTTTTAATCAAATCATACAAAGTGTTGTCAATAACAATATGACGACTCATTTCTTCACCGTGTTCTGATATATACGTACCTGTATATATACCTATCTATTAACTAATACCGCTAATATTAACTATCATATATTAGCGTTGTAGTACATTATTCATTTATATACTATCTTCTCCATGTTATAACTACAATGTTTGCAACTGATTTAGTAAAAAACAAGTCGGAGTGAAATACATGGACGAATACGACGAAGATGAGGAAGCCGTTCTCTTCAACTCTGAAGAGGACGCAGATTTAGACGACTACGAGGCAAACCCTCGACGCCGGAAGCGGAAAGGACGAAAGTCCCGCAGACGACGCAAGGCTGGTTCCCGTAGGAAGAAAGGGGCCTCCAAGAAGCGCCGACGCTCATCGGGCAGAAAGCACAGAGCCCGTAAGCATAGACGCGCTGGACGTCCGAGAAAGGCTCGCAAGGCGAGAAAAGCACGCAAGGCACGCAAGGCCAAGAAAGCAGGCAGGAAGAAACGCCGGAAAGTTCATAGACGCCGGAAGAAACACGCTGCCGCTGCCGCTGCCGAGGAGTTCGAAGAGAACCCCAAGAAGAAAAAGAGAAGGCACAAGCGGAAGGCCAAGAAAGCAAAGGCCACCAAGAGGCGGAAAGCACGGAAGGCCAAGAAAGCAGGCCGCAAGCACAGACGCCGAAAGTCCCGCGTCATAAAACTCGTTGAAGAGGAAAAACCAAAACACAGACGACGCCGGAGAAAGAGCAAGGCCAAGAAAGCCACCAAGAAGCGGAAAGGCGGAAAGAAGAGACGGAAAGCCCGCAGAAAGACCACCAAGCACTTCGAACAGAATCCCAGACGCAAGCGCCACGCCAGAAAGAAATACCACGCAAGAATCTGGAAGTCCAACCCCGGCGGAATACTAGCCGGAATGAAAGGTGTAATGGGACTACCAACCAAAGCAGAGTTAATGGCGAAACCACTCTACAGCCTTGGGTTTGGTCTGTTAGGTGTAGCGGACACTGGAATAGTTGGAATGGCGGTTGATTATGGACTTGCCAAGATTGAGAAACTCCCAGAGTATGGCAGGGACACAATCAGAATCGTATCCAAACTAGCAATCGGTACTCTAATGTCCTACGGTGTGTCGAAGCTCACGAAGAACAACAGCTACGGCAAGATACACCAAGTCGGTGTGTACATCAACACTGGCTTAGACATAGTGGGCACCGTTTGGAAGTACGCCCAGAGGATGCTTGGCTCCAATCAGTATAAGGTTGACAAGCCCGTAGAACTACCCACGACCGTAACTGGTACGATAGGTAAGATAATGGGCTTTGGCTCGATTATGGGGGCCATGCAGGAAGGTAAGCTCGCTAAGGCGCTAGCAGCCGATGGTCTGGTAGTTGCAGAAGGCGAGAACGGAAAGGTTGCGTTGGCAAGTGCCACAACTGGCGAGATAATTGTATCTGGCCCAGCCGCATCGATGAAGCCTGTAATACAGAGCGTAAAGGGCTTCTCCCTAAAAGGCACCGACAACAAGAACAGAATTGGCGAAGATATATCGGTTGAGTCGTAAGGTTGAAAACAAGAGGTTGACACCAAGAGATTGACAATAGAGGTTGAAAACACAGAGGTTGGAAAACAGTAAAATGGTGAGTAAAATGCCGAAATGGACACAGGTCGGATATATTGGGCTAGGCAATGAGGATGCCACCCCCTTCATGGGTGAGCAATATGGGGCAGTACAGCAGTACAGCGCAACCCAGCAGGAGTTCGGACAGGCCGCACCACCCGCGCAGCAGGCGTATACGGTGAGACCTCCCCCGGAGTCCGCGCCAAGAGTTCCGCTTCCGTCTGGACTCGCAACAAGGTTGGGGCAGGTGCCCGTGGAAGTATTCGATATCTTCCCCGGCTATCCATCTATCGCCATCAGCACTGCGCTTAGCGCCGGTGTTAATGGCACAGAGACAACCATACACACCTTTAACCCACCCACTGGGCACTACGTAGTGATTAACCCCTCGGACTTAACTCAGGAAGTTCTGCTTGAGACGTATGACTCAAGCTCTGGGTACATAAAGGGTTTAATCAACATCTACACCAGAACTGGACTTCAGGGCTTCCAGCAGAGATTATACTCTGGCGGCTCAGAGTTCCACAACCCCGCCCAGCAGATGGCAAGCATGGGTAACAGACGCAGATGGCAGTTTGGTGCAATCGTTTCCCCCGGCGACGACATTGAGACAAGATTCCTACACGCAGTGTCGAACTTGGGAACCACATACAGCCATTTAGACCATCGCGTAAGTGTAAAAAAGATAACACCTTAACGGAAACACGGTGGTCAAAGCCCCTTTGGAGGGAGGGAAACCTTCCTCCTATTTAATTTTTCTCCGGAGAAGGGCTATACCTGAATGGGGTTCGGAAATGGTAGAATTACTTGCAGTAAGAGAAGAATCGGCTATCGAAGAGGACTTAGACATTTATGTTTCTGAAACCGTAGATTGTCTAATCTGCGGTGCTAAATTTTCACAGCTTAATCGTCATTTACAATATACACACAAAGTCACAGTTCAAGAATATAGAGCTAAATATAACAACGCTTCAATTGTATCAGAAGCAGTAGCAAATAAACGTAAAGCATCAGTATGCAAATCGTGGGAACACGCCGATGAGCGAAGAGAAAAGTTTTCTACAACATTTAAAGAAAATAACCCAGCATCTAATTTAGAAATACAAAAGAAAATTTCAACATATAGAAAAGCACAAGGTAATCCGTGGAAAAATGGTTGTAATTGTGATGGAACTCCGTGTCAAAATCCCTTATGTTATGGAAAGATTCATCCAAACACAAAAGGTGAAGCAAATCCTCACACTATAAAAGTTAGAACGGACCCAGTATACGCACAGTTATTAGTAGATAGAGCACACGAAAAAAGAGCATCTGGTAAACTAGGTTACAAAGATGGTTGTATTCGTGATGGAAAGACAATATGTCCAAACTGCAATAAACTTCACAAGAAGTTCAGTCCAGATTGGTGGACAAGTAGCCAAGAGCCAATAGTGTGTAAAATACTAGATGGAAATGGAATTAAATATAGAAATAATAGTAGAGTCCCGGGTCTGTTACAGACAACTGAGCAATTCTCAAATCTTGCAGACCATCCATTCGATATAGTTATTGAAGATATAAAAACAATAGTAGAAGTGCAAGGTTGCTATTTCCACATGTGCCCAATTTGCAGTGCTAAAATAAAAAAAGTATATATAGAGCACCCAGAAAAAGATAGATGGCATTTAATAGAAAATATCGCACGAAATGCAGAAATTAAAAGACAAGTAGAGGCAGCAGGTTGGACTTATGAAGAAATTTGGGAACATGAAATTAATGAAAAGCAACGCAGAAAATACTTGAAATTACTTCAGGGGGCTAACTAATGAATTACAATAAATGGGTTGAGATTCTGCGTCAAAATAATATATTTGGTTGGTTAAGTATAGCTATAGATGAAGATGATGAAGAAAATAAAGCAGCATTCTGCCCATTTTGTGGGAATAAAAATGTTACAAGATGCGAAAATGAGTATCTTAAAAGTTTTTTGGCTGACGAAACTGTACTTCTTATATGTACAGAATGTGAATCTTTATTTGGAAGATATACATAGGTGACATCACGATGATTTACCCCACAATAGAGAACTCAAAAACGTGGCGCTCCTCCTTGCGCCGGGTTGGGAGCTGGGCAATTCCCTCCCTCCACTCCCAACCTTCAAAACGGAGAGTTGGAGTTGATTAAATGAGACGAAGAGTAGGAATCCAGATGGGCAATCGAATAGTATGGGGCCAAATGTCAAGTGAGAGAAGTTTAATTTCTCCATCTACAATGCCATTGGCACCAGTTAGTACAAGAACAATGCAACAAGTGAAACTAATTACACCAACAATAACACCAACGACAACGACTACGACAACTACAGTGCCTCCAGCAAGCACACAAGACGTTTATTCTACTTCTGACTATCAACCAGTTTATCAAGATACCAGTCCACAATACGTAGACCCAGATTTTCCGCCTAGCAACACTACGACACCCACAACGACCTATATACCAGTGACGAAAGCAGAACCAAAACCAGATAACACTTGGATGTGGATAGTAGGTGGAATTGCAGCAGCAGTTGGAATTGGTGGTATTGGATATTACTTAATTAAAAAGAGGAATCAGTAATGAGACGAAGAGTGGGTGTTCAAATGGGTAATCGAATAGTATGGGGAGATGAAATAGGTGCAATGCCCGCAAGTTCTCCTTTTACAAGTGCAAATCCAACAACTGACGATGCGTCAGCAAAAGCACCAAGCACAAAGACCTCACCTTTATCTGCATTACCGAGATTATTTACTAAACCGCTACCTACAGGTACATCGAAACCTGCAACAAAAATAGACCCAACGCAATTACCGGGATATCAGAAGAGTCAGCCGGGAGCACCATCGTCATCGGGGTCTGGAATGGGAATTAGACCAAGCTCTTTAACACAGCTTCCATCGTTACCGGGATTTCAGCAACCTATGATTAGACAACCAGCAGTAATGAACATTATACCAACTCCTGCTACAACAACACAACCTTATTATGATGGTGGAGGCGGAGGAGGCGGTGGTGGAGGCAGCTCATCGCCAGAACCTACACCAACACCGCCAACACCAGAGCCTACCCCAGAATATACTCCAGTTGAAACTATACCTTCGGACCTTCAAGTTCAGACAGAAGAAAAACCAAAGAAAGATAATACTTTACTGTATGTAATAGGTGGAATTGCAGCCGCAATTGGCATTGGTGGAATCGTAGCTGCGGTTTATTTAGGCAAGAGGAAAGAATAATGTCGCGGCGAAGACGTTACAGAAAAAACACAGAAGGAATCGTTCCTGCAGCAGCACCAGCGCCAGCTAAGAAAGATTATGGTTGGATATTACCAGTTGCTGGAGCAGCAGTTGGAATTACGGCAGCAGTTGGAATTGGATATATGCTTTATAAATTTGTAACTGGATTTAAAATGCCAGATTTAAACCCACTTCCGGGCGGCGGTAAATCAGCACAAGAACAATTCAAAGAATCAATGCCATATGCTGATACATGGACTAAAAATCAAAATGGAATCGAGGTCGATATCCATAAGTATTCAAAGACTGGAAATTGGGAAGTTAGAGCAAAAGCACCAACTTATCCTGTCGAGTACCCGTTAACTGGATTAAATTACATTGTAGTTTACGCATTTTCAGGATTGCCTTCATCACCGTTAGATTCTAAAATGCCAATTTGGAATCCAGCAGCTTCTTGGGCACTTGAACAAGACAAATTAAATTACATGAAAAACGACCCGGGATATCAAGACGCAAAAAATACAGCCGACGGATTAACTCAAGCTAATATTAACGAAGCTCTAAAAGAAATAGTTCCCGGCGAGGTTCCACAATTAATTCATCCTCATCAGGCCAAAGTTCATGCTGACCAATGGATAAAAAATAAATACGGAATCGAAGTTGATTTCCACAAGTATTCACAAACACAACAATGGGAAGTTAGAATCAAAGCACCTACATATCCGAGCAAGTGGTCGCAGAATAATATGAATTATATCGTAGTGTACGCGTTTCCAACAATAGAACAGGCTGCAATAGCAGCATCTCATTTGAGTCCAGATAAAGTTAGGCAAGCAACATCACAAGCAACAGAAACAGAAAACCCAGTATTAGTTGCAAGCGGAGTTGGTAATATGTTCCCCGAAGGTTATCAAGTCGGAAATCGTATTGTGTTTCAGAACGGAATCATAGGCCATCACCACGGAGGCGGCGGGCGAGGCACTCCAAGTCAGCCTTTGACTTCAAACTATCCAGCGTCTTACTATCCACCCGATATTGTTTACGTAAAGCAGAAAGAAGAGGAATCGGTTATTCAAGGACATCATCACGGTGGCGGAGGTTATTATCGTCCTCCTAGATACCAAGCTAAATTAGACGAGATGTATCAGGAAGCATTACTAACTCAAGGCAAGGGTCATCATGGTCGCAGCAACATAGATAGATTTGCACCACAAGAGATGATGTATAATAGACCTATCTATAAGAGCTATGACGACGAACCATATCAGTCTACTATACAAGGTCATGGACATCACGGAGGCGGTGGCTGGAGGAATTATGCAATGTATCCATTTCCATATCCAGCCGATTATCCACGAGTTGCACTTGAAGGTGGCAGCGACGTAAATATCGGCAAACATAAACACCATCACGGTGGCGGAGGCGGTGGCTGGTATTACCCATACTACCCCTACTATCCATACTACGATTATCCACAGACAACCACAGTCGTAGTAACTGAGACTGAAGAAGAGCGCAAGAAGCGGCTTGGATTAAAAGGCAGTGATGGAGAATTAATTTGGGAGTGATGAAATGTCAAACAATAATTTATTATATTTGCTTGGTGGCGCTTTGTTAGGTGGAGGTATAGTTTACTTACTAAAGCGCAGAGCTGATAAGAAAGAGGAGAAGCAGATTACAACAGGTCGCCACGGACACGGACATCACGGTGGCGGAGGTTGGTATTATCCATACTTCCCTTCTTATCCATACTACTACAATTATCCACAAACAATTGTATTGGATGAAACTGAAGCAGAGAGGAAAAAGAGATTAGGCTTACTTGGTTTAGTTAAGAAGAAAGACGATACTTGGGTATTCATGGGTGATTAATTTACAATACGGTAACAGAATATAGGGTGATGTAAAATGGCCGAAGAAAAGAAAGAATTGCCAAAATGGGTTGTACCAGCCGCAGTTGGAGGCGTTGCAATAGCCGCAGTTATTGGCGTTGGCGCTTACTTAGCGACTAGAAAAACTGAGACTATAACTGAACCTACTCAGGACGAAGAAGCAGATGAATGGGAATGGAGCGATTCCGATTCACCAAATAAAAAACCGAGTGGAGGTGGCGGTGGTGTAGTTGTACCAGTTGTACCAGTTATACCACCAAATTCAACAACAACACAAGCAACACAGCAACAAACACAACAAAATGCTGCCGCGGCTGCTAGTGTCATTTCCGCACTTAATTCAGGTGTATCACAAAATGCAATTATAGATGCTTTAGAAAAGAAAGGTATGACTTATGAGGCTGCAACAAATTATGTTATTGCAATTGATGCACTTAAGACTGGAGAATTGTCCCCAACTGCCCTTGCAGAAATGAAGGAGAGAGAGGGTTGGAGTAGAATGGATTCTCAAGATTATGTAGGAAAGTTAGGTTTAAGCTTAACTGATAAGCCAACTAAAGATTGGCCTGAAATACAAAAATATATTGCTGCAAGCGATGGTGTTCTCCGAATCGATGATAGAACTATAGTGTTAAGTCATAAAGATGATACTGTAACTCTAAGTGCAGTAGGATTACCTCAAGTTTATCTTAGAGTAATTACTAGACAAGATGAGAAAGGTACTGGGTATTTAGACCAAGTTAAACCAAATATATATTATAAACAGATAGTACCTTTAAAAGATATAATAAAATTTGTGTGTAAAGAAGGTACACAACAACTGCGTAGTGATAATAAGACTAAATACAATATTGTAAACCAAGACATATTCATAACAATTGCTGATACTGCAGAAAACGCAGAGAAGATAGGCAGAGATGACTTAATTAAATGGAGACTATATGATATAAATATGTTTGGTGGACGAGGAGTCGAAAGAGCGTCCGGTTCGCCTAGAACTAATGCAAATAAATGGGGTTTGGTAAATGAAGCAAAAACAGTTTATGCCACAGATGATAAACTTTATAGTAACTATCCAGAAATGATACTTACAATTACAGATGAAACTGCAAGTCTACTTCTATTTGAAGACAAGATAAAACCAACCACGTCACTTAACTTTATAGAGGACTACATTATAATCGAAGCTAAGTCTCCTACTTATCCGGGCATAACTCTTAGGCATAAATACAAATTAAGCTTGACTGAAGATGGAAAAGTTACTACTACAATATCTAAATTAGATGACCCGACTCAACCTGAGTCACCATCAAACCCAGTTCGCATCTACTCCCAGTCGTTTATAACCAAGTTTAAACAGCCTAAGTATCTACCTAAAGACCCCAAAGACCAAACGGTAGGTGACCCATCTGTAGCTGCTTGTATACACGCAAATCAAGAAGCAGTTAATACATGGCTTGCATCACAAAGTATTGATACTGGAACACAAAATATAAGCACTTTAGAGTATCGAAAATATACTTATAAGATAAGATATATTCCGGGTGTAGTAGATAAATACACTTATAAAATTTGGAGACCAGATGGAACTGTATTGGTGGATGAAACTTTATTCTCTGCCGATTGGCCTGTGAACCAACAGACGCAGTTAGTTAAAGCTAAAATAGATGAAGACGTAGGAGCAGAAAAGAAAGGATATGAGTATAATGGATATAAGTTTAGTATTACATATGACCCTAGACAAGAGTATAATTCAAGATATCGTATCTTACCAGCAGATATGTTGTGCTCTAGGGAAGAACCAGCAGAAGAACTTGGCCTCGGCTCTAATTATTGGACAATCGACGTGACTAATTTCAAGTCGTATGACGAAGACCATCTAATGAATATAGTAAAAACGGCAATGGATGCTAAATTAAACAAATACAATCAGGCAGCAGCATTAAAGCAAGCGCGTATATCTACTGCGGTCGATGACTTTAATAGGTTTGTAACAAATAATCCAGACGGAATGTTTTTGAATATAGCAGCCTATAAGCCACAAGGCGCATCCACTCCATATAAGACAAGAACCATTGCAAAGAAAACAGATGCAGGCCCACAGTGGACTGTAGAAATATACGCACCCACTGCTACATTTGCATCCAGAACTGCTAATGCATCTGAGCCAAAATTAGGAGTCGTAGAATGGGTAGGTATGCAGGCTGATGGTAGTGCTAAAGTCGTGGAGTTTATAAATAACCACTGGGCATCTCTATCAGTAGCACAACGAGCACTATATAACGCCAGCGAAATAGAAGCAGCGTATGTAGAAACGGCCCAGTATTTATCAGACCAAATTAAACAGACTGGTAAAGCCAAATGGACTCCAAACGGTCAAAGAAGCACATCCTACTATATCATGGCATTACAGTTTAGCACAACTGCGAAACGTTTGATGCTTGGAATTTGGAAGTCTACTAAGACACCACAGGAAGCTACAATAGGAACAAAAGACGTTCTCGTCAAGGAAGTACCATCATCCAATCCACCAACTCCCAAAGAAATGGTAGTTGCAATGAAATGGATAAATAGCCAGACTCTTAACGGCACCGTTGGCAACATCGGCTACCAGCAAGGCAATAGGATTGTATTCCAAAACGGTATTAAGAAAACCAAATCGCCACCGCCAGAGAACTACTATATGGATACAGGCGCAGCAAAAGAAACGCAGCCAACGTCTACAATGTCCGAGGAAGAAGCAGAGCGATACTTTGGTACAGGCGCTTATAGAACTAGCGGCCCTCAACACGCTGGATTTATAGTAGACCCATATTCCACATCTTTTTTAACCGATGATGAGAAGAGACGGTTCTTTGGAATTGGTGCTTCAGTAGAACCATATCCAACATCTGTAGTATCAAGAGATGAAGCACAAAGGATGGGAGTATTCGGTGTACGCAAGCCAATGAAAGTAGGCGCTGTAATATCGCCGTACCCTTACGCAAACCCATTCTGGTTTGGGCCGAGAACTGTACAATATGTAACTGGCAACGCACTTATAGGCAATGTTGGTGGTTTATCACCTCAGAAGGTAGAGCAGATAAGCAACATTGCTTCAACACAGTTCGGTGGTTCGCAGAAAGCATATATCATAATGTCTGAAATAGCAAATCTAAATACTTATGTAAAGCAGAACAAGAAGAGATTAGCAAAATCGGCTGATGGAAGAGCTGAATTAAACGAAATATATAATAGACTAAGACAATTACAAAGTGAATTGAATACAATGAGGTGATGGAGATGTCGAGACGGAGAAGGTCTAGAAGGAACCCGGAAGAAATAGAGGATTGGAGTATGTATGGGGCTCTGCCATCGGGCGGATTAACCGAGACTGAAGAAAAGATGCTGTCTATTTCAAAGAAAAGACGGAAAGGCAGAAAGGCCAAGAAAGTAGCTCCAAAAAAACACAGAGCGCGCAAGGCGGATAAAAGGAAGTGGAGCATGAAAGTTTGGAAATCCAATCCAAGTGCACACGACAAGGCGCACTTCGGTATTCTATCTGACATCAAGGGCGTAATGATGCCTCCAAAACTCACTGGCTATACACAGGAACCAATGTACGCATTTGGTGTTGGTCTACTTGGTATCGTAGATACTGGCTTAATCGGTATGGCCTTAGACGCAGGCTGCTCTAAGTTCGCGTGCCAGTGGAAGAAAGATGCTTGCAGAATAGTAGGCAAGATTGGCTTTGGTACACTTGTATCTTACGCAGTATCAAAAGGCACACACA
>Ga0315293_10002131_pt1 | contig 19114 bp, 26 predicted proteins | sample YL17G13_20_MG_FD_203071 | JGI IMG/M metagenome (GOLD analysis project Ga0315293, IMG submission 203071) | Sediment microbial communities from Yellowstone Lake, YNP, Wyoming, USA - YL17G13_20 | ecosystem: Environmental > Aquatic > Freshwater > Lake > Sediment | place: USA: Wyoming | collected... | reverse complement strand
TCCAGTCGAGGTCGTCCCACTCCCAGTGGCCGGTCATAATAGAGCCAGCGGAGTTCGGATGGACAACCCTGTGCTCCACCCGCATATTAGTAAATAAAGCTCCCTTTGGAACAATGTCATTCCATAGCCGAGGAATATAGCGGTGCTGCGGGTCGTCAATTGATTCACTTGAGCGAGTGCCGCCGCCAAAAAGAATAATGAGGAGCTTACGACCTCGATTCGTAAGCTCCTCAACGGGAGGACTTTCGCGGCGGCGTGTGGTTCCGCCGAGCGTAAGATTGCCCATCGCTGCAGCAGCCCCCATCGACGCTGCAGCGGATAAAAATTGTCTTCGAGATATTTTTGTAGCCATATCAATTCTTTGGTTTCACGCCGGCTATGGCTAAATGAGCGGACTGGTTCACCAGGTTATTCCGGCTTTCGGCTGCCACTTGGTTTTTCCAGGTCTTTGCATCTACCGCCAGATACAGTTCGCCTGTTTTCTGCTCAAGAATAGTGCGATAGATACTAAACCGCGCTTTCTGCGGATTATGTGGGCTGACCTGGCGTTCCTCAGAGCCGCCATTTTCGCAATCAGCCGATGAGCGGAAGCCGACGCCATCCGGCACAGCAACCTCAAGATTTATTGGCCCAAACTCTTTCCAAAACGAAGCGGGATGCACAACATAAGCAAGCTGATAGCTCGATGGCTCGTGCGTATCCAGATAAGCGTATTGAGTGTAACTGACAGTGAGGGTATGGATTGAATTTGCCGGGAACTTGACCTGGTAGTGCAGGATGTTCATCGGGGCAAATGTGAATACCACCGGAAGGTTTTTCAAGATTGCCTCGCAGGATGCCCGCTCCATCTTGCTTATTGGCGCATTTGGGTCGAGATAATCCAATCTTGCATATATTGTCGGGTCAGTTGCTACGGCGGCATTAAGACCTTTCTTATCTTTTAAGACCGAAGGGTCAACGGTTATCTCTCGTGGACGAACCTTGCCGGTTGACAGGTCAACAGAACACTCGCGGACATCGCCTCCCCAGGCAGCGAAAATCTTTTCATAAGCTGCTGACTCTTGCGGATTGAATTTTGCAGCAAGCTGTGCAAATAACTGGGTTGCCTTTTGTTCTCCAATCGCCGCAAGCGAACCAAGATACTCATATTGCAATTTGTGAAGCTGGGGCGCAGAAGAGCTTGCCCACCAGAAGGTATGGTCGGGCGGCTGAATCTTTATCGGGCCGGTAACCTCCAGACTTACATACTCTACCAAGAGTGCTGCATCACGCTCATTCCATTTCATTGCGGTTACCAGATGTGCAGAAAGCTTTTGCCGAGCGGTCAGACACTGGTCGCCCTCGCTATTACGCAAAGCCGAGACCAGATTGGCAAGCTCGGAGTTTGCTGCTATTGCCTCTTCAATTACGGCATAAGCGCGCTGGCGAATGATGCCGTAGATAGTAGAGTTTGAAATGATGGTGCAAACGATGGGCTTTTGGTCCAGTTGGACGACAACATCGGGCCGGGGCATCATCGAATATGGGCTGACATAAATACCGCGTAAGATTGGAAAACCAAAGTCAACTTCAACTTCCTGGTCTGTAGGATTTTCAATTGTGTACTGGGCGGATACGCGGACAAGAGGCGGCCCTGATGTTTCATGTCTTATTATCCGGTCATTATCGAATGTTACCTTCAGGTCCTCTTTGATAACTTTCAGGCGGTTTTCACGCCCCGGCATCAAGTCCGGGTCGAGCCTTGCGAGGACTCCTTTGGCAGCAGGGTCGCCGTTTGGATATTTGATTACAAACGGCCCGCCGTTTGCAAAAACTTTGCCTGCTGATAAAATACTAATGACCATGATGCTTACCAAAATTACCGAAATTCTTCTTATTCTTGACATTTTAGGTCTCCTTTCTAAAAAACTTAACATTAACTACATAACTGTCTAACAACATTTGTCTCTTAAACCGACATCAATTCTTGCCTTCTTCTAATATAACACTCTGCGTCGGCATAGTTCTGTAAATAGTTTGTAAAAACCTTTTTTCAGAGTGAATGTGATGGACGGAAAATCTCGGCAGTAATATTATGATATACACAAATAAGTGCTCAATCAGATGTCTGTTGCTATGGATGATGAAGCTGCTGAAGACCTATTTGTTCTCGCCGCTCAGGCTGGCATCGACAATGTCCTGGTTATTTTAAGTCCGGTCGATTTGCGAATAGCCCCGATGCCGAAGCTTTCGTATCCATTACCAACCTGGATAGAAACGCTCTATGAGCAGATAAGGCAGGAATTATCGAAGCTAAAAAACCAATAATCCTGCACCTCTCAATCCTTGACCTTTTTGGCCCAGTAAGCTGCCCCAGAAAACTGACACTTGCCAAAATACGAAGTAAAACTCGTTTTTTTCCCCCGAAAGTCCTAAAAAAGCTAATTTACCTACTTTCCAGCAAACCACAAAGGCACAACTTTCGTATAAAACCTTAAGATTTTTCTGGACAAGGTTGGTGAAAGTATTATAATTAGTTATAAATTATTGGCTTCGAGGTTGTGTTAGAAATGAGGTAAATAATTATGGCACATAAAAAAGGACAAGGCTCTACAAAGAACGGCAGAGACAGCAATGCCAAATATAGAGGCATAAAGACGTTCGCAGGCGAGGTAGTACAGGCCGGCTCAATCATCATACGCCAGTGTGGAACAAAGTTTTTCCCCGGCTCCAACGTTGGTATGGGCAAGGACTACACTTTGTTTGCTATGGCAGATGGAACGGTCCGCTTCCAGGGCCGAAAAGTTCACGTTGTCTGAAATAAGAAAAAGATTTCCGTAATTGAAAAAGGATGGTTTTTCACCATCCTTTTTTTATATATAAACACAATACGAACAACGAGCATCGCTTGTCCGCCGTAGCTCCTGCCCTACATAGCACGCAGTGCGACGGAGGGTCAGCGAAGGCGGAAGTATCGAGAATCGAGTATCGAGAAATGTTTATTGACGAGGCGAAAATCTGGGTCAAGGCCGGAGACGGCGGCAACGGGTGCGTCAGCTTCCGCCACGAAAAGTATGTCCCTAAAGGCGGGCCGGACGGAGGCGACGGCGGAAAGGGAGGCGATGTCCATTTTTTGGCCGACGAAAATCTCGACACCTTGATAGATTTCACCGGCAAACATCACTGGCGTGCAAAAAATGGTCGGCCCGGCTCAGGAAACAACAGGCATGGGGCAGACGGAGGGGACCTGGTAATCAAGGTCCCGCCGGGGACACTTATCTATGATGCCGAGTTGGAGCTGCTGCTGAAAGACCTCAATGAGTCTGGCTTGAAGGCTCGCATCTGCCGAGGCGGAAGAGGAGGAAAAGGCAATAAGGCTTTTGCAACGGCGACAAATCAAACACCGAGAAATGCTGAACCCGGCAAAGAAGGCCAGGAAAGAAATATCCGGCTGGAATTGAAACTCATCGCCGATGTCGGCATAGTCGGAATGCCTAACGCCGGCAAAAGCACGCTCATTTCACGCTGCTCGGCTGCAAGGCCGAAAATTGCCGACTATCCCTTCACCACAACCGAGCCGGTGCTCGGCATCGTGGAGCTAAGCGATTATCGCCGGTTCGTTATGGCCGACATTCCGGGCCTGATTGAAGGCGCTCACAAAGGGACAGGACTTGGCTACGAATTCCTAAAGCACATCGAAAGGACTCGAATAATTGTCCACATCCTTGATGTAATGCCGGTCGATGGCTCTGAGCCGGCGGCGAATTACAAAACCATCCGCAGCGAATTAGAACATTACAGTAAAGCCCTCGCCGGCAAACAGGAGGTCATCGTCGCCAACAAAATAGACCTCGACCCGGATGGGAAAAAAGTAAAGGCCTTAACAAGAAAACTCAAAAAAGAGATTCACCCGATTTCCGCAGTTACCGGAAAAGGAGTCAAAGAACTGGCCGAACTATTGTGGCAAGAGGTCAAGGAAACAAAAAGCGAATCTGACGGTCGTTCTCAATAAGGCGAGTAATTCCTGACGAATCAGGGCGAGTATTTCGGCAGTTTTTCCAGCATCACCGGCAGGAGCTGGTCGAAAGGCTTGCCGCTCTTCTCAAAATCGGAGAGCAGCAAATACAGGGGCTTGAGCAGGGTGTAGCCTCCGTTCGTCAGATGGGTCACCTTGTCCTCGACACTTTTTTGGGCTGCCGGGTCCGACATCTGCAGAACCGACAGCCGTGAGTCCAGAGCATGTACAAGGCACTCATAGGTAAAAACGACTGGGTCCTGATAGGGTTTTGAGATTTCAGCATCTTTGCCCGCCACATAATACCTTTGAAGCTTATCTTTGTATGGAGCAAAGTTGTCTTCCACTATCGGATTTATGATTGTGTGCAGGTATTCGTGAACATTCATATCGATGGAAGACCCGGGGCCATCTATTGAGTAGAAGTAGTTTTCATACTTGGCGCCGCTTGCTATGGCGTGTCTTTCGAGAGGATTTGGGACCTGGACAATGATAAGCACATCGCTGCGACGCATTCTCAAGTAATCCCACAAAAAGGTCATTTGCCGTTTCATTCTCCCGAGGTCATACTTATTGATTTCCGCAAGGTAGTCACCTTTTACTTCGCTCCAGACCTCATCCAGCTTTGCTGTAACCCAGAAGTCATTAAGGACCTCTGGGAAATTTGCCAACAGCCGGCCGGTCCACGGATAACCCAGTTCTCCGTCAGGCCGAATACGCTTGAATGGATAGTCCGAGCTGAGACTCAAGGCAAAATCCACGTATTGCCACGCACCCATCAACCGCGACTTGTAGTACTCTCGCCAAGCATGAAGCTTCTCCGGGCTGCGCACCAGGTTGTCAGCGACCATTTTGCGGACCTTGAGCCGAATAGGGTGCATCTGTGTGCCGGGCACTTCCTCATCATAGCCCGCAGCATTAAGAAAGGCCATTACAGCAAATACCCTTCTGTCGGCTAAAACCATAAATCCCTCGCCCTTTACCATTTCATCGGGATGGGTAAAAACCACTGGCTCAGTGGATATGGCGGGAGCAAACAAACCAGAACATCCTCCTACGAATAAGCAAAGCAAAATCACAATGAACATCAAGTAGTTTTTCACGGCAATAATCCCCAAATTTTTCAAAATCAGGTACATACTATATCAGGTCCGTCATCTTTCCATGCAGTAAGCACCCCAAAGGGTTCTTTGACTACTTTCTTTCCGGCATTTTCCTGCTGGTGAATCTGCCTCCTTTTCTCACAGGTCACTTAACAGGGTAGCTGACTACATGGCAGGTACGGCTATGTATTCAGCGAAAGAATGAGACCGGGGAACAGGCCTTTTGTCCTCGAGCAACCCACGTATATGCAGTTCTATGGCTTGGTGCATATTCCGCGTGACCTGCTCACGGGTCTTGCCTGTAGCTACACAGCCAGGCAAATCCGGTGAATAAGCCGAATAGTTGCCGTTCGCCTTTTCGATAATAATCAGAAAACGGTACATTTTCACTTACCTTTCTTTGGCCTTTGTAATCCGGCCTGCTTGAAGATGCTGTTCAGGGTGCCCGGGGCTAAATCATCGTTGAAATGCCCCGCAATCGTAACCCGACCAGGTTTCGAACGGTGCTTATATTGCCTGTGACTGCCCTTCATAGCAACTATGTACCACCCATCAGCTTCTATCATTTTGATAACATCACGAATCTTCATCGTCATCTGGCCGCAGCAATTCCTATTCCAAATAATATATTATTTTCCAGGTGTCCGTCAAGTAAAATTGGCCAGGAATAGCTACAATTTGACAATTGGCGGGGAAATGTCGGGCGGGCTGCGTTTTCCAGTTTAAGGAAGCTTTTCGAGGTCGGCTAAATCCTGGTGTCTGCCGGATGCTTTTTTGTTGAGTTTCAGGTGCTTTAAGCTAATCAGGTTGACCTTCACACCGTCCAGTTCAACTACTACACGTTCAGCGTAACACTCACGGAAATTGACGCCGGAAATCGTCGTAGCGATTTCTATCCTGACAGGTGGGACACCCATACGGACGACTTGCCATTCTTTCAGGAATAGTTCCGGCGACAGTTCCGGTAGGTCGAAGCCGAACTCTTTAAGAGCAGCAACTATCCTCTCCGCATTGGCTGGATTCATGGCAGTCCAGATATCCATATCGGCGGTAGCCCGCGGATAGCCATAGTAGCCAACCGCATATCCGCCGATTAGCAAATACTCAACGTTATGGGCGGCCAGTAACTTCAAGAACTCTTTGAAGTCGGGTGGCAGATGGGTCATAACCATAGATAATTTGCCGCATCAATTCAACGGCTTCCAGGCGTTCATAAGGGGTATTAGAAAGCCAATATGATTTCTCGTCTGATTCGTCAAACAGCGATGCTACTGTAAAAGCGGTTCTTTGTATCTTCGGAAAACTGATTTTGTCCATACGACAACTATACCAGAATTGCAGGCATCTATCAAGGAAATACAACAGAAAATGCACGTAAATTGACAAGTTCAAAATAATATGGTAAAAAGGGCACAAAGTCGAAAGCATAAGGGCAAAAGTGCATAAGTGCACAGAAGGGGTCAGGAGTCAGAAGCCGTTTTGACGCGATACGCAGGACGCAGGACGCAGGACGCATTATGAATATTGTTGCAATAGATATTGGCAATACGAATATCGATATCGGGCTTTTCCTCGATGGCGAAGAGCAATTTATTAAATCCTTTGCAGGGGAGGGCCGCGAAGAAATCACGGATTGTCTGGTATCTGCCTGGCAGAAAATTCCCGTTGCGGAAAGCTCGAAAGAAGGAAAACGCAATGGCGTAATCGTTGCAAGCAGCGTCAAACCCGCCTGGACCGAGCTAATCGCGAATATAGTCGGAGACGAGCTGGGCGAAAAGGTCCACATCATAGGTAAAGATATACCCCTGCCAATTACCTGCTGGATAGATGAACCCGATAAAGTTGGCACCGATAGACTCGTTGCAGCAGCAGCAGCCTACGCTGTTGTCGAAGATGCGGTAGTTGTAGCCGACCTTGGCACCGCTGTAACAATTGACTTAGTTGACCAGAACGGAATTTTTCAGGGCGGCGTTATATGTCCGGGCTTTGAAATCAGCGCCAAAGCCTTGAATGAAAATACGGCTCAATTGCCGAAGGTTACGGTTACCAAGCCCGAGGGACCTTTTGGCAAAAATACGGTCGAGGCCATAAATTGCGGACTATATTACTCTATAATTGGCGCTCTTGAGGAAATTATCAGGCGTTATGCAGAAAAAATCGGCAGATGGCCGCAGACAATCATCACCGGCTCCGGCGCCAAGCTAATAAAAGATGACTGCGAGTTCATAGACAACTACGTGCCAAACCTTGTCATAAAAGGTATTGTCTTAGCCTACCAAAAGTATATCGAAGAAAAGAGCGCCATCCCTGACCAATGAGCACTTTTGCTGCAGTAATGACCGGCAAGGGCACTGCTGCAATATCAACCATACAGGTATTCGGCGACGCAGCGGAGCCAATCATAAAAAAAATATTCAGACCAGCCGGACAAAAGCCGGTCGAATTAAGACCTACCAAAATTCTGCTCGGCACCATCATCAATCAACAAGGCGAAACCATCGACCAGGTTACAATCGGCTGCGAAGGTCATAACAACATCGCCATACATTGCCACGGCAATCCGCTTATTATTGAAATGATAATGCAGCAACTTCAGCGTAATGGCGTCGTGCTACTAACGGCAGAAGAGCTTCTAACTAAAATGCTGACGGCTGGAAAAACAGAAAGCACAATAACACTTGAAGCCAAATTAGCCCAGTTGAAGGCACAAACAATCGAGGGCGCCAAGATAATTGCAAACCAAATTGAAAATGGCCTAAGCAAAAAAGCGACACAGTGGTTACAGAATATAGACGCAATTTCTCTTGAGCAAATAATATCCGACGCCGAGCAGATACTTTGTGACAGCCAGACAGCAAAATTGATTATCGAAGGCTGTGCAGCAGTCCTTGCGGGCCCGCCAAATACCGGCAAAAGCACCCTCTTAAACTGCCTGGCCGGCAGACAAAAGGCAATTGTAAGTGAGATTAAAGGCACAACCCGGGACTGGGTATCTGCCCGATGCCAGATTGGCCCTCTTTCTATCGAGCTAATCGACACGGCGGGGCTGGACGAGAATCGCGAGTTAATCTCCCTGGGGGCTGTTGCAAAAGCTGCTCAGGAAAAAACTGTCGAAATTTTAGACCGGGCAGACCTTATCTTGCTGGTTCTGGATAATAGTCAGCCCGAAAACCCCATTGATAGGCGCCTCGTAAAAAAAATCACCGACAAAGGAATCTTAACTATCCTGAACAAATCCGACTTGCCGGCCAGATTCGACGCCGGTAAACTCCCCCCAATTTTAGGCAATATAGTTTCCATAAGCGCCAAATTCGGCACCGGAATCGAAAATCTAATCCGCAAAATCCTGCAAATCTGCGGCGTCGCCGACTTTGACATTCATACCACTGTTTGTTTCACCCCCCGACAGGAAGAACTGCTAAATCAGCTAACAAAAACCAAATCAAAACGCAAAGCCCTCTCGCTCATAACAGAGTTGTTAAACGGCCAAGTGTAGGATATGCTGTGCCCACCAAAAATAAATGGCTGATATCATTTTGCTGGACTAAGAAACCTTGATTCATTCACTGATTCTTGCAAGTTTTGCTGAAAGAAAAAAGCTTGACTTGGGTATAAACAGAAATTACTCTTGATAGTTATAGGCATTATGTATAGTAAAATTGATGGAGATCAGTTATGAATTGGCATGACTATATAACGGTTGATCCAAATGTTTGTCACGGCAATGCCTGCATAAAAGGCACACGTATCATGGTGTCTGTTGTTCTTGACAATTTAGCTGCAGGTCTTTCTATGGAAGAAATTTTGCGCAGCTATCCGTCTCTTAAACGAGAATCGATTCTGGCAGCTATTTCCTACGCAGCCGAGCTTACACATGAACGCATCGTACCAATGCCGGCACAGGGCTAATCATGAATTTCAAAATAGATGAAAATCTGCCAGTAGAAGTTGCAGAATTACTCAAGCAAGCGGGGTATGACGCTACTACTGTTTCCGAGCAAAATCTCATCGGAACTTCCGATACAAACCTTGCTGCTCTCTGCCAGAAAGAAAAGCGTACAATAGTAACGTTGGATACCGATTTCGCTGACATTAAAACGTATCCTCCTAATGATTTCTTTGGGGTTATCGTAATGCGATTGAACCGACAGGATAATCCTCATGTGCTTGAAGTTTTTCGGCGTGTAATGCGTCTATTTCCCACAGAACCGATAGAGCGGCGTCTTTGGCTCGTTGAAGAAGACAGGATAAGAATAAGGCCTTGAGGCCAGAAGAGTAATAAAAAAGAACTGGCCAACCGTTGTATCTGGAGAACAATGTGAGAAAAGGATATGACTTTAGCAAAGGAGTCAGAGGCAAATACGCCAAAAAATACCAAACAGGGACTAATATCGTCTTGCTGGATCCGGATGTGGCCAAGGTATTCAAAACGCCAAGGTCAGTTAATCAGGCATTAAGATCGCTGACCCAAATTATTAAGGCTCAAAAACAAAAGGCATATTGCCTGTAGGCGCGCCAGCAAAAGCACATACAAAGAAACCTTGATTTATTCAAAAATTGAGCAAAAACAAGTGTTTGCACTATTTAGACCAGCAGTATCGAGATGAAACAATGAATCCTTTTATTAAGATTTACGAGTTCATAAAAGTATCAGTTGGAGTTCTCCTCATGCGGATGATCGCTCCATTAGAGAGGTTTACCCGCCCGATATTCTGGTTGGAACAGATTCCCTATACCCTAAAACCGAATGATGACAAAGTTGTCAAACCGGAGAACCTTCGAAGACAATATGGTATTTCTAATAAAGAATTCGTCGTTATGATACTTAACTCACCTATTATCACTCGCAAAGTTCAAGACCACAAGTATTCCAGGGCAAGGGAACAAATGCCCAACGCTTCAGAAAAAGAATTGCTTGAAATCGTGTTTAGGCAGCGTCTTTTTACACAATCCATTGTTGGTGGTGTACAACTTACTCAAGATGAAATTCAGGTTACTTTGCAGAACATAAATTCTCTCGAAGACCTGAAACAATACGTTGTACAGATGGATGAAAAGCAAGTACGTTTCTTGCGGGACCCCTTTGGAATCGGTAAAAAAGTTGCCAAGAAAATAAATGAAATACTTGTAAGATAAAAAGAGAAGAGACACAAAAGAGAAAATATGACAACAGGACTCGGCAAATTAACTCCTGCGATGAAGCAGTTTTATCAGTTCGAGTGAAGATACCCCCGGCTGCATACTATTTTTATAAAAATATTCCTTCCTTAATTGCCTCGCTGACGATGCCGATTTGCTTTTTCTTGGCTTCAAACTCCTCAGGTGTGTAACACAAGGGCTCTATCTCAATAGGCCAATGCTGCCAGAAATCGTACATTAAAGCAGAACGCTTGCTAAAGAATATGTCTCTGAAATCATCTGATACCAGGATTATATCATAGTCACTGTCTTTCAAGTGCTCGTCTTTGGCCCTGCTGCCGAAGAATATGGCTTTGTCTATATTGTACTTCTTTCTTACTTTTTGTAAGAAATCAGTTATTCTTGAATCTGCTTTTTGACCCATTCTACAACCTCCCCAGCGGTCTTAAGGTGGCGGGCTGCGATACTCTCATCATATAAATCAGCAGGAACACCCGCTGCCATATCGGGATAGCGGGTGCTCAAATACTCCGGATTCAAATCTCTTATCCCGGAAAGCATCAACTGTCTCATTACAGGCAGGCCATTTCGACGTTAATATGTCTAATCCAAGGATTACCATTCTGTTTTTATTTTATCTGATTTCTTGTTGTTGTAAAGAAACAAATATAAAAAGCTCTTACCTTGTTAAATGGGCCGCCCTGTGTATAATCTGCACCTATGGTGGAAGGAATAGAAAAACTAACTCCTGCGATGAAGCAGTTTCATCAGTTCAAGCGAAAATACCCCGATTGCATACTTTTTTTCCGGATGGGCGATTTCTACGAGACCTTCTACGAAGACGCCAAAACTTGCTCAAAGGCTCTTGGACTGACTCTGACCAGCCGAAATAAAGGTGACAATCCTATTCCCCTCGCCGGTGTCCCATATCACGCAGTCGATGGGTATCTAAAAAAGATGTTAGAGGCCGGCTATAAGGTCGCCGTCTGCGAGCAGGTCGAAGACCCCAGGACCGCAAAGGGAGTCGTCAATCGCGACATCGTCCGGATTGTAACACCCGGCACGCTTACCGATGATATTCTGCTGAATGCCAAAGAAGATAATTTTCTCTGTGCAATCGGTCTGGGCACAAAAAACAATTCTGCTATCAGTTGGGTCGATATCTCGACAGGCCATTTTTTTGTTCAGCAGGTGCTTGAGGAGAAACTGTTAGATGAGCTGCTGCGGCTTTCACCGGCTGAGTGTCTGCTGCCCGACAGGCGCGGCGAACTATTTGAGGCCGAAACGAAAAAGCTCATCAAGGACATCACACAGTTGACCAAAGCAAGTATAACCGAGCGGCCAAGCTGGTATTTCGACCCATATCAGGCAAGGCAGAGATTATTAAAGCACTTTGGCACCGCCACACTTGAGGGCTTTGGCATCGGTGATGGTGACGATGCACTCATTCCACCCGCCGGTGCCATTATTGAATACCTTAATGAGACACAAAAGACAACTCTCGGCCATATCGGGAATCTGAAGAAAATCGAGCACCGCAACTTTTTGCAAATCGACCCGGCGTCCTTGCGGAGTCTGGAGGTTTTGCAAACCATTCGCACCGAAAGTAAAAAGGGGACGCTTTTAGACTGCCTCGACCAAACACTGACCGGTATGGGCGGCAGGATGCTGAGAGGCTGGCTCTGTATGCCGCTGTGTGACCTCGGTGCTATTGAGCTGCGCCAGGATGCTATCGAAGAATTAAAAAACGCTGATAGTAATTTAGCCGACATTCGCAAACTACTGGCAAATATATCCGATACCGAAAGGATTGCAGCCCGCATCAGCACGCTCCGGGTTACGCCGAGGGACTTTGTTGCTCTTGTGGGGACGCTGCGACAAATACCGAGGCTGCGACAAATCCTGCAGCAATTCGAGGCCGACTTACTTAGGCGTTTAGCCGGCCAATGTGACAGTATGGACGAATTGGCTGATTTGCTCGAAGCGGCGATTGAGCCGGAATGTCCCTCACATCTTCGCGATGGCGGCGTAATAAAAGCGGGCTTTAACCAGGAGCTTGACCGTCTTCGCTCAATTTCCAAAGATGGCCAAAGCTGGCTGCGAAACTACCAGAAAGAACAGTCCCAGCGAACCGGAATTACGAATCTAAAAATCGGCTACAATCAGGTCTTCGGCTACTATATCGAAGTAAGTCACTCGGCAGCAGATAAGGTCCCTGCTGATTATGTCCGCAAGCAAACAATCAAAAATGCGGAGCGTTACATTACCGAAGAGCTTAAAAAATACGAGACACAGGTCCTCGGCGCCGAGGAAAAGGCGCTTGAATTGGAGCAGCAAATCTTTGAAGACATCCGCCGCCAGGCAGCACAATATATTGGCCGGCTGCAATCTCTGGCTGATACTCTTGCCCAACTGGATTGTCTCGGTGCCCTTGCCTACCTTGCGAAACGCCGAAATTACATCCGTCCCAAAATCACCAACGGCGGCGAAATTATCATTCACGATGGAAGACATCCGGTTCTTGCTGAAACTCTCGGCTCCGAATTTGTGCCAAACGACATCGAGATGGGTGACGGTGCCGGCGACATCCTCGTTATCACAGGCCCCAATATGTCCGGCAAAAGCACCTATATAAGACAAGTAGCGCTTTTGGTCCTGATGGCGCAGACCGGCTCATTTATACCAGCCAAAGATGCCCAGGTTGGCATAGTCGATAGAATCTTTACCCGCGTGGGTGCTTCCGATGAGCTTGTGCGGGGACAATCCACGTTTATGGTCGAAATGACTGAGACCGCCAACATCATTAATAACGCCACCGAACGGTCGCTTGTTATACTCGATGAGGTCGGCCGCGGCACAAGCACTTATGATGGCCTGGCACTTGCCTGGGCGATTACCGAGCACATCGCAAACAAGATAAAATGCCGCACCCTTTTTGCAACCCACTATCACGAGCTAACTGAATTAGCCGAACTATTTACTAATATCAAAAACTGCAATGTTGCTGTCCGTGAATGGATGGATGAGGTCGTATTTTTATACAAAATCCTGCCCGGCGGCACCGACAAAAGTTATGGCATCCACGTAGCCAAATTGGCCGGCGTCCCTCAATCTATCCTGGAACGCAGCAAAGAAATCCTTGAAGAGTTGGAGAGCACCTTCACAAAAGAAGTTACCAGCGACCGCTTGGCAAAGCACAAAACCAAGCAACCGGACAAAGACACCCTTTTTGTCCAGAAACACAAGAGCGTCCTCGAAAAACTGGCCGCAACGGATGTTAACAACTTGACACCGCTTGAAGCAATAAACCTCCTGAGCCAAATAAAAAAAGAAATTGCCGACAAATAGTCCTAAGCAAAGCTGTTCGCAAAAGCATTTGAAATTCCGGCCTTCGCAGTTTATAATTGTGTCTATGATTAGCAATGAAGTGCTTCAAAAAGTTAAAGACCGGCTGGTGAACGGTTTTCACCCCAGCAAAATCATTCTTTTTGGCTCACAGGCAAGAGGCACAGCGGATAGACGCAGCGATGTTGACCTTCTCGTTATTTGTCGCTTCAGGGGAAAACGCAGAGAACTAATGGTGGAAATGACCAGAGCTCTGATTGAGCTGGATTATGCCTTCGATGTCGTGATACTCAGGCCGGAAGAGCTGGAACGAGACCGTGATATACCGGGCACGATTGGCCGGTACGCGTATAAGGAAGGAAAAATTGTGTATGAACAGTCGTGACCGCAACGTTCGGGAAAAAGTAAGAGAATGGATTAGTTTTGCTGAGGACGACCTGCGTATGGCCCTGTGTGCGGAGCAACTAAAGAGTAATGTGCCTTACCGGCTTATCGCCTTTCATGCTCAACAGTGCGCCGAAAAATACCTTAAGGCATATCTGGTCTATCAAAACGTGGATTTTCCCTGCACTCATAGTATTGTCACTTTACTGAAATTGTGCGATAAGCACACGCCGTGGGTTAAAGAGATTCAGGATGCCGATTTATTGACTCCTTACGCGATAACAGCGCGATATCCCGGCATAGAGAAGAAAGTTACAAAACAGGAAGCGATTATAGCAGTAAATATAGCTGAAAAAGTCCGCCGGACGGTTCAAGATGTCCTTAAACAACTCGGCCTCAAACTGCCGTAGCCCGGTATGTTCTTTGCCAAAAAAAACATAAATCTATCTTTGAGAAACTCGCCTCAACCGACATAAATACTCTTACACCGATTGAGGCAATAAATCTACTCAACCAGATAAAAGGGGAAATCAACGGGAAATAAGCACGGAGCAATTGAAATTGAACTCGCCCAGCGAGTGCGAACGCATGTGCGTAGCGGCTTGGAAGAACTTGGCCTTAAACTGCCGCAATAACGAACAAGAATAAAAGATAAAACAATAACCGTCACTTATGGGTAGATCTATATTTACTTCCTATAATGTGGGCATGTCGACTCAAATCACTTATGACTAAGTCAGCAATCACAAAATTTTGATGAACTGTAAATCGATTTGGTATGGCAATGCACCGTAGTCCTGCTAGCTTCGCAGCAAGAACACCGAAACCCGAATCCTCAAAAACTAGAAAAGAGCTTTCCTCCTTAAAGAAGTTGCGAACTTTTAAGTAAATTTCAGGATCTGGTTTAGCTTTGGCTAAGTTATCCCCACAAATTATCAAATCAAAGCTAGATTTAGAAGTGAAGCTGTTTACACTTAATAAAATATCTACATTATTACGACTTGAAGATGTAGCAAGAGCCAACTTTTTTTTATTTGGATGATTATTAAGATGTTTGAGTAAATCTATCGCTCCCTTTTGCAAAATAGATGGAAGATTCTTACGTAGAAGAGTTTCATAGGCCTGTTCTTTGCTTTCAATGATCCTCTTTAATTGTGGAAGTGGAGCATTTAATTTTTTTTCAAAAAATGTTGTGATGAATTCTTCTGCCCGTCTTCCAACGCAATTCTCCCCCCAATATACTTCGTCAATCTTATAATGAAACGGTGAAAGAGCAATATTAACGGCTTGCAACTGAATCAGCTCATCGTCAATGATAGTACCGTTCATATCAAAGACGACGACGCTAGCTGTATTTAATAGCTCATCAATTTTTGGTTCTGTAAAATACATAACATTCTGTATCTAGCAGATCATGATATGAGTTTTCGTCTAAGTTCTAAATTTTTCCAAGTAAGAATTGATTCAACAGCTAGCGATAAGATAAACCATAAGATAAAAAAACCTATTTTTGATGGTGTATTTGGTTGTGTTTTCAAGATAACTACGCCAGCTCCAATGGTAATTATCAACGTTACGAAACAATACTGTAAAGGAGCACTAAATGAGGGATACTTGCGAACAAACTTTTCCCACTTTATTTCCTCATTTGTAGGATTGGAAAAACCCTTGAGAATGAATTCGCCTGCACGTTTGATCCTAAAATCTTCCGTGAGAATGTGAATATCAAATGAAATAGCAACTAAAGGAACTAGATATAAAAGTAGGCTGAGATCAATACTTGAGCTAAATCGTACACTTGCGCTACCTACCCCAAGTAATCCAGTGGCAAAAGCTAGCTTACGCATACAAAATTCGTGGCGCCTTTTTTGAATAAGCAATATCTCATCTTTAATTTTATTGGTAAGAGTTGTATCCATGTCCCCAATTTCCCTCAATCATACTCGTCACATTGCGTAATCTTTCTACATAACCACAGTATCAGACCAACTAAGTAAGAAAAGCAATCAAGTGATACATTAACCAAAACCCCTATTTTTGTCAAACCAAAATCCCATCCAAGGGCCCGCCCAATTCGTGATTCGTCGCTCGTCGTTTATCCCTCGATTAATTCTCCGCGTTCTCCGCGTCCTCGGCGGTTAATAAAACAAATGTTGGCAACTTGTATCGTTATGCTTTTCATTATTCGCTGCCCAGGAGTTTCAGCACCTCGCCATATTCTGTAACCATTTTATTTACAGCGCTATCAATTTCCTTTTTGTCCTCCTTGCGCAGGGTCTTTCCCAGAATAGTAGCTATCTGTTTTTGGGGGATAGCAAAAGCCCTTCCAATCCTAACCGCCTTGATTCGGCCTTGCTTGACTTTCTTATAAACGGCAATCCTGCTTATGCCCAGAATTTTAGCTAATTGAGGAATTGTAATATATTGGCTTTTCTTCATAGCAATCGCCCATCTACCATAATTGTCTGTCTAATATGAACTTAGCCTTTGAGTTCTCTTGTTAACCGCATCATAAAGAGTTAACTTATGTTAACGATTATAAATTATCCTAACGCAAAGGCACGAAAAATCCAGGATTGACTCCAAAAAATTCAAGTTCATAAATTCTGACTCTGAAGTTCACCAGTCCTTATTAGTGGGTTGAAGAGCTATTACAAAACCTTTCTGTTGCTTCTGTGGTCAATTTTTTATAAATTGAATCCAGTAAACTCCGTTAGAAAGAAGCTTTCTAACGGAGTAAATCTTTGGAATCAGTGGTTAAAATAAGGAACAAAAAAGATGGCGAAAATTACCAAACTTGATGACATCGTATCGCTGTGTAAGCGAAGGGGGTTTATTTTTCAGTCCAGCGAAATCTACGGCGGGCTGGCAAGCTGCTACGACTATGGGCCTTTAGGCGTGGAGCTAAAAAACAACGTCAAAAAGGCCTGGTGGAAAAGCACCGTCCAGATGAGAGACGACGTCGTGGGGCTTGATTGCAGCATCCTTATGCACCCTTTGGTGTGGAAGGCCTCCGGCCACGCAGACAAGTTCGCTGACCTGATAGCCGAGTGCAAAAAGTGCAACACCAGAACCAGGGTTGACCACCTGACCAGCGGCGATGAGGAACATACCGAGCATATCGCAATCGATTCAGCGATGACCAAAGCCCAGGACATGAGCAACAAAGTATGCCCCAACTGCGGCGCAGTCGGGCAATTCACAGAGCCGATGCCTTTTCGGCTGATGTTTGAAACCCAGATGGGCGCCAACGTCGATGACTCAATGACGATGTTTCTTCGCCCCGAAACCGCCCAGGGAATCTTTGCAAATTTTAGAAATGTGCTCGACACCGCCAGGGTCAAGATTCCTTTCGGCATCGCTCAAATCGGCAAAAGCTTTCGCAACGAAGTTACAACCAAGGCCTTCATTTTCCGAACGCGCGAATTCGAGCAGGCGGAGCTGGAATTTTTCTGCGAGCCTGGCACGGATGAACAGTGGTTCGAGCATTGGAAACAAGAGCGATTCAATTGGTACACCTCTCTCGGTCTTAAAAAAGAGAATATTCGATTCCGCGAACACGACCGCGATGAGCTTGCGCACTATGCAAAGGCCTGCGTTGACATTGAATACAAATTTCCCCTCGGCAGCGGTGACTGGCAGGAGCTCGAAGGCATCGCCAACCGAACAGATTTCGATTTAAGGCAGCACCAGCGCGGCATAAGGACGCTCAATAAATGGTTTGAAAATGACCGTGACCTGTCGAAAATCGAATTGGCGGCGGAAGCCGAGGATTACCAATCAGGCCCACTTTCTTACTTCGATGATGAGAAAAAGAAGCGATACATACCGTATGTGATTGAACCAAGCGCCGGCATCGATAGAAGCACCCTCGCCTTTTTGGTTGATGCTTATGATGAAGAAGAGGTCCGCGGCGAAACGAGAAACCTTCTGCGATTTCATCCGGCACTTTCGCCAATTAAGGTCGGCGTCTTTCCATTAGTCAAAAAAGAAGGTATGCCGGAGGTGGCCCGCAATATCTACAACGATCTGAAAAAACACTTTAATTGCTTCTACGATGAAAAAGGCGCAATCGGCAGACGCTACCGCAGACAGGATGAAGCCGGCACACCTTTCTGCATCACCGTCGATGGCCAGACCTTGCAGGACCAAACCGTAACAATCCGCGAGCGCGACTCAATGAACCAGATAAGGGTCTCAACAGGCCTGCTTCTAAACCACCTGCGCGAAAAACTGGATATATAACAAGCATAGGAATAATCTTTGCGTTGAAAACTACGGCGTAACTGTTAAGATATTAGCCAGGATACCGACTATTTGGCACGGTAGAAATCAAGAGTCGATATAAGTTAAAAGGACGCTGTGGTGGATTATATCTTTGAGTGGGACCCAGACAAGGCCCAACAAAATAGGAAGAAACACGGTATCAGCTTTGAGCAGGCCGCCATGGTTTTCACGGACCCAAAAGCTATCTCTCTGTACGATACTGAACATAGCGAAGATGAAGATAGATGGGTCACACTTGGCCTGTCTGTAAAACATGGATTGGTCATCGTCTGCCACACGTTCCAGTGGATAGGTAAGTCTGCGGCTCGCATTCGTATATTCTCCAGTCGCAAGGCAACCAGGCGTGAAAGCCGTCACTACTTGGAGTAAAGATATGAGAAAAGAATATGATTTTTCCAAAGGAACGCGGGGAAAGTTCTACAGAGCTAAAGCCCGGCTGAATCTGCCGGTGTATCTCGATTCGGAGGTTCAGCGTTTTGTTGAACAGATCGCTCGTAATCGGCGGTCAGACGTTTCCCGCGTCGTCAATCAATTGCTCAAATCTGACATTAAATTGGCTCAGGCCATGCAATGAACAGGCCAATACCTCCAGCCGTAACATCGCAGTGACCACGTTGTTTTGCAGCAGGATAGGCCTTGGCTCGACTGAGTTCACCGAAGTCTGCGTCCCACAAAAACGCAGCAAAAAAACTTGGCGTCCCCGGATTTCCTCTGATCAATCCGATTGGTCTGTATTTAAGAATAATCCTCTGGATATTTCTGGAATACACTCGGAGGGTCTGGCAACATAAACACCCTGCACATTACAAATGAGATTCGGACACTCTGGGGGGCGAGTATGATTTATCAATCTTTTATCATT
>Ga0315293_10002130_pt1 | contig 19117 bp, 24 predicted proteins | sample YL17G13_20_MG_FD_203071 | JGI IMG/M metagenome (GOLD analysis project Ga0315293, IMG submission 203071) | Sediment microbial communities from Yellowstone Lake, YNP, Wyoming, USA - YL17G13_20 | ecosystem: Environmental > Aquatic > Freshwater > Lake > Sediment | place: USA: Wyoming | collected... | reverse complement strand
CGCACTGTTGCCAGTGCTGAATCAAAGGTCGCATCCCGTGCGATTCGGCCAACTCGTACATGAGCTTGCGGTCCATTGAGGCATCGTCCGCGTACCACCCCTGCCAACGAATTCCCTCGGCGTACTCGACGAAACTGTCAAGTGTCCGCTTGGTATATTCCTCCCGATCTTTTTGGAGGAACACAACCAGGAGTTCAGGCAGTTCAGACATTGCCTCTTGCACTCACGTAGGCCAAAGATAGGTCCGACACGTCCACGTACTGCGCGGCAGCATCAGAGGTGTAGGCGATCTCAAACGTTACCCAGTCCCCGGGGGAGTAGGCATCGGCCGGAGTTTCGTTGGTTAGCGTGTAGGTGTCGTCCATGCCAGGCAAAATGTTTGAACCGTTAATCCCTGAATCGGCGGCACCCGCAATATACATCGTCAATGTCAGAGCCGGTCCCGTGATATCATGCGCTCGGATCACAACACTTATCGCGTTAGCTGGAAAAGAACCGAAGTCGTATGGGAGCAGCACGCGCTTGCGCAGGTAAGAAGTTCCAGCCGCCTTACCCGTGAGACGGGCGTTAATCCTGGAAGTAGCGGCATCCCACTCTTCTGAGTAACTATGCCCATGAGCTAAGAAAAAAGACCACTTGATTGGGTCTACTGGAACGTAGTGATAGTATCCGGCAAAGCCATCCGACCCCATCTCGGTGCCGGTGAGAAGGAACCGGAAAAATCCGGCTTCCAACTCATCAAGAATAACTTGGCGGTCAGCGTCGGGCATTCCCCACCTACAGGTATGGAATTAGCGCGGTCTTCATTTCCCAGATTTCAACGTCGGCATCGTAGTCCGGATCCAGATTGCGGTTGTCACACCGGCGCTCAATAAAGAACTGGAGTTCGCATTCTTCCTTTTCGAAGCCCGTAAAGTAGGCATACTTACGAGTCCACTGGCCGTCAACACCGTAAGTCCAGGTGTTGTCGATCTCGATCCTTCTTCCATAGATGTCCGCGAACGTCAAAGGAGGCGTATCGTCGGTAAAAGCCACCACTTTATAATCCATGGTGACAAGCTGTCCTGCGGGAACTTGAGCCGAGGGTTTGAGTAGTATCTCAAGCGCGAACTTGGTGTAGCCTGCGGGCTTGGTATGAAGCTCCCGGGAAGAGGGGTTAATGTAGTTGGTATCCCAATGGGGATAGATGTTAACCCACTGACTGGCGGGACTGGCTCCTGGTACCCCGCCATACTGGCATTCAACTGATCCCGCATCGGCTGAATCGGGAACCCACTCACCGGCAACAACCGCGTACTCAGCGGCATCGTAAATGATTCCACCGCTCGTGCTGTCCAGTTGGGTATTGATCGCCGAGCCATCGGGGTTATAGTCCCCTGTGGGGTTACTGGTCGGGTACCGATCTCCGTGTCCAGTCTCTACCGCCGCGCCTCCACCACCACTGCCACGCTTACGCCTCTTGCGACCATGATAACTCTTGTCGTACTTCTTGTCACACGTATGCCTTGGAATCTTGACCCATCCCAACCACATTGTAGCTCCCGGCCGATCGATCGGTTGGTGGTTGGATTTCGGATCCAGTGCCGCTTGCTGACCTAGGAGAGGAGCCACCATCTTGGAAACAAAGAAGTGGACCAGCCGAGGCTCGTCGTATTCGTTCTCTTTAGGATTCTGTTTTTCGTCACAGAACTGGGCTAACTTTCCCCGACCTAAGTAAAAGTGAACGTCGCCTCGAAGTGCGGCTTCGGTCTTGATAATCGGGCGCGCTCCGAATGCACTGACCGTACCTCCGTCCGGAGGAACCAACACCAACACATGGTCCAGTTGACCGATCAACGTTCCCTGGGTCAGATATCCCGCGTTTCCCGCCATGTTAAGCGCAAGCGCGCAGCGAGTGTAGTCGGCCTCACTCAGTTCGGCATCGGGGTACAACATAGCCAGGAACCCCGCGCCGTTGAAGACCAACTCCTTTGCATTGACGGGCGTGTTGAGATTGACCAGCCACCACTGATCTTGGACAAAGGCCCAACTGATCGTCTCGTCATCCCCGGCTTGATCCACCACCATAGTCGAACGCTGTTCGCACTCGGTGCTGAAGTTGTGGTGGTCGGCAATGAGCCGGACGGCCCAGTTGGACTTGACTCCCTTGCCTTCCGTTTCATGGAACCGAAGGACCCAGTTATCCGGCTCCATCAAGATCAGGCTGGTGAGTTCGGGCGGAGACTTTCCGTCAACCTCCGTGATCCCATCAACCATCTTTTTGCTGTTACTGTTCTCGTCGACTTCAGCGATAGCCCCACCCTTGAGGGCCATTCCCGAGCCCGCTTTTTTGTCCCGGTCGTTGGTGGTAGGCTTCTTGGAGATATCCCATAGGGACAACATTTCGATCGGAACACGGACGAACCGATCGTCTTCTCCGAAACCGCCAGCCACTTCTCCTGGATAAGGCATAGTTACCTACACAAGAGTGACCGATTCCAAAACCTCGTAGTCGATCAACACTGAATCGGTGGGTGAGGTCCCGGCCACATAACCCCCGCTCCACCACCGGATCTCCCCCGGCCACGTGCCCGGACACTGGCACGTGTGCACGGGCGTGAGGGTGAAGCGGTAAATTCCCTCGGCTGCGGTCACAATGGATCCAGCCAGATCAAACCAAGCCTCAGCGTCGGTGTCCTCTAAGTCCCGCTTAACCACGAACCGGAACCCGTACCCGGTGATGTCAACGACAGCTTCGGGATCAACCTCGTTGCGAAAATCCCGAAGCACCCTGGTGATGATCGGTGAGGAGTTGTAGCGAACCGAAATAGTCTCACTCATGAGTTGCTCTCCCTCTGGAGTGTTTCCCGGAGCCGCGCTTGATCCACCGCTCGCGAACGCACAATGTTGGCCGGCAGGAGCGGCATTCTAGCCGCCGGGGCGTTCACCGACACATGAGTAGTCCCCGAATCACCATCCCAGATATGTTGGACCGAGCAGACCCCGCCGTCTAGCACACACTTTCGCATTCCGATCAGTTCCAAAACCCAAGCCGGAACTCGGCGGGACTGGCGCAGCTGTGAAGCCGCCTTCCCATGAGCCTCCGCGAAGCAAGCGTTAAGATTGACCGGGGCTCCGTTCTCTAGACAGTAAAGCCGAGACTCCATTGAGACCACCGGGCACTTGATCGGCGTTGAGCGGCAGCATCCCGCGAACTTGACCACCGCTTCGGCGTCGTAGTCATCCCCGTCATCCCCGAAGAAGATGAAGTTCGTAAAGGCTCCGACGTTGTTGCCTTTGACCTCGTATCCGAACGTGACCACCACTCCTCCATCGGCCACAACTTCCTGGGCATCGCCATCGAAGAAGTAAGGAGCCTTGATGTGGCACAGTGGCACTGAAGACTCCAGCAGCCCCGTGCGCGGTTCGATCTTAACCGAAGCTGGGAGGACCGTCTGACCCGAGTTAAACCGGCAAGGAAAACCCCTGTGCTTTTCGTAGACCTTTTTGAATTCGGTCCACTTTCCCTCATGGCTTGCAATGGCGGCTTGGATGTCGTTGATGCGCAAGTCTTTGTCAGCCGTTTCAACGGCCTTCTTGCAGGTACTTAACGTTTTCAGAGCGGCATAACTGTTCTTGGTAGGAACCAAGGCCGCTTCAGCTTCCAAGAACTTTCCCACCGCTGGAGCGAAGACGATCCGTTCCTGACCAATCTCCAGAGGAGGCATGATGATGGTGCCGAACTTTCCGGCCTTAATTCCTGCCAAAGAGTCTTTAGTGTACTCGTCGGCCATGGCCAGATAGTTAGCCGCTTCGGCCATCTGATCTTCCCAGAGCGTCTTGAGTTTAAGGCTGGTCTTGAGTTCATCCGTTAGTCGGGCCTTGAGTCCGTTGTAAGACCGTTCGGCGGCAGCGAAGGAAGGAAAGAATTGCTGGATAACCCGATCCCCTCGGGCAATCGGTCCCCGGATATAGAACTTTTCCTCGGCATCAGCCTGTTTCTTTTCCCAGACCGGGATCTCCTTGCGCATTTTTTCGGTCAGCTCACTCTCATAAAAAGCGCAAGGCACGATAGGCAAGAAGGGCTCGTTCTCAATGTTGAGTGCGGCCAGATCAATCCCGGTCGTAGGCCAGATCGACAAGAACCCAGGGAGATACAACTTGTAGGCCTTCTTCAGGATCTGAACGCGCTCATAGTGGAGGTTATCCCCACCATCCTGGGGAGGACAGTCCCAGAATTGATTGTCCGGTGAGGCGAAGATCTGCTTGTTGAGCTTGGCCATTGAGTAACCCCACTTGGCCACCAACTCTTCAAGCCGATAATATTTCCCGTCGGTATCAGGCAGAACCGGAATCCAGTTCCACGACATCCGCATAACCCGCCGCCCACCCACTACCGCCACGGCTGCAGGCCGTCCGGTAGCCGTGGCGCTCTTACGCTCGTAGTTGATCTCTCCACGGAAAATTTCAACGGTCTGTCCCGCTTCAGGACAGATCATGTTTTCGGTAATCCGCTTGGACCACTTCGGAGTCACCAGATAATCCCCGGACGGCTGCATCTGAGCTTTGAGTCCCAGGTTATCCAGTACTCGCTGTAGACACTGAACAGCAGGTTCTCCTCGCCCTTCAATTCCCTGGGGATTTTCGTAGTGCAAGGTGCGGAACTCACTCGCCTCAAGTACTTGAGGTGAACCCGGCAGCTGCGAGAAAAGGAACTCGATGATCTCGGTCACGTTATAAGGTTTGCCGTCCTTTTTGACCGTGCTGAGATCCCAAGCCCCGGACTTGGTTCGGCAGTTAATGCGAGCGAAGAGCGCGCCATAGTCCTTGTAATACTGCCGAATGTCCGTCAGAGGAATCCGCACCACTCCCTCAGAGTGCGCCAGAATGTCCTGCAGATCCCGGGTCTCTTCCTCAACTCCCGCATCCACATAAATATCGGAGTATCGAATCTGGTCATAGATATCCCCGGACTCGGTCCTCGTGAGGATATCGAGGTCTCCGAAAAGGAAGAGGCCCCCACTGGGCTCGGGAGCCGGATCCCGGTCCGCCGTCATCGTGGGCTTTACCAGCTCACAGAACTGACCGATCTCCCCCATGCTTTCGAACTCGAATCCACGCGTCGCTCTCCAAGGAACCGCTGGAGGCATGATTTCCAGACCCCCGAGCTTTTCCAACGGGATGTAGACCGCGCCCCCTTCTGGAGCTAACCCATCAGAGCGTTTGAAGGAACCCTTCAGGCAGGGGTATCCCTGGTAGATAAACTCGCAGGTGTAGACGCTCACGCCATGCTCCCGTCCGTTGGAGGCGACGACGAAGAAAGCAGGTTATGCGATCCAGAATGAGTAGCGGTGGGCGGAGTCTCGTCGGTACAAAGCCAAACTTCATGGTAGTCAAGACGGTACTCGCCCCGGAGCTCGTCGTTGATCACAGGTTCAATACTGCCTCCTTCAAGATCCGGACAGCGGCGCATCGTCACACTTGGAGTAAAGTGTTCTGAAGGAGCCACGCACGCGGCTCGATCCACCGCGATAATACTTCCCCGCACGTGGATAATCATTGCCTTGCGGGCCTTCTTGAACAGAACCGGATCCGCGCCTCCGCAAGCTGCCATGTCTACGTACCCAAGACGTCCGCCCCCGTACTCTACCCGGCACGTCCATCGAACGATCTTGTTGTTTTCTTTCCGCTTCTCCCAAACCCAGACCCCGGTGGCCCTCTTCTCTTTGAAGAACCGTTCGACGTCTTCACACAAGTCGTTGGTGGAAGGCTTGAACGACATGACCGCGCTGTAAGCGGAGTCGACTGAAGTACTGGAGGCGTCAGCTTTCCAAACCTTCCGAACGATAACTCCGTCCTTCTTGGTGATGGCGATTGAGGTCTTAAGGTCGTGGGTAAGGTCAGAGCCGCCTTGGGAAGTCCCCTTGCCAAGGAAGCTGGCGCTGAAACGGTAACGCCAGTAACTCTCCCCGGACCCGCCTTCCTTTTCGTCGGTGGTCTCGAAGTCGGTGACGAAAGGACCGGTAAAACCTTCCTCAGGCTTCCAGTCCCAACGGGTAACTCCGTCCTGAAGAATTTGGATCCGCTGCTCCAAGGTGACGTCGCTTACCTGCTCGGAGTAGGTCGCCATCGTGGCTCCGACCGTGGACGGAGTGTCGGAGCGCACAACCCCCTCAACTTGAAGGGTCCAGTCCACCGAATCTACGGTACCGTCCTTCTGGACGTTCTTGTGGCCTTTGACGCTGAAGGTGATGTTAGCGTCCAGTGTGAGCTTGTCAGCGCCTTCGCCAAGGATGATGGTGTATCCGGCCATGTTATTGCTCTCCTGCCGCTACCAACCGAGCCGTCTCGTTGATCAGATCATAAGCCTGCTTCGCTCCCTCCGCGCGAGCTCGGCCGATCTGCCAGGACAGTTTCTCCTCACGTTCTTGGACCTCAGCCGCTTGTCGCTCTAGGAATATCTGAAGTTGATGTTGGCGTTGAAGGACCTCAGCCTTGAGTTTCTCCATCTCGGCCCGATGCGCTTGAAACGCCCGAACCAACTCCATGACCGCTGTGAGCGTCCCGCTTGCGAAAGCGCCCGGCAGTCCTCCAAAAGCTGCTCCCGAAAGTGCGGCGGTGCCGATGTTGACCAGGGGCTGAACCGTCTCCGGGAGTCCTAGTTCTGAAATTGCCGTTCCTGCCGCCAGTCCCAGAGCCTGACGCATGCCCCGACTTGAGACGAACTTACGCTCGAACTTGCTTTCCATCCTCTCAAGGATAGCGAGCTCGGTCTTGGTTGCGTTAACGCGCTCAATCAGCTTAGAGACTCGGGCTGCGGCTACGGAGCGCGCCGCTTCCTGGGCTTGGACATGTTGTCCAAGATCGGCGAAAGCCGCTCGCAGCGTCCCAAGATCCAAGTCCAATGAGGACTTAACGGCTTCGGTGCCCATTTACTTTGTTGCCCTCAACAGCAGTTTGGACTCCAGTTCGTTGCAGAACTCCTTGAAAGCCTCGACGTTAAATTGAAAGGAATCAAAGATGCTCGGAGGATCGAAGAAGGTGTTAACCCCCCGAAGGACCCGGCCGAGTTCTTCGCTGGCGGCACGGAACTCTTCCAGGAGTTCCAGGATCTTTTCCCGAGCCCCGCGATAACTCGGCATCTGTCCTTTTTCCCAGGCTCTTCGCGCCTTGAGTAGGACCTCGAAAACGGCTTGCGAGTTCTGGACACAGGAGATCCAGTCCTTCAACTCTTTGAGGGTGAACTGGCCGTAAACGAAAGTCCTGTCGTTGACGGTGACCCCGGGCTTTTCGCTTTCGTCCACCCACGTCCACATGACTCCAGCCATGGTAATCTCCTCCTCCTAAAGTTAACCGAGACTAGGTTTTCGTGATCGAAGCGCCGTTCGCCTCAGCCCACAGCACCGCTCCAGCCACCGGCAAACTTGCGCGCCAGAGCTTGGCGATCTTTGTGGAAAGAACTCCAGCTTCGTCGTTGGTGATGGCCCGCGTCCAGCGGTCGCCTTCACGGGGAGTTTGAATGTCGAACGAGACCGTGTCCTCGTTTGTAGCTACTGGGAGTTTAACGTTAGCCGCAACCCGGTCAAAGGTGTAGGTGAAGGCCGTTCCGTTCTTCAGCGGCTTGGTGGTGGTGAAGTTGCCGACCAGAGTTCCGGTGACGTCGGAGCCGACCTTAGTGGTCAGGGCGCTGGAATTGTAGTACTCGATCAGCCACTCTGATCCCGCCGTAGCCTGCCGGATAACCCGGACATACAGCACCCCGCCGTTCATGTCGCCCTCGGCCGGAGTTGCGAACGAGTAAACCGAGAACATGTTCCCATCGTCCCCGGCCTCTACTGGAGCCGCCAACCCGGGCCGGGTCAAGGTGATGGTGAGCCCGGTCGGCCCGTCTTTCCAAGACTTTTCCAGCGTCAGAACCCGGTCGCCCCAAACAATCTCGGTTTCGTCCGGGAGCGGATACGGTAGTTCTACCGAGACATCGAGCGTCGGCTTGGTCACCGACTCGCTGTTCACGGTGAGGACAAGCGTGCCGGTAAGGGTGTGGGAAAGTCCGGTCATAACCGTTACGGTTGGAAGTGCGCCCCGGTTCCCGTTGTCAGCGGTCAGGGCTCCGCCTCCGAACGTGATCCCGTTGGCGGTGACGTACTGGGTCTGGGTCAACATGTCCTTGCGGAGCGCTCCAAGGATCCCTCGCCGAGCCGAGATCGTGATGGCTCCGAGGATATCTTCGTAGTCGTAGGCGATGGACCCGCCCGCATCCCGCTCGTCTGAGGCCGGCAGATCCCGCTTCAACAACGCCCAGAGTCCTTTGCTGGAGTCCTCGATCTTGCCTCGATGAGCCACCCACTCGGCCCCGGCCTTCTCGGCCAGCGAGTCGTAGTAGGAACACATGAAGCCGTAGGCGGTGGCTTCCTCGGAATCGGACTGGCCAAACCCGTTAGCCACCGACAACACCCGCCGGTAGTGCGAGGCGTCGGAAGCCTGCTTGGCAAACTCCCAGTCGGCCTGCAGCGCACGGGACACCCGCAGAAGTGCGCCGAACTGAACCGGAAGCTTGGTGTAGTTGACCGCCATAGCTATCTCCTCTAACTAAGTGTTATCGAGACAAGGTCCGTACCCACTCGCGTGGCCACACCCGACGCTTCAAACGGAAGATACTCCTGTCCTTTATTTCCAGCATTCGAAGTTTTCAGGGTGACTCCATAGAGATCGATCACCAAAGTTTTCGAGTCATCACTCACGGCAGTTATCTGGTACTGGGCCTTGGTCCGGGCGCGGGTCAGTTCTTCCAATGCCCAGGTTTCATCGGACCAGTCAGAAATAAATTCCAAAGTTGCGGTTAATGGTCCCTTCTTGTAGACTTCATAGTAACCCCCGGAGCTCATGTCCCAGTCACAACCCAATCCTTGGTCCAAGGTCAATTTCAACGCACTGAATCGGTAGGAGACGTTCGCTCCGGTCGGATCTCGGACTAACGTTACCCGCTCTGAGGCAAAGACGTTGTTGTCGGAAGGAGCCATCGGCACCGAAGGGAAGGTTATTCCTCCCGCATTCAGCGCCGCAGGGAGCACGCGCCGCGCAGCGTAGGTTCCATGAAGTACGAGTCCTCTTGGCTTGCTCCAGTCCAGGATCAGCTTGTGGATCCAGGCATCCTGAAACCGAACCAACTTTTCGGTTGAGGCGGTAGAGTGCTGACGATCTTCCACCCACCCCAACGTTAGCCACCGCGTAGCCGAGATCCCAGTGGCCAGGGTAAAGACTCCGGCGGCATAAGCGCCGAAGTTTGACTTAAACAGCTGCTCTACCGAAGTCGGCGTCCCCCAGACTTTGACCTCGCCTTCGGGCTTGTCAGGAACGTTAAGGAGTCCAAGTTCGTCGGGACCACCTTCGGCATCCATGAAGCGCTCGACTTTGGGTTCCTGAGAGACCCGGATAGGAGTCTCCCGCGCACGCAAGACCTTAGAAGTAGCGGCGGTAAAGTCGGTGACCGGAGTTCCCCGTGCCGCCTGAAAAGCGGCCAGGAACGCCGAAGTCTGAGCGGTCCGGACTTGAACCGGGACGACCATCTAGCTCCACCTCCGCGCTTCAACCGAGAACTCCAGCACCATTTCGTGCCAGCGTGTGGACTCTTTATCCACGAAACCTCCCCGCGCCGTGACCGTTTTCGGGGTTCCCAGAAGGGGCTGGATTTCTCCAATGGCAAAAACACTGTCGTTGTTTTCCAAAGTAGTGCGCACTAGTTCAGCCACCCAACGAGCATCCCGGGACCACTGATCCTGGCCGTCCACGTGGACCGAGAGATAACGGAGCTTGACCCGAAAGATTGAGTAGAGCTCGTCGTTGGACTCTCCTTGATCGGTGTCCGTGTCCGCGTCCATAAGCCAGACGTCACATTCTTTGGTGGTCGCGTTGCGGTGCTCATCGAGGAGTTTGACCTCGCTGGAATAGTGGTTGTCGTAATGAAGCACCGTTCCTGGAAGCGGACTCATGGCGCAAAGAGCGTCCGTGACCGCTTGGAAAACCTGCTCTAGTGTCGGGGTCGTAGCCACTTATTCCTCCACCGTGTGGTAGGGGTTGTTGAGCTCCGTCCGGTACCCAATCTCCACCACCGCGGCCATGATCGCATCGGGCATGCCGGCATCATTTTGTTTGAGGTCACCGGATTGGATGATAGTCTCCTCGGCCAATCCGCCCCAGGTCTCGTCAACTTCAACGTACTGGCAGAGGTCCGCCCAGAGCGACGACAATTCGTCAGCTCGTTCGTCGGTCTCATGCGAACGAAGATAGGCCCAGAGTTCCAGGAGAAGTTTGCCGTAATAATTCCAGCCGACGTGCTTGGTAGCGGCGTCTCCCCGGTCCACTACCCGGATCGCTGGGTACTCGTGAAGCTTGAGGGTACTCTCCCCATGAGCATAGACCCGGCGCAAATCCGTCTGGTATCCATGGGCAGTGGTGATGGCGTAGAGGCCGGTCCTAAGGGAAAGGTCCCCAACAAAGGACTCGATGATCTGCCGACGAATGGGCACCGCCACTTAACGCCTCCTTCCCTTGGTCTTTCCAGTGACCTTGATTTTCCCAAGGGTTGAGCGTAGCTCCCGCCAAGTCTCACGCACTTCGTCCATGAAAGTGGCTCGAAGCCCGAGCCGAGGCGGGATATAAACGCTCCGCTTCAAAACGTAAAGGGGTTTGAAGCCTTTCTGTTTCCCTCCTTTGTACAGCACCAACCCGAGAAGAAGATTCCCTTTCTTGGACACAACAAAGGTCAGCTTCCCCGGGTAGTTGCGCGGACCCATGGCGCTGGCGAACGATGCCGCGCCCCCGCGCGTTTTCTGGAGAGGGATAGCCAAGAACTTAGCCTTTTTCGGTTTGATGACGCCACCGTACTCGTGGATGCGCGCGTAAGGAGCGGTAGAGCGTACGAAGCCGACTAGCCGCAACGTCATCGGCCCTACCATCCGAACCTCCGCGCCCACCGACCGCGCCAAGTTTCCCGACCTTCGACTCAGGGAATTAGCCGAGGTTGGTCCAGAAAGGCGTTGAGTTACCATGGTCCGAACGAACCGCTGGCCCCCGCGCTGAAGAACTTTCGTCGCCTCTCGCAGCACGTCTTCCGGAGTCCTGGCTGAGATTGCCATGTTATTTCGCTCTTACGTTTCGATGTCCAGCCAGCAACTCCTTTACCAAGGGGATCAGCTTGACCGGCGTCTCCATCTGGATAGAGCCTGCTTCGGTGTTCAGGCTAACCACCCCGAGTGGATCCCGACGCTGGAAAACGAACGCGACTTGCAAGTTACAAGCCTCGACCACGTCCGGGTAAAGCTGCACCAAGGGATTCGAGGTAATCGTAGCCAAGGTAGCCGTACCCGGGGCTGAACCCGTAAGGACTTCCCCGACTTCGAAGGGAGCTTCTCCTCCGGTGACTTGAATGGTCATCGTGGCAAACGGCAGGCTATAGGCGGTGATGGTCCCCGCCGCACCCGAAGTCCCACCGACGACCGTATTACCGACGGCAAAGGCTCCTGCGATTCCCGTCAACGTCACCGAGAGCCGGTCCAGCGTCGGTGCCATGCCACCCGTAGAGGCCACTTTCAAAGCCCCCGGCCAGAGGTCCCGGTCCTTGTTCAACGGTTCCTCGAAACGAACCCGTCCGGACGCCGACTCCACGTAGTAGTCGGCGGAGTCCTCGGCGGTTACTCCGGAAAAACTCCGATCCGTATCATAGGTCAGGACCGGAGCTGGACTCGTTGCCACCGGATAGCCCTTCAACCACCAGACCCGCTGGAGAAGCGCGGCATCGAAGTAATCCGTTCGGGCCGTTTGCTGGACGTGGCGATCCAAGTAACTCTCGATCTTGGCCGAGACTCCTTGGATCAACGACTTCACCAGCGCCTCGTGCTGGGTAGTCTTCAGCTCCAACAAGGCCTTGACTCGGGCCAGCGTGGTCAGGTTCATAGAGCCCTCTTATCGCTTCTCCAACTGCTCTGCCCGTACCGGACGCTTCTTTGAGGGAAGGCCACCTTTGGCTTCCTTTTCCGGGAGCTCGGTCAGGGGTTGCGTCTCGTCCACGGGCTTTGGGAAACACTTGAACTTCTGCGCAGCGAACCCGGGTTCGGTGTCCTTGACGAATCGCATCTCCGGGTGCGGACGCATCGTCTTCGGATCAATCCACACCACTCCGTCCTTCAACCGCACTTCGTAAGTCGCCATGGTTCTCCTCCTAGTCTTCGTCCACCTTAACCGAAAATCTTTCACACAATGTTAGGACTCCTGATTTCCGACTTCGCCGCCTCCGCAAGTGTGGTCATGGGCTCCACCGGGTCATCCTCCCAGCGCCGCTTCTTCTCGCTCTTGTCGAGCCCGGCGGCCGGCGAGCGCGACGTTGCGGGCCATCTAGTCGATCCCTCCCATGACCAGGCACCACGCCCAGCACTCGGGCCAGGCCCGGGCGAGGGTGCAGTACCAGCAGACGCAGGGCATCAGCTCTCCCTCGACCGCCTCGACGGCACCCGGGCCTCGATGTTCCATGCGGTGTTGGGCGGACCCGGGGTCGGCCCTTCCGACTCCAGCGAGTACACGAGCATCCGCTGACGGTCGTAGATCGCGATGACGCCGTCCGCAACGGGGAGGATTCGCGGCCCCGCCCACATCCCGAGCGCGGATCGCCGCTTGCCTTCTGTGTCTACGTTCGCCACCTATGCCCCCGAAATCAGTTTGCCCTGGTCGAACGTCGTCGTGTCGTCGCTCATCGGAGCCTTGGCGATCACGGTCCCGGCGTCGTCGAGAATCTGCCTCAACGTCGCCGTGGCCTTGGAGGCATTTCGGAGCGCCATGTACAGGAGCATGAGCGCCTGGAGCGGCGTCGGGTTCTTGGGCGGCTGGCCCTGGGGAAGTTCCGCAATCGTATCCGCCAGCACCGCGTCGATGTAGTCCGCCACAGCGTCCACGCCATCGGAAACATTCGTCGCCGTCGCCATCCCCGCCTGGATTTCCGTGATCGCGTCGGCCTTGATCGCGTCCGCATCGATGGCATCCTGGGCGATGGCGGCGGCGTCGATGGCCCCTGCCGCGAACTTCGCCGCGCTGATCGCGCCGTTCTTGATGGCATCCACGTCGATGGCGTCGTGCGTGATGTCCACCGTCTTCGCGTCGATCTGCCCGTTCGCGGGCTGATTGATCTGCCCCGCGCCCGTGCCCCGCGTGAAGAGTCCTCCCGCCGCTTCTGCCGCCGCGTTCGGAAGCGCGGTCAGTCCCGCGCGAACATCGTCATACAGGTCCACGGCCACGACCTGGGCGACGGCGATGAACGTCCGCACCCCGCTCTTGACGAGCCGGATCGACAGGAATCCGAGGGTGTCCAGCTCCCCGGCGGTGGCCTCGTAGTAGTACATCCCGCCCGCGAGTTCGTTGAGGGTCCCCCCGTGGTTCGCTTCTCCCCCGCCGTCCTTGCTGATCTTCACGTCGCCCGCACTCACGGTGACACTCGTCTCCGGAGTCACCCCGTCCGTCGCGTCCACCAGATAGATCGGGATTCTTCGGCGCGCGGCGGTGGCTTCATCCTTCTGGAGGAGGAGCATTAGTTGAACCCTCCGTTAAAGATGCAGTTTATATTCTGGTTAAACAGCGACACTGTCGGCGCAAGAACGATATCGTCGTAGTCGATCACGATAGCCAACAATTCCACCTTCGCCATAATCAGCTCCCGTTATCTCGAAGAGTCGCCTCGACCTGAACATATTGCGCAAGATAATTCACGTCCTGTCCGATGGCTGACGGCTCTATTTCAGACCAAGCGGGGGTTGAATCCCCGTCAGCAAACGACGAATATGATCCCCTCCAGCGGATCTTCATCCGCTTAGGTTGCGTGTCCGAGGTACTGTAATCGGGAACATTTGCAGGGTACATCGCCACTGTGATATTAGTGATTATGTTGATACATCCGATATCTTTGATCGAGCCCAGATTGATTACTGGAGTTCGGCCATAGCCGTTAGTGCTGTCTTTCAGCTCGATGTTATCGGAGGCGTTGACTTGCGTGTTGGACAGAATACGGTTCGCCCAATTCCCTCCTGGGTCATTCTTAGACATCCCGGTAGACTTCTTGCCCTGCCGATATCCGGCCCCTTTGACGCCCCCCTCATCGATGTCGGCGTAGATAGGGCTGGTCGAGTATAACGATAGTGCCCTTTTTACCCTGTCTACGTAAACCGGGTCTTCCGAAACGCTGTTGGTATCCTGACTACTGGCCGCTTTCCACGTCGCGAGGGTGCTGTAATTCGTACTTGCCCACCTCGAAACGGACGTCCCGTCGTACCAAGTGCAGTTGTAGTCCAAGACGATAGAACCGGTCGTAGTTGGGATAAAGAAATGAGAGCCGTTTTTCGTAAATATACAATGTTTGACCGTCAGGCTGGTGTACGCCGCGTTGCGGGCGATTGTCTGTGCAATATTATCAAACGTACACCACTCGAAAAGTGCGGATAAATGAGTTCCTCCGTAGTCCTGAAGTGCATAAGTACCACCTACGAACACGCAGTCGGCCACGTTCAGGACACGCGTATAGTCATAGACATAAGGGAACACGAGCGAGTGATTTCTAAACGTACATCTATTAAAGTTAAACGTATTACTGGCCGCATCAGAGCCTGTCATAGTTAGGTGTACAGCGTGGGTGCAGGTTTGCACTATGATATCGTTGATCGTCCACGTTCCCGATGTGGAGGCGCTGAAATCAATCGCTATCTGGTATGCGCCTCCCTGTGGGGACGGATCAAGGATAACGTACCCGTCTCCTTGGAGAGTTAGGACGAATGTTCCCGTCTTCCTCATCAGGAGTTGCTCGTTGTATACACCGGGTCCGACACGAACGGTATCTCCGGTCGAGGCGACGTTAAGCCCTCCCTGGATAGTCAACTTTGCAAGGGCCCACGTTGACCCGTTGTTCGAGTCGCTCCCGTCCTTGCAAACGTAGACTGTAGCCATCTAATATACCTGTACGATATATTCCTTGCTCTTTTCGCTGGCCCATGCCCTGGAGGAGGCGAGGTTAACGTAGTTATGCCGCAAGAGAACGCGCCAGCCAACCGACTTAGATCGCCATTCTTCAACGAGCGGCCTTTTGAGATTCCTGGCGAGCCCAACGGGTTCCGTGATAGATTCCTCACATAGAACGGTATGAGACATATCCGCCGCCCGAGTAACCTTGTTTATCCATTCGGCGTCTTTATTGATCGGAAGAACTATTGGGGGAGGGAATTCTTCCTCGATCACAGGAATCCAACCCGCCAAAACACCTACCCTCTTCCCGCCCTCGACCGGGACCGCGTACTTCCCAGGCGCGAAGTTGAGCGTCACGTCGGCCTCCTTGTCGGCGATCTCCAGGGCGCGGACGACGGATTGGAGCGGCTTCTCCGCCGAGCCGTCCCCGCCGTCGTCGCCCGATTCGGAGTCGATATAGAGTTCCATCGAGGTCTATCTCCTACTCGTCCGATTCGATCAAGTTCAGCTTGAGCGTCACGACCGATGCTATCGCGGCCTTGGCCTGGAGCGTGGAATCGGCGGGCCAGCCATCGTCCTTGAAAAGCGCCAGGACATCGTGAGCCACGAGGGTGAACGTCGGGACGATCATATACGCCGCACCTGCGCTCTCTCCGTTCGGGACAAGGCAGACATCGACCGCCACGTCGTCGTCCCCCGTGTTGGCGAGACTAAACCACTTCACCGTCGCCACCTTCCCGGCGGGGACGGTGTAGATCGTCGCGTAGGAATCCGTCAGGATCGCGACGGGTTGGGGAGCCAGGGCATTCGCCATCTCGTCACCTATTGAGGAACGGATCGGTCACGGGATCGTAGGTGCCGCCGGGACCGCCACCACCGAGCTCGTTCCAAGCCGCGCCGTCGTAAGCCCAGTTTTTGTTCGTGTCTCGGGTATAGGCCAGATCACCTTCGTTAACCCCGGCGGGACGTTCGATCTCAGTATCGCACTGGTAGTAGGCGATATGCCCGGGTCCGAAACCAAGTGTGTACGGTCCGGCTCCATTAACCTGGGCTAGGACAAAGTGTTCAACGGCCATAGTTCGCTATGCCTTGATATCCTGAGCGTAGGCCGAGCAGTACCAGATGATCGCGCCGCCGGGGGTGTAGTTATCACAAACGAACTCGTACCAGTCCGTACCGCTTGCCGTGGGAACTGGTTCTGCGCCTCCGGCAAAATAGAATGTGTGATCTCCGACCGCGTGCGCCCACGAGAAGTCTCCACCCGCCGGGCGTTCCAACTTGATCGAAGCACGGTCCCGGGAACCCGCGCCGGTGTTTCCGGTCATGACAACGGTAACATCGGCTCCGTTCTCGGGATCGATGCGGAAGTGCGTTCCTAAGGCTAGGTCGCAGTTCAGCAGCCCATCACTGAATCCGATCTCCACGGCCGCGCACGCGCCATCGCACTCGACCCGCGTCACTGTTTTCCAGAAGCACCGCACGCACTCCACGGTAGAGTTGTTGACCCCGGTCGCGGTACCGCTCTGGGCAGCTCCGGTGTAGTCGGTGCCGTAGATCGTGAAGACGACCCCGGCAATGTTGTTCGGGGAGTAGATTGTAATGAGCCGCCCGCCGCTGAATGGACACGCCCACGCACCCGCAGCGATAGCCGCGCCATTCAGCGCCAGATCCCCCGCGCCGACCCTCGTCTGGGAACAGCCGAGCCCGTTCCGGTCAGCCACTCCGGGAACATTGTCACCGAAGTCGTAAATCACTTCCGAGGTTGCGTCGGTGAACTCGGTCAGTTTTCCCGCACTGTCAATCTTGGGGACCTTGCCGACTTGGACGGAGTCGAACTTGATGCTGGTGCCAAGGATAGCCCCACCGGACGTGAGCTGGTTCTCGACACCGTCCTGGCCTCGGCTGAAAAGTTCCGGCACGCCCGCTACGTCCTTGATGTACCACGCCACTACTCCCGCTTCAGCCGCAGGCGAGACCACCATCGGTCTTCCGCGTCCCACCGAGTGTTCTGCGCTTTTCGATCCAAACATTTTTCGCCTCTCTATGCCATCAGGAGGAGGGCGGACTTTATCCCGTACCAGACCCCGTATCCCGGAGCTGCTAGCCCCTCGTCGTGCGCGAGTTCGAACAAATTCTTGCCACCTGCCGTGGGAACCGGCTCTACCCCACCCGCGAACCAGATACAGGAGTCGTTCGGCTCCGACAGGTTAGCCCACGCAAAGGTTCCGCCCGCCGGGCGATCCACTCGAACCGACGCCCGACGGACCCGACCGTCGCCCGCGCCCCCGGCGAAGATTAGCTGACCGTACATGCCCACAACGATGTTCACGTTGTTGGCGGGGTTGACGCGGAAATGCTTACCCATGGTGCTGATATCACAGACGAACAGCACCGTACCGGTGCCGACTTCAACGTTCGTTGCCGCCCCCATCACGTCTACCGAAGTTACGGTACGGAAGTAACCGAGTGTGCGTTCCGTTGAACCGTTAGGACCCGTTACCGGCTCCGACGTGGCCCGCCCTAAGTGATCCGTACCGGTCACGTTAAACAGGCAGCCGCTCAGATCGTCTGGAGAGTAGATCGTAATGTATCTTGCCACCGGAACCGCCGCAGCCGTCCAAGCGCCCCCTACCACCTCGACGCCGTTGAGCGTCAAGAAGTCATCGGTGACGGCCTGATCCAGGCAGATAGCGTTGCGATCCGCGATAGTACTTGGGATGTTGTTACCAAAATCGTAAACGTCTTCCGCACCGAAGTAGGTCACCGGAGTGATTCCGCCCAGGGCATTGACCCGGGGGAAGTAGTTGTCCTTCGTGGAGTCCAAGTAGACGGACTCGCCGCGCAGCCCGCCGTTGGAAGTCAGCTGAACTTCGTTGCCGGACTTGTCCTTGTAGAACAGCTCGGCCACGCCCCCCACCAACTTCGAGAACCAGACCCCTCCTTCTGGAGGAGTGGCGGAAGAAGCCGCCAACGCTGGGAAACACCTAGGGTGCACCGCCGAGGCAGAACCTCTGAACATGACGCGCTCCTTTAGGTCTGGCGATACTCGACGTAGGCCTTGGCCGAGTACCGGCCTTGCGGTTCCGTAATGGGAGCCCACGCGTATGCCATCAAACAACTCCCGGGAGCCAGGATGATCGCGCCGTCAATTTCGAACGCACCCGAGTTGCCGGGAGCCGCCGGCAGACCCCCGATATCCAACTGTCGGGGACGGGAGCCGGTGACTAAAGCGGACGCGATGGCTTCGGGATCCTCGTCGTAAATGAACGCCGCAGCTACCTGGGCGCCCTCGTTGAGGGCTCCGACATGGGTGTTGACCGGAGTCCGGGCCACGCCGCTAAACGGCTCATACCGATCACAGGCGTCACCCACCAGCAAGAACTCCACAGGCGCTCCCGGTGTGTTGGTGAGCGAGACGGAAAGCTCCTCGATGACCAGATAGACCTCGACGGTGAGGGCGTCTGCCCCGCCCCACGCCCTCGCTGGGTTGCGAATCAGTAGGATAGGTGTGGTCTCGTCGTAGGCCAGCTGACCGAACCAGATCTTGTCTACCGCGTTGATGACGTCATTGGTAAGCGCAAAGCATGCCCCGTGCCTGGCCGCTTCGTGATGCTTTCCACCGTTCCCAATTTTCCACGCCATGTTCAGCTCCTTGAGTTATAGGGGCTTCTCGTTGGAAGCCCGCACGCGCGAGCTCCCGAGGAGAAGCCCGGGGCTTTTCAGCCCCGAGCGTTCTCGGTTTTCCTCCTCTAGACGGACACCGCCGTTTTGACCTGGGTGACGGGACGGGTCAACGGCTGGCTGAGGATTCCGATGCAGCCCCAGAGCGTGTTGGCCGTGTCCACGTCGTACCCGACACGGATGTACCGGAGCCGCTTGGTGAGGTCGAAGCGGATCAGATACACGGTCTCGTCCGCCGTGTCGATCATCACCGTGTTGGCGATGGCCGCGCCGGAGACGTCCACGTACCCGCTGGCGAGCACCGCCGACTCTTCGCACTGGATGCCCACGATCCCCGTGGCCGTGAACACACCGCAGTGGAACACCAGCATCAGTTCCCCGAAGCCGATGCAGTCGATCCCGGCGGAGAACGCCTCAGCCGCTGCGCCATACGTCGCGGGGTTGAGGACGTTGACCACCTTCA
>Ga0315293_10002129_pt1 | contig 19121 bp, 15 predicted proteins | sample YL17G13_20_MG_FD_203071 | JGI IMG/M metagenome (GOLD analysis project Ga0315293, IMG submission 203071) | Sediment microbial communities from Yellowstone Lake, YNP, Wyoming, USA - YL17G13_20 | ecosystem: Environmental > Aquatic > Freshwater > Lake > Sediment | place: USA: Wyoming | collected... | reverse complement strand
TGGCCGAACGCCTGGCGCGCTGGCAGGCAGAGTTGCAGGCGGAGCGGACGGAGCGCGCCGCGCATGAGCGGCAGGTCGAAACGAGCGAGACCCAACTGCGCGCCGCCTCGTTGACCCCGGAGGCTGTCGACCGCCTCCGGCTGCACAAGCGCATGGCCGACGAGCGCGTGGGCGGCGCCCGCCAGCAGCTGGCGGCGCTCGAGTCATTCGGGAAGCAGCGCGCCGAGCGCAAGGCCGATCTCGACCGCCTGGCCGGCGATCTGTCGCTGGATGAGGAACTGCGCGAGGCCTTCGGGAAGCGGGGCGTGCCGGCGATGATCATCGAGACGGCCGTCCCGGAACTTGAGGCCTCGGCCAACGAGCTGCTCAGCCGGCTGGCCGATGGGCGGATGCACGTGCGCATCGAGACGCAGAAGGAGATCAAGACCGGCGAAGTGCGCGAGGCGCTGGACATCCTGATCTCGGACGAGCTTGGCACCCGCGCCTATGAGCTGTACTCCGGAGGCGAAGCCTTCCGGGTGAACTTCGCCATCCGTATTGCGCTTTCGCGGCTGCTGGCCCGGCGGGCTGGCGCCCAGCTGCGCAGCCTGTTCATCGACGAGGGTTTTGGCACGCAGGATGCCCGCGGACGAGAGAACCTCGTGGCGGCGATCAACAGCATCCAGGACGACTTCGACCGCATCCTGGTGATCACCCACATCGATGAACTGAAGGACGCCTTCCCGGCGCGCATCGAGGTCACCAAGACGCCGCAGGGCTCGCAGTTCCGCCTCGCCTGAGTTGGGGAACCAGGACGCGCCCCGTCTGTCGGACGGGGCCACCACTTCCACAAGCCGCACTCACACCCACACCCACACAACTTGCCTGAGTCCTATGACCCGCGCGATGACGGCGCGTGAGGTATGTCCTTCCCTCGGGCCGCCCACCGGAAGACGGCATGGCATAGGGCGCGAAGATAGGTCGGCTCAGGCAGGTAGACTGCGTCTGGCGGCGGATGGGGATGGCCATTGATGGCGACCGCGGGGGTCACCACGGCCCTGCACGACGGCAGGCTGCGTCCCTAGGATGCGGGCTGCGGGGGGGTCACGCCGGGCAGCCAGACGGCGAACGCGGACCCATGGCCCGCGATGCCGTCGCTCTCGAGCGTGATCCGTCCGCCGTGCAGCTCGGCAATCTCCTTGCAGATCGCCAGGCCGAGGCCGGTACCTGAGGCGCCCGTGCGGTGGCTGGCGCGCCCGCGGAAGAACCGGCGGAAGAGGAGCGGCTGCTCCTCGGGTGGAATGCCGGGGCCTGTGTCGGCCACCTCCCCGACGATCCACTCGCCTTGCGGGGTCACCCGCCGCCGGGTCGAGAGCGTGATGCGGCCGCCGTCGGGGGTGTAGTTCATGGCGTTGGTCAGCAGGTTGGTGAACACCTGAGTCAGCAGGCGCTGATCGCCCTGGGCTGGGGGCAGATCGGGCTCGCACTGCAGGTTGAGCAGCAGCCCCCGCTTGGCAGCCAGCGTGCGCCTGTCCTCAACCAGCGCCGCCAACAGCTGGCTGACGTCCACCGGGGCGACGTTCAGCGGCGTGGCCTTGGCCTCCAACCGTGAGAGCGAAAGCAGGTCGTCGATCAAGTGCGCCAGCCGCTCGCTCTCACGCGTGAGCGTGTCGAGGTAGGTCAGGGACTTGTTCCGGTCCGATGTCTCGCGCAGCAGGTCCAGGTACAGGCGGATGTTGGTGAGCGGCGTGCGCAGTTCGTGCGACACGTCCGAGACGAACTGTGACTTGAGGCGGTCGAGCTCCTTGAGGGCGCTGATGTCGTACTGCACGCCGACGTAGTTGACCACCTCGCCCGTGTCGGACCGGACGGGGGTGATGGTCACGGCGGCATCGTAGGTGCTGCCGTCCTTGCGGCGGTTGATCAGCTCGCCGCGCCACGTGCGTCCCTCCTCGATAGCTTCGGCGATCTCGCGATACATCTCCGCCGGATGCCGGTTGCTCTGGATCAGGCGCACGTGCTGGCCGATGGCCTCCCCGGGTTCGAAGCCGTGCAGGCGTTCCCAGGCCGGATTGACGTACTCGAGCTGCAGGTCGAGGTCGGCAACCATCACGGCATCGCCGATGTTGGCCAGGATCGCCCGCAGCCGGTCGCGCTCGGCCTGCAGGGCGGCTTCCAGCGACTTGCGATCCGAGACGTCCAGCACCAGGCCCATGATGCCCTGCGGCTTCTCGGCCGGACCGGCGATCAGGCTGGTCGCCGCCATGGCATGCAGGATGCGCCCGTCCGCGCGCGTGAACTCGAGCTCGGTGACCTCGTGCTGGGGGAGCTCGCCGCGCAGCCGGGCGCGGAAGCGTTCCACAATCACCCGGCGCTGATCCTCGGGAAACATGTCGACCAGCACCTGCCCGATCAGGCGTTCGGCTGGCAGGTCAACCTGGTCGAGGAAGGCCTGGTTGGCATACACCACCCGGCCGCGCAGGTCGCACTGGAAGATCCCCGCTACGGAGGTCTCCACCAGCGAACGGTAGCGGGCCTCGGATTCTGCCAGCTGGCGCGTGCGCCGGGCGACCTCGGCCTCCAGGTCGTGCGCCTGCGCCGCGATCTGTCCGTACAGATCGGCGTTCTCGATGGCAATGGCGGCATGGGCGGCGAAGGCCGAGAGCAGGTGGACGTCCTCGGCGGTGTAGGGCACCTCCTGGCTGAAGCGCAGGACGGTCATCACGCCGATGGTGCGCTGGCGGATCTGAAGCGGGACAAGGGCCAGCACTTCGGGCTCGTCCTCCGGCGTGCCGGGGACATGGATGGCGTTGGGGTAGTCACGCGGGTCGTTGACGATGGTGGTTCTTCCGGACTGGAAAACCGTCCCGGTCAGCCCCATGCCTGGGGCAACCTGCATGGCCATCACGGCTTCGGCGTCGGGATGGAGGGCAACGACGCAGCGCAGGACGCCCTGCTTGAGATCGAAGAGATGGATGCGCGAGCCGTCGGACTTGAGCAGCGCCTTGGCCTGTTCGGCGATCAGATCGAGCACCGTCTGGTGCTCGAGTGATGACGAGATCGATCGGGCGGTCTGGATCAGGGCCTGAGACTCTTCGGCACGGTGGGTGGCCTGGGCGTACAGGCGCGCGTTCTCGATGGCGACGGCGGCGTGCGCGGCGAAGGCCGAGAGCAGGGTGACATCGTCGGCGGTATAGGGGACCTCCAGGCTGTAGCGCAGGACGGTCATCACGCCGATCGGCTGTTCGCGCACAAGCAGCGGCACAAGCGCCAGGACCTCCGGCTCGTCATCGAGCGTTCCGGGGATATGGACGGCATGGGGGAAGTCGTGCGGGTCGTTCACCAGCAGGGGCTTGCCCGACTGGAATACCGTACCGGTCAGCCCGCTGCCGGGGGTGAACTGCACCGCCATCAGGGCGTCGGCATCGGAATGCAGGGCGACGACGCAGCGCAGGACTCCCCTGGCGGGGTCGAACAGGTGGATGCGCGAGCCGTCGGACTTGAGCAGCGACTTGGCCTGCTCGGCGATCCGGTTGAGGACAGTCTGAAGGTCGAGCGACGACGAGATCGACTGGGCGGTCTGGATCAGCGCCTGCAGTTCGTCGGCGCGCTGCCGGGCCTGTGTGTACAGGCGGGCGTTTTCGATGCCGATGGCGGCCAGGCGGGCGATGGTGGCCACCGTGTCGACCTGGTCACGCGTGAAAGCCACATCCGGGCGGCGGGCGAACAGGCCCATGGCGCCGATGGCGCGATCACCGACCAGGAGCGGCACACCGATGAGAGCGCGAATCCCGGTCTTGACCCACGCTGAAGACGCCTCAGGATATGTGCTGTAGTCCGGCAACAGGACGGGCTGCGCCGTGCGGATGACCTTCCAGGCCACCGGGTCGTCGCTGGGTGCGAGTCCGTCATTCCAGCCCGCGGGAAGGCCGAAGGTGCACGGGTACTCGAGCCGACGCTGCGTCGGGTCAAGCACCGCCACCGCGCCGGCGTCGGCACCAGTGGTCTCCGCCGCCAGCTTCAACAGCCGCTCCAGCACCCGCGGTAGGTCGAGGGCGCTGGTCACGGCCTCAACCACCTGATGCCGGAGTTGCTCGCGCTGCAGGGCAACCTGCAGGTTCTCGCGCGTCCGGGCATGGCCGATGGAGATGGCGATGTGGTCAGCAAGAGCGCCGACCATCGGGGCGTCCTGTGCCGTCAGCCAGCGAGCGGCGACGTTGATGGCCCCGATCGGGGTCCCGCCGAGAACCAGCGGCGCCACGATCACCGGATCGCGGCCGAGCATGCGGATGATGCGCGGGAGGAGGAGGCGCAGGGTCCCCGGCATCATCTGGCGCACGACCTCGGCCCGGTTGGGGGTGAAGACCGCCTCGCCGGAGGTCAAGGCCCGGTGATAGATCTCGACCTTGGTGGGATCGAAAGTGTAGCCGTCGATGCTGGTGCCGGCCAGGCGCTCGAGGGCCCTCTCGGTCGTGCGGCTGACCGAACGGGGCTGGATCTGCATCCGCCCATCGGAGAGCAGCAGCCCGACACTGCCGCGCATCTGCAGCCGGCGCAGTTCCTCGGTGATGGTCCGCAGGACGTCCTTCTCGCTGAAGGCCGCCTGGCGTGCCACGCTGGCGGCGGCGCGCAGCGCCGAGGCCCAGATATCATCCCGATCACCAAACACGGATGCGCCGGAGCGCTCGTCCATCGGCTGCGTTCCCCTCGTTGGCCTGCGCGTGCCGGGGCGAGTCTAGCACGGTTCGCCGCGTCCTAGCGTCCGGCGGGTTCCAGGGCGGCGGAGTTGATGGACTGCAGCCAGGCATAGGTCTCGTGGGCGGCCTGGCGATACGGCCGGGGAGCCGGCAGGCCAAGTTGCATCTGAGCCTTGCGGGTGTCGTAGAAGAAGTAGTAGCCGGCCAGCCATAGCAGCGAGGGCTCAATGGGCAGCCGCAACCATCGGCGCAGTGGATCAAGAAGCCAGCGAACCGGCGGGACCATCGCCAGCGGCACCTTCAGGCGGGATGGACGCCGGCCCACCACCTCGGCGGTGATGCGCAGCAGCTCGGCCAGCGTCAGGTTCTCGCCGCCCAGGATGTAGCGCTCGCCGGGAATGCCCCGCTCCAGAGCCGCCAGGTGGCCGGCGACGACGTCGTCGATGTGCACGGTGTTCAGGCCGCCGGCGATCACGGGGACCAGGCCGCCGCGCGCCATATGCGCCACCAGGCTGCGCTCCGTGCGGTACCAGTCGCCGGCGCCGAAGACGGCCGACGGGTTGACGATCACCGCCTCCAGCCCGGCGTCCACCGCCCGGAGCACCTCCAGTTCCGAGGAGTGCTTGGCGAAAGCGTAGGGCCAGCGTGCAGGGATGTAGTTCCAGGTGTGACGTTCGTCAATCAGCGGGGCGTTCTTGGGCGTGCGTGACGGAGCCGCGTCGGGTACTCCCAGGGCGGCAACCGACGAGGTGTGCACCAGGCGGCGCACACCGGCCTGGCACGCGGCTTGAATGACGTTGCGCGTGCCGACAACGTGCGCCTCGGTCGCTGTCTGAGGGTTGGCGGCGGGGCGCATCGGCGCGGCGGTGTGGAAAACCACCTCGACATCGCGCAGGGCCCCGGCCAAGGACGCCGGGTCGAGGATGTCGCCCACGTGCCGTTGGACCGGCAGACCTTCCAACCCAGCCAGGAGCGAGGTGGACCGGTGCAGGGCGACGACCTCGTCCCCTCGCTCGGTCAACGCGCGGCACAGGCATGAGCCGATGAAGCCGGAGGCGCCGGTGACAAGGACGCGCATGGGTCAGCGGTAGAGGCGGGAGGCCATCGGGCGAGGCGGGCCTACGCGCCGATCCACTCGACGATAGTAGCCTCGCCCTGCCCGACGCCGACGCACAGCGTTGCCAGGCCGTAGTAGGGGCGCGGCTCACCCGGCCCGCGCCGGCGCATCTCGTGCAGCAGCGTCGTCAGGATGCGCGCCCCTGAGCAACCCAGCGGGTGCCCCAGCGCGATAGCGCCACCGTTGACATTGGTGATCGCGGGGGAGAAACCCAGGTCCTGCATGACCGCCAGGGATTGCACGGCGAAGGCTTCATTCAGCTCGACCAGGCGGATAGCCAGAGGCTCGAGGCCTGCACGCAGAAGCGCCTTGCGTGTCGCCGGCACCGGGCCGAGCCCCATCAGGCGCGGCTCGACGCCGGCGGCGCCGGAGGCGACGATGCGTGCCCATGGTTGAAGCCCGAGCGCATCTGCCTTGCGGTCACTCATCACCACCAGCGCCGCGGCGCCGTCGTTGATGCCGGAGGAATTGCCTGCCGTGACCGACCCCCCGTCACGGAATGCGGGCTTGAGCTTAGCCAGCGACTCGAGCGTCGTGTCGCGGCGCGGGCGCTCGTCGGTGGTGACGAGGACCGGATCGCCCTTGCGCTGGGGGATAGGCACCGGGACGATCTCCTCGGCGAAGCGGCCGGAGTCGATCGCCGCCACGGCGCGGCGGTGGCTCTCTGCAGCGAAGGCGTCCTGATCCTGCCGCGTGATCGACGGGCGCTGGGCGTATATGTTCTCGGCCGTCTCGCCCATCGAGTCGATCCCATACTGCTGCTCGATGCGCGGGTTGGGGTAGCGCCAGCCGAGCGTCGTATCCCAGGCGGTGAGGTTGCCCCACGGGAATGCCTTGTCGGCCTTGGGCACCGAGTAGGGCGAACGGGACATGCTCTCTACGCCGCCGGCGACGTACACCTCGCCCTCTCCAGCCTTGATGGCCCGCGCGGCGGCGTTGACCGCCTGCAGCCCGGAGGCGCACAACCGGTTGAACGTCACCCCGGCCACCTGCACGGGGAATCCCGCCAGGAGCACGGCCATGCGGGCCACGTTGCGATTGTCCTCGCCGGCCTGGTTGGCGCAGCCGAGGTAGACCTCCTCCACCTCGCCCGGGTCGACGCCTGCGCGGCGGACGGCTTCGGCGATGACCAGGGCAGCCAGGTCGTCCGGCCGGACGGCGGCCAGCGCGCCGCCATGGGCGCCGATAGGAGTGCGCACAGCGGATACGATCAGGGCTTCGGGCATGCAGACCTCCGGGAGGGACGCGAGGCGGATTCTAGCATCACGAGGCGGGGAATCGTTCGACGAAAGCGGAGACCGACATCCAGTACTCCGTGCGGCGGAGTCGCAGCAGGTGCTTGCCGCGCAGGCTGACGGGGTTGTAAGCCCACATCAGGCTCCAGGTATAGGCGTTCTCCCACCCCTCGCCAAACCGGCCCAACGGGTTGGAGCAGGGCTGGGGATGGAAGCCAAGGCGCGCAAGCACATCGGCCGAGGCGCCCGAGGCAGGGCCGAGGACCGTGGTCCCGCCGACGGCCTGCGGGCCGGCCTCGGGCAGCTCGGTCGCCAGGTACGCGCCCGCCATTCGAAAGGAGCGGATCAGCGATCGAGAGACGTGCCGGGCCCAGGCAAGATCAGCGCCGCTGGGCGGCAAAGGAGGCACGCGCTCATTCCACAGGTGGAACTCGAGAGCCGGCGTCCCCTTGGGAAGCGAGGCATCAGGAAGAATCAGGCTGCGGTGGAGCGTCGTCCGGCGCAGGCGCAGGATGCACTCCGGGTCCTGCGTGAACTCGATGACCCCTACGGCGCGCCGCACCTGCGCATCGAAGCACCGGATGAGGCGGCGCATGGACCTAATGCTGGCCGACGAGAAGGATGCCGAGGACGATGAGGGCTGCACCGATCCAGTCGGCGCGCGAGATCTCCTCGCGGAAGAGGAGCGATGCGGCGCCGATCTGGACCCCCAGCACTGCCAGCCCGGTGGTGACGGTGAAGGCAGTGTGGAGCGGGATGGTGCGCAGCAGTCCGGTCAGAGTGAGGACGGTGATGAATCCCGCCAGGTTGCCGACGACCTGCCAGGTGAGGAAGCCCTGCCAGTTGGGGCTCAGGGCCGAGACCTTGAAGCTGGCATTGGCGGCGATGTTGAAGGCCAGGTTGCCGACGACCAGGGCCAGCGTCATCCCTGAAGCGCTGGTTGGGCGTGTGAGGACGTCGATCCAGAGCCGGACGTGTGACATGGGAGAACCCTCCAGTCACGGCGGGGCTGACTTGCGGCTCGGTGCCGGTGCTTTCAGTCTAAGGCCGAAGCGGTGTGTCTTGCCGGGGACGAGGCCACCCAACCGGGGGTACTGGCCCCGGGCAACGCACACGCTTGACAAGCGTCGGATTCTAGAGTACTCTGTGTTGCAGAGCACTCTACAGGAGACCGACGTGGAAGCTGACGAAGCCCAGCTCGCCCTGGACCAGATCCGTATGGCTGCCGAGCAGACCCGCCGCGCCGTCGCCCGTTCGGGCACCGGCTGGATCTTTGTCATCTGGGGCTGTGTATGGTTCGCAGGCTACCTGGGAAGCCAACTCCTGGGCGGGGCCCGGTCCGGGCTGCTGTGGTTCGTGCTCGATATCCTGGGCGGGGTCGCCACGGCGATCGTCGGCATGCGCGCGCGCCGCCGCGTGCGCGTTGCGCACGGCTGGCGCATGGCCGGGCTGTCGCTGGCCCTGATGGCGTACGTGGGTCTATTGGTGTGGATCGCCTGGCCGATGGCGGCCGACCGGCTGGTCCTCTTCATCACCGTGGCCATCAGCTTTGGCTATGTCTTTGTTGGCCTGTGGCTTTCCCCGGTGCTGCTGTGGACCGGCCTGGTGCTCACCACGCTGGCGATCCTCGGCTGGCTGCTGGTGCCGGCCTACCTGGGCTACTGGCTCGCCTTCCTCGGCGGCGGAGGGCTGATCGGCCTAGGCATCTACATCCTGCGTGCCTGGAAGTAGCGCATGACCGACCTGGACCCCGTCATCCATCAGCCGGTGCGACTGCGGATCATGGCCTCGCTGGCTTCGCTGCACGAGACCGAGGCGGCCGAGTTCACCTTCCTGCGCGATCTACTCGGGCTCACCGATGGGAACCTCGGCGCGCACGTGCGCAAACTGGAGGAAGAGGGCTACATCTCGATCGAGAAAGCGTTTGTCCAGCGCAAGCCCCGCACCTACATCGCCCTCTCGGGCAAGGGGCGGAAGGCCTTCAAGGGTCATGTGGCTGTGCTGGAGACGATCCTGAAGGGGCAGCGATAACCCGGAACGGCCCCGATGGCAGGGCTCGACCGGTGGAAAGGTGGGGAGCGATGTCGATCGTTGTGCAAGTCGAAGGACTACACAAGGCCTACGGGACGACCCGCGCCGTCGACGGCGTGTCGTTCACGGTTGAGCAAGGCGAGGTGTTCGGGATGGTAGGCCCGAACGGCGCCGGCAAGACGACGACCATTGAGTGTGTCGAGGGTCTCCGCCGGGCCGATGCCGGCCGCGTCCAGGTCCTCGGCCTGGATCCATGGGGAGACCGTCAGGCGCTGGCCGAGCGCATCGGGATTCAACTCCAGCAGGCGAACTTGCCGCCCCGGCTGCGCGTGGGGGAAGCGCTGAACCTGTTCGGCGCGTTCTACAGGACGACAACACCCGCACGCGATCTAGTCGAACGCCTGGGACTCTCCGACAAGTGGTCGTCGCCGGTGGCCAAGCTGTCTGGCGGCCAGAGGCAAAGGCTGTTCATCGCCCTGGCGCTGGTCAACCAGCCCGAGATGGTCTTCCTGGATGAGTTGACTACCGGGCTCGATCCCCAGGCCCGCCGTTCGATGTGGGACCTGGTGCGCGAGATGCGCCAGCAGGGACGGACGATCTTCCTGACGACGCACTTCATGGAGGAGGCCGAGCGGCTGTGCGACCGGGTGGCGATCCTGGACCACGGACGCATCGTCGCCCTGGATCGCCCCGAGGCACTCGTACGCTCTCTCGGCATTGAAAGCCGGGTGGTGTTCACTGTCCCTGGGGAGGTCCGGGACCTGCCGTTGGCTTCCATCGCCGGGGTCCAGCGGGTCGAAACCAGCGGTGAGCGGGTGATTGTGCATGGATCCGGAGACCAGTTCGTCAGCCGCGTGGTGTCGGCCCTGGAGACGAATCGGATCGCGTTTCGCGACCTGCGCACCGAACAGCCGACGCTCGAAGACGTGTTCCTCAGCCTGACCGGGCGAGAGATGAGGGAGTAGAACCATGCGCGGATTCACGAACCTGACCGCGACGGCACTCAAGCTCTACCTGCGCGAGCCGCTCGCCGCCTTCTTCACGATGGCCTTCCCGGTGCTGCTGCTGGTCCTGTTTGGCTCGATCTACGGGAATGAACCGAGCCCGATGTTCGGAGGCCACGGGACGATGGACGTGTCGATGCCGAACTACACCGGGCTGATCCTGGGGACGGTCGGGTTGCTGAGCATCCCGATCACCACCGCTGGGTACCGGGAGCAGGGGATCTTGAGGCGGTTCCGCGCCACGCCGATGCGCCCGCTGACCTACATGGCAGCCGATGTGATCACCAACCTGCTGATGACGGTCGCCGGCATGCTGCTGTTGCTGGTGGTGGGATGGGCCCTGTACCATGTGCAGTTCGAAGGGCACTTTATCAGCTACCTGGCGGCCGTTGTGCTCGGGTGTCTGGCGATGTTCTCGCTCGGCTACCTGATCGCCAGCCTGGCGCCGGGGGCGCGCCTGGCGCAGGTCGGGGGAATGGTGATCTTCTACCCGATGATGTTCCTGTCCGGCGCCGGCATGCCGATCGAGACCCTGCCCGAGTCGATCCGCAAGATCTCGGCCTTCCTGCCGTTGACCTACGCCGTCAACCTGTTGCGGGGAATGTGGTTTGGCGAGGCGTGGTCGGCGCACATCAAGGATGTGGGCGTGCTGCTGGCAATGATCGTCGTCGTAGGCGGGCTGGCCAGTCGGTTGTTCCGCTGGGATTGACTCCGAGGTTGGGCGTACGGCGCGTTGCACTGGGTCCGGCGCTGTGAGGCATCCTCCTGGAGCCGGCCTGCTGCGAGGGGAGCTAGCGGGTGTCCGCCAGAGTCCCGACCATCGGGGTGCGCTCGAGCAAGGCCGCGCTGTGGGGCGCGGCCTTGAGCTCGCCGGTCAGGTCCTTCCCGGCCATGTGCACCACCTGGTGACGGCCCTCCTGCCACAGGAAGCTGCGCGAGACGTCGTAGACCTTCCCCTGGAAGGCGATGTACGCCGGAGCACCGGCCCTGCCCGTGAAATCGAGCTAGTTCTGCTGGGTTCAGCTCGCGCATGGTGTGGATTGGGTGACCTGGGCAAGGGCAGGAAGGGGAGACCCCGAGCGGGGTCTCCCCTTTTCCGTCCTGAGGCTGACGGCATGAACGGGCGCACGAAGGGCGATGCTTCCCCGCGCCGCATGAAGTGACCGGACAGGCCTTCTCCGAGGAACTCGGAGAACCAGGATTCGTGCTCGATCTCCTCGTTGAGGATCGCCAGGCACAGGGCATAGGTGCGGTGATCCTTGCCGGCGGTCAGGTTGCACAGGTGGGTGTAGCCACGTACGGCGCAGCGTCAGCTTCGACCAGCACGGCCAGCATCGCCTTGATGTCCGTTGGGTCCTTGGGCAGCGACGCCGGCGGGCAGGCGGACATGTCGTGGAACTTCTTTATATCCTCGGGAAGCTTCCCCCCGAGTTCGTAGATGCGGGGCACCAGCGCCTCGAAGTGATTGCGGTCCTCGATGCGGGCCGCCTCGGCGATCTACTTCAAGCCTTCGCCCTCGAGCCCGATCAGGTTGGCGCGCAGGATCGTGTAGCAGTAGAAGGTCGTGAGCTCGGCGGCGGCGTTCTCAACCAGCAGATCGAGCAGCTCGTTGACGTTGGTCCCCGACTTCTCGACCATCTCGCGTGCTACCTTGGCCATGGTCTCCATCCTTCCTGTTCACGTAGGGTTGGTGGTTCAGGTACAAGCGGCAGTCAGATGTTGCTTGCCCCGAGAGTCCTCCCTCCTCTGATCGTGGACCCGACGGCCTCAGGCGCTGAACTTGCGGGCGGCCGAAGCGTCACGGGCCCCGGCATTCCGGGCAATACCCGTAGAAGGTCACCTGCGTGCTGACGATGCGGTAGCCGGCGCGCACGCGCGGTGGGAGATCGAGCCCATCGAACTTGCGATGGATGTCGACCAGGCGGCGGCAGCGCATGCACAGCAGGTGGTGGTGGCGCTCAGGGTTGGTGTCGTAGCGCATGCCGCCCTGGCCCGAGTCCTCGACCGGGATGAGCTCGCCCAGGTCGACCAGCTCGCGCAGCGTGTTGTAGACCGTCGTGGGCGAGACGTCCGGCATCGACGAGGCGACCTGACGATATACGTCGTCGGCGGCCGGATGGGCGTGATCCGCCGCGAGACGTTCGACGATCACCCGGCGCTGAGACGTGACCTTCAGTCCCCGTTGGTGCAGCTTCTGAAGAACCATTTCAGTGGCGTGCATGTCCCCGCTCAGCGCTAGACGGTAATGAGTATCAACTGGTAGGTATTCGAAAACACGTCGACTGCTCCGTCAAGGCCAATCGGTGCGTGTTCACGGAGAAGGACCGGAACACGAACAGCATCGGGTCCGGTCAGGCCAGGGATGGTTCTCAGGTGGTTCATGAGGGGTTCTTGCTGGGGCCGCTGCGGGTCGCGAAACGTCGTGAGACGCGAATCTGGACGCGGGCGTCACGAGTGTACACAGGCCACTGACCGGGTGAAGCCCGCCGCAAGCCACGTCCCTTCAGGGACTGTGGACAAGGCGGGCTTGGAGTTGTGCGGGCCTGCCGATTGCGGTATGGTTGTCCTGCAATACGACCGGGCGTACCAAGCGTCAGAAGGAGAATAGCCTCAGCGCAGACCCGGTGCGGCTCTTTAACAACTTCAGTTTGCCGGTTGTGCGGGGAAGGCCCGCATGCAAAGACTGAACCGTGCATAAGAGAGAAACTCTTTCCTGGCTGGGACGCAGCCATTGGGGCGTAACGTGGGCCGTTGGGCCGAGCGTGCCCCAAGCAGCCGCTGGGCTTTAGCCCATGCGGAGCGTCACTGACCCATCTTGGCCGTGCCGTGCGTCGGTGTTCCAAGCAGGATTGCGGAAGCGCAGATGGCATCAGCTTGCGGGCCTTGCCCCCCTGATACACGGCCCGAACGGGCTCCGAAGAGGGGCTCCTTTGCGACACGTGTGCCGGCTGGTATACTGCCCTCACCTCTAGCGGTGAGGATCCCCATGGAGTACCTGCGCAACTGGAAAGAGGTCCTCGATACGGTCAATCTGTCGCCGGACCGCAAGATGGACGTGGTCAGCCGCTGGCTGATCATCACCCGGGCGGCGGTGCTGACAATGACGGCGACGTCGGGGCTGATCGGCGGGCTGCTGGCGGTGGCCACCGTCGACCACCCCAACTGGCCCAACTTCGCCCTGGCTTTGATCGGTCTGCTCATCGCCCACGGCGCCAACAACATGACCAACGACTACTTCGACCTGGAAGGCGGGGTCGATACCGACGAGTACACGCGGGCACTGTACGCGCCGCACCCGATTCTGGGCGGGCTGGTCTCCAAAGCGGGTCTGCGCAACGCCATCTTGGCCTTCAACCTGGTCGACCTGGCGCTGCTGATCGTGCTGTGGCTGCGCACCGGTTGGCCGGTGGTCGTCTTCGCCCTGCTGGGGCTGTTCATCAGCGTGTTCTACGTGGCGCCGCCGATCAAGCTCAAGCACCACGGGCTGGGCGAGCCGGCGGTGTTCATCGTCTGGGGACCGCTGATGATCGGCGGCACCTACTACGTCACCGCCGGGCAGATGCCTCCGGCCGGCGTGTGGTGGGCGATGGTGCCCTACGCGCTGGTTGTCACCACGGTGCTCTTCGGTAAGCACATCGACAAGCTGGAGGTCGACAAGGCCAAGGGCATCCACACGCTGCCGGTGGTCATCGGCGCCGCGGCCTCCAAGTGGGCCAACGTGATCATGATGATCGGCTACTACGTCGTAATCGCCGCCCTGGTCCTGACCGGCACCCTTGGCGTCTGGGTGCTGTTGGTCGTGCTGGCGTTGCCGCGCCTGGTGCGCGTGCTCAAGATCTACCGCGACCCCAAGCCGAGCGAGCCGCCTCCAGGCTACCCGGTCTGGCCCTTGTGGTACGTCTCGGCCGCCTTCTACCACAACAAGCTGGCCGGCGGGCTGTTTGTGCTGGGCTTGATCCTCAACCTGATCCTGCCGTTCAGCCTGTAGCCGCCTCGTTCTGTACATCGCATGGACGAGATGCGTCCGGCGCCATCACGGCGCCGGACGGTCTTGTAGGCATCGGATTCTTGCCGCGGTCAGGCAGCGATCGGTTGCTTGATCACCCATTGCAGCAGGTGCGCGGGGTGGGCGGGAAGGCCGTGCACGACGGCGTCGTGTGCTTCCCAGTGATCGGCCACCAGCGTCACCCATGCCTCGGGCGCAGCGTCCCAGACGACGGACGATGGTCCGGCGGGCCGGCAGTCCACCAATCGGCCTTCGGGCAGCAGCGCCACGACCGAAGCGGAGCGCCAGGCCACGACCTGTGCCCGGCACCAGTGCCGCACGAGCGCCGGAAGAACGCCATTCTCGATGGCTGCAAGCTGACCATACCGCAACCGCGTCCGGTCTCCGACGCGGCGGTCCACCCGCACGTCGATCCATGCCTCGGTCTCCAGGAGCCGCACCCGGCACCCATCTCCGAGGCAGGCGCGGACGATACCCAGTTGGATGTTCATGCGCTTCCTCTTTGGTGGCCGGGGATCTCCGTTGGAGACCCCGCCGGTGACGGACGCTCTCGGAACCTGCCCGCCGCCTTCCCCCGCACACCCACCGGGCGTCCCAGGCCGGGCGGAGGGGATCGAAAGCAAGACCGCGGGCGCTGGCCCGCGGCTCATGGGCTTCGAGAGGAACTCCGGTGTCTTACAGGCCTGAGAAGAGGCAAATGCCGGAGGGGCGAGCCGCGGGATGGCGGTGAACGCAGGCAAAGACGCCCAACGTGCTGGACATGCGCCCCTCCTCTCGGGGAAGTACAGGTCGGCCCGCTCCGGGACGACTTGGCTACTTTACCGCACCCTGAGCGCGTCCGTCAAGAGGTCGGCGAAAACGACGCGCGCCAACTTCCAAAGTCCACCGGACTTCGGAAGTCGGGCTGAGAATCATGACGGCTCCCGAGGGGGGAGCAGTCAGCCCATTCAGCGGATAACCTGTCAGTGCCTACTTCTGGGAGAGCAGCAGCCGGACGTACTGGGCGCGCTCGAAGGCGAACGGATCGGCGGCCTGCTTCTGACTGAGCTTGCCGCGGAACTCGGCCACGCTGGCGTAGCCCTTCTCGGTCATCCACTCCTCGAGCTGGCGCAGCATCGTCGAGACGTAGGGCAGACCGTTCTTGATCACGGCCGAGGCTGTCTGGATGACGGTCGCGCCGGCCAGGAGTGCCTTGGCCGCATCCAGCCCCGAGTGCACGCCGGTGCTCAGTGCCACCTCGGCCTTGATGCGCCCGTAGAGCAGCGCCGTCCAGCGCAGCGGCAGCTTGAGCTCCTCCGGACCGCTGAGCACCATCTCGCTCGTCAGGCTCTCGGTCACCGGGTCGATGTCGGGCTGCAGGAAGCGGTTGAACAGTACCAGGCTGGCGGCGCCACGCTGGTCGAGCTCAGCCGCCACGTTGGCCACCGAGGTGTAGAACGGGCTGAGCTTGACCGCCAGGGGGATCTTGACCTGCTGCTTGACGGCCTCAACGACCTCGTAGAGCTCCTTCTCAATCGCCATCCCGGCGCGGCGCGCGTCGGCCGCCACGGAGTACACATTCAACTCAAGGCCATTAACGCCCGTACCCTCCAGTTGCCTGGCATACCTGGTCCAGGCGCCCGGGGTTGCGGCGTTCAGGCTGGCGAGCAGCGGGAAGCTGACAGCCTTGCGCGCCTTTTCCACCCACATCAGGTGCTCGTCCGCGTCGCCGTGCTTGATCGACGGGAAATAGGTGCGCGCCTCGGCGGTGCTCTCCGAGCCCACGGCGAGGGACTCCTCCATCCGTAGCGCATCGAACTGGATCTGCTCCTCGAACAACGAGCGGATCACCAGCGCCCCCGCCCCGGCCTGCTCCGCCATCTTGATCTTGTCGAGCATCCCGGACACCGAGCTGGCGCCCACGACGATCGGGCTGCGGAGCGGGATCCCCATGTAGGTCGTCTTAAGGTCGGGCATCGTCCCTCCATGTGGGTGGTGCTGGACAGGCCCGTCCCGGGCCTGGTGTGCCAGGTTCGAGGGTGTCCCAATTCCAGCGTCGGCAATAGTGACAATTGTCATCCAGTTTGGCGGGCGCTTCAGCACTATTGCCGGGATGTGGGGGTCCCTAGACTTGGGAATTGACTGACTCCCGACGCGTCTCGCCACACCCGCGTCCTAGCCTCGCGTCGGTTACCCAAGGAGCCCCGCATGCCTACGAGCCAAACCCAGCGCAAGCTGGTGCCCCATGATGGCAACTCGGCCACAACGCACGTGGCCTACGCCGTCAACGAGGTTATCGCCATCTACCCGATCACCCCATCCACGAGCATGGGTGAGATCGCCGACGAGAAGGCCTCGCTGGGGGAGAAGAACATCTGGGGCAGCGTACCCACCGTGGTCGAGATGCAGTCGGAGGGCGGCGCCGCCGGCGCGGTCCACGGGGCGCTGACCACCGGCGCGCTGACGACGACCTTCACCGCCTCCCAGGGGCTGCTGTTGATGATCCCCAACATGTACAAGATTGCCGGCGAGCTCACGCCGGCGGTCTTTCACATCGCGGCGCGTGCCGTGTCCACCCAGGCACTGTCGATCTTCGGCGACCACTCCGACGTGATGGCCGCCCGCTCGACCGGCTGGGGGATGCTGGCCTCCAACAATGTCCAGGAGGCGATGGACACGGCCCTGATCGCCCAGGCGGCAACACTGGAGTCGCGCCTGCCCTTCATGCACTTCTTTGACGGCTTCCGCACCTCGTCCGAGATTCAGAAGGTCGAGGAGCTGACGCACGACGATCTGCGGGCAATGATCGATGAGGACCTGGTGGCCGAACACCGCCGCCGCGGCCTGTCGCCCGAGCACCCCGCCGTGCGCGGCACGGCCCAGAACCCGGATGTCTACTTCCAGGGCCGCGAGACGGTCAACCCGTACTACCTGAGGACGCCGGCCATTGTGCAGAAGGCGATGGACGCCTTCGCTAAGCTGACCGGCCGGCAGTACCGCCTGTTCGACTACATCGGCGCGCCGGATGCCGAGCAGGTGGTGGTGATGATGTGCTCGGGCGGCGAGACGATGCACGAGGTTGTGGAGTACCTGAACAAGAAGGGCGAGAAGGTCGGCGTGCTCAAGGTCCGCCTGTACCGACCGTTCGACTCGGCCGGGTTCGTAGCGGCGCTGCCCAAGACAGTGCGGCGCATCGGCGTGCTGGACCGGACGAAGGAGCCGGGCGCCCCGGGCGAGCCGCTGTACCAGGACGTGCAGACGGCGATCGGCGAAGCGCTGGCCGCCGGAACGATCAGCCGCGACGCCATCCCGCTGGTGGTCGGCGGCCGCTACGGCCTGGCGTCGAAGGAATTCAACGCCGGCATGGCCAAGTCGGTGCTCGACAACCTGAAGACCAAAGCGCCCAAGAACCACTTCACCGTCGGCATCATCGACGACGTTACCGACAGCTCGCTGCCGTGGGACGACGACTTCGAGTCGGAGTCCGAGGGAACGCACCGGGCGATGTTCTACGGCCTGGGGGCGGACGGCACGGTCGGCGCCAACAAGAACTCGATCAAGATCATCGGCAAGTCGACCGACTACTACGCCCAGGGCTACTTCGTGTACGACTCGAAGAAGTCCGGCTCGATGACCACCTCGCACCTGCGCTTCAGCCCGCACCCGATCCGCAGCATCTACCTGATCAACAAAGCCGAGTTCCTGGCCTGCCATGCCTTCCCGTTCCTGGAGCGGGTCGACATCCTCGGCCACCTGCGCCAGGGTGGGACCTTCCTGCTCAATAGCTCCTATCCGGCCGACCAGGTGTGGGAGCGCATCCCGGCCGAGGTGCAGCAGGCGCTGATCGACAAGCAGGCGAAGTTCTACGTCATCGACGCCTACTCGCTGGCCAAGTCGCTGGGGCTGGGCGGCCGCATCAACGTCATCATGCAGATGGCCTTCTTCGCCATCTCCGGCGTCTTGCCGCAGGAGAAGGCGCTGAAGATGATCGAGCTGGCGGTCGAGGACACCTACGGCGACAAGGGCAAGACCGTTGTCGACATGAACGTGCGCGCCGCCTCGTTGGCGGCGGAGCGCATCCAGAAGGTGGAGCTGCCGGCCAAGGCGACGAGCAAGATCCACATGCACCCGCCGGTTCCGGCCGACGCGCCCGAGTTCGTCCAGCAGGTCACGGCCGAGATGATCGCCTACCGCGGCGACAAGCTGCCGGTGTCGCGTATGCCGGTCGACGGCACGTATCCGTCGGGCACGACGCGCTATGAGAAGCGCAACATCGCCCTTGAGATCCCGGTGTGGGAGCCCGAGGCCTGCATCCAGTGCAACCAGTGCTCGTTCGTCTGCCCGCACGCTACCATCCGGGTCAAGGCCTACGATTCGAAGTTCGCCAATGGCAGCACGCCGGCGACGTTCAAGTCGATCGACTACAAGGGCAAGGAATTCGCCGGGATGAAGTACACCGTGCAGGTGGCGCCGGAGGACTGCACCGGCTGCGGCGCTTGCGTCTACGTCTGCCCGGCGTTTGCCAAGGATGAGAAGGGGCAGAAGACCGAGCGCAAGGCGATCAACATGGCTTCGCAGCCGCCGATCCGCGAGGCGGAGGCGGCCAACTGGGCCTACTTCGTCAGCCTGCCCGACCCGGATCCCAAGCAAGCCAACCGCTTCACGGTCAAGGGCTCGCAGTTCCTGCCGGCGATGTTCGAGTTCTCCGGCGCCTGCGGCGGCTGCGGCGAGACGCCCTACATCAAGCTGGCGACGCAGCTGTTCGGCGACCGGATGGTCATCGCCAACGCCACCGGCTGCTCGTCGATCTACGGCGGCAACCTGCCGACGACGCCGTATGTCCCGCGGGCTGACGGCCGCGGCCCGGCCTGGTCGAACTCACTGTTCGAGGACAACGCTGAGTTCGGGATGGGGATGCGCCTGACGGCCGACAAGCTGAACGTATTCGCCCGCGAAATGCTGGGCCGGCTCAAGGACAAGGGCAAGGCCGAGTTCATCGACTCGGTCCTCACCGCCGACCTGTCCTCACCGGAGGCGGTCGAGGAGCTGCGCGTGCGGTTGGACGCCTTAAGG
>Ga0315293_10002128_pt1 | contig 19122 bp, 33 predicted proteins | sample YL17G13_20_MG_FD_203071 | JGI IMG/M metagenome (GOLD analysis project Ga0315293, IMG submission 203071) | Sediment microbial communities from Yellowstone Lake, YNP, Wyoming, USA - YL17G13_20 | ecosystem: Environmental > Aquatic > Freshwater > Lake > Sediment | place: USA: Wyoming | collected... | reverse complement strand
CCTACAACCCTCAGTCGCAGTGGGACTGGTGGACGGTCGGCGGCCGCTGGAGGGGCCTGCTCCTGACCAAGGACGGGCGCACGGTCGATGAGGCCCGCATCGCCGACGTCGACTGGGAGGGCATGCAGACCGCCGCCCGCACGAAGGCCGAGGACAGCTTCGACCTGATGTGGAACATCATCGGCAAGCGCGAGAAACTGATCGCGTGGACGGTCTTCCGGGAGAAGTACCCGGACGACATCCCCAGGGCACGCGAGGAGTACAACGCGCAGGAGACCTTGCAGGTGCTGCGCACCTCCAGGATCAGCGTCTGGGAAGACCCGGCCAAGGCGTTCTGCCTGAACGACCCTGATCCCAGGGCCGCCTACATCCAGTCCTGCGTGGACGCTGTCCCGTTCTGCTACGCGATGGTCCAGGACGGCGTCTGGGGCGCCATGGGCAGGATGGGCTGGTGGGGAATGTCGAAGGACGACATGACCGATGCCGAGTGGAAGAAGATCGTCCGCGCGACCATCGAGGCCAACCCCGAGGGATACGTCACCGCCGTCGACTGCCACATCTGATGGAGACCGACCTGTCTCCTGAGGCCAAGTGCCACGAATGCGGCTATCAGATTGAGGCGGCCACCGGGCTGTCGGGTAACACCCCCAGCCCCGGTGACGTGTCCATCTGCATCGCCTGCGGCACGCCAGAGGTCTTCTACATGTGCCCGACCGGCATGATCACCCGCCCCTGCACGGAGGAGGAGCTGGTGGAAGTGCTTCAGGACGAGGTGGTCAAGAACGCCCGCTTCGCCATCGAGATGCTCAGGTCACATGACCCGACCTGGCCGAAGGGAGCGAAGTGAGCCTGTCGTGGACGCAGCCCACCTGCGAGGCGTGCTGGATCGGTCAGCACAGCCAGTGGGACGAGGAGGAGAACCTCGTCTCTATTGGCAAGCCGGTGAGGGTCAGGGAAGCCGATCTGGAGCGCTGCTCCTACTGCGGCGCTCCGACTATCGTCGGCATCTACACGCGGGCCGATCCCGCAACCGTCAACTACCCGAGGGAGAAGAGTGACTGACAAGTGGTACGACAGCGGCAACCCGACCCAGGTCGTCCGTAGCAGCACATGGCGGGCGATGGTCTGGGTCGGGTGCATCCTGGCCTTCGTCGCGCTCATCAGCGTCGGTACGTGGGCCTTCCGAGTCCTGACGTCCGACGTCAAGGGCCGGGGAGACGCCACGCTCCAGAAGAACGCGGGCAGCAACCGCATCGCCGCCCAGGAGCGCTTCGAGTCCCTGTACGCGGACATCATCGCCGCTGACCAGAAGATCGACGTGTTCGCCCAGGCGGCCATTGCCGATCCCAGCAACGACATCGCCCAGGCCAACCTGTTCGGCACCATGGCCTACTGCGTGCAGGTCCGCAACGACTACAACGCAGAGGCCCGCAAGTACTCGGCGGAGCAGTTCAGGGCAGCAGATTTGCCCTACGCGATCGACATCACCGACCCCACCACCGATTGCAAGGAGAGCACATGAAGAGAGCACTCGCAGGAATCGCGGCCCTAGGACTTGTCCTAGGGCTTTCTGCTTGTAGCAGTCCTCAGTCCAACGCACAGTCCGAGGGCCAGAAACTCACAGAGCAGGCGTTCGATCAGCAGAGCAAGGCTGTTCCCTACCCCGCGTCAGAACTGCGCTCCTCTCTTGAGCGCACGAATCTCAAGGAGCGCCTGATCCGCACCAACAAGCCGACCGCCCAGGGGTTCGTCTACCTGATGTCGTTCGGCAAGGTGATCGGCTACTACACGGTCAAGGGCAAGGTCAGTTCGACCCAGTCACAGATGACCACGGACCAGTTGATCGTCACCAACTGCGTGACGTGCGAGAGTCGCTCGGTAGTCAACGCTCCCGGTGATGATGGTTCCTATGGCCCGAACGAGTCGGGGATCTTCTTCTTCACCACCGAGGGCCAGATGGTGACCACCAATCTGGACTACATCTGGTCGGACAATCCGATCAGCATCGACGTACCGAAGTTGGGGTAGTCATGACGTTCGATGACGACTTCATTCGCATCCCGATCCGCATCCTGGACAGGAACATCAACGTCCCGTTGAAAGACCTGGGGCTGGAGTGGCCTCCTCCTGAGGAGATCTCCTACTCCGGCCTGATCTACAAGCGCGAGCGCTACTCGATCATCACCGACGAGCAGCGCGAGGGGATGACCAACGTCGTCCGCGGCGCGGAGTACTCGTACGTGGGGCTGGACCCCGACTACGTCAAAGGACAGCAGTAACCAACCGAGAGAGGGAGCAATGGACACACAGTTCTGGAAGGACTGGAAGGACGCCTGCGACAAGTTCACGATCGTCGAGCATCGGGTGTGGGGAGTCCCCACCATGATGAACAGGTACATCCACGCGGAGGCCGACACCGGCTCCAAGTACGAGGTGCTGGGGATGGACGCGCAGTCCGACTGGCGCTCCAGGGACAACGAGACGTACTTCATCACGGTGTCCCTGCCGTGGTGCGCGTCGTGGACGTCGCCCTTCGGGTCGCTGATCTACCCCAACTACGCGCTGGAGCACTGGCGCTCTCCCCGCAGGACGGTGAACGAGATGCACGGCGGCGACGCAGCCGCCCTGACCATCTGCCTGAACATCATCACCGGGCACGACGAGGAGCACGCGCTCTCCTTCGCCCGGTCGTTCCTTGTCGAACAGGAGGCCAGCGATGCACGCTGAGCGTCATCCCCTGGTCGACAGGACGGTCCTCCTCAAGGAGGAGGTCAGGGACGCCCAGCGCGGCATGGTGATGGGCGGCCTCAAGTTCGAGGTGCTGGAGTGGTGGGACCTGCTCACCGGCACGTCATGGACGATCACGGACAGCAACTTCGCCTGCTACTGGTACGCCATGCGCGCAGCCAGCAGCGATCTCCCGCTGGACGACGAGGTCGTCTACGGGAAGATCCGCAACGCCCAGGGCATCGGCCTCGGGCATCTCGTGCACGTAACTGAGTTGGGAGAGGAGATCTGATGGGCTGGTGGAGCACGAACAAGGAAGGCCACTCGTTCGCGGAGAACGACGGCAACGGCATGGTCTGGGGCGACGCCCCGGCCGATGTCATCGACAACGCGGTGGCGGAGATCGTCAAGATCTTCCGCGAGGACTGGGGACGCCCGCCCATCAAGGACGAGCTGATCGCAGGCGTCCGCTTCTCCCTCGCGGTCTACGACGAGGAGGAGTGATGGGGCCGAGCGAGTACGACAAGGCCAACATCAACGCGATCATGGACGGTGAGGGGGACTGGTTCAGCGCACGACTGCTACGTCTCTTCCCCAAGGCCGACCTCGGCAACCTGGAGCGCTTCCGCATGGGATTCCCCGCCCATGTCGCGCTCTACGAGAAGTGGAGAGACTCATGACTGAGCCGGTCTACTTCAAGAAGGAGGACGTGGATCGCGTGTGGGGTCACGGCTTCCCGGTCTACATCGCCAAGGACACCGGCGTCTACCTCATCACCTGGAATCCCGGCACCCCCAAGGCACCGCGCGTCGACATGGCGTGCGGCTACCTCGGGGACGGGTTCTACCTCAACGAGGACCTCTCCCCCAGGGACGACATGGACAAGTTCCGCGAGACCTGGAATGCCTCCCGCTCAGCCGTGGGCGGGGACGACTTCTGCGACGAGCTGGAGTTCCCCAAGGGAGGTGTCCCAGGTCTCGACACCTACCTCGCCATCGAGGTCACCGAGGAGGAGATCAGGATGTGGTGGACAGCAGTGGTCCTTCCCGAGGCCGATCATGCTTGACATCTTCGACCGTGAGGGCAACCCCATGACCATGGAGCAGTGGAATGCGCTGCTGGGCGATCCCGAGTACAAGGTCGTCCAGCAGGACACCCTGGAGAACGGCCGCTGGGTGTCCACCGTCTGGCTGGGGATGAACATGCAGTACGGCGAAGGGCCACCGTTGATCTTCGAGACGATGGTCTTTCCATCGCATGGCAACTACTCCGAGTTGTACTGCGAGCGGTACGCCACGGAGGCCCAGGCTAGGCAAGGGCATCAGGCCGCCATGGCCCTGGCCGCGGTCGACAGCTGGAATGGCTATGGCGACGACTGACCGTCCGCACAAGTGCGGCTGGTGCATCACCGGCCACCACGAGTCGTGCAGGGTCACGACCGTCTACTACGACAAGGAATGGAGGTGCGAGTGTGACTGTCAACAACACCCTGGACGACGAGAAGATCGACATGCTGATCCAGGCCCTCGGCGTAACCGCAGGAATGGTTCAGCACGACCAGGTGCTGATGGCTGAAACAGCCTTCTTCGCTGGCGCAGTATCCCTGGTGGCGGCCTACCTCACCGATGAGGAGACGGTCATCATCCCCCGCAGGGACGTGCTTCTGGTTCTTCTGGAGGCCATCCAGTTCTGCCAGAAGAACGGAGTCAAGTGAGCGCTGGCTGGTGCGCGGGCAGTGGTGACCTCATCATCTGTGGCACGCACATGAAGGAGGCCAGCCGCTCCTCCGAGGGGATCAAGTGGTGCTTCTCCTGCCGCAGGCGGGTGGAGTTCGACCGGATCATCATGGTCCCCGATGGCATGTCGTACTACGGGCCGAGCATCGACATCAGGTGCTCGGCCTGTGGTCAGATCGACGGCGACCTGTTCCCAGGCCGCGTCCGAGAGTGGGAGGAAGCGTATGAATGAGCAAGCGTCAACCAAGTTGGTGTGCACGCCATGCGAGATAGGAAGGTACTGCAGATGACCAACCCCACCGTTCCATTCAGGCTCGTGCAGGCGCTCATCGACCACACCGGTGAGCAGACCTCGGACGTGACGCGCATCGAGATCACGTACTGCATCATGCGCGTGACGACCAAGAGCGTCGATGAGGAAGGCCAGGTGTTCGTCGGCCTCGACGGCGGAATTGGCACCAACACCCGCGAGTTCCCCCTGCAGACGTGGGAGGACTACCAGAAGGAGATCGCCGATGAGCCCCTGCCTGGCCTGTAGTCAGGGGCGCTGCGAGGACTGCTGGACGCTCGGCCTGTACTGCAACTGCTGCAACCAACCAGAGGAGGAGACCGATGACGACTGAACCGACCGCATCACCGGGAGACAACATCTCCAACCGTGACATCCAGCGATGGAGATCACCAGAGGGATACGGAATGTTCGCTGATCCCCATGGCGGATACGTCAGTGTGGGAGACGCAGAGGACCAAGCCCTCAACGCTTACGCCAACGGCCAGCGGGACGCGCTCGCCGCTGTCGCAGCAGCCGAGCAGCGTGGCTACAAGCGGGGAGAGCAGGACCAGATCGACATGACCCGCGATTGGGGCTTGCATCAGCATGAGGTAGGTAGGTTGCAGGGCCAGCGGGACGCGCTCGCCGCTGAGCGGGAACGCATCGAGCCGCTAGTCATGGACATCATGAACAACTGCGAGGACCAACTTCTGGAAACAGGTGTCAGCATCAGCATCATTCTTGGAGACGCCTGCACAGCGATACGGGCAGCGATCAGCGGTCCCGAGAGAACGCATGTAACAACGGAGGGCAGTGGCGGTATGACCAGCGACGTGCAGATGGACGAGGTGGAGCAGACGTGATCGTCTACCTGATCGTGATTGCCGTGAGCCTCACGATCATCGCCGCCGTGGTGATGTGGGGCAAGCCATGAGTAGGGGTGTCCGAACGGGCATCTACATCGTTCTCATCGGGCTGGTGCTGTTCGCCACCGGCACGATGCTGAGGATGTTCTGATGGACGACTCGTCCATCAGCGTGCGTGGGGCGGCCATCACCGTCCCGCAGTTCGTGCAGTGGGTCGTGCAGCGGTACGGCCCACAGCCCGAGGAGTGGACGCGGGAGCAGTACGACACCTACGTCCAGGCCTACAACCACGAGAGGGAGGGCTAGGAGAAGGAGATGTGAGCAGGTCGGTATGGGAGACACGGTCTCACAGCCCGAGCAGCAGGCCCGTCAAGCGGGGAACCGGGACGGGTGAGGGCCTCAAGGTGATCGGCAGCCCTGGCAAATGCTGGTGCGGCAAGTACCGTGACCACGAGGACCAGCACAATCCGAAGAAGTGAAAGCGGCAGGGGTCGGGTCCTTCGGGGCTCGGCCCCGCGGCCGCCCCCTTTTTTTGCCCACTCATGCCCGAAATGTGGCTTTTATACCGCTACGTTGGCTCCGCGGCGCATGTTCTCCAGCCGCGCCCGCTCCTTGAGCTGGCGGGCCATGTCGTTGACGTCGTGCGCGACGACCTTGGCCACCTGGAAGTTGTTCGTGGTGGTGATGACCGTGGAACCGCCGCCCTTGTAGGCCACCGCAGAGGCGTGACCGGACACCCGGTAGGCCTTGGTCATCTCCTTGGTGATCTGGTGCGCGAGCACGCCCATGGCCCGGTGACCGTCCCCACCGCTCAAGGGGATGACGACCTCCATTGCGGCCTTCTCCCCGAGCATGGCGAGCTGCTTGTGCGTGACTACGCCACCGGCTGAGTAGCCGGGCACGGCGATGTTCTCGGTCCACCACTGCGACATGGCGGCGACGTCGCCCTCCGCCATCCACTTGCCCCACGGGACGCCCTTGATCTCGAAGGGCTTGTTCGCCTTCGAGCCTCCAGTCTGGACGTACCACTTGCCATTGTCCTCCCAGGCGTTCTGGTAGCCGACCTTGCGACCTGCATCGGCGTGCGACTGCCGATGCAGCGCCGGGTCCTCCCACTTGGTGCGGTCACGGTTGAAGTCACCGGGCCCGCCCGAGGGCTTCTGCGGAGCCGGGGGCGCATCCGTGTTGTCGCCCGCAGCAGCGCGCAGCGCAGCAAGCCGGTTGCCCATGAACTCGGTGTCGGCCTTGACGCGCCTGCGCACGGCCGCCGATGCGTTGTCCAAGGCGGTCTTGGTGGCCTCCTCCATCCGCACGTAGACGTCCTTGGTGTCCCCGACGATGTCCTTGCCGTACTTCGCCCAGTCCTCGGTCATCCGGTCAATGGTCTTCTGGTTCAGCTTGATCTGCCGCTCGATCTGGATTTCCCTCTCCTTCTCTTGACGGCGTATCTGGCGGTTCTGGTCTTCCACGCTCCACCGGGTGCCCTGCTGCTGCGCCTGGAGCCCCTTGGCACCGGAGGCGACCTTGCCCGCTGCCTTGTTCAGGGCGCCGATGTCCTGTCCGCCCGTCTCAACGATGTTCTCCAACTGGAACGCCTGGTTCGGGTTGGTGAGGTCGAGCTGGTCGATGGTGGACTGCTTCAGGCCCATCTTCTTGGCCTTGGCGATGTTCGCCACCTGCTCCTGGAGCATCTGGGCCTGCTCCTTAAGGTTCCCCACGATGGCACCCGTGGAGGCGGAGCCGGGGTTGGTGACCCGCCGGAAGGGGTCGTACATGCTCTTGGCGGCCTGCTCGGCCGAGCGCTCCATCTGGCGACCGAAGTCGTCGATGGAGTACCCCATCTGGCGCTGGAAGTCGTCCCAGGAGTTCTGCGCGGACAACTGGTAGTCCGCCAACATCCGGTCGGTGCCGATGTTCATCGACTCGGTGGTCTGGGCGAACACCAGCGCGAGCTGGTCGCGCTGGAGCAGCTTCTCCGCACGGCGCTTCTCCAGGCTGGTCTGGTCCTCGCCCGTGCGGTAGTCACCGGTTGTCAGCTGGGTGTCGATGTCCTTGATCTCGGTGTCCAGCACACCGATGGACCCGCCCATGCGACTCGCCTGGATCATCCCGAGTTCCTTGGCGGCCGCCCCGGCCGCCGTGGTGAGCTGGTACAGCGGGGACTCGGTGTTGGTGATGTTGTTCTTGAGCTTGTTGACCTCCTCGGCAGCCATGCTGAAGTCGGTGCCACCCTTGGTCAGCTCGTCCGTCATCGCCTTGACGGCCTTGGAGATGTCCTCCGGGGAGCCCATCTTGTCGCCCTCGGTGGCCGCCTTGATGGCCTCGTTCTCCCGCGAGAAGGAGCCCAGGGAGGTCCGACGGATCATCCGCTCAGCGGGGGTGATGATCTCTCCGTTGAGCATCTGGGTGAGCTTGCCCTCGGCCTTGGGTGTCGAGGAGATGTTCGCGTCTCCGAGAAGGTTGGCGAGGATCTTGGCGCCCTCGCCCTCACCGGCCATGACCTGCTGAAGAAGGTCGGCACCGTTGTTGATGTTGTTGTTGTTCATGGTGGCCTGGCCGGTCACCAAGTTCATCCCGATGCCGAGCTCCTTGCCACCGAGCATGTTCTTCTCGATGGCCTTGATGAAGGTGTCCTGGACCATCTTCCCGGACTTGGAGTTGTCGGAGAAGATCTGGTCGCTGGCCTCCATCATGCGGGTGGCCAGCGTCTGGCTGCCGACCTCCTTGTCGAAGTTCTTGGTGTTGTCGCTCCACTCGGACCACATCGCGCCGACACCGGCATTGACCTGGTTCTTGGCCCCCTCGTCCATCCATGGGGAACCACCGAACAGCGCGGAGCCAACGCCCAACTGCGTCCCCATCCCGACGAAGGGGACCGAGCTGAAAAGGCCCTTGCTCACGCCGCCGAGCCAGGTGTCGTTCTGGGTCTCACCGGCGCCCTTCATCAGGATGCCCTGGACGTCGTTGCCGCCCATGTTCTCCAGGTTGCCGGTCTGCTGCATGACCTGGCGGCGGATCTGCTCGCCCAGCGCCGGTCCGAACTGGGAGACGGCGTCCTGGGCCAGTGAGCGTGCCTGCTCGCCAGAGAGATCGCTCATGGACTTGATGTAGGCCACGGCCTGCTCGGGGCTGCGCAGGTCCTTGAAGGTCTTGTCCACCGGCTCGCGGGTCTGCGCCGCCAGCACCTCGCCTGCCGTCAGGGTCATGCCCAGGAGGGCCGTCTTCAGGGAACGGGTCGCTCCGGCAGCCTCGTTGATGGCCGAGGCGAAGTCCTTGACCGGCTCGGTGGCCACGCCCAGGGCCTCGTTGGTGTTGGTGATGTTCCGCGCGCGTGTGGGGTCGAAGGTGGACTGGGTGGACTCCCGAGCCTTCTGCCAGCCCAGCCCGACGGCAGCGACACCGGCAATGGCAGCACCAGCCCCGGCGCCCATGCCGACCATTCCACCGAGCATCCCGAAGATGGACTTGCCTGCCGTTGCAGCGCTCTGGGCCAGCAGGGAGGCGCCCATCTTGCCGTAGGCCACACCGATGCCCGCGGCGGACTTGGCGGCGTTGGCCAGCGCCTTGCCCAGGTCCCCGGTGGTACGGACCTGGAGCTTGTTGGCGGCCGAGACGTCCCTGGCAGCCTTGGCCGCGTCCTTGTGAGCGTCCATCGTGGACTTGTACTCGGCGTTCGCCTTGTCCAAGGTCTTCGCGTAGTCGCCGGAGCGGTCCGTGCGCATGACGTTCTCAGCGCGGGCTGACGCCTCGGCCTTGGCCATGCCGTGGTCGTACCCGCCGGTCCTGGCGATGTTGGCAGCATTGGCCAGCGAGGGAGCCACTCCACCGCCCGCGCGCGAGGCTCGCATAGCAGCCATGTAGGCGATCGGGTTGGTGAAGGCCTGTCCCATGGCCCCGCGCACGGTGGCCGACTTGTTGTAGACGCTGTCCAGCGCATTGCCCATGTAGGACACACGTCCGAAGGAGTCACGCATCCCTGCGTTGGCGATGAGCTGCTGGGTGGGCATGGCGTACCAGTTGGTGAAGGCGTTGGCCGTCCCGATGCCACCGCGCAGGGCCAACTGCCCCAGCGGGCTGGGCCCGGTCATGGTGGGGACCATCCCGCCGATGCGCTGGGCGGCCAGGTACGGTGCCCGCTGGTAGATCGGCATCCCGCCACCGCCGGGAGCCATCATGCGGCCCGCCTGGGTCACCGGGGAGTAGGAGGCACCCATCCTGCTCGCGCCTGCCGCGTAGGAGCCCTCCTTGAAGCCCTGGAAGGCCGCGCGCATGGGCGACAGCCGGAACAGCGTCATCGCGATCATGATGCTGCTCAGCGGCCCCAGGGCGCTCATGAGCAGGCCTACAGAGGCAGCCACGGGTGCCAGCAGGCCGCCGATGGCCCCGGCCACGGTCAGCAGGGGTCCGGCAACGCGGTTGACGGCGTCCAGCACCCCGTTCATGACGGCCATGAAGGCCTTGGCCACCGGCAGGATGCCGTCGCCGATGGCGGAGGCGATCTGCTCCATGTTGTTCTTGAGCTTGGTCGTCTGGGCGTCCAGGGAGTCGAAGGCCGCCGCTGCGCCCTTGTCCGTGGACCCGTTGCCGTAGGCGCCCATGGAGTCCTGGATGGCCTTGCGCAGGCCGCCGGACTCGGCCGCCACGGACTGGATCGCCTTGGCCGCGCGGATGCCGTCGATGCCCAGTCGGTCGAGGATCTTGACCGAGTCCGGGCCAGCCTTGTTCACGGCCTCGAAGAGCCGCACGACCCGCTCGGTGGAGTCCATGGCGTTGAACTGCTCGACCGTGGCGCCGATGGTCTCCGCGTACTTGCCGATGGCCGGTGACCCGCTCATCGTCGCGCGGGCGATCTCGGTGACCATGGTGGAGAAGGCGTTGGCGGCAGCGAAGCCGTCGGCACCGGCCTTGGTGAAGGCCGTGGAGATGCCCAGGACCTCCTTCTGCCCGATCCCTGCCGCGCGGGCCATCGGCGCGATGGCCTGGGAGAACTGGAGGACGGCGGTGGCGCTGACGCCCGCCTGCGAGGACACGGTGGTCAGGGAGTCGGCGAACTTGCCGATGCCCTCCGCTCCGTTGCCCAGGGTGCCCATCTGGCGGGACAGCTCGATCAGCCCGGCCGTCAGGGTGCCCAGGTCCTCGCCCGTGGCTGCGGAGAGCTTGGTGAAGGTGCGGGCCATGGACAGGGCCTGGCGCTCGCTGGTGACCCCGAGCTTGCTGATCTGGGTGGTCAGGGCGATGACGGCGTCCCCGCTGATGGGCAGGGCGCGCGCGACCTCGTCGATGCCCTTCTTGAAGTTGCCGTAGGACTTGTTCGTCAGCTCCGTCTGGGCGCGAATCGTCGTCAACTGCTTCTCGTGCTTGGCGGCGATGGCGACGTAGGCCGTCATGGCCGCGGCGTCGGCAGCGGAGAAGATGAGCAGCTTCTTGCCCACCCGCTTGGTGATGCCGTCCATCGAGGCAACGAGCTTGTTGATGGACTCGGTCAGGGTGTTGGTCTGCTTGGTGGCCTGCTGCATCCCCTGGGAGTAGGGGTCGACGTTGGCCGTCAGGACGACATTGGCGTTCCTGGACTCGTCAGCCACGGTAGGCCTCACGCTTCAGCCGCTGGAGGCGCTGGGCGGCCTTCTGGCTCCGCGAGGGCTCCATGACGATGGACGTGCCGGGCATCTGCCCGCCGCCCTCGTCGGCCATGTGCTTCAGGTAGCAGCCCATGCAGAACTTCTCCACTGGCTCATAGGCGCGCCTGTCGGCGTCCCATTCCCATTCTGCCGTACCGCACATGTCACACCGGAGCCCCTTCTCCATGAGGAAGGCCAGGGCCTTGGCCCGGTCCTCGGGAGGCCAGTCGAGGAACTCGCTGTGGGGGATGCCGTGCTCGTTGCAGTACGCCATCTCCATGTAGAGGGCGGAGTCGTACCTCAGGCGCTCGCGCTGAAAGGGATGTTGAACCCGTTGGTGCACAGGTTGACGGCGGCCGAGTACAGGTCGCCGATCTCGCCGCGGCTCCAGGTCTCGGACTCCCAGATCTGGGTCCACTCCTCGGTGGACAGGGCGGGCTCGATGCAGACCCTGGCCATCAGCGCGGGCGGGAAGGTCTCCGTGTTGAACGGCTGCCCCTCGGCGCGCTGGGCGCTGGTGGGCGGGTACTTGGAGACCAGCAGGTCCCACTCCCTGGCACCGATGGAGCGGAACAGGAACGACATCTCCGTGTCCCCGGTCTTGACCACCACTTCCTTCTCCTGCGGCGCCTTGTTCTGCAACCGGGAGAAGGTCGCTCGGGTGGACGTCGGCTTGGCACGACGAGCAGCCCGGTTGGGCTTGTACTCCTCGACCTGCTCGTCGGGGATGACTTCGTCCTGAGTGGGCATTCAGGAACTCCTTTGCTAGGCGAGGACTGCGGCGGCCTCGTTCGGGACGATGTTGACCGCGCAGGTGATGGTGAAGGTCTGCACGGCGTTGTTCTGCATCGCTGCTGCGGTGCGGGAGACGACCTCGATCGGCCAGACCTCGACGATGTCCGCCGCGATCGGCTTCTGGTCGGTGCCCGAGCCGCCGAAGCGGGAGATGACGACGTAGCCCTTGGCCCCGCGCGGGAAGGTGTCCCAGGCGGTGTCGGCGGTGTCGTCGCGGTAGAAGTCGGCCGTGAAGGTGGCCTGGCTCGTACCGACGATGGACGTCTCGAACAGCGAGTCAAGACTCGGGGTCGGGACCTGGTTGCCCTGCGCTGATGCGTTGATGCTCATCAGGAAGGGAGTGAGGTCGACGCCGCCCGTGACTTCCAGCGCGGTGGGCGCGAGGGTCGCAGACGCAACGGTGGTGAGGAAGCAGACGTATGTCTGCTCGTTGGGGATTACGCGGCCCATGGCGGGTCCTCCATTGTCTTGGGAGCTGCTGATTCGATCATTTCACCCTCGTCAATCAGGCCGGGGTCAGCCAGAGGGTCAGTACGTCGACCTGGCCCCAGTACGGCGGCTCGGTCTGGTCAACACGCGTGAGCCCGCCTATGACGTCGGACCTCACCTGCTGAATCTTGTAGGAGCCGTCCCCCAGGACGACCGTGGTCTTCTTCAGGGCACCGATGACAGCCCGCAGCTTGTCGGCCACCCACTCGGTCTGCTCGGCCTGCACCCCGAAGGAGGCGACGGAGTAGGGGATCTGGCGGTCCCCCTGAGGGTCGCCCAGGGGTCCGCTGGCCTGGGTCGCGGTGGTGGGAGTCACCACGCCGTAGGGGATGAAGTCCGAGGTGGTGAGGTTGGGCTGCCCCTGCCAGCCGCCGCCATCCGGCGCATGGGCCAGGCCCACGGGGATGCCCGTGGTCTCCGCTGCGGCGACGATGGCCGCGGTCAGCAGCCTGCGCTCGATCATGCCCCTGGTCCCTTCGTGATGAGGGCGGCCCCGGCCGCGGCCAGCTTGCCAGCAAGCTCCTGTCCCAGCGCCTGGGCGAACGCCGGTCGCATGAACGGGTGCGCGGGGATGCCGGGGTGGGTGACGGACCGGGCGTAGATGGTCCGGCCACCGATCTTGAACACCAGGACGCCGCCAGCCTTCTTGGGTCGGATCGTGTAGGGGCCAGTGGGGAACTCCCCGCGCGTGCCCGTGCCGTACTCCTGGTAGGCCGCGTAGTCCACATGCGGGCCTATGACGGCCGTCAGGGGGTCGGGGTAGCCGATGGTGATGGAATCCCGCAGCGCCCCGGTCTTGACCGGAGCGAGGGTCTGAGCGGCCGCCTGGACCCGCTGGGCGGACTGCTGGAGCACCTGCTGGGCGGAGGCCATGATGCCCTGCCCGCTGGCCTTCTCCAGGTCGTCGGCCAGGGACACCAGGTCGGCGGTGACGGCGTTAGCCACTGAAGTGCGCATTCTCGACGATGCCGGTGATGTGCATCCGGCGTGTGGCCCGCATGTGACCGCCGCCATCGACAGCCATCACCCGGAAGGAGCGACCGGGCAGGTCGGGGTCGTCGTCCATCTTGATGACCTCGATGGTGTCGTCGTTGTGGGGGACGGGCTGGTGGTCCCACGGGATGGAGCAGTAGGTCGCCCGCAGGGGGTAGGTGGCCTCGCCCACGGTCAGCGTCCCGGCCTGGTCCAGCTCCCAGATCCGTGCCGGTCCCTCGTAGACCGTCGTGGACGTGGGCGAGTAGACCCCGGTGGTGGTGTTGAAGGTCGGCGACAAGGCTCGGGTGATGGTGATGACGCAGTCGAACTGGGCCTCGGCCGCCCGGCGGACGTAGGCCTTGGAGCGATGGGAGACGGTGCGGGGCATCAGCCAGGCACTCCGCTCTCGCCGCCCTGCTCGTAGTTCTGGTACCCCGCGCCGAGGTCGTCCTGCTGACCGGCGCGGGCGTTGTCGTGCATCCCCACGGACCACATCGTCGGCTTGATGGTCGGGTCGATCCGCTCGGCGGCCAGGATGCCCCCGACGACCGGGCCGGTGCCGATGTCGTACTGCTTGTACTGGTCCCTCAGGGAGGCAGCCAGGTCGTTGTACTTGCCCTGGAGCAGCTCCACGGACACGCTCACGCCATCGGCGGAGTAGGACACCTCGCGGGTGAACTTGGCCGCGATGGCCTCGGCCACCATGGAGGCGACCATGAGGTTGTTGCCATAGACCGGCGTCCACTGGCCGAGGAGGAAGTCGATCTCCTCGTCGGTGATCAACGGGTCGGCGGCATCGGTGTCCTGGACGTAGAACCGGATGGCGTCGATGTCGGAGCCCGAGGGGTCTCCGGAGTACGTCCAGGACACGATCAGACTCCGCTCTTGATCTCCGTGGTCCTCTTCTTGGCGACGGCCTTCTTGACCGGCGCCTTCACCTCCTGCGGCTTCCTCTCCACGACGAAGCCAGCGCGGATGAACGCCTCGGACTTGAAGAAGCGATCGGGGAAGCCCTCGATGGGATCACCGGGAAGGTAGGAGACGCCCTCGAACAGGAACGGCTTGCGGGCAAAGAAAGCCATGTCTGCTCCTTAGGCCAGAGGCGTGACGTTGACGGACGCGGACGCGGCCGACGGACCGATCAGGTTGACCGCACGCAGTCGGATGGCGCACTGCACGAGGCCGATGAGGTTGGGGACGACCACCGGGGTGGTGACGTCGGCAGGGCTGAACAGCGTCCATGCTCCGCTGTCGACGGAGTACTCGTAGTTGATGATCGGGTACGAGCCACCGGCTGAGCCCGCCGTGAAGGCGATGGAGGCCGACTTGCTGGCTGCCGTGGGCGTCAGCGCGGTCGGCGGGTTGGGGACGGTGTCGTCGGCAGGGTGCAGGCCGTTCACGAGCTTCAGGACGTGCCCCTGCTTCTCCAGCAGGACCTTGTTCCGGAAGGTGGCGAAGGTGGCCGAGGGGATCTCGACACCCGGCCTGTAGTAGGTGCGCCGATTGGTGATCGGACGGCGGACGAGGTACGTGGTTGCCATGCTCTTCTCCTACCAGTAATCGTCGGCGGTGTGTGAGTTCTTGAGGGAAGAAATCCGACGCATTCGCTCGCCACGCAGTTCCTTGGCCCTCGCGGTGGGAGCGTACTTGCCGGGCCTCGATCCCAGCCAGATAGTCCCGTCGTCGTACATGTGAGGGCTGTCCACGATGTCCTGAGTGGCCTTCTTCTTGCTTGTGCCGCGTCGCAGCACATTGCGCGAGAACTCCTGAGCGACCGTGTTGTCTGTCGCACGACCGGCGATCCTCTGCATCTGGATCGTGGCGTTCTTGCTCTTGGAGACAGACTCTCCATGGTCAACGCCGAATGCTGACTGCATTGTGACGGCTCTACTTCCTCTTCAGCTTCAGCCGCAGCCTACGCGCGCCGCGGTACGTCATCTTGGCTCCGCGGGCAAAGTTCTGCCCGGCACTGGGCGGGATGGGCTGGACCTTGGAGACGACGTCCCCATGGTCGACACTGAACGCTGACTGCATTGTGACTCCTCTACGTGAGGAGGGGCTGGCAGGCAACCCTGCCCACCAGCCCCTCACCCTGCGTTCGATCAGGCGACGACCGTGTTGAAGAAGATGCCCATGTCAGGGGACACGACCTTCATGTCGTAGGTCATCTCGCACTCCAGCCGATCGGAGGCGATGTGCTCCATCCGGAACTGCTTCATCCGGATGCCCTCGCTGTTGCCACCGTGGTAGCCGTTCCACACGAAGGTGTAACCGGCCGACGGCGTGAGCAGGGACGGGGAGTCCGGCGCGTAGCCCAGCAGCATCGACTTGGTGTCGGCGATGAAGGAGTACGTGGCGGCCGCGTCCTGCTGGCGGGCGTCGTTGATGCGGATGGAGTCATCGACCTGGCTCGCGTACGAGACCAGCAGCTTCGGGATGTCGAAGAGGCTGGCGAGCAGCTCCTCGGTCACCACGCCGCGCTGGGTGTACTTGATGCGGTCGATGATGTCCGGATGGCTCTTGAGCTCCTTGACGACATCGGCACCGATGACGGCGAACGACGGGGCGTAGCCCGTGAGCAGTCGGTAGGCCTGCTTCCACTCGGTGAAGTCCTTGATCGGATCGGAGGCCGCGTCGTTCCAGTGGAGGAACTCACCGGCTCCGACACCGGTCGCCACGCCCGTGTACTCGGTGGTCCAGACACCCGTCTTGAAGTAGGTGGTGGTCCAGTCGAGCTCACGCTTGAGCAGCATCTGGTTGGTCAGGAACTTCGTGGAGTCCGAGTCCAGCGAGAAGTTGGAGTCGGCGTTGGCGCGCACCTGGTCGTCGATGTCGCGGTGAACCGCGTACACATGCGCGAAGTACGTATCCGTGTCGTAGTTCCAGCCGACACCTGCGGACTCGGTACCTGGCGCACGCTTGACGACGTCAGTACGACGCCAATCGCTCTTGCTCCACTTCCAGTACAGATCGCTCTGCTTCTGGACGGGGACCTTCGGAAACACCTTCTGGCAGACATAGTCGCCTGCGTTCGGGATGTACGCGATGCTGACGTTGGTCAACGGGACGTTGACGTGAAGGTCAGACTGGGTCGGGTTTGGCATCTTCTTCTACCCCTCTCAGACCTTCAGCAGGACCGGGACGAGCTGCCCGGACGCCGCGCCGCCGACTGCGACGCCGACCACAAGGTGGACATCGCCAGGCAGTGTGGCTGCCACCCCATTGCCACTGCCGTTGACCTTGATGGCCGCACCGGCAGTGATCGTTCCGCCAGCCTCGACGAGGCTGACACCGCGGATGGCGACCGTGGCTGCTGCCCCGGCCATCTGCGGCTTGTTCTGCATGACTCCGATCACGATCTCGTTGGCGGCGCCCGTGGCCAGATTGCACTGGTGGGCTCCCGAGACCTTCACGAAGCAGTACTGGTGGCCCTTGTTCGGACTTGCCGAACCAGGAAGCCCCGGAACGCCGGTGTAATCCCCAAGATCGTCATGCGCATCGAGGGTGATGGCCCGGATGGATTCGTCGTAGGTTGCCATCGTTCTACCCTCCTCAGCGGGTGCGCAGATCGGCGCGGTACTCGTCGTACGCGGCCGGGTTGTTGGCGAAGAAGTCCGACATGGCGGCGGACTTGGAGACTGCCTCGGCGGACTTGGCGATGTCGGCGTCCAGGAAGGCGTCCACCTGGCTCATGACATCCATGTTGTCCGCGCCGCCGATGAAGCCGACCTCCTCGAAGAGGGCCGATCCAGCGGAGGTGAGGGCCTTGTGGATGACTGCGCAGTCCTCGTAGCTCATGGTGTCGGCCATGCGCATGAGCACCGGGCCGAGGGCCGTGGGCTCGATCGGGACGTTGTAGTTCTTGGCGACCTCGACGTACTCGCCCAGCAGGCGCAGGTCACGCTCGGACTTGGCGATCATCTCGGCCTGGTAGGCGCGGGCCTCAAGGGCTGACACCTGCTCCATGGCCTTGGCGATCACGTCGTCGCGCTCGATGTCGGTGAAGGCCTTGCTCAGCTCCTCGCGGACCTCGTCTGCGAAGGACTTGCCCACCAACTCGGGCTCTCGCTCGTCGACGTACTCCATGTCGTCGGCCTCCAGAACAACCTCGAACGCATTGCCATCCTCATCGAAGACGGTATCGCCGGGCTCCAGAAGGTCGGCGTCAAGGAGTTCGCCATTCTCGTTGTAGATCTCGGGCACTGTGTCCTCCTTGGTAGCCCGCTTGGCGATAGTGACACGCGCGTGCTGGTTAGCAGGTCGATCCACCAGCGAGATCTCGTCGATCTCGATGTTGGTCAGTTCCTTGACCCTGCGTGTGGTCACGTCTCGCCTCCTGTCTCTTCATTCTTGCGTGCCCCGCAAGCAGGGTTTGTGTCATCTGACAGAAAGTCTTTCTGTCAGGTGTTCTTGCGACGTGGCCCGTCCCACCAGTCGGTGTACTTCTTGCCCTGGTTGCGACGCATGTGGCGCACGCCCACGGCTCCTGCGCCCAGCGCGAGGGCGGTTCCCCCGGCCACCACGGCGGCGCGGTTCATGCCCCTGGCCTTGGCCGAGCGCTGGAGGCCGATCTTCTTCCACGCTGCCGACTGGGTGTTCGCGTTGACCGCGGCCTGCCCATGGCGCTCCACGGCATTGACGTCACGACGGTGATTGCGCAGGCTGAGCGCACCGGGCTTGGGGTGGGCCTCCTCGGCCAGTCGAGCGGCTGCCTGGTTCTGGAGGGTGTGAGCCCTCTCCTTGCCCGCCTCCCACACCATGTTCTGCTCGATGGCCGCGTTGCGCTGGCGCTTCACGCCACGGGCAGCCAGGGCCAGCCCGCCGCCCGTCGCCGCCGCACCACCGGCGCCACCGGCCAGTCCATACTGCTCCCCGCGCATCCGGCGCTGGCGACGGTCCTCGGGATCCAGCCCTGAGTAGCGCTGGCGCTTGGGCGGGGCAGCAGGCTTGGGGGTCGCCTTGAGCGTGCGCTGGGCAGGAGCACCGTCGCGCTTCCAGTCGTCGGGATCGGGCTCGCCCAGCTTCGGTACGGGGGTCCTGTTCTGCATCTCGAAGTGCCGGTCACGGTCCTTGACCGACCACCGGGTCGCCTTGTGGACCACTCCGAAGGCTGACTTAGCCACCTTCTCTTCCCTTCTCGCCAGGGCACGCTCGTTGGCGGCGAAAGTCAGGCCACCGACCCCGCCCACGCCTGCGCCTGTGGTCAGCGTGCCGAGAGACACCTGATCGAGTCGTCGTGCAGTGTCCAGCATCTTCTGGTTCGGCGGCTTGACAGGCTCAGGCACAGCCACTGCCTTCCCATTGGAACGCATCGCCATCAGCATCCGCTGGGGCTTGGGAGCAGTGGCGATGCGACGCAGCGCGACCGCTCCGCCCTTGGTCCCCAGCGCAGTCAGGCCCAGCGTGGCTCCCGTGACGGCGAGCCCCGCTTGAATCCGATGGCGCCTGGCCATGTTCTCGGGCATCTAGTACCGCTTCTTCTGCCCCATGCCGTAGCCAACGCCGCCCGCGCCTACTGCGCCGACGCCTGCCCCGATGCCCAGTGCCGTCTTGGGCTTGGCGCTGATGGCCGTGTTGACCTTGGCCGCTCCGGTACCGATTCCGGTCTTGATCTGGCCGATGCCGGTCTTGATCCCTGCGCCAGC
>Ga0315293_10002126_pt1 | contig 19125 bp, 16 predicted proteins | sample YL17G13_20_MG_FD_203071 | JGI IMG/M metagenome (GOLD analysis project Ga0315293, IMG submission 203071) | Sediment microbial communities from Yellowstone Lake, YNP, Wyoming, USA - YL17G13_20 | ecosystem: Environmental > Aquatic > Freshwater > Lake > Sediment | place: USA: Wyoming | collected... | reverse complement strand
GTGCCCATCGCCACGCTCAACATGTTCCAGAGGCTGGCGCATTCCGGCTCGCTCGGCATGGGCCCCAATATCCTGCTTGCCGCCTCATAGTCGCCGAGCCAGAAAAGGCATCTGGCCAAAGTCGGGCGGAATTTCTCGGCATCCTCGCCCTTTCCATTAACGATCTCCTCCATATACTCCCTGGCCGCCTTATACATACCGAGGTTCATATAGGTCGATCCGAAATAGGCAAGCTCCCCCGGCTTGGGTTTATACGAGCCGGCCCAACTCAAAAATTCCTCCAAAGCCGCCATGAAATCACGTCCGTAGATTTCGGCGTACTTTTCGCGAAAATCGACCGGGCCTGAGTTCTGATAAAGCTCCATGAATTTCAGGAAAAGGTCGCTTTCGGCAAGCCAGCGCACCAGGGCGCCTGTGACTACCTGACCTGTATCGCTGTCGACCCAGACCTCGTCGGCCAGCAGGCTGTCCAGCGTTTCGGGCGAAAGTCCTCCGGCGAATTTTCTCATCTGCAGGAAATTGTCAAAATAGTACCCCGAAAATCCTGTAACCAGCCATCGCGGACCATAGCCCCAGAGTTTGTAGAGAAGAAGCTCGGCTGCCGGACGCGGTGTGGCGCCGTCGATCTCGTGACCATAAACGACATCGATCCACATTTTACGGGGTTGTATAGCGTAATTCAGCCCCGGCTTAATATATACATTGCTCACCGGCTCGGGGTGGAAGACGAAATCGATCTTATAGAATGATGATACCGTGAAGGTCTTCCTGAAACCGTCATATAAGCGCTCGAGATATGACATTTTCACATTCCACATGTAGTCGGCCAGCGACCCTTTGAGCCAATGTGTCCTGTAATGAACTGACTCCGAGATCCCCCAGGCGGTCGTGTCACCCAGTGCTGGCTCTATCGGTTCGCTGCCGGAGGTATCGTCGAGAATTTTCAGGAAGTATTTGACTGTGGCGTCATTTTTTACCGGAAGCGGCGGCACGAAGATGTCATCGCCCACCGCCAGCTTTATATTGTAATCGAGGTTGTGGAATTTCGGCCCCAGCCCGAAAAAACTCGTCGCCAGGGCGCAAGTCTCGGCCGATACCCTCGAGGCATTCAACTGAATGGTATATGGACCGGTGAACACCTCGACCGGTTCTTCGAAAGGAATCAAGAGCTGCCCATGGAAAACCTCGACCGCCGGCCTGTTGGCGACCGAGGAGTCGCTGACCACAGCCTTTATATCGATTCTCAGCGCCCGTGATTCAGCCTGCGAATACAACATCGCGACTGCCATGATAATAAACGATAGAAGCAATTTCATCGGTGCTCTATTTCCCTCCCGCCAGCCGCCTTAAGATAGCCAGGTTGACGCGATCCATCTCGTTTTCCTTGGGCGTCTCCAAAAGCTTGGGAATCTTCGCGAACCTCTTGTCACGGAGGAAAAATCCGAATGGTTTCTCTCCGATTTGTCCTTTGCCGATATGTTCATGACGATCCACATGCGAGCCCAACGGCTTTTTGGAGTCGTTGAGATGAATCGCCACCAGGCTTTTTAAGCCTATTATACGGTCGAATTCAGATATCGTTTTATGGTACCCCTCATCCGTGGAGATATCGTACCCGGCGGCGAAAATGTGACAGGTGTCGATACAGACCTTAATCCGTTCGGGATGCCTGGCATGTTCTATAATTGTCGTGAGATGCTCGAATTTGTATCCCAGGCTGGAGCCCTGCCCGGCCGTAACCTCCAGAGCGATATTGACCTTGAAATCGTCGTTGCGTTCATGGACCCAGTCAATCGACTCGGCGATTCGCTTCAGCCCCCACTCCTCACCCTGTCCCACGTGGGCTCCGGGATGGGTAACGAGGTATGGTATATTCAGCAAATCGCATCGTTCCATTTCGTGCAGGAAAGCCTCGCGCGATTTCTGCACCAGGGCGGCGTCGGGCGAGCCGAGGTTAATCAAATAAGAATCATGGGCTATAACCGGCTTTATTCCGGTGCGCTTCTGCTCGGCCCGGAAACGCTCCAGCTCCTCGTCGGTCAGCTTCTTGGCTTTCCACTGGTTGCTTGATTTGGTAAATATCTGGATAGTCGTGCACCCCAGCCTCTCGCCCTCGAGGATGGCGTTGAAAGCCCCGCCTGCTATCGACATATGAGCGCCCAAAAGCATATTAACGAATCCTCTTTTGCCAGTGCCCGATAGGTTTCGACATTATTCGCTTAAGATATCGATATGACGCCCTTTATCAAGAAAAATAAATCTCATGTGCGGCCATAAAACCGCCGGCCCGGCCCGAAATAGATTGAAATGCGGATACGATGATAATACATTCGAGCAACGCAATTGAAAACAGACGAAATTAAGCGAGGATTAAATGAGGAATAGGTTGAGCTTGAGACTGATGTTTGTGGCCCTTATCCTGATGGCGCTTTCGGCGCTTGATTGCGCCAGAGAGACCCAGAAGACCACGCCAATTCCGCCAACCGCCAAGGCGATACCTAAGGCGGACACGCTGTTTGGGGATATCAGAATCGACAACTACTTTTGGCTGAGGGACAAAACCAACCCGGAGGTCATCAAATACCTGGAGGCGGAGAACGCCTACACCGACTCGATGACCGCCCATCTGAAGAAACTGCAGGACGGACTCTATGACGAGATGGTCGACCGCCTGGTGGAGACTGATACCTCGGCGCCAGTCCAGATTGACAATTACTATTATTACACTCGAACCGTGAAAAATCAACAGTACCCCCTTTATTGCCGCAAGAATGCGACTCCCTCAGGTGGCGAGGAGGTGCTGCTTGATCCGAATATCCTAAATTATAAATATATAAGCCTCGGCGCGTTCAAAGTCAGCCCCGATCACAGATACCTGGCTTACGCCATAGATACGTCGGGCTGGGAATCGTATACCGTCTATATCAAGGACTTACAGGAGCCGCGCATTCTGCCGGATACAATCGATAACACCGGCGGTGATCTTGAATGGGCCAACGACAATATGACCTTTTTCTACACCACCCTGGATTCGACCCAGAGACCGTTCGAGCTCTATAGACATCAGTTAGGAACGCTGCAGGGGTCCGACAAGCTGGTATATCGTGAGGATGATGGCGCCTTCTACCTGGGGCTGTCGAAAACCAGAAGCAAGAAATTCATCGTCATCGGCCTTCAAAGTATGGTGACAAGCGAGATTTGGACGCTTGACGCCGACCAGCCGTCGGGTCAATCCCGGCTAGTGGCCCCACGCCGCAAGGAGGTGGAGTACAGCCTTGACCATCGCGGCGACGAGTTCTTTATAATGACCAACGAGAATGCCAAGAACTTCAAGGTTATGCGGACCCCCACCAGTAATCCCGGCCGTGATAACTGGCAGGAGTTTATACCTCAGGACGATTCGGTCAAGATCGAAAATATCGACCTCTTCCATAATTATCTGGTTATCAGCGAACGATCCGACGGCCTTCCCAAGTTTCGCATCATCGATTTCGGAAATGACGAGAGGCATTACGTTGATTTTCCCGATCCGGCATATTCGATCTGGGCCGCGCAAAACCCGGTTTACGAGACCGGCGTCTTTCGTTTCAATTACAGCTCCCTGGTCACACCATCATCCGTTTTCGATTATGATATGGGAAACCGTAACAGGGTTCTGGTCAAACAGAACAAAGTGAATAATTATGTCCCCGGCGAGTACAAAACCGAGAGGCTTTTCACCAAGGCATCCGATGGAATTTCGATCCCCATTGTGGTAGCGTACAAGACACGGCTTTTCAAGGGCAATGGCACCAATCCCATGATGCTCGAAGGTTATGGCGCTTATGGCATACCGAGCGACCCATATTTTTCCTCCACAAACGTGAGCCTGCTTGATAGAGGCTTTGTCTATGCGATCGCCCAGGTGCGAGGCGGCGGCGAGATGGGACGGTGGTGGTACGAGGACGGCAAGCTCCTTCATAAGAGAAACACGTTTACCGATTTCATCTCCTGCACCGAATATTTGACTGCCAATAAATACACGTCGAAAGATAAGCTGGCTATCATAGGGGGCAGCGCCGGGGGGCTTCTGATAGGCTCGGTGGTCAATATGCGCCCCGACCTGTTCCGGGTCGCAGTGGCCGCGTCGCCTTTTGTCGACGTCCTCAATACGATGCTGGATCCGACGATTCCATTAACTGTCACCGAATACGAGGAGTGGGGAAATCCCCACGACAGCGCTAACTATTTCTACATGAAAAGCTATTCGCCTTATGATAATGTCGAAGCCAAGACCTATCCGGCGATGCTCATTATCGGCGGCCTGAACGACCCGCGCGTGGCCTACTGGGAACCGACCAAATGGGCGGCCAAGCTTCGCGCCTTAAAGACCGATAACAATCCTCTGCTCCTGCTGGTCCATATGGGTGAGGGTCATTTCGGAGTCTCCGGACGTTACGCCAAGCTCAAGGAGGAAGCGTTCATATATTCATATTGCCTGGACGTGATGGGAATGGCAAAATAGGAGCTGACCAGACCCCAATATTATAAAATGATGAGTGCTGTCGGGTCGCCTGACCCGACAGAAAGAAATTAATAATCGCCCCGTAGGTCGGGGGCTTGCCCCCGACAATCAAGAAGGTCCGCCTTCCAACAATCCAATTATTCGATGAAGCATTTACAGAATGGATATTCGGAGTAATCCGCCACCAATCCCTTTCGAACGGGATTATTTAAAATATACATGATCGAATTTTCGAAATTTTCCGGAGTCCTGATGAAATGGTCGTGGAACCGGGGCTGGAAAATCCTGCCCTTGAATCCGAAGGCTCTCGAATCGCGGGTGGCATAACTCTTGAATGCCGCCATCAAATCGAATATTGACTTTTCGCCGCGAATCGATACCACCAAATGCAGATGGTCAGGCATGAAGCAATATACAGAAAGAAAGAAATCGTATTTTTTACATGAGGATTCAAGAAGGTCCATGCAATGGTACGTGAAATTGGCGTTCGTAAATATGCTTGATTCCTCAAAAGAACAAATGGTGATCCGGCAGGGGTAACCACATTGATGATATACCTCCCGTTCCAGCCTGATCTTCTTCATGCATGCGTCATTGTGATGTATTCTAATGTCGGGGGTGAACCCCAGTAATCGTCGGGGGCAAGCCCCCGACCTACGGGGCGTCATTTCATCAAAATAAGCTTGATAATGTTTGATGCCCCTGCGCCATTTCCCGCCCGCGCAAAATATACCCCCGATGACAATCCAATCGCCTCCCACACCGCCCGGCCATGCTCCGTATGCAACGTAGTCACCTTGCGGCCGGCGATATCGTAAATGGCAATCTCGGCCTCCTCCCCGCCCGCAACCGTGATGGTGGTGGCGGAATTGAAGGGGTTGGGGTAACAGCTCAAGATACCCGCATCATCCGGCAATCGGCCGTTCCCGCCATCATCAGCCGCATCTGTGGTCACGATGGTATAAATATTCACGAAATGGTTGGAGTCGTTGGGCGCGAAGGCCACGACCAGGTCGTCGTTGCCGTCCCCGTCCACGTCGCCGATGGGGCAATCGCTCGGGAACCGCCGGATACCCTCGAAGCCGTAGTACACGAAGGCGTAGGGAACCGTGTCCGGGGGGATGCTGACCGTATACATCTTAAAGCAGTTCAGGCCCGGCCCCCCATTTTGCTCTGTTACCAGTGCGTCGGGCAACCCGGCCCGGTGGTAGAGGAAGGGGTAGATGCCCATGGTGCCCAGCCGGTAGTCAGGCACGAGGTCAGGGCCAGGCCCCCCGAGGTAGAGGTAGTTCCCTGGCTCGGGGCCGCCGCCCCAAAAATCGTCAATCCCGTCCCCCGAAAGGTCGAAGTCATGGAAATAGAAGTGGGCGCCAACCCAGAACGGCTGGTGGGAGATGGTGTCCCCTCCCAGGAAGAGTCGGAATAAGGGCTGGCTGGTCGCGTGGCTCCAACAGAAATCCTCGAATCCGTCACCATTGGGATCGAAACCCGCAATCGGGCCGCGGATCTCCGGGTAGTACTGGGGATATAGTATCGACCAATCCACCAGGCCGTCGGGCGGGTCGCCGCCCAGGAAGATCTCCATGCGCTCACCATAGAAAGAATCGCCGGCGCGGGCCAGGAGATCACCCAGGCCGTCGCCGTTGAAATCGCCGCGGGCCAGGAGGGCGCCCATCCAATCGTAATCGCGGATGCCGTCGATGGTCAGGTCGGCGGCGGTGTCTGCGTTTGGCCCGCCGAAGTATACGTAGATGCGCCCCTCGTGGGGAGAATTGATGCAGAGGCCGGTGGCCGATACGGCAAAGTCGTCAAAGGAGTCGCCGTTGAAGTCCCCCAAGCGTGTGATGTATGCGCCAAATCCGGTGGCGTTGGTACCTGGGCAGAAAGTCGGATTGCTGGGGTAGCCCAGAAAAGTCATGTCGGGCAGGGAATCGAAAGCCGGGCCGCCCTGGTAAAGGGCGACGGCCTCGTAGTAGGGCGGGTAGTTTTGGGTTCCCAAGCCGATGGCTAGATCGCTCCAGCCGTCGGCGTTGAAATCCCCCACGGGGGCGAGCGCTATGATCGAGAGTTCGGTGCTGTCGCGGGGAAAGGAGATGGTGGTGATGACCTGCAGATATTCATCGGCACAGGCTGGGCACGCGGGCGCAAACATAAATATAATCATTAAGAAGGGAAATATTCTCCGGCCGTTCCACCTCACAGTGCGCTCCCGTAATTAGGGCCCTTGCGTGACCATAATATAGGGTATGCGTAAGGATTTGCAATAACATTGTGTTTCGGGAATCACAGTTCCCGAAACACCAAATAATGCAAACAAAATAAGGCGCCTCAGGATGTCGCTGGGAAGACGCTTCCATCCTGAGGCATAAAAAATGCAATAAGGCGAAATTGTCGGGTACGACCGAGTCAAGGTGCGCTCCCGTAATTAAAGGCCCTCGCTGACCATAATATAAGGCGATTATTGGAAGGTGCAATCATTAATTCGAAAATGCGTCAGGTCTGAGGACCTGACGCCACCCTGAGGCTGTCATGTCAACTCGTCGGCGCCAATTCCAATATCGGCCAGGAATTTCGCCTTAAATTGCGCGTAGGTACCTGTCTCTATCGCCTCGCGGATTTGGCGCATTAGCTGCAAATAGAAATAGACGTTATGCATGCTGGCCAGACGCAGGCCCAGTATTTCATTGACCGATAACAGATACCTGATATAGGCCCGGCTGTAACCCCGGCAGGCCGGGCAGGCGCATTCGGGATCGATCGGGCCTGGATCCTCGATATAGCGGGCCGATTTAATTATCATCTTGCCAAAGCGCGTGAAGAGCGTGCCGTTCCTCGCATTCCTGGTCGGCATGACACAGTCGAACATGTCGATTCCCAATTCGACCGTCTCCACGATATCCTCCGGAGTCCCGACGCCCATAAGATATCGCGGCAGATTATCCGGAAAGTGCTGGAGGGTCTCTTCAAGGACATTCATGCGATCCTCTTTCGGCTCGCCGACCGACAAACCCCCGATGGAAAGGCCCGGCGGATCGAGCGCCAGCATCTGCTCCAGGCACGAGAGGCGTTGGCCGACATAAATCGAACCCTGCACGATGGCAAACAAGGCCTGACGTGGATTTCCGCCGGATATCTCATGCAGGCGTTGGAACGCTTCGGACGCCCACATGATGGTACGCTCCATGTCTGAAAACGAGGTTTTCTCATCAACCGGGTAAGGGCTGCAGACGTCGAGAGGCATGACGATATCCGCCCCCAGCGCGGCCTGGATATCGATCACCATCGAGGGCGTGAAGTGGTGCCGGGAACCATCGATATGCGATTGAAAGCTGACCCCCTCGTCATCGATACTGTTTAGTGTTGCCAGAGAGAAAACCTGGTACCCGCCGGAATCTGTGAGGATCGATTTTTTCCAGTTGGTGAACCTGTGGAGCCCGCCCAACCTGGCGATTATCTCGTGCCCCGGCCTAAGATACAGGTGATAGGTATTTCCAAGGATGATTTCGGCGCCGAACGATTCGAGTTCCTCGCTGGAAATCGTCTTGACCGTTCCGCGCGTGCCGACGGGCATGAACACCGGCGTCTGTATGGTAGAATGTGATGTTGTCAGAAGACCTGCGCGCGCCCGCCCCGATCCGGCCCCGATCTCGAACTTCAACTTATCTCCCTGATGGCCGGCCTTCCCTTTGTATATCCATAAGCTCCAACCATGACAGTGGCGCCGGCCCAGTACTGGCGGGCTTTGGTGCAATAGATGAGGGGATCGAGCTTTTCGATATCGAGTAGTCCGCGCTCATCAAGGACCTCCTCGGCGATGTGAGTAGCCACGATTTCGGCTACGAACATGTCATGGCTTCCCAGCTCGAGCATCCGGCGCGTCTGGCATTCCATGTTGATAGGGCACTCATCGATAAGCGGGACCTGCACAATCGAGGCGGGGGTGGGGGTTAAGCCTGTCAGTTCGAATTTATCGGCGTTGCGGCCTGAGGCCACACCGCAGATGTCGGTGGCCTCGGCCAGGGCTCGAGTGGTGATATTAACGACGAATTCACCGGTGTCCCTGATAATCTCATGGGAGAAGCGGTCTTTCCTGATGCTGATCGATATCATCGGCGGCTCGCTGCAAATTATGCCGGTCCAGGCGATCGTGATGATGTTCGGCTTTTCGCCTGGCCTCTGGCAAGTCACCATGACAGCCGGAAGCGGTATCAGGGCCGTCATCGGCTCAAATATCTTCTTGGCCATTGTCTTCGATATCCTCTCCGAAATAAATATATTGATCCAGAAGGTTCACATAGTTGGACCACCGAGTACCCGGTCGGTGTTCTTTCTGCCTTATACGCCTGAATGCCGCCAGCTTGGAATCGAGGAGATCGGCGATATAGAGCGCCACGCCCTCGGCCATCATGGGAGGTACCGGCGACGACTGTTCCGGGGATCCCTGGTGCGAGAGCACCAGGTGCCTGATCTTAAGTTCTTTCTCTGGCGGAAAATCGCCGATATGGGCGATTGCCCCGGAAACGATTCGGTCACCTATGACAATATGGCCGAGCAGACGGCCGGGATCGGTGTAGTCAATGTAGTTATCAAGTGAATAGCTTTCGACCTTGCCGATATCATGCAACAGCGCGCCGGTGAGAATAAGGTCGCGGTCGAGTTCCGCAAATCGCGCCGCAAAGTCGAGGCATATCCCAAAGACGCTCAAGGTATGCTCGGCCAGACCGCCAATATAGTTGTGATGCCAGAGCTTGCCCCCGACGCCGGTCAGGAACCCGGACCGAAATTCACTGTTGGAGAAAATCAGCCTCAAGAGATGATTGTAATAGCTATCGCTAACTTTATCAATCGACCCGGCAAGTGTTTTATCGAGCTCTTCGGTAGGGATAGGCCCGGCCGGCAGGAAATCACGGGGGTCGAAAGAGTCGGATGGCTCGAGTTTTTCGACTGTGATTTGGGTTTCACCTTTGTACGTAGTGATTGTGCCCCTGGTCCTGTAAACGCGGCCGGTGACAAGGTTTCGGGCCAGCTCGGCCGAGCCCGACCAGATCACCCCTTTGATACGCCCGGTGCGGTCGCCAAGCTCAACGGATATCATCTTGCCGGTGGGGAATTCCTTGAATTCGACCTTGCGCAGGGCGAAGAGATCATCAACGGAGTCGCCAACCGCAAGGGAGGAAACGAAGGTGGATTTCATATCGTATCAATATCCGAACATAGCCCGGCCCGTCAAGTAGAAAGTGCTTGAGATAAGATGGTAGCGGGTTTATAATCGGATAATAATGAGAATACTATCACGATACGTGGTTCGCGAATCTATCGGGCCGTTTATTTTCGGGCTGGCCATTATCACGCTGGTGCTGATAATGGATTTTCTGGTGGATATCATGAACCTGATTATCAACAAAGGTCTAAGTATCACGCTGGTGTTGGAGCTCTTTGTCCTGAACCTGGCCTGGATGGTGGCCCTGGCAGTACCTATGGCGGTCCTGGTAGCGGTCTTGATGACGTTTGGCAGGTTATCCTCCGACAATGAGATAACGGCCTGCAAGGCTTGCGGCATCTCGTTTGGCAGGCTCCTCTTCCCCATGCTGGGCGCGGCCCTGGTAATGACTCTGGTCATGATATGGTTCAACGATCGTGTCCTGCCCGAATCGAACCATCGGGCCAGGATGCTTCTCACGGATATCTCGCGAAAGAAACCAACCTGGTCGCTTGAGGAAAACATATTCCTCGATCATTTCGAGGGGTACAGCATCAGGGTCAGGACGGTTGCCCGTAAGACCTCCGAGATCGAGGACATCATTGTAATTCAAACTGTCAACGCCGAACGTGTGATCACCGCCAAAGGGGGCTTGATGTATTTTTCACCCGACGGCTCGATGCTGATGCTGGAATTAGAGGATGGCGAAATACTCGAGGTCGAACCCAAAAACCCGAACGGGTACACGCTGACCAAATTTGCCAAGCAGACGATCGCCATACCAGGGGCATCCTCCGATTTGGAGCGGACCACGAGAAGCTCGCGCGGCGACCGCGAGATGAGCGTTACCATGATGCTTGAGGAAAACCGCGGCCGGAAAGGCAAGATCGTGGCCCTGCAGGTCGAGGCCGACAGCCTGATTAAAAGCGCCGTGTCCGGCCTCCTTGCGGCGGGAGCCGGCGTGGATCTTGATCGCTCGAGGGCGACTGACAAGGCCTTCAGAACGAACAACGAACTCAAAGGCAGGCTGGCATTTTTGGAAAAGAATGTCGCAAATTACGAGAGAGAGATAAATTCGATGGATGTCGAGATACAGAAGAAGTTTTCAATACCGGTGGCCTGTATCGCATTCGTGCTGATCGGAGCGCCGCTGGGGTCTCTGGCCCGCAAAGGCGGGTTCGCCACCGGTATCGGGCTTTCGCTTTTCTTCTTTATCATTTATTGGGCGTTTCTGATTGGCGGAGAGCAATTGGCCGACGCCGGCCTGCTGGGGGCATTCTGGGCCATGTGGCTTCCAAATTTCATATTATCATCGGCGGGGATTCTCCTGACAACAATGTTCATAAGGCAATCGAGCGTGGTTTCAATAATCGACAGAATGCGCACGTTATTCCATATCAGGCCCCTGGGAAAAGGCAAGGCCGCGTGATCAGAACCCTCGACAGGTACATACTGCGCCGCTTCCTGATTGGGCTGTTTGCGACCATACTCTCGTTTTCGGTGATTGTGCTGGTGGTCGATTTCGTGGAGCGCGGCTGGCGCACGGTCGAGCGCTTCAATGTCCCGCCCGGCATCATAGCGCTTTATTACGTTAACTATATGCCGTTCTATATCATCCTCGCCTTTCCGGTTGCCATGCTGGTTTCGACACTCTTTTCGATCGGCTCCCTGGCGAAAAACCACGAGCTGGATGTCATGAAGGCCTCGGGGATCAGCCTTTACCGCATTGCGGCGCCGATACTGGTGGCGGCTTTTTTCATATCAATCGGGGTCATGTTATTCGGAGAATTCGTGCTCACCAAAACAGAACGTCGCAAGGACGAGATAATGCAGCACCTGATCGAGAAGCGGCCGATGCTTTCCAAGATGATGCGCAACGATATCAAAGTGCCCGGCGAAAACGGCTGGATTATCCTAGGGAAGGTGTACGATGTATCGACCTCGACCGCCCAGGGGGTCAGGGTGCATCGGATTGTCAACAACAACATCGTAAAGACCTACACGGCCGAGAAGATGATATCAACCGACTCCGGCTGGGTGCTTATCGACGGCACCGGGCAGGGGTTTTCGGAGAGCCCCAAGGATATTGAGCTGTCGGGTTTCGTGCGGTTCGATACGCTCTGGGCGCCTTTTTTAAGCCAGAGCCCCCAGATGCTGGCAGAGCTGCCTGTGCCGCCGCGCCAGGTGAATTTCTTTCAGCTTCTCAATCGTATCGAACAGGAGCGCGAAATTGGCGAGCCGGTCTACAAGGACCTGGTCGAGCTTTATCTGAAAATCACTTTTCCATTCGCCAACTTTATACTGGTGTTGATCGGGGCGCCACTGGCGGCCAACCCTCGCCGCTCGGGGCCATCGGTGGGATTTGGCATATCGGTCATCATATCATTCATATTTTTCGTTTTGATACGAATCGGGCAGAGTTTTGGGAACGCCGGCAAGCTTCCCCCGTTACTGGCGGCCTCCCTGGGAGATATAGTCTTTCTGGTGATTGGGACTTTTTTATTGTACAAGGCGCGAAAATAATTATTGACAAGTCAGCCTACAAACATTATCCTGCTTTTCGGGATATCACATTAGTTTTTCGAAATTTGACAACATAAATTTTGTATCACCATTTACACTTATTGTCATTCACGCATTAGTGGAGGCAGGTGTTATGAGAAGGGTTACGGCATTAGGGGCTATCATCGCTTTGGCGATGATACCGGGGGCGTGGGGGAATCCATTGCCGTGTTATGAGATTGTATATGTGAATGTGTCTCCGCCACAGATAGGTCTGCTTTGTTGCGATTCGGTAACCCTATCGGGTGATACGATTTTCACACTGTCTGGCATCGCCATAGTGGACTCAGGTGTGTGGGCGGACGTCAATTACGATGAACAAAATCCATTTCTCCTCGATTCGACCAATACCTCCGGATTCGTGCTGAATCCCGAAGCGGATTCGGTCGATATTCATATGTTGTCGGCTCATTGGGGTTACCTTGATCCCGTAGGATGGGGCACTTTGGGCCGTCACTCCGTGCCGCTTGAGGGATACTCCACTGAGATCAGGGACTATTGGTGTTTCGAACCGCCTTTTGGTTATCACTTGAGAGTGCTTTCCTTTGATTTCACAATCCCGAGGCAGGGATACGGGCCTGTCATATTGAACGAAATCAACTCTCATTCGACCTGGGCCGGCAATTCCAATTTCATCGAGCTATACAACACGAGCGGCAACGAAGTCGATCTTTCAAACTGGATGGTCATTTGCGATACCATATGCAGGATTCATGAGGGGGCCCATATTGCTCCTCATGGAGTCTGGGCACTTGACCAGGCATTATTCCCGGCCTCGTTCGACATGGATTATGCCGGAGACAACATTTACCTGGTTAACTCCGACAGCGAGATTGTCGACCAAGTGGGGTGGTCATCCGACCATGGCGAAAATGTCTCATTCATGCGTTTTCCCGACGGGAACGCCGACACTCTTTATCAGGCGGGGTATTGGGGGTATAACGATCAGTCTTCCGATGATTTCTCCAATGGCTTCCCCTCGCGTTGCGCGCCCAACCGGTATCAGAGCCCGGGCCTGAAGGTGATAGGAACTCACGCGGATACCTCTGGCGGCCTGGTGAATATCTTCTGGACAAATCCGATCTGGGTTGCGAATTTCGACCGAGCCATACTGCGCAAGAGCCTCTCCGGTTTCCCGCAAGCGCCCACTGACGGCCAATTAGTTTATGAGGGGCCGGCGCAGGAATTCCTTGGGGATCAGGCGGCCCCGGGGCAGACCACATATTACACCGTCTTTGCGCACACCAGCGACGACGCCTATTCGGAGCCGGACAGCGAATCAAAGGTTAGCGTATTCATGCCGCTGGTGAGTATAGATGACGAGCCGCTGCCGGAATCGCCTCTGCTCCTTTCCTGCTACCCCAATCCGTTTAACGCCAGCGTGACAATTGAATTTTCGGCGGGTGAACTTACAGTGTACAATATCGCCGGCCAGAAGGTGGCAACTTTGGCGCAGGGTACAGCAGTTGCGGGAGAACATCGAATGGTGTGGGATGCCTCAGGGTTCCCCTCGGGGATTTACTTTGTACGGCTGGAGTCTGGAGGCAGGAGTCGAGGTGTCAAGCTGACGCTGGTGAAGTAGAGCCAGGCCTCTATAAGAAGAGTCAAGACCGCGGGGGTCTTGACCTACATTCTATCCGGCTACCTGGCTGTTGGCTATTCCGCCTTTATGCCACCGGGGCTATTTCTGGAACCACAACGCCTGAGAATATTGTTGCCTAATTGCGCTACGTATTTTATCGTAGGGGCGGGGTGGAGACGCGAACACCTAATAGGGAATGGATATGCGGATTTCCCTCCTGACTATAATTTTCCTTCTGATAGCCAACTTTATACAGGCCGATGAAAGGGTTGCGTCTCAAAGGCCGATCGAGTTTTTCGCCGAGGAAATAACCCTTTCGGTAACCGACAGCACATCTAACGTGACCGGTATCTACTATTTCCGCAACAATACCGCGCGCGAGGGCAACTACCCGGTAGTATTTCCATTCTATGTAGATTCTCTGGCGCTGTTTCCCGATAGAATCGAAAGCTTCGAGGTCCAATCGAATTCTGTCGATCTGCCTCTGGAGATACGGAAATATGAGGAGCGGAATAGTATCGTGATCAATATTCCTCTCAAGCCGAATGCGGTTACAATCTGGCGGCTTGATTACAGCCAAAAGATCATGGGGCATGCGGCGCGATATATATTAACTTCGACACAGACGTGGGGCCGGCCGCTCGAGTCGGCGACTTACGAGTTTGTCGTGCCATCGGATTTCACCGATGTGCATGTCTGGCCCGAGGCCGACAGCATGACTGAAGAAGGGCACTATTGCAGATATCTGGCGCATCGCGTAAATTTCATGCCGTCAAGAGACATGGAGATGAGTTGGGAGCCGAAGAATAAGATGGGATTGAGGTGATTTTATGAAGAATTTAATAATTATCCCGGCATTGGTAATTGCTGGATTTGCTCTGGCAATTGCAAATCCATTGCCTCCATATAACTTATCGGAGTATTCCACGTCGCCACCGTGGATTGAGCTAACCTGTTACGCCGAGGATTCCCTGAACTTATCCGGGCTGGTTATTCATACGGTCGGTGGCAATGTCACCGTCAACAACGGCGTCTTTGCCCACTCAGGGCAGTCTATTGTGTTGGACAGCGGCAACACATCGGGTTTCAGCTTCAGTCCCGAGGGGGACAGTATCGTAATTGACGCCATGTACATCGCAATTGGTTTCGGCTGCAGGGGAGGGTATGCGGTGCCGCCGGTTGCCGGTGAATCCGCCGAATGGACACATTGGCATAACGGAGAAATGAACTTCAGCGTGGCAACCTCGCCGGGCATGTGGGGAGAAGCCGCGCCATGCAATTGGGGGCAGACTTCAGTTGTCATAAACGAGATAAATGCGCACGGCACCTGGGAACAGGGTTGCGGTTTTGTGGAGCTTTACAACCGCTCAAGTGCGCCTGTCAATATCTCCGGGTGGCAGATTGTTTGCGACAACCGCCATTATATTCCCTCGAATACGACTATCCCCGGCCACGGACACTATGTGCTGGATGAGCGGCTGTATCCAGGCGGTTTTGGGCTGTCGCCCGACTGCGATAATGTCTATCTGTTAAATGCCTCGGAGGCGCTTGTAGACCAGGCCGGCTGGTCGAGCAATCATGGCGAAAATGTCTCATTCATGCGTTTTCCCAATGGCGGGCCGGATACCATGGACTTTGATTATTACACCGGCTTCAACGATGAAACCTCAATAGGTTTTTCCGAAGGATTTCCGTCACGCGGGGCGCCCAACAGGATCGAGAATCCTGGTCTGAAAGTGATAGGGACCAGAGCCGAGCTGTCGGGCGGCTATGTAAATATCTACTGGACCAACCCGGTATGGTTCACCGTATTCGATCAGGTGATCTTACGCAAAAGCACCACCGGATTCCCGCAGACGCCATTCGATGGCGAGCTCCTCCTCGAAGCGCGGGAGCAGGAATATTTATACGACCAGGTATTACCCGGTCAGACGGCGTATTACACGGTCTTCGCGCGCACTAGCTGCGGCGAGTATTCAATTCCGGACAGCGAGGCCCAGGCCAGTATCATGATGCCGATGGGGGTGGGCGATGAAGGGCCAATTCCGAAAAAGGCGGCGCTTTTGGAATGCTTCCCCAACCCTTTCAATGCCAGGGTGACGATTAGATTTACGGTCGACATGCGGTCCTCGACGGAGCTCTCGATATACAATCTTGGCGGACAGAGGGTAACCACGCTGGCCAATGACGTCATGACAGCCGGCGAGCATCGCATAATATGGGACGCCGCCGCCATGCCCTCGGGAATCTATTTCGCCAGGCTGGATAGCAAGGATCGAAGCGGGATTGCCAAGCTGACGCTTTTAAAGTAATTAGCCATAAATCGCATAAACGGAAAGGCGGCTTTTGAATGGCCGCCTTTTTATGGTAGAGCTTTTTATCCGTCATTATAATTTGAAAATGATTATAATTTTCATAATTATCTTGACAACTAAAACGCCCCTGCTTAGTATAACAGCATAAAACAACCCAAACCCATCCCAACAATCATTTTCGGCAATCCGCCGGGGCCGGATAAGAATCATTGCTCCGGGGATTAAGCGAAAAAGGAGGAGTTCTATGAATCGCCAGCAAATTTACAGGGAGATCGAGGAGATGTTCGGCCTGGTGCCGACTTTTTTCAAGGCGATCCCCGATTCGTCGCTCGAAATGGAGTGGCAGCTTTTCAGGCGCGTGCAGTTCGAGGAAGGCCCGATACCGAATAAGTATCGGGAGTTGATCGGGCTGGGTATCGCGGCCGTGACCAAGTGCCGCTACTGCGCCTATTTCCACACCGAGGCGGCCAGGCTCAATGGCGCCACGCAGGAGGAGATCGAGGACGCCGTGCATTTCGCCAAATCAAGCGCCGGCTGGAGCGCCTATCTCAACGGCCTGCAGTTCGATTTCAGTCAGTTCAAGGATGAAGTGCAGCAGATAGTCAAATATGTCGGGTCCAAGAGCCCGGAGAAGGTTCCGGTCGGCAGGAAGTAGCACATTTCTCTATTACAAATTTGGACCTGACAAACGAGCCAGGTTCAGGTCATCGACATCAGGGAATTATAATTCCCCGGAGAAATCTGATAATCGAGGAGGAGATTTATGCGCAACAAAACCAATTGGGCCATGGTCGCCATAATGGCGGGGTTTTTGGCCCTGTTTCTTCTCATTAGCACGCCGGCCTTTTCGGATGACATGGCCAAGGCCAAATCCAAATATACGGAACCAAAAGAGAAAGCGACGTATCTGATTATCTCGCCGCACACCCAGGAGGAATGCCTGTCGGCGCTTGATGCCGTGGCGCAAAAGGGCGAAGAAAGCCTGGGCAATTGGCGCTGGGGCTGCATGGCCGGCGATCACACCGGTTACGCCTTTTTCAAGGCAGAGAGCGAGGAATCGGCGCTATTGAGCGTACCGGAATCACTCCGCTCCAAGGCCAGGGCCATCAAGGTGGATAAATTTACGATGGAACAGATAAAGCAGTTTCACGAGAAGCATGCCGAGAGTAAGGGGCATTAGGGCGTAGGCCATTCCAAAATGCCCTAAGGATAGTATAATCAACGAGCGAGCGGCTTGACTGCTCGCGCGACCCTCTCAGGGTCGTGTTTGAAATAAAGAAGATGTAACAAGTAAAAAAGGGAGTTTTTATGACAAGATCAACTTATCTCATTTCATCGCCGCACACGAAAGAAGAGTGCCTCAATGCGCTGGATGCGGTTTCCGACAAGGGGCCCGAGCAGCTTAACCAATGGCATTGGGGATGCCAGGCAGGCGACCATACGGGGTATGCGATTGTCCAGGCCGAGAGCGACAGCGAGGCGCGCGGCTATGTCCCGGGGATAGTCCGCAACAAGGCCCGGGTGACCAGGGTCGACAAGTTGACTCAGCAACAGATCAGGTCATTCCACGAAATGCAGCCGAGCCAGAGCCGGAACCGGTAGTATCAAGCCTCTTCTTCTCAGGCGCTTAACAGAAATAAAAGGGGCACGAATTTGAGTCGTGCCCCTTTTGTTTTTTAGCAAGAAAATCCCGACCCTGTTACATCAAGGCCGGGATCTTTAGATTTTTATTTCGATCGGTATTAGACTTTCAACACCTCCGTGGCCTGAGGCCCCCGCGGTCCCATTGTGAAATTATACTCGACCTTTTGGCCCTGGATGAGGGTCTTGAATCCGTCATCCCTGATTGCGGAATAGTGGACGAAGATATCGTTGCCACCGTCCGGCGGCTTAATGAAGCCGAATCCCTTCTTCTCGTCGAACCATTTTACCACGCCCGTTGGCATGCAAATCCTCCTGAATGAGTTAAAAGCGCTGACAATATTAATAATCGGCAGGCGCGGACGAAAATTGAGAAGAAAATTGTCGACTTTCGGGGTTCACTTGAAGGTATGCCGGAGAACCCCGCCCCAACTGACCTAAGTCCCTAACTCCCACGAGGTTAGATAATTCCGTTGTTCGGGTGAAAGCTTATCTATGGCGATACCCATTGAGGCCAGCTTGAGCCGGGCGATTTCCATGTCGATCTTGGCCGGCAGGGCGTAAACTTTCCTGTCAAGCCTTGAGGCATTTTTGAGCAGCCACTCGGCGCCAAGCGATTGATTGGCAAAGCTCATGTCCATAACCGAGGCCGGATGACCCTCGGCTGCGGCCAGGTTTACCAACCGACCCTCGCACAGAACCAAAATGCGTTTGCCGCTAAACGAGTACTCGACCACGTTGGGGCGGATTTCGCGTTTCTTTTTTGAGAGTCGATCGAGCGCCTTGAGATCTATTTCAACATCGAAGTGACCGGCGTTGGCCACGATAGCGCCATCTTTCATAAGCTTGAAATGCTCTGTTCTTATAACATTTATATCGCCGGTCAATGTAACAAAAACATCGCCGATCCGCGCCGCCCTGGACATCGGCATGACACGGTAACCATCCATAACGGCCTCCAGGGCCCGCAGGGGATCGACCTCGCAGACGATGACATTGGCGCCCATGCCGGAGGCGCGCCTGGCGACACCCCGTCCGCACCAGCCATAGCCCGCCACGACCACTGTGGCGCCGGCCAGCAGGATATTGGTGGCGCGCATGATGCCGTCGATGGTGGATTGCCCGGTGCCGTAGCGATTGTCGAATAGATGCTTGGTGTTGGAGTCATTGATCGCCAGAACAGGGAAAAGAAGAACGCCTTTTTTCTCCATCGCCTTAAGGCGGATTACGCCGGTAGTGGTTTCCTCGGAACTGCCGATTATCTCGGGGGCCTGGTTGCGGCGCTTGGTATGGAGCGTGCTGACCAGGTCGGCACCATCGT
>Ga0315293_10002124_pt1 | contig 19133 bp, 19 predicted proteins | sample YL17G13_20_MG_FD_203071 | JGI IMG/M metagenome (GOLD analysis project Ga0315293, IMG submission 203071) | Sediment microbial communities from Yellowstone Lake, YNP, Wyoming, USA - YL17G13_20 | ecosystem: Environmental > Aquatic > Freshwater > Lake > Sediment | place: USA: Wyoming | collected... | reverse complement strand
GAGGAGGAGGCTCCCCATTCTGACCGCGGAGCCGAGGATGACAGTGTCGGCGCCTTCGAGGTCCGCCGGCCGGGCCTGCGTGAAGGGAACCGCACGGGCCGAGAGATCTTCAGCGATCCACTCGGCGTACTGCCTCGTGCTGCCCTGCTTGCTCGCATAGACGACGAGGGTGCCCGTCGAATCAGGCGGCGTCTGCTTCATCTCCCTCTCCTTCGCTACCGAATCCCGCTTTCGAGCGCGTTCTGTCCGGCCTTGAGGATGGCCTTGCTCGAATACGTCGCTCCCGCGATCGCGTCCAGCGCGACGCTCTGGCGCTCGACCACCAGGGGCGCGAGCGCCTCTGCGGCCTTTCCGCGGCCGTTCCTGTGCTCGAGGATCGAGAAGCTCGTGATCCTGCCCGCCGCCACCCCCACGGAGACCTTCGCGAGGACGGGGCCCACCGTGTACTTCCCCACCCATGTGCCGTCGGCGACCCGGGAGAGATCGGGCATCGTGACCACGATGGATGCCAGGTCCACGCAGGAGAACAGGACGAGGACCGTGCATGCGAGCGCAGCCCGTGTTTTCAAGCCCTTCATGAGATCTCCTTCCCGATCGCCGGACCGTTATGCCTCGGGCCGCTCTGCAGGCGAGCCGGCCAACCCGATCTCCTTCGCGACGTTCCGCATCCCCGCGATGGTGTCCGTGATGAGGCTCGTGAGCTCGACGCCGAGCATCGCCGCCCCCTTCTCGATCACCTCGCGGTTGACCCCCGCGGCGAAGCGCTTGTCCTTCCACTTTTTCTTCACCGAAGAGGCCTCCAGGTCCAGGACGCTGCGGGATGGCCGCACGAGGGCGGAGGTCACGACGAGCCCCGTGAGCTCGTCGATCGCATAGAGCACCTTCTCCATCCGCTCTGTCGGCTCCACATCGGAGCAGATGCCCCAGCCGTGGCTCACCACCGCGTGGATGTACGGCTCGGGCCATCCGGCCTCGCCCAGGATCCCGGGGCTCCTTCTGCAGTGCTCGTCGGGGAACTTCTCGTAGTCGATGTCGTGCACGAGCCCGATGATGCCCCATTTTTCCTCGTCCTCGCCGAGGGCGCGCGCCATGTGGCGCATGACCCCCTCGACCGCGAGGGCGTGCTTCACGAGGCTGTCCGTCGTCGTGTACGTGGTGAGCAGGCGCAGGGCTTCCTCGCGCGTCGGAGTGTGAGTGTCCATGCGGTGCACTCTAAGAGGAAGGCGGCCATTGGGCAAGAGGCCCGCGAGCTATAGCTCGATGCTGACCACCTCGAGCAGCGCTCGTCGGGAGACTCCCGGCCCATGAAACGAGGCGAGGTATTCCGCGAGCGGAAACTTTGGCCCCACGCGAAGCTCCAGGACAGCCTCCCTCCCGCTGTCGGTGAACCGTCCGGCCAGCAAGGCCTTTTTTCGCAGCGCCTTTTCGCCGACAGTGTACTCGCCTCCTTCCTGCGCGCGGCGCAGGGTGATCGGGACGTGCTCGCGATTCAGGAAGTCGGCAAGGTGCGCGCCCGCCTGCGGGAAGAACGCGCCGGGGAGGGTGAGGCGCACATCGAGGCTGTGGAAGGCGCCGGGCGAGAAGCCTCCGAGGGCGCCCCCGAGGGAACCCCCGAGGGAACCCCCGAGGGAACCCCCGAGGGAACCCCCGAGGGAAAGCTTCCGTCCAGTGTCTGTGCGACCTCGAGCTCCGCCCGCTCCTCCCCCAGCACCCCCTGCTGCCAGAGGAACTCCGCGAGGTCGCCGAACAGCCGCACCCCGTCGTCGGCCAGCAGGCCACGGGGAACGACGAGCGTGCGCGATCCGACAAGGATGGAGTCCGCTCCGAAAGCCCTTTCCAGCAGCCCGCTGTACAGCCGGGCAGGCACCACGAGAAGCGCTCCCGACACCGTGGCGACCGCTGTTTCCAGAGTCTCGCGGGCTGCCGCGGAGAGCTCCCCGGTCGCCCGCACGAGATCGCGCAGCCTCACCTCGCCCGGCTCCACGATCGCCGTGCGGTTCACGTAGAGGGCGGCGCCGCACGCAGCGGGGGCGGCGATGACGCCCGCCAGCGCAAGCGCGATCGCCAGTGGGGCACAGGACGGTCTCATGGGAGGCGGCTTACCTCTTCAGCGTGGTGGCCGTCGCGAGCATCGAGTCGGATGTCTGGATCGCCCGCGAGTTCAGCTCGTACGCCCTCTGAGCCACGATCATGTTCACCATCTCCCTGACCACGGAGACGTTGGACATTTCGAGGAACTTCTGCTGGACCTTTCCCATGCCGTCGAAGCCCGGCCTTCCCGCGATGGGGTCCCCCGAGCCGTTGGAGACGATCATGAGGTTCTCGCCGATGGACTGCAGGCCTGCGGGGTTGACGAAGCGGTACAGCTCCAGCTGCCCGATCTCGATGGGGTCGTCGCTGCCGGGGACCTTCACCGTGATCCGCCCGTCCTGCGAGAAGGAGAGGCTGTCGTGGATGAAGCCCTCGGGCAGTATGACCTCGGGCATAAGGCGCAGCCCGTTGGAGTTCACGAGCTGCCCGTTGGAGTCGATCTTGAACGAACCGTCGCGGGTATACCCGTAGGTGCCGTCGTACTGCAGCACGCGGAAGAATCCCTCCCCTTCGATCGCAAGGTCTCCCGTGTTGCCCGTCGCCTGCAGCGCCCCCTGCGTGAAGATCTTCTGGGTCGCCGCCGGCTTCACGCCGTGGCCGACCTGAAGGCCGGTGGGGACCACCGTCACCTCCGTGGCCGGGGTGCCCGCCAGGCGCTGGGTCTGGTAGAGCAGATCCTCGAAGTCCGCCCGCATCTGCTTGAAGCCCGTCGTGTTCACGTTCGCGAGGTTGTTCGCGATCGTGTCAATGTTGAACTGCTGGCCCGTCATGCCCGACGCGGCCGTCCACAGGGATCGCATCATACTCTCATCACCTCGTTGAGGAGTTTGCCGAGCAGCGAGTCCTCGGTCTGGATCAGCTTCTGGTTCGCCTCGTACGCCCTGTTCACCTCGATCATCTCCACCATCTCAGTGACGGCGTTCACGTTCGACCCTTCGAGAAAACCCTGGCGGATCTTCGGCCTCTTGTCAGGGCCGATGATCTCGGCCGCGCCGGATTCCTCCGTCGCCCGCCAGTAGGAGTTGCCCTGCTTCTGCAGGTATCTCTCCCGCTTCACGTCGACGAGCTTCAGCCTGTCGACCCTCTCGATGTTCTCCCACTGGTTCTCCTGCTGGGAGACCAGGCGCTTGTCATCCGCCGCGAAAGTCGCGTTCTGCCAGATCGTTCCGTCCTGGTCGATGACGAAGTTGTTCTTCTTCAGCTTCACGGGGCCGGTCTCCCCCAGGACGAAGTCGCCCGTCTTCGTGACGAGGTACCCGTCGGTGTTCACGTGGAAGGCGCCGTTGCGCGTGAGCCTTTCGCCGCCGGCCGTCTGGACCGTCAGGAAGCCGCCGCCCTCGAGGGCGAGATCGAAATCGTTTTCCGTCTGTTTCATGGCCCCCTGCTCGAAGTTCGTGTACACCTCGTTCGTCTCGACCCCGGTCCCGAGCCTGCCCACGATCGGCGTCGTGTCCACGGAGCCCATGGGGAACCTGTACACGCCGTCGTCGCTCATCCGTCGGATCAGCAGCTCGGGGAACGCCTTCTCGATAGCGATGTCCTTCTTGTACCCGTTCAGGTCCACGTTGGCGAGGTTGTTCGCGATCTCGTCCAGCCTGTTCTGCTGGACGACCATGCCGCTCGCACCGGTGTACAAACCTCGAATCACTCGTCCTGCCTCCTGGAGCGTCCCGGGATCGAAAGCCCCTTTCCGCCCTGCTCTCATTATCGGAAGGGCGGGAAGTTCCTTGATCGGGAGGAATGGGAAAGGACCCCGGTTGCCATTTTTCGGATTTTCCGATAGTGTCGGCTGACGCTGCCGGGAAACCGGCGGCCGCGCCAAGATAGCTCAGCTGGCAGAGCAGCGCATTCGTAATGCGCAGGTCCTGGGTTCGATTCCCAGTCTTGGCTCAAATACAGGGATGTATGAAAGGCGCCGAAGACATGGATGTCGAGAGGCGCCTATAGCCATGGATGGCGGAACCCGCCGGAGCCAGGGATGGCGGAAGGCGGGTCGGGCCATGGGCTCACGCCCTGGGGATGGCGGAAGGCGGGTGTCACCCGCCGCTGCGGGAACCTCGAAAAACCGCGAGAAAAGTACTCGACACGATCGCCCTCGCCGTGATACTCTCGCCTCCATGCTGCGCAAGTTCCTGAGCGGCCGGCGGCTCGTCCCCATCGTCCTGTGCCTGCAGGTTGTGCCCCTTCTGCTGTTCCCCAGCTCATCGTACGCGCTCACCTCGCAGGAGTGGTGGCTCCCGGCCCTCCTCGCCGCCCTTATCGCGGTCGCCCTCGTGCAGATCCTCATCCGCCGCAGCCCCGCTGCCTCGCCGTGGTACATCCTATCCTTCGCACAGGGCATCAACATCATCAGCCGTCTCATGATGCTCATGCCGCACGCGAACCTGTACGTCGGCGGGGTCCAGAGGTTCAATACCTCCTACGTCGTTTTCTCGGTCCTGGCCATGCTCCTCTCGGCTTTCGAGATCTGGTACTGCGACCTCCCCGAGGTCAGAAACAGGCTCCTCGCCTGACGCCCGGCTCTTGCGCGCCGCGCCCGGTTCTGCTATTGTTCTTCGACAGGCGCCGTGCGGGCGGGTTTGTCGTTCGGGCGGTTTTTCGTTGGACGCTTTTTAGTTAATTCTATAAGGAGGAAAGAATGAAGCGTAGTCTAACTCTCATCGCCATGGTCCTCGCGATCCTCGCGGTGTTCATCGGCTGCCAGCAGGCGCCGAAGACCCTGAAGGTCGCGATCCTGGCGCCCCTCTCGGGACCCGTGCCGACCTTCGGCGTGTCCACCCGCGACGGCGCTCTGCTCGCCATCGAGGAATGGAACGCCAAGGGCGGAGTCCTCGGAATGAAGATCACTCCGATCGTCGAGGACAGCCAGTGCACCCCCGATCCCGCCCTGAACGCGGCCAAGAAGGTCATTGAGCAGGACAAGGTGCACTACATCATCGGCGAGGTCTGCTCGAAGGCATCGATCCCCGTCTCCGAGTACGCCAACAGCAAGAAGGTGATCCAGGTCAGCCCGACCTCCACGAACACGGCGGTCACCGTTGACAGCACGGGAAAGACCAAGGATTTCATCTTCCGGGCGTGCTACACCGACCCGTTCCAGGGCCTCGTGGGCGCCAACTTCGCCATCCAGATGGGCGCGAAGAAGGCGTTCCTCATGATCGACCAGGCCAACGACTACGTGAAGGGGCTCTCCGAGGCGTTCGAGAAAACCTTCACGGAGAAGGGCGGCGAGATCGTGGGCAAGGAGAGCTACACCGCCGAGGACAAGGACTTCTCCGCCATTCTCGCGAAGGTGAAGCAGACCAAGCCTGACGTCGTGTACCTGCCGGACTATTACAACATCGTCAACCTCGCCACCAAGCAGGCGAAAGAGAAGGGGATCACGGTTCCCTTTATGGGCGGCGATGGATGGGATTCCTCCGACCTCGACCTGAAGGCTGCTGCTGGAGGGTTCTACACCAACCACTACTCGCCCGACGATGCTCGGCCCGAAGTCGTGAACTTCCTCGCTGCCTACGGCGCGAAGTTCAAGGACAACCAGGGTGCGGGGAAGGTTCCCGACGCTCTCGCGGTGCTCGCCTATGACGCGACGAACATTCTGATCCAGGCCATCAAGAATGCGGGAGCCGACAACACCGCGAAGGTGAAGGTCGCCCTCGAGAAGATCAGTTTCAACGGCGTGTCGGGCAAAGTCACCTACGACGCCGAGCACAACCCCGTGAAGGCCGTCACCATCCTCAAGGTGAAGGACGGCAAAATCCAGTTCGATTCAGTCGTCGCCCCGTAACCGGACGGAAATCACGAACTCGAGAGGGCAACCGAGCGGTTGCCCTCTCTTTTGGAGAGCACATGCCCGTACAGAAACCACTCGCGGCCGCACCCCTCATCTCTCAGTTCCGGCGGCGGGCCCCTCTCGCATGGGTCGGCCAGGGGTTCCTGATCCTTCTCGGAGTGGCGGCCGTCTATCTCATCGCCTCGAAGGCCTGGAAAGAGCCCCTGCTGCTCGTGCAGAACGTGATCGACGGGCTGAAGCTTGGTTTCGTCTACGCCCTGGTTGCGCTGGGCTACACCATGGTGTATGGCATCGTGAGGCTCATCAACTTCGCCCACGGCGACGTGTTCATGGTCGGCAGCTTCACCAGCTTCTTCGCCGTCACCCGGTTCAACCTCCACCAGTGGCCCCAGATGGTGTTTCCCGCGATCAACCCGGGAGTGTCCGTCGTCGTCGGATCGATCACGGTCATCCTCCTGTCCATGGTTCTCTGTACCGCGCTCGCCGTGACAATCGAGCGGGTGGCGTACAAGCCGCTTCGCGATGCGCCCCGGATCGCCGCGCTGATTACGGCGATCGGAGTCTCGTTCTTCCTCGAGTACTTCGGGAACCTCCACTTCGTGTACTCGCCCCGTTTCATCCCCTACAAGAGCCCATTCGACACGGTGGCCTGGTACATCCAGGACGGCGTCCACCGGGTGATGCCCGGGGTGGAGACTCCCGTCAACAGCGTCACCTTCTCGAACATCCTCCTCATCATCATGGCCGCCTCGATTCTCGTGCTCGTGGTGCTGCAGTTCATCGTGCGCCGCACGAAGATCGGCATCGCCATGCGGGCGACGTCGTTCGACAAGCCCACGGCCCGCCTGATGGGGATCAACGTCGACAGGGTCATCTCCTTCACGTTCGCCATCGGCGCGGCTTTTGCCGGCCTCGGGGGCGTGCTGTACGCCATCGCCTACGCCTCCATCAACCCCCTGCTGGGCATCATGCCCGGGCTCAAGGCATTCGTCGCGGCTGTGCTCGGCGGCATAGGGAGCATCCCCGGCGCCTTCGTCGGCGCCCTCATCATGGGCCTGGCCGAGGCTCTCGCGATGGGCTACATCTCCACGCCCATGCGCGACGCGGTCGCCTTCACGATCCTCATCATCGTGCTGCTCGTGCGGCCCACGGGCATCTTCGGCGAGCCCGACAAAGAGAAGGCGTAGGAGGCCACATGGAGATCCTTCAGCTTCTGGGCACCATCCTGAAGATGGGAGCGATCCTCGCCGTTCTCCTGGGGCTGCTGTGGGCGCTCGGGCGCCAACAGCTGTGGCAGAAGATTGTCGGGGTCGCTGCGGCCTTCCTCATCGTGCAGCTGGCCATATCGCTGCAGTTCGGCGAGTTCCAGCTCCTCACGGACTTCGACCAGGGCCTGCTGTTCCTGTCCGTCACCATGGCGATGGTCGCCCTCGGACTGAACCTGATCTACGGGTTCAACGGCCAGTTCAGCCTCGCCCAGTGGGGCTTCTACGGCATCGGTGCCTACTGCGCGGCGGACATCACCTTCCGGTGGGTGAACGGCGACCCCCGCGGGCTCCTCGTCGTCGGCATCGGGACCATTCTGGGGGGACTGGCCCTCATCGGGGTCAACCGCCTGCTCAAGCTGAAGCGCGGGATCCCGGTCATGTCGGCTTTTGCGATGTACCTTTTCGCCACTGTCGCGGCGGCCGTCGTCGCCATCCTCGCCGGGCGCGTTCTCTCGCCCCTGCTCTCGCCTCTGCTCGGAACGCTCAGCGCCCCGGGGGCTTTGAACTCGGAAGTCGTCCGGCAGATCGTCTTCGCCCTGTCGGTGATTTTCGCCGGCATCTTTGCCGCCGAGGTGAGCTTCCTCTTCGGCCTTCCCGTGCTGACCCTCGGAAGCGACTACTTCGGCATCGCCACCCTCGGCTTCGCCATCGTCGTGAAGACCCTGATGGTCAACACCGACACGATCCTCCCCTTCCCCGAGATGAAGGGCGGCAGGGGCATGATCGGGATCCCGAAGTTCACGACATGGGCTTGGGCGTTCGTCTTCCTGCTCGGCGTGATCGTGCTGATGCGAAACCTCATCCGCTCCAGCACGGGCCGCTCGATCATGGCCGTCCGAGAGGACGAGACTGCGGCCAAGGCCATGGGCATCGATATCGCGGGCTCGAAATTGCTCTCCTTCGTGGTCGGGAGTTTTTTCGCGGGGGTCGGCGGCGCCGTGTACGCCCACTACATCGGGTTCCTGAGCCCGGGCACTTTCGACTTCATCGCTGGCTTCAACCCTCTCATCATCGTCGTATTCGGCGGGCTGGGCAGCATGACGGGAACGATTGCCGCCTCATTCGGCTGGATCTTTTTCCTCGAAGGGTTCCTGCGCACCCTCCTCAGCCAGATCAGCACCGAGGCGCCGACGTGGAGGTTCGTCCTGTACCCCATCACGCTGCTGATGCTCATGCTCCTGCGGCCCCAGGGCCTCCTCGGGACCGTGGAGCTGGGATTCATGAAAGCCCAGCGCATCGTGCGGCGCATCGCGGGCAAGCCGGGGCCGGATGCCGGCTCGACGGCGAAAGGCGACTGACATGGCGGAAACCAACGCCACCCGGCCGATCCTCGACATCGTGGACCTCACGAAGTACTTCGGGGGCCTGTCAGCCGTGAAGGGATTCGGCCTCTCGCTCCCCCGCGGCGTGCTGTGGGGCCTGATCGGCCCAAACGGAGCAGGTAAGACCACCGTCTTCAACCTCGTCACGGGCCTCGTCCCGCTGTCCGCGGGATCGATCCTGTTCCAGGACGAGCAGATCGCAGGGCTGGAGCCGCACGAGGTCACGCGTCTTGGCATAGCCCGAACCTTCCAGAACATCCGCCTCTTCCAGAACCTCAGCGTGTTGGACAACGTGCGCATCGCCTACCATCCCCACGCGGGCTACGGGCTGGCCGACAGTCTCCTGCGCACGCGGCGGTTTGCAGCCAAGGAGTCCGAACTCACCGAGCAGGCACTCGATTTCCTCTCCATCTTCAAGCTCGACGAGATCGCCGGCGAGATCGCGAAAAACCTCCCGTACGGCGAGCAGAGGCGCGTGGAGATCGCCCGGGCCCTCGCCTGCAAGCCCAACCTCCTGCTCCTCGACGAGCCGGCCGCGGGCATGAACCCGCGGGAGATCATCGAGCTGATGGACCTCATCCACTTCATCCGGGACAAGTTCTCCCTCACGATCCTCCTGATCGAGCACCAGATGCGTGTCGTGATGGGCATCTGCGAGAGAATCACCGTCATGGACTTCGGCGAGGTGATCGCCCGGGGGACGCCGAAGGAGATCCAGGACAACCCCATCGTCGTCGAAGCGTATCTCGGCAAAGGAGTCGCCAGCCGTGCTGCAGGTTGAGAATCTGAACGTCTATTACGGAGCCATCCACGCGCTGCAGGGCATCTCCTTCGAGGTGAACGAGGGAGAGATTGTGACCCTGATCGGCGCCAATGGCGCGGGCAAGTCCACCACCCTGCGCACGATCTCGGGGCTGCTGCGGGCCCGCACGGGATCCGTCCGGTTCAAGGGCGAGGACATCACGACCGTCCCCGCTGAGAAAATTGTCCACCTCGGAATCAGTCAGGTCCCCGAGGGACGCAAGATCTTCGCCCCCCTGTCCGTGAAGGAAAACCTGATGATGGGAGCCTACACCCGGGAGGACCCCGAGGAGATCGCCCAGTCCCTAGAGCGGGTCTACGCGAGCTTCCCTCGCCTGCGCGAGCGCGCGGGCCAGTACGGCGGCACCCTGTCGGGCGGAGAGCAGCAGATGCTCGCCACGGGGCGCGGGCTGATGAGCCAGCCCTCGCTCCTGCTGATGGACGAGCCTTCGATGGGCCTCTCGCCGATCCTCGTGGAGGAGATCTTCCGCATCATCACCGAGATCAACAAGCAGGGCACGAGCATCCTCCTTGTCGAGCAGAACGCCCAGATGGCGCTGTCGATCGCGCACCGCGCGTACGTTCTGGAGACGGGGCGGATCGTCCTCGCGGGAAGCGCAAAGGAGATCGCCGAGAATCCGCAGGTCAAGGCCGCATATCTCGGGATCTGAGCCCTATTTCTCCTGATGCTTGCGCCGTGAGTTGACGAAGCGCGCGAAGTCGTTGATGTTCTTGACGACGATCCTGTCGGGGTGCAGCTCGATGCGCCTCTGCGCGACGAAATGGTTGAGCGCTTCGCGCGTCTGTGCCGTGGGAACCCCCGCCCAGTGCGCCATGTCGTCCACCGTCGTCTTGAAATCGATGGAGTCCACCGCCGAGGTGTCGATGGACTGGTTTTCGGCGAGCATGAGGAACACGTCGGCGACGCGCGCTTCCATGTCCCCGAGGGTGAGGATCATGAAGCGCCTCTTCTGGTCGTAGATCCTCTTGATGAACAGTTTCAGGAGCTTCATCGCAATCGCGGGGTTGCCCATCATGAGCACCTCGAAGTTCTCTCGGTTGAACTCGAGCGCCTTCACCTCGTCCAGGGCGATCGTCGTGGCCGAGCGGGGCGCCTCCTCGAGGATGGCCATCTCTCCGAAGACCTCGCCCGGGTACAGGATGTCGATGTTCTTTTCGATGTCGCCGATGATCCGCACGATCTGCACCCGGCCGCTCTGGATGAGATAGAAGGTGTCGCCGGGCTCGTACTCGCAGAAGATGATGTCGCCCTTGCGGAAGGTGACCATGAACCTGTTGAACATCGAGAGGTCGGGTGCCGGACTCACGCCTTCCCTCCCTCCATGGCCTTCAGGGCTTTGCGCGCCCGCCGGACGATCGGGTCGTCCTCTCCCGCCATGGTCACGATCTTCTTGAACAGGCCCCCGGCCTTCGCCCCCTCACCCTTCTCCTCGTAGGAGCGCGCGACAAAGAACAGGGCCTCCCGCATGTCGGGGTGCTTGGGATACTTCTGGACGATGGACGAGAAGCTGCGCACGCAGTTGTCGTACTGCTTGAGGTGGAACAGGCACTTCGCCATCTCGAACTCGGCCTTGGCGCCGTACTCCTGGTCCGCCCCCGCCTCGAGGATCTTCTTGAACGCCTTGAAGGCGTCGAGATACTTCTCCTGGCTCACGAGGCTGACAGCGTTGTAGTAGGCCTGGGCGGTGTCGGAGAGCTCAGCCGTCTTCTCCTGCAGGGCGGCTTCCGAGGGAGCCCCCGAGGGAACCCCCGAGGGAGCCCCCGAGGGAACCCCCGAGGGAACCCCCGAGGGAGCCCCCGAGGGAGCCTCCTGCGGCTCCTCGGGCCTCCGCGCGGGCACCGGGCGGCTCGCGGCGGCGGCAGGGCCGCCCGCCCCATAGCGGGAGACGAACTCCTCCGCCTGGACGATCTTGTTCGTCACGTCCCCCGCGTAGCTTCCCGAGGGATAGTAGACGAGGTAGCGCTTGTACGCGTGCAGAGCCTGCCCGTAGCGCTTGTTCTTGAGGTAATACTCACCGATCTTGTAAAGCCCCGTCTCGGGGTTCTCCTGCGCGTCGCTCACCAGAAGCGTCTGGACCTGGCGGTGGATGCGGCGCAGCTGATTGGAGAACACCTTCAGCATCTTTGTGATGATCCTGGTGTTCTTCGCGGCCAGCTGCTCGAACTCCGCGGGCGTGAATGCCATGACGCCCGAGTCCTGCAGAACGACCGCGGTCTCCTCCCGCGGGTAGCGTCCGAGGCCCGACTTCACGCCGAAAAACTCCCCCATCTTGATGAGGTCGTGGACCTCCTGGCCGGACTCGATGTCGATATAGTTCAGGCTGACCTTGCCCGAGTTCAGGAGGTAGACCCTGTCGCTGGTATCACCCTTGAAGTAGATGATCGAGTTGGCTCTGTACTGTACTGCCTTGGGCGACACTTTCCTCGCTCTCCTCGGAAACGCTACGTATCCAGCGGCATGAAGTCAAGAACCTTCCGGAAGCCCACCGCCGTGCGCACCTTCTCCAAGAGCCCGGCGGGGTCACCGCTCACGAGCATCTCGCGTCCGCGCACGCGGACCTTCGTGTACTGGCCTCCGCGGGAGGCGAACAGCTCTTCGTGGGCGGCGGCTCCGAAAATCGGCGTCCCCTCCATGATGAGCAGCTCGATGTCCTCGGGCCGGGAGTTGACGAGCGACTCGCAGGGATCCTCGCGCGCGTCCTTCACGATGAGGAGGTCGGCGAGCTTCCCTTCCGCCACGCTGCCGATGTCCTTCTGCATGCGGAAGGCCTTCGCGGGGCTGGTCGTCACCATCGCAACGATGGTCCGCGCCGGAAGCTCCTCGCCGTACATCCTGCGCCAGGTCTCCCGCGCGAAGCGCATCTCCTCCAGCAGGTTGACCGAACCGGAAGACGTCGAGTCCGTGCCGATCGCCACGTTGACCCCCGCCTCGAGCATCTTCTTCACCTTGCAGGTGACGTTGAACATGAAGAGGTTCGAAGCAGGGCACCAGCCCACGCTCGCCCCGGCCCTCCGCGTCTTCTGAATGTCCTCGTCGGAGAACCCAATGCAGTGGATGAACACATCGTGCTCGTCGAGGCACCCCAGCTCCTCGAGGATGTCGATGCCGCGCTGCGTCTCCTCGTCGAATCCCTCCTCAAGATGGGTAATGAAGGGAAGGTTTCCCTTGCGGGCACGGGCATGCTCGATCTCGATGCCGTCGCCCCATTTCAGGTCGAAGGAGGAGCATTCGTGCGCGAGAGTGTAGCCCCGGATCACGCGGATGGGCAGGCGGGGAAGGAAGGGCTCGTTCCACTCGTGGGGAAAGTGATCGTTCGCCGTCACGACGCCCGAGAACAGGTTCTTGTACGCGCTGAGGAAGTAGCGCTGCTCGACTGTCGTCTGCGCGCGCTCCTTGAAGACGTCGGAGCTCTTCAGGTCCTTGTCCCAGTAGGACCAGTTCAGGTAGTACTCGCCGGGCTGCGGCCCGACGCGGGGCAGGTAGTTGCCGTTGAAGTGGTCGTGGAGGTTGATCAGGGCGGGGAAGGCGGCATAGCCGCTGCCAAAGCGCAGATCGAACTTGCACTTCGCGCCCAGCCGGCCCAGCCTCCGCTGGTCGACGGGAATGCTCGTGTCGGGGATGGCGGTTTCCGGCGTCACGACCGTGAGACCGCTCAGGGAGTAGGTGGTGAGCATGGGCGTTCCTTCATCGAGTCGCGGCTATTGTAGAATCGACATACCCTCATGTCAAGCCAGATCAGCTCTGCATGAAGGCTTCCAGCTCGCTCGCCACGCGGAGCTGTTTCAGCTTCACGATGGCCCGCTCCTGGATCTGCCGCACCCTCTCGCGAGTGATGCCGAGGACCCTTCCCGTCTCCTCAAGAGTGAACGGACCCTCCCCGTCCAGCCCGAAGCGCAGCTTGATGATCCGCATTTCCCGCTCGCTCAGCTTCTCGAGGACCATCGCGAGGGTGTCCTGCAGGGCGATTGCGAAGGCTGACTCGAAGGGCTTGGCTGACGCCTCGTCCTGGATGAGGTCGGACAGGCGCGTCATCGTCTCTCCCGCCACGTTCGTGTCGAGGGAGGTGGGATCCCAGGAGAGACTGATCAGCTCTTCGACGCGCGACTTCGAGATGTGCAGATACTCCGCGATCTCGGCGTTGCTGGGCTCCCTGCCCAGCTCCTGCGTGAGCTGGCGGGCGATCGAGAAGCATTTCTTGATCGTGTTCAGCAGGTGGATGGGGATCTTGATCGCCTTCCCGTTCTCGGCGAGGGCCTTGATGACGGCCTGCTTGATCCACCACGTGCCGTAGGTCGAGAACCGGCAGCCCCTGCGGTAGTCGAAGCGCTCCACGGCCTCGATCAGACCGATGTTCCCCTCGTCGATGAGGTCCAGCAGCAACACCCCCCGGTGCTGGTACTTCTTCGCCACGGAGACGACGAGACGCAGGTTGCCGAGGACCAGCCTGTTCTTCAGCCGCGAGATGTCCCGCTCGAGCTCGCTCTTGCGGCGCAGGTACGAGCGGCGGGGGACCCTGCAGGCGGCCGCCTTCTTCTCGAGCCCCGCGAGCTCCTCGCGCGCCCGCTGGAGCGCCTCCCCGATCTCCTGCTCGTCCGCTGCCGTGAGCAGCGAGTAGCGCGCGATCTGCTTGATGTACAGCGCAAGGAGATCCTTCTCCTCGGGGGCCTCGAGGCGCCGCGGCGCCTCGGCGAGCGCTGCCCCCTGTTCCTTGTTCAGGTGCCTTCCCATATACACCCTCTCATGCCTGGTTCCGTGAGAAATACTTCTCCGGATCTATGTATTGTCCCTTCGTGCCCTGGATGCAGAAATACAGCTTCGCGCCCCCTCCCTGCGGGCTCACCCCCAGCCGGGCGATTTCCATGCCGGGGCTGACCCGGTCACCGACGTTCACGAGGATTTCCTCGTTGCCCGCGTAGAGGAAAAAGGTGCCGTCAGGCGACTTGATGATGACCGTCTTGCCCCAGCCCCAGTACGGCATGACCGACTTCACCTCCCCGTCCGTCGCGGAGAGGACACGGTCGCCCCTGGTTCCATAGAATACAAGGCCAGAGAACTTCCCCTTGAACTGTTCGCGCCGGCCGGGATGCGGCCACGCGAGGCCCGGCGCAGCGGTTTTCGACTGCGTGGCTCCCGTCGTGGTGGAAGTCTTCGGCGCCTCGACGGCGACTCCTGTGGCCGGCCCCGCGGCTGCGGGAAGGAAGACCCTCTCCCCCGGCTTGATCCGCGACGACTCGGAGAGCCCGTTGAGCTCAAGCAGCTTCGCAAGGGGCACGGAGAAAGAGCGCGCGATGCTGTACAACGTGTCGCCTTTCGCCACCATATGCGCCGAGGGCAGCCTGATCACCGCGCCCACCTTCAGCTTGGTCGGCTCGTCGATCTTGTTGTACGTTTTCAGGACGTCCACCGGCACCAGCGTCTTCTTGGATATGCTGAACAGCGTCTCCCCTCCGCGGACCGTATAGGCGGTCTCCCCCGCCTGCAGCGCTGCCGCGCAGAGAAGGAGGATAACGACGCGGATGATCTGTGCGGCTCGCCTTTGCACCGGGAAAAACCTCAATCTATGTTCGGCTTTCGATGGTATTGTCTTGACTCGACGGGCGGCGAAACGGTAGATTTTTTTCGGCTATCGGCGTGAACGTGCCTGCTCGCCCTTCCGCCCTCTCGCCGCGCTTGCGCGGCTGGGCTGGGGCGAGCCGGCGCATCTTTGACAGGCCTGCTCGCCCTTCCGCCCTCTCGCCGCGCTTGCGCGGCTGGGCTGGGGCGAGCCGGCGCATCTTTGACAGGCCTGCTCGCCCTTCCGCCCTCTCGCCGCGCTTGCGCGGCTGGGCTGGGGCGAGCCGGCGCATCCCTGCGCCGGAGTGGTGGAATTGGCAGACACAGGGGACTTAAAATCCCCCAGCCCGCAAGGGCTTTACCGGTTCAAGTCCGGTCTCCGGCAATACCTGAAGCGAGCGGAAGAGAAGCGAGCAGCTGTTCGTAGCTCATGAGCGTCGCCCTGCGGCACAGCTCGTCGAACAGCGCTTTGCCTTCCGGCGCAAAAAAAGCCCTCGGCGTGTCCCCCGTGCCGGTCTGAAGGACCACCACGCGCTTCGCGAGACCGGCGAGTTTCAGGTTTCCGACGTTCCCCGTTCCCACGGGAAACGAGCACAGGATAGCGAGGTCGGCTTCCTCCACGGCACGCGCGGCAGCCCGAACGTCATCGTCAGTGATGCGCGAGAATGCTCCCACCGAAACGTACGGCACGCCGAGGCTCTTCCAGAGCTTCTCGTCCGAGTCGTGCTCGTGCGCGATCCCGCCTGAGAGCCGGTACCCGAGCCTGTACAGCTCACGCGTCAGGTTGACGGCGCTGCCCGCCCCCCCGATGAGGTGGATGCGCGCTCCGCCCGTCGCCGCCCGCGCGGGGACGACGGTCACCGCGATGCTGCCGGTGACGGCGTTGGGCGAAACGAGTGTCCGTATCCCATAGACGCGATCAAGGATTTCCGGCGTGAGCACGTCGCGCGGCTTTCCGTCCGCGGCCGCCCTCCCTTTCTCGAGCAGCAGCAGCCGCGAGCAGTACTGAGCCGCGACGTCGAGGTTGTGCACCGACGTGACGACAGCGCGGCTCTCGCGCGCGAGCTCCTGAGCCATCGAGAAGATCCTGTCCTGGTGGCGGATGTCCAGGCTCGAGCTGGGCTCGTCGAGCACGATCAGCTCTGTGTCCTGCACCAGGGATTTCCCGAAGAGCGCGAGCTGGCGCTCCCCGCCGGAGAGCTCGCCGAATCGCCTGTCTTCGAAACCTGGCAGGCCCACGTACGCGAGTATCCTCCGCGCGGCCTCCCGGTCTTCAACGGTGTCCCCTTCGAAGCGCCCCCGGTGCGGGTAGCGCCCCATGAGAAGAATCTCCATCACGGTGAAGGCGAAGGGCTGGGAGGACTCCTGGCTCATGAAGGTCGCAAGGAGCGCACGCTGCCGGGGGCTCATCGTCTCGATGTTCCTGCCGGCCAGCCTGACGGCGCCCGCAGTGGGAGGAAGCAGTCCCGAAATCAAGCGCAGGAGAGTGGTCTTTCCCGCGCCATTGGGTCCGATCACGCCGAGGAGCTCTCCCCGCCGCACCGTGAGCGATACCCCTTCCAGGATCGTCTTCCCGTCGACAGCGTACGAGAGCCCGCTCGTCTCCAGCAGGGGGGCGACAGTGGGGGACTGCGGGATTTCCCGCGGGCCTCCGAACGCCCGATCGCTCCTCGTCATCGCGCCCGCGCTCTCCCGCGCTGCGTGCGGATGACGAGGCTGAGCAGATAGGGACTGCCGAGAATCGCCGTGATGATCCCGACGCGGATCTCGTAGGGCGGCGCGATCGCTCTGCCGGCGAGGTCGCAGAGAACGAGGAAGAGCGCGCCTCCCAGGGCAGAGGCCGGAAGCAGGCTGCGGTGGTCGGGGCCCGAGAGGAGGCGGAAGAAATGGGGAACGAGCAGGCCGATGAACCCTATCGGCCCCCCCACGGAGATCGCCACGCCCGTCGCCACCGCGGCCAGCGCGAGCAGGATCCGTTTCGTCGCCTCCACATGCACGCCGAGCGCGAGCGCCCCCTCCTCCCCTAGGGTGAACAGATTGAGCTCGCGCGAGTACAGCGAGAGCGCGAACAGGACCGGGATCAAAAGCGGGGCCGCGTACAGGATGTGCTGCCAGCTCCGCCCTTCCAGGCCCCCCATGGTCCAGAAGAAGTACTGGCTCACCTCGTGCTCCTTCGCGAACAACAGCAGCGCCGAGCTCACGCCGTTGAGCAGCGACGAAACGGCCATGCCGGCGATCACGATGAACAGGAGCGACGTCGCCCCCCGCGCGCTCGAAATGAGGTAGATGACGGCGGAAGCCGCCAGCGCGCCGGTCACGGTGAGCAGGGGGAGGGCGAGGCTGGCGAGGCGCGCGAGGCCCGAGGTGATCGCGATGACGGCCCCGAGGCTCCCGCCCGCCGACACTCCGAGGATTTCCGGGCTCGCCATCGGGTTTCTGAAGAGCCCCTGCATGACGACGCCGCAGACAGCGAGAGAGGAGCCGACGAGCAGCGCCGCCAGGACCCGAGGCAGGCGCAGGTACAGGATGATGGTCACATCGCGAGCCTCGGGTAGCGGGATCGAGCTGAAGCCGATCTCGTGCAGGAGCAGCCGAAGGATTGAAAGCGGGGCGACGCGAACAGCACCGAACGCGACGCCAAAAACGACGGCGGCGAGCAGGAGGACGGCGAGGAGGACGAACAGGAGGGCGTTCCCCGCTCTCACGGCCGCGCCCTACCGGAACAGCTCGGGGTAGGCGTACCGGGCGAGCTCCTCGACGGCGAGAACGATGTACTGGGAGGTGCTCGATTTGGCCCTCTCGGCGATCCTGTGCGTCCTGCCCTCTCGCACCGCTTTCATCTGGCGCAGGGCGGGGTCCTCCACGATCGTCGAAAAGAAGGAGTCCGCTCCCGCGGGATCGCCGTAGACCCAGCCAGGGAGGATGAGGATGTCGGGATCCAACTCGAGCAGCTTCTCCTTCGAAATCGGCACCGCGCCGTACTGGTCTGCGGAAAGCCCGGCGACCGCGTTCTCGAGGCCGGCGAGGCGCACGATCTCGTCCCACGAGGAACCCCTGCCCATCGAGGAGCTCCACGTGTTGTAGTCCATGACGGCGAGCCTCTTCCCCGGGGGAAGGCCGGCGAGCCTGCTCGCAACCGCGGAGAGCTTACCGTCCATCCACTGGACGAGCGCTCTTCCCTTGCCTTCCTCCCCGACGGCGGCGGCGATGCGCGCGATGCCCGCCTGGATCTCCTTGACGGCAGAAGGGCTCTTGAACTGGTAGACGGTGAGCCCCGCGTCGCGCAACTGCCGCACGCTCGACGCGTCGCTCCAGTCAGCGACGAACACGATGTCGGGTTTCAGCGAGACGATCACCTCGACGTTCAGCTGCGACAGCTTCACGGGAACGTCCGAGACCTGGGCGGCGATGTTGGACACCGCGCTGTCCTGCGAGAAACCCGTCACCGCCGTCAGCCTCCGCTTCTCGACGAGGGCGAGGAGAATCTCGTCGGTCGGGAGGGTGACGGAGACGATCCTTTCGGGTTTCTTCGCGATGTCGAGCGCCGTTCCCATGTCGTCGCGAACGGCCTGCGGCCAGGCGCCCGCCGTCTGAGCGATCAGAGTCGATGGCGCCGCGAGCATGGCGAGAATCGAGAAGACAATGAGGTGGGTGGGGAATCTGGGCATACGCTCCTCCTGCAAGAGTTCTCGCGTGCAGGCACCGTTTGCCGGTGTGTGCGAGGGCTCGTGGGGCGTCAGCTCTCGCGGGCCCAAGGCCCGCGAAGGCGAGAACCCCCCCAAAATCTCCTGACTTCCGGGTCTGCCTTCCGCTCCGCCTTCCCCCCCCAGCACAGTCGCCGAAGGCGATCTGTGCGGCGTCGCCGAAGGCGATCTGTGCGGCGTCGCCGAAGGCGATCTGTGCGGCGTCGCCGAAGGCGATCTGTGCGGCGTCGCCGAAGGCGATCTGTGCGCCCAGCACGGGGAGTGGCATCCTGGAGCGGTCGTCGCCGGTGACAGTGGCGCGTCCGCGGCGGATTCTCACCGCCTTCCATTAGGGAGCCAGCCGCAGTGTAGCCGCGCGTGATCGGGCTGTCAACAACGGGCACGGCACTTGCCGATCGGCGGCGAAACTGGTACAGAGAGCGCATGAAATGCGCGAACGAGAACATCAACGCGAAGAGGTGCACCTGCACGTACCCCGGATGCAGCAGGCACGGGCTGTGCTGCGAGTGCATCGCGTACCACCGCGGAATGGGCGAGCTTCCGGGGTGCCTTTTCACGCCGGAGCAGGAGCGCACGTAC
>Ga0315293_10002123_pt1 | contig 19133 bp, 16 predicted proteins | sample YL17G13_20_MG_FD_203071 | JGI IMG/M metagenome (GOLD analysis project Ga0315293, IMG submission 203071) | Sediment microbial communities from Yellowstone Lake, YNP, Wyoming, USA - YL17G13_20 | ecosystem: Environmental > Aquatic > Freshwater > Lake > Sediment | place: USA: Wyoming | collected... | reverse complement strand
TGGGGCTGGCCCCGCGGGCTGTTCCCCCCAACCCGGGTGTTGGCGGGGGGGCCGGGGGGGGGGGGGGCGGGGGGGGGGGGGGGCCCGGGGGCGCGGCAGCCGCCCGCCACCCGCCCGCCACCCCGCCCGACCACCCACCCTTGAGCGTCAGCTCCTCCATCAGGTTGATCACGTACGGCTTGCGCAGCCACCTGGGGAGAGGGGGGAGGGCGGGAGGGAGTGTGCGCGACCGATGGAAGGGAAACAAATGACCCCCCCAAAAAACACCCTCCCCCCCCTCCCCCCCCACCTGTCTTTGAACTGCTTGACCGTGACCGGGAACGTGGCCGAGTAGAGCAGGATCTGGCGGTCGGGCGCCACCTTGCCGATGATCTGCTCGACGACGGGCTGAAACTCGGGCGACAACAATTTGTCCGCCTCGTCCATGACCAGCACCCGCGCCCGCCCCAGTTTGGCCACCCCCTTCTCCGCCAGGTCCAGCAAGCGGCCGGGGGTGGCGACGACGGCGTGGACGGGTTGGTGGAGGCGGACGATGTCGTCGCGCAGCGAGGTGCCGCCGGTGGTCACCTGCGAGGGGCGGGGGTGGGGTGGGGGTGAGTCAGGGCAACCCTAAGGGTACCCCTACCCCTACCCCTACCCCTACCCCTAACCCTAACTCTAACCCTAAGACGCACCATGATCTCCGCCCCCAGGTGCGCGCCCAGCTCGCGCGCCACCTGGGACGTTTGCAGCGCCAGTTCCCGGGTGGGCACCAGGATGACGGCCTGAATCTCGTTGCGCGACGTGTCGAGCCGCTCGAGCACGGGGATGCAGAACGCCGCGGTTTTGCCCGTCCCGTTTTTGGCGCGCGCGAGGATGTCGCGCCCGGTGAGCGCGATGGGGATGGATTCCTCCTGGATGGGGGACGGTCGCTCGAACCCCTTCTCGTAGATGCCTGGGGGGGTTGGGGTTGGGGTGCGGGGTGGGGTTGGGGCCGGGCGCGCCCCGCGCGCCGTCCCTCCCTCGCCCCGTCTCCCTCCCTCGCCCTCACCCATGAGCAGCTCGCGCTTGAGGAAGTAGTCCTCGAACTCGTTGCCCTTGGTGCGGGTGACGTCCTGTGGAGGGAGGGGGCGGGGGCGGGCGGGGGGGGGTTGGGTCGCGGCGTGGCCGCAGCGGCGCGCGCGGGGCGCCGCCTCGCCACCCGAAACGGCACCCGGACCAACGCGGCGGGCGCGCTCTCTTTTTACCGGCGCCCCGATGCGGGCGCCCGAGGGCGCGGCGGGGCGCGCGCGGCGCGCGCGGGCCGCGCCGCCGCGGGCCACGCGCCGCCGCGCTGCTGGGCGCCCGCCCGCTGGCGCTCCCGCGCCCGCCTGGCTCGCGCGAGAGCGTCGCGCGTGGGCACGCGCGCGAAGACGCGTCCGCGCCCGCCCGCAGCCGCGGCGGGCCGGCCGCCGGGATCGTACCCGCGCCGCCCGCCGCCCGCGCACGCCGCCGCCCCAACCCCCACCCTCCATCCTCTCCTCTGACCTCGGTGCGGATGCGGGTGTCCTTGGCCGGCAACTTGAGCGACCCCTTCCAGTCGCCCGACGGGGGCGCGGTCTGCGCCATGGCGAGAGGCGGGCGCGGCGCGGGTGGTCGTGTGGCGCGCGAGAGGCGGGCGCGGTGGGCGGGCGCCGGGGCGGCGGCGGGGCGTGTGAGGGCGGTGAGGGCAGAGTGGGGTCTGCGGCGGCGACGGTGCGGCCCGCAGTCGCGCTCCCGCGCCTCCACCCCTCCCCAATGGCGATGCGCCACGCGCCGCGCGCCGTCGCGACGTCCATGAGGGGCGCCGCCGCCTGTGCGCCGCGCGCGCCGCGCGGCCAGCGCGGCGTCCGCACCACACGCCCCCCGCCGCCGCGCGCGGCCGACCCCGACCGGAGCAGCGGTGAGAGAGATGAGTGAGGAGTGTGGCGGGCGGGAGAAGCGGGAGCGCCGCTGCCCACACGCGACCCCGCATCCCGCAGCCCCCGACGCCGCCTCGGACCCCGACGCCAAGTCCGCGGTCGAAGCCTTTCTCTACCCGCCCGCGGAAGAGCTCCCGGACGACCTCACGATGCCCATTTGGGACCACCTCGACGAGCTGCGCGAACGCATCCTCGTCGCGGCGGCGGCCGCGACCGTCTCGGTCGCCGCCTGCTTTGCCTACTCCAAAGACTTGGTCGTCTTCCTGGAAGCCCCCGTCGCGGAGCAGGGGGTGCGGTTCCTGCAGCTGTCCCCGGGCGAGTTTTTTTTCACGACCCTCAAAGTCGCCGGCTACGCGGGCCTCCTCCTCGCCGTGCCCACGGTGCTCTACGAGGTCGTCGCGTACGTCGTCCCCGGCCTCACAAAATCCGAGCGGCGGCTGCTGGCGCCCATCGTGTTTGGCAGCGGCTTTCTGTTCTACGCGGGGCTCGTCTTTTCGTACGAAGTCCTGACCCCCGCCGCCCTCTCCTTCTTCGTGGCGTACGCCGACGGCGCGGTCGAGTCGCTGTGGTCGATCGACCAATACTTTCAGGCACGAGGGCAGGGGGGGGAGGCGGTGAAGGGGGGGGACGCGGCGGCCGCGGAAACGCTCGACCGACGCTCCCCTCGCCCCCTCAGTTTGTGCTCGTCCTCATGGCGTCGACCGGGCTCGCGTTCCAGGTGCCCGTCGTCCAGGTTTTGCTGGGCCAGGCGGGCCTGGTGACATCCAAGGCCATGCTCGCGCAGTGGCGCTGGGTCGTCGTCGGCGCGACCATCGCCGCCGCCGTGCTCACGCCGTCGACCGACCCGTTCACGCAAACGCTGCTCGCGGTGCCGCTCGTCGCGTTGTACATGGGGGGCGCGGGGTTCGTGCGGTTGATTGAAGGGCGCAAAGCGGCGGAAGAAGCGGGGGCGGCGTGAGGGGGAGGGAGAGGTGGGGTGTAGGGTGGGAGCCACACACACAAAGTCTCCTCACCGCAGGCCGCACGCGCCGTTGGCGCAGCCGCCGCGGCCCGGCGCGGCAGCCGCGCGCGCGCGCAGCGCGGCGAGGCCGGAGACGCGCGGGCCGCCGCCGCCGCCACCGCTCCCGCCCCCACCCCCACCGCCGCCTCCACTCCCCAGGCGGCGGCGCTCGCGGGCGGCGCGGTAGTCGCCGGCGGCCGCGGGCGAGACGAGCGACGCGACCAGGTACCGAAAGAACGCGAAAAAGGCCCACACCGCGGTGAGGGCGCGCACGTGGAGCGGCGGCATGGCCGACACGGTGCCTGGGGGAGGGAGAGGCGGCCGTTTTGGATCGGATGGGGGGCGCGCGGAAGCCACGCCCCGGCGCGCGCGCCGAGCCAGTCCCGCACCTCCTTTGGCGATGTATGGCATCGCCGCGGCGTGGACAAAGGGTGGCGCCGCCACCGCGCGAGAGAGAAAGAGTGAGCGCGCCGACGCGCGCCGCCCTCCGCCACTGCTCCACGCTAGTCCGGGGCCAGGGGCCGCCGACGCGCCCCTCCCGCCCATCCAGCAGCCGGCGCGGCGCCAACCGCCGGGCACACGCCCTGGCCGCCGACGCATCGCGCCCTCCCCGCCCTCCCTGACCCCGCCACACACCCCATCACACCCACCATGGGCCGCGCCACCAAGGACAAACGGGACATCTACTATCGGCGCGCCAAGGAGGAGGGGTGGCGCGCGCGCTCCGCGTTCAAGCTGGCCCAAGTCGACGACGCGTTCGCCGTCCTCGCCGGCGCGACCGCCGCGGTCGACCTGTGCGCCGCGCCGGGGTCGTGGTCGCAGGTGCTGTCCCGGAGGCTGTTTCTGCCGGCGGTCGCGCGCGGCGACCCCACCCTCCCCACGATCGTGGCAGTCGACCTGCAGCCCATGGCGCCCGTGGAGGGCGTCATCCAGCTGCAGGGCGACGTGACGAGCCCGGCGACGGCGCGGGCGGTGGTGGACGCGTTGGGAGGGACGTTGGCGGACGTGGTCGTCTGCGACGGCGCGCCCGACGTCACGGGGCTCCACGACCTCGACGAATTCGTGCAAGCGGCGTTGTTGACGGCCGCCCTCACCGTGGCGGCGTCCGTGCTCGCGCCGGGCGGCCGTTTCGTGGCAAAAATTTTCAGGGGCCGAGAAGTCGGCGCCCTGATCTCCCGCCTCGCCCCCTTTTTCGCCGACGTCTCCATCGCCAAGCCGCGCGCGTCGCGGGCGGCCAGCGTGGAAGCGTTTGTCGTCGGGCGCGGGTTTAAGCGGCCGGCGGCGTTGCCGCTGGGCGCGCTGTGGGGCGCGCTCGCCGACGCGGCTGCCGGTGCAGGGTGCGAGGTGCATACAATTGATGTCTGGGCCGACGGCGACGCGACCGAGGAGGCGAGGGCGGCGGCGGCGGCCGTCCCTTTCGTCGCGTGCGGCGACCTCGCCGGGTGGGACGCCGACTCGGCGTACGACCTCCCCGCCGCCCCCGGAGCGCCCGGCGGCTACACTCCTTTGCCTCCGGGCGCGCTGCCGTCCGCGCCGGCGTACGCGGGCGCGCTCGCGGCGGCGGGGCGGCCGGCCGCGGGGAGCAAAGGGTGAGGGAGAAGGGGGAGGAGGCGTGCGCTGCGCCTCCCTCCCCATGCTTGCTCTTCCTCTGGCGCCGCGTGAAACAAATTACTGTGGCGGTGCGCGGCGCACCGAGCGCGCGGCAGTCAAAAGCAGACAGACACTCTTCCCTTCCTTCTCTCCTCTCCTCCTATCGCCGCAGCGCGCGGGACAGGCGCTGCAAGTGGTAGTTGATGGTGGGGCGTGCGCGCGTGCGGGACGCCTAAGGGATAGTGGTGGAGGGAGGAGGGTCGGCCGCGTGCGCGCCGAGCGCCCTCTCCGTTCTCTCCCCTCCTGCCCTCCCCTCACCGCCGCCGACACGCAGCGGTCGAGGTTTTTGCGCTGCGCCGCGCACGCGCCGTCGGCGTCAAACTTGTTGGACTGGGAGGAGGAGGGGGCGAGGAAGAACGGGGCGCGGGTCGGCGCGCCGACGGCGGCGCCGCGCGCGGGCCCCGCATCCCACCCCCACCACCCCCACCCCTGTCTCCCTCACCATCATGCACGCGAAGAAGGCGCCGAGCTCGTCCGCGCACTCGGCCTTGGCCGCGGCGGAGCGCGCCTTCTTGGTGTTGACCTTGAAGGGGCGCCCCTGGGGGCCAGAAGCCATGGCCACGCGGTTGGGAGGGGGGCGGGAGGCGGCGCGGCGGCGGGAGTGGGCTGGCGCGTTGGGCGGCGCCCGATTCGCCACTCCCGCCGCTCGGGCGCGCGCCGCCCGCCGCCACTCACACCGTCCATCCACCCGCGCCCTCACGCCATGACGGCGGCCGCCAACGGCGGCTCCATGGACTGGGACGCCCTGCTGCAGCAGTCGGAGGAGCTCGCGGCCGGGGTGCGATGGCGTGGCGGGGGCGCTGGGGAGCGGTGGAGCCGCGGCGGGGGTGGAGCGACATCGCCGGGCCGGCGGGCGGCGGGCGGGCCGGCGCCGATGGCGCGCGCGAGCCCGGCGCCGCGCCGCGCCCACGCACCCCTCCCCTCTTCCCCGCAGGACGCCCACGGCTTCCCGCGCGTCGAGCGTGACCTGGCCCAGGTGGAGCGGTACGCGTCCGCGCTGCGCGCGCGCGTCGCGCGCGCCGACGCGGGCGCCGACGCGGCTGCGGCGTCCAGGCTGCTGGCGGCCGAGGGCGTCAATACACGCAAGTGAGTGGAAGAAGAGAGAGGAGGCGAGGCAGGGAGCGCCCGCCGCGACGACCCCCGCCGACCACCTCTCACCCCTCGCCTTCCTAGGCTCGCGCGCGCCCTGCAGCTCTTCGAGCTCAAGCCTTCGCACGAGGACGCGCTCCCATCCGCCGAGCGCGCCACGGTCGCCTCTTTCTGCGCGGCCCTGCACCAGGCGTCTGTCGCGGCCGCCGTCGCGGGCGCGGCGGCCGACGCCGCGGCGGCGGCGGACGCCGCCCTGGACGATGCCGAGGAGGAGGCGTGGGCCGCGGCCAAGGGCGGCCTGTTTGGCGTGGCGTTGCCGGGCGCCGCCGCCGGCGTGGGCGGCGCGCTCGCGCTCGCGTCCCCGCCGCCCCCCCCAAAATCGCCCGCCGGCGGCGCCGACCTCCCCCCGCGCCTGCGCGCGTACGTGGTCGCCATGGCGGACGCCAACGACGCGGCGGCCGCCGGGCAGCCGTTTGACCTATTGGCCGCGCTGTCGGCGGCCACTGCCACCGCCGCGTCCGCCGGCCCCGACCCCGCGGCCGCCGGCGTGCGCATGCTCTGGGACATCCTGCGCCGCCAAGCCGCCGCCGCCGCCGCTGCAGGCGCCTCCGGCGACGCGCCCGCGTGCGCGCTCCTGGCCGGCGCGCGCGCGCACCTCGAAGCCGGCTTCGCCGCCCACGCCGAGGCCGCCGTCGCGGCCAACCGGGCGGTGGCGGCGTTGGGGGGGGCGCCGTCGCGCGCGGGCCTCGTGCGCGCCTATTTGAGGGTCACAGAGGGCCCGACGAGCGGCCCCCTCGACTTTGACTCCCCCGGCGGCGCCGACACCGCGTGGCAGCGCCTCTTTGTGTCGCTGCGCGCGGGATTTGGGGACGAAGCCGCGGCCGACGCTGCCGCGCTGGCCGCGGGCGCGCCGGCAGGGGGGCTGGGGGCGCTGCCGGAGGCGCTCGCCGCCTGGCGCGCCGGCGCCCCTCCCCCCCCCGCCGCCGCCGCCGGCCTCGCCGCCGAGTGCGACCGCGCGCTGCGCGGCGCCGACCGCACCGCCTGGGCCGCCCCCGCCTTCCGCGCGCGCGCTGGCGTGCTCGCCCTGCTCGCCGGCGACGCCCGCGCAGTCGCGGCCGCCGCGCGCGACGGCGCCGCCCTGATGCCCACCATCGAAGATTTTCTCTGGTTTCACGCGGGGGCGGTGCGGGCGCCGGGCGGGGAGGGCGCGGGCGGCGGCGACCCGTACACGCTCGCGTCCCTCCAAGCGCACGTCGCGCGCTTCCCGCCCGCCCACTACTCGGCGGGCGGCCGCGACCCGCTCCTCTACGCCGCCGTCTGCCTGCTCTCCGCCCAGCCGCGCGCCGCGGTCGCGTTCCTGGCGCGGCACCCGGGCGCGCGGTCGGCGCGCGGCGACGCGCCGCACGTCGCGGCGGCAGCGGCCGCCGCCCGCCTCCTCGCCTCCGGCGGCCCCGGCGACGCCGGCGCCGGTGCCGGCCCCGGCGCCGACCCGGCGCCGTTGCTCCGCGCGTACGGGCGGTCGCTCGCAAGGGCCGAGGCACGCGCCGCGGCCGAGTACTATGCCGCGGCCGCGCGCTTTGGCGGCTCCTCCCTCCCCCTGCGCGCCGCCCTCCTGCGCGAGCTCCTGGTCGAATCCGGCGCGGCCGGCACCCTGCTGGCCGGGGCCGGCGGCGAGGGCGGCCCCCTGGCCCGCTTTGCGCGCGGGCCGGCCGACCGCGCGGCCCTTCTCCGCGCCGTCGCGGCCGAGTGCGAAGCCACTGGTGCCGCGGATTGGGCCCTGGACCTGTACGGCGCCGCGGGCGCGCCTGCCGACGCGCTGCGCGTCGTGTGCGGCCGCTTCGGGGACGTGCTCGAGCGCGCGGCGGCGGGCGACGCGCGCGCAGGCGCCGACGCCGACCGCCTCGCGCGGGCCGGGGCGGACGCGGTGGCGGCGCTGAGGGAGAGCGCCGCGCCCGACGGCGGTGGCGCGGCCCTGTTTGCGCAGCTGGTCGCGGCGCGCGGCCTTCTCACGGCCGCCGCTGCGGGCGACGCGGCCGCCGTGCTCCGCTGCCTCGCCGCCATCCCCGCCATCCCCCAGGACGCGCACCGCGTCAAGCGGTGCGTGGACGGCTTGGCGAGCTTGCCGGAGCCGCTCGCGGAGCGGCTCTCGGCGCTGTTGCCCGCCGCCGGCGAGGCGGCGGCCGCCGCGGGCGACGCGGGCCGCGTGCGCGCGCTCGCCGCGTTTGCCGCGGACGCGCCCCAGCGCGTGTCGCGGGCGGCGTTTGAGAGGCTCAACGCGTTGCACGACGGGCTCATGGGGTAGGAGGAGAGAAGGGGAGAGGGAGGACGGGCGGCGGGCGTGCAACCCACTCCCGCCTCGCGCGACACTCCCGCCTCTCCCTTTCCCGCGGCGTGCCTCCTTCGCCGGCCGCCCGCGCATGCGGCGTGCGCTGGCCGGCATGGCGACGCGCGCGGCCGCATTCGCGGCGGCGGCCGCGCCGCCCTCGGCCGCGCGGCGCGTCAGCGTGGTGCCCAGGCTGGTACATGGCGCCAAGTGTACCAGGTGCGGGGAGGAGGGGGGAGAAGGGCCAATGCCCGCTCGGCGGGCCGCCGAGCGGCGGCCGACGGCCGCGCCTCGACGTTCCCAGCCCCTCGACCCGGCGCCACGCCGCCGCCCTGGCAGCAGCCGCTTCACCGGACCCGGTCGCCCGCCCCCCTGCCCCGGGCCGCCTGGTGGAAACCGCGCGCGGCGGCGGCGGCGCGCTCGCGCTCGTTGTCAGCGCCGACGGCAAGAAAAACTGGGCCGCCCTCGCCGCCACCGGCGCCCGCGTCTCGCTCAAGCCGGCCGACATCACGGCCGTGCTGCCGGGCGACGGGCACGACGAGGCGGCCCTGGCCGAGGCGGCGGCCGTCGCGGCGGCCGCGCCGGCGGCCGACGGCGGCCTGCTGGAGGACGCGTGGGAGTGCCTCGGGCCCGACGCCGCCGACCCCATGACCGCAGAGGCCGTGTCCGAGCTCCTGTACGGCGGCTCGGGCGCGCCCGCGGTGGCGGCCGCGCTGCGGCTGCTGGCCGCGCCGGCTGGGCGCGCGCTCTTCAAGCCCGCGTCCCGGCGCCCCCCTCTCTGGACCCGGCGCCCCGAGGCGGAAGCGGTTGCGATTCGGGCGCAAATGGCGGCGGAAGCGGCGGCCGCGGCGGCGGTGGACGAGGCGGTGGTGGCTCTCCGCGCCGCGGCGGCCGCGCCGCCCGCCGACGCGCCCGACGCCGCCGCCTGGGCGGCCGGCCCGCACGCCCGATTCATCGACGCGCTCAATGAACTGGCGATGGAGCGTGCCGACGGCAAGGCCGCGGCGGTCGCGGTCGGAGTGCTGCGCGCGCTCGGCGCGCCGCCGACGGCCGACGGCGCGGCGGCGCTGCTGTCCTCGGTCGGCGCGCGGCCGAGGCTGGAGCTGCCGTCCCTGCGCCGGGCGGGGCTGACGGACGACTTTGACCCCGAGCTCGAGGCTGCAGCGGCCGCGCTCGCCGCCGCGCCGCCCGCCGACGCCGACGCTGCGGCGCGCTTGGATCTCACATCTAGTCACGCCGTCTTCACGATCGACGACGCGTCCACGACAGAGATCGACGACGGGCTGTCCATTGAACGGGATGCGCACGGGGCAGCTGTCGCGCTGTGGGTGCACGTCGCCGACCCCGGCGCGCACGTCCCGCCGTTGACCCCCCTCGCGCGCGAAGCCGCGCGCCGGTCGCGCACCCTGTACCTGCCCACCGGCTCCGTGCCCATGTTCCCGCGCGCGCTGTCGGACGGCGCGTTCTCGCTGCGGGCGGGGGTGGCGGGGCCCGCGCTCTCGGTGCGGGTGCCGCTCGGGGCAGACGGCGGGCCCGCGCGCGCCGACGCCACCCTGCACCTCACTCGCATCGCGCCCGCCCGCCGGCTCACGTACGATGACGTGGACGCGAGTCTGGAGGCGGGCACGGACCCCGACGCGGCGGCGGCGGCCGCGTTTGCCGCGGCGCGCGGCGCGGCGCGCGCGGCGGCGGGCGCCGCGCTGTTCGACCTCCCCGAAGCCATGGTCTCCGTCACTGTCGACGCCCAAGGCGCCCCTGTTGTGTCCGTCAAGCAGATCTATCAAGAGGCCACGGGGGCGAGGGCGGCGGTGGCCGAGGCCATGATTGCCGCCAACGAGGCCGTCGCCCTCTTTGGCGCGGCCGCCGCCCTCCCCCTCCCCTACCGCGGCCAACCCCCCCCCACCCCCCTGACCGACGCCGATCTGGCCGACATCCCGGCCGGCGTGTGCGAGTCGGCCGCGCGCCGGCAGCGCATGGAGCGGTCGACGCTCGCGACCGACGCGCCGGCCCCGCACGCCGGCCTCGGCCTGGCCGCGTACGTGCAGGCGACGTCCCCCATCCGGCGCTACGGCGACCTGGTGGCGCACTGGCAGGTCAAAGCCGCGCTGGCGGGGCGCGCGCCGCCGTGGAGGGACGCGCCCGCGCTCGCCGCGCACATGGCCGACGCCGCGGACGCCGCGCGCGAGCTCAACCAGGCGGAGCGCAAAGCGACAAACTACTGGCTGACCCGTTATTTTCAGGCGGCGGTCGACGCGGCGAAAAAGGGACGCGCGCCGCCCCCCGAGTGGACCGCCACCGTCCTGCTCTGGGTGCGCGCCGACGCCGGCGTGGCGCGCGTGCTCGTCGACGGGCTGGGCATTGAAGCCGTCGTCCGGCTGGCGCGGCCGACGCGGCTCGGCGAGAGCGTGTCGCTGTCCTTCTCCGGCGCGGACGACAGAGGGGGGCCATCCTTTGCCCAGGTGGGGGGCGCGGTGGTCACCGACGACGAGGAGGAAGAAGAGGAGGAGGGCGAGGCGGGAGAGGAAGAGGAGTGACTGTAGACGCCGGGGCCGGCCGCGCGGGCTCACTCTGCCTCCCTCTCCCTCCCCGCCATCCGCCCGCCTGCGCATCCGCCGCCACCCCGCCACCCGGATGCGCGCCTCCTGACGGTGGCATGGACTGGCTCGGCGGGCCATCGGCCGGGCGCCGCGTCGCGCTCGGCGGGCGCGGGGCGCGCGAGCCTTCTAGAGCTGAGGTGCTTGCCCGCACCCGGGCCGAACGCGAGGCGCGCGCGGCGTCGCGGGCGGCGGCGGCGGCTGCGCTCGTTGTCCAGCGCCACTGGCGCGCGCGGGCGGCCGTGCGGGCGGCCAAGGACGCCACGAGGCGGGCCTGGATCGAGGTCCATGGCGTCGATGGCGAAAAAGGGGACGCGGGGTGCCTGGCGACCATGGTGGGCGGCGCCGCGTTTTTCGCGCGCCCCGCAGCCGACGCCGCCCTGCTCGCCGGCGCGGGGGCGGCCCTGGCACGTTCCCCTCGTCCCTGCGCTGCCCCTCCTCGACTCGCGTCGGCGGCCGCGTTTGCGCGGGCGGCCGCGGCCGCGCTTGCGGCGCGCGCGGCTGAGTGGCGCGCCCAGCTCGACGCGCCGCGCGGCGCGCCCCTGCCCGGCCCCGCGGCGCCCCTGGCGGAATCCTTGATGGCGCTGGCCGACCCTGGTTTCTGGGGTGGCGACGCGGGCGCGGCGGGCGCGTGCGCGACCGCGTGCACGCGCGCGGTCGTCGCTGCGGCCGAGACGCTGCTGCCGCCGGCCACCCCCCCTCCCGGCGCCCCTCCCACCGTGGGCGCGGCCCTGATCGCCACCTTGGTCGCACGCTGCCTGGCGGCGGGCGACGCGGGCGGCGCGGCGCCGCTCGCGCTCACCGCGCGCGGCGCGGTCGTGCGCTGCCCGCCGCTTGCACCGCTCGCGCCGCGCCTCGCGCGTGGGGCGGTGGCCGGTGTCTTGCGCGAGACCGCCGGCACTGCTCCCGGGTCGGCCGGCGCGGCGGCCGCGCTCGCGCGGTGGCTGCCGCGCGGCCGCGCGGCGGCCGCCGCCGCGCTCGCGAGCAACGTCGCGGCCGCCCTGGCGACCGCCCCCCCCCCGGACGCCCCCTCCGCCGCCCAAACCTGCACCGCGCTCGCCCTGCTGCTGGCAGCGACGCCCGCGGGCGCGTGGGGCGACCGCGCGCCGCGGCGGCGGCGCCGCGGCGCGCGCGGCGGCGCGCCCGACGCGTCGTCGTCGTCCGGGTCCGAAATGGAGTTGGATGACGAAGAGAGCACCAACCCTGGCCTGCTGACCCTGGAAGCGCCGGCGCCGCCGCCGCCCTCCAACGCGGCGGCGCTCGCCGCGCCCGCTCTGCTTGCCGGACTCGCGGCAGCCGCCCTGCCCGACTCCCCCCCCGCCCCCGCCGCGCCCGCGTGGTGCTCCTATGTGCTGGAGCTGCTGGCCCGGCCGCGGCTGCGGCTGCCCGCGCTCGCCGCGCTCGCGGCCCAACCAACCACCCTGCCCCACCTCTGGCGCGCCGCGCTCGCGCCCGCGGTCGCGGCCGCGACCGGCCCCGCCGACCCGGCGTTGCTGCTGCCACTGGCGGTGGCGGCGCCCGCGGTGGCGACCGCGGTCGCGACGGCGCCGCCCGGCGCGCTGGCCGAGGGGCGGCCGCTGGCCACGGGCGACGCCCTGGCGTTGCTCGCCGTCGCGCGCGACGCCGCGTGGGCGCTGCTGGGTGGGTTAGGGGGCGCGGCCGAGGCGGCGTCCGCGTCCGCCACGTCCCCCTCGTCCTCCCGCCTCGCCGACGCCGCGCTCGACGGCGCGGCGTCCCTCCTGCGCGCCCTGCACGACCGCAACGGCGTGCGCCCTTTTGTGGACGAAGCCGCGTTCATGCCCGCCGGCCTCGCGCCCGGGCGCCTGCGGGCCGCGCTCGCGGCGGGCGGCGCCGGCGCGGCGCGCGCGCGCGCGCTCCTGGCCACCGCGCCCTGCCTCGCCCCTTTCGCCGAGCGCGCGGCCGCCTTTGCGGACGCGGCCGCCGAGGACGCCGCGGCGGCGACCGGCGGCCGGGGCGCGCTCGGCGGGTGGGCGGGAGGAGGCGCGCGCGCGCCGCCGCGCGCGCTCGTCGTCCGCCGCGCGGCCGTCCTCCACGACGCCCTCGCGGCCCTGGCCGACCTGCCGCCCGCGGCGATGAAAGGGAGGGTGCGGGTGGCGTTCGTGGACGAGCACGGGCTCGAGGAAGCGGGCGTCGAGTGCGTCGCGAGGGGGTGGGCGGGGAGGGCGACGGCGCGGCGGCCGCCGCGCCGCCCCCCCCCCCCCCCCCCCCCCCCCCCCCCCCCCCCCCCCCCCCCGGCGGGGGGGGGGTCGGGGGGGGGGGGGGGCGGCCCGCCGCGGGGGGAGGGGGCGCCGCGACGGCGCGGCGGCCGCCGCGCCGCCCCCCACCACCCCGCCCCACCCGCCCCCCCCCCACCAGCGGCGGCGGACTCTTCAAAGAGTTTTGCGAGGCCCTCGCCAAGGACGCGTTCGGCCCCGGCGCGGGCCTGTTTGAGGAGACGCCGTCCCGGGAGCTCGCGCCGGCGCCCGGCGCGGGCGCCACCCCGCACTCCCGCCGCGCCCTCGTCTTTCTGGGCCGCTTCCTGGGCAAGCTCGTCGCGGACGGCGTCCTCGTGGAGCTGCCGTTGGCGCGGTTTGTGGTCAAGGCGCTCCTCCGCCGCGCGGTCGACCTCCACGACCTCCCCTCGCTCGACCCCGAGCTGCACGCCTCGCTCGTGTCCCTGCTGGCCATGCCGGCGGACCAGGTCGACGGTTTGGGGCTCGTGTTTGCGCTGCCGGCGGGCGGCGGCGGCTCTGGCGGTCCGACGCACGACGTCCCGCTCGTCGCCGGCGGCGCTTCGACCCCGGTCACCCCCGCCAACCGCGTGGAATTCGCCCACCGCGCCGCCCGCTTCTACATGGGGCGGTGCGGCGCGGCGACGGCCGCGCTGGCCGACGGGCTGGAGCAAGCGCTGCCGCCGGGGTGGGCGCCCGCTTTCTCCGCGGCCGAATTCGGCGTCCTCCTCGGCGGTGGCGATGGCGCGATCGACGTGGAGGACTTGAAGGCGCACGCGGCGATCGTTGGCGGCTACGAAGCCGACTCGCCGCCCGTCGCCGCTTTGTGGGCCGCGCTCGCCTCCATGGCCCCCCCCGAGCGCGCGGCTGTGCTCCGCTTCGTCACCGCGTGCGGTCGGCCGCCCCTGCTGGGCTTCGGGCGGCTCTCCCCGCCTTTCACCGTCGCCCGCGCGGGCGACGACGCGTCCCGCCTCCCGTCGGCCGCCACCTGCATGAACTTGCTCAAGCTGCCGCCGTACGCGACCGCGGCCGAGGCGCGAGCCAAGCTGCTGCTGGCGGCGCGCGAGGGGGCGGGCGGGTTTGGGTTGAGTTAGGGGGAGCAGAGGGGGGGGGCTGTTTTTTGCAGGAGGGACAGACAGGGCCCGCCGACTCGCGTGTGACCGGCCGCGAGCGCGCCAGGGATGGACCGCAAGGCCGCGCGGCACGAGGCCGGGCGGGAGCCGTTGAAGCACTGCCCTGAAGCGAGAAGAGCACCTCGCCCACAGGAGAGAAGGCGCCGCGCCGGCGCGCGCATGCACGCCACACTCGCCCTCGCTCCGACCCCGGCCGCCCGGCCCGGACGGTCGCGGGGTCCGGCCCGCGTGTCGGGGAGGGGGCGCGCCCGCAGCCGCTCGCCCATTTCTGCGCAACCTCCGCCCCCTCTTTCCGCCCTCCAATGCGCGCCCTGTGACCGCGCCCGAGCCCGCGCCCCCGAGCGACGCCCGACATGGACGCGCCGATCGGCCAGGTGAGCGGGCGGGGGCGGCGGGCGGCGCGGCGGGCGGCGCGGCGCGACGCCCCGACCACCTGCGCATCCCGCTTCCGACCCCCTCCTCCAGCCCGCGCCGCCCTCGCCCACGCGCACCGTGCACGGCTTCGACGTCGCCACCCCCCCCCCCCGCCCCCTGTGGCCGCCCTGCGCCCCCGAGACGCCCGCCGTCGCGCGCCCCTCGCTCGTCGGCTTTGCCGGCCTCCTCGACCTCTGCGGCCCCTCGCCCTGGGCCGCGGAAGAGGACGACATCGAGGAAGATGACGAAGGGGAAGCGGAAGAAGGAGGGGGGGGCGAGGCGCGCGCGCTCCACCTCGTGCCCCCTCCGCGCTCGCCGCGCGTGGAGGTCGTCGGCACCGCCCACCGCTCCCCCGCCGTCCTCGGCCTCGCCCGCACCGTGGTGCGGGGTCTCAAGGCGCAAGCCCTCCCCGCCCGCGTCGGCGGGTCGATGGGCGGGTGCTACCTCTTTAAAGACGAAAGTGGCGCCCCCGCTGCCATCGTCAAGCCGTGCGACGAGGAGCCCATGGCCCCCAACAACCCGCACGGCTACGTGGGGCGGGCGCTGGGGGAGCCGGGGCTCAAGGCGGGGGTGCGGGTGGGCGAGGCGGCGATGCGGGAGGTCGCTGCCTACCTTCTTGACGCCGGCGGCGCGGCCCGGGTGCCGGCGACCGCCCTCGCGCGCGTCACGCACCCCGTGTTCCACGTGGCGGATGCAAGCGGCGGCGGCGGTGGCGACGGCGGCGGTTCGTCCAGCGCCGGCCTCCTCGCCGCGTCGCTCGCCGGCGCGCCGGCCCCCGCCCCCCGCCGCCGCGCCCACCACCCGCCCGCCAAGCTGGCCTCCCTGCAAGCCTACGTCCCGCACGCGTGCGACGCGTCCGACGTGTCCGCGTCCCGCTTCTGCGTCGCCGACGTCCACCGCTTGGGCATTCTCGACCTTCGCACCCACAACACCGACCGCCACGCCGGCAACATCCTCGTGCTGGGGCCGGATGGAGGCAGCGGCACGGATTCCGTGCACGCTGTCCCGTCGTCGCCCGGCGCGGTGCGCGCGGTCGTCGCGGCGCGCGCGCCGCTGCGCCTCGTGCCGATCGACCACGGGTTCTGCCTGCCCGACACGCTGGAGCCCCTGTTCCTCGAGTGGCTGCACTGGCCGCAGGTGGGGGGCGAAGGGGGAGGGAGGCGTTGGAGACGCGGGGCGACGCGCGCGCTCACCCCGCACCCACCCCTCCACGCAGGCCTCTGTCCCCTTTGCCCCCGCCGAGCTCGCCTACATCGCCGCCCTCGACCCCGCGGCCGACGTCGCCCTGCTGCGCGCTGAGCTGCCCGCGCTGCGCGAGGGGTGCCTGCGCACGCTGTGGGCGTCGACGCTTGCACTTCAACGCTGCGCCGCCGCGTCGCTCACCCTCGCCGACATCGGCACCCTGGCCTCCCGCCCCCTCGTCGGCGACGTCGAGGAGCCGAGCGAGTTGGAGCGGGTGTGCTGGGCGGCGCGTGCGGCGGCCGTGGCGGCGCGCGCGGCGCGCGGCGGCGCCAGCCGCCGCGCGTCTGGCGGCTCGACCGAGTCGGCCGCCTCGGCGGCCGACGCCATGTCCGTCGACGGGCCGGCCGCCGCATCGTGCGCGTCGCCGGGCGCGATCGACGAGGGCGGGCTCATGTTTGAGCTCGAGGGCGGCGGCGGGAGCGGCGCCGGCGCGCCGTTCACCGCCGACGCGGCGCGCTCGTGGACGCGCGTCCTCCCTCCCCCCTCGCCTGCGTCCCCGCCCGCGCTCCCGCCTCGCTCTGGCCTGCGCCCCGCGGCGTCGTCGCCCATGCTCGTGGGCGGCGCGTCGTCGGGCGAGTCGGCCGCGACGCGCGCGTCGGGCGGTGCGTCGGCGGGGGCCTACGTTCCTCCCCACCGCCGCACGCCGCCGACCGCCCTGGGCCTGCCGCCGGTCGCGTCGTCCGTCGCGGCCGGCGGCGGCGGCGGGTGGGGGAGGCGCCCCGCGACGGCGCGCGAGCGCGGGCGCTCACGCGCCGCCGCACCGACGGCCGCCACCTGCGACGCCCCCGGCGCCGGCGGCGTCTTCGACAGCCTGGACGACGACGACTGGGCCGCCTTCCTGGACGCGCTGGAAGACGGCCTCGCGGCTGGCCTCGCGTCCGGGCGCTGGCGCGGTGCAGGCCGCGGCGGCGGCGCGGGCGGCGCGCCCCCGCTCGGCGCGTCATGCCCCCGCTTTTGAGTTGTTGAAGAGAGAGGAGGGTGACCCACCCGCTGCACACACGCACGCACACCCCATTTTTGGCGCGGCGCGGAGACGGCACACACACACCGCGCCGCGCCCCACTCGCTTCCCCCCCTTGAACGGGCCGGCTTGACGCCCGCCCGCCCCGCGCGTACTACCCCACGTCCCCGCCCACCTCGCCTTGCCCCCTGTAACAGTGCCAACGATGGCGAGAGAAGAGGAGGGTGGCGAGAGGGGCGCCGCGTTTTGTTGCCGCCGCCCGTCCCCTATCGTTCCTCGCTCGACGCTCGGGCCGCGAAAAAGTGGGGCTACAAGTGCCGTCCCGGCACGCTGCAACGGGGCAAGGGCGACGGAGGAATGTCGACCCGGGAAAGAATTGGGGGGGGGGGGAGGGGGGAAGCGGGCCAGGTCTCTCTCTCTCTCTCCCCAGCGTTCACCCTTCCGCCCCGCCCCGCTTGGTGCGCAGGCGGGCGACTGCGTCCAGGGACGCGTCCTGGATGGCGGCGGGGGCGCGCCGGCGGGCCGGGTTGTTGGCGGCGCGGGGCGTGGGCGCGGGGGCCGAGGCGGGGGTCGGCGCCGCCGCCGCCGCCGCCCCCGCCCCACCGTTGGCCCCTTTCTTGGGCCGCCGCGTCGTCCCGCGCCGCGGCCGCGCCCGCGCCGCAGGCACGCCCGCGGCTTCCAGCGAGGCGGCGAGCTCCCCCCCCACCCCCGCCGCCCACCACGCCTTGAACTCCTCGTACTCGGCCGCGCTCGCCCCGCACTGGGCCGCAAAGTCGGCGTCCGACGACCGCAGCAGGGTGGCGGGCGCGACGCGGGCGGCGAGGGCGGGGGCGCGGTCCTTGACAAAAGCAAAGCGCGGCGCGAGCACCGTCGGCAGCCGCCGGTTGAACACGAGCGCAGGGGACCGCGCCAGCGCCCTCGGTGGGCACCCCAGGAACTGGGTCGCAAACCGGGCCTTGGCGCCGACGTCGGCGGGCGATTTGAGAAGGACGCGCGGCCAAGCCGCGACGAGCGCGGCGGCGTCGGCGCCGCCGACGCCCGCGCCCACCAGCGCGTCCAGCACGGAAGACAGGCGGGACGGGTCGACGGTGAGCAGCGCGGGCTCGGCCGCGAGCGCGGCGTCGACGGCGGCCTCGGCGAGGCCGGCGCCGGCGAGCGCGGCTGCGGCCGCGGCGCGCGCAGAGGAAGGGCCGGCGCCGCTGGACGCCGCTGACCCCCCAAGCAGCAGCGCGTGGGGCGAGGCGCAGAGCATGGCGCCGATTTTGTCGGCAGGGATGCCCGCGGCGCCCAGCGCGGCCGCCGCGGCCTCGACCCGCCCCGGCGCCGCCCAGAGCGCAGCCGGCGCCGCGCGCGCTAGCCGCCCCAGGTCGCCCCGGGACGCGCCCGCGGCGGCCAGGGCGGACAGGCCGGCGGCCAGGGCGGCGGCAGCGGGCGTGGCGCAGAGCGCAGCGGGGCGGTGGCCGACGACGGCCGCGACGCCCGTGCGGGGGAGAGCGAGGGCCAGGGCCGCGACGCGGGCGTCCAGGACGGCCGCTTGCTCGTTGAGCAGGCCGGGCGCGCGATCCAGGGCGTTGCCAAGGTCGCACAGTTTGAGGCCGGCCCGGAGGAGCGCGCGCCCGGCGCTGTCGACGTCGCCCGCGGACGGCCCCGCCGGCGCGCGCCGCCGCCCGCGCCGCCGCAGCGCGGTCGCGCGCGCCAGCAGCCGGGCGACGGCGGCGCGGCCGAGGCCGAGGCCGGCCAGGACGGTCGCCGCGTCCGGGGCGTACGGCGCGGGCGCGGCCGGCGCGGGCGGGGGCGGCGCCGCCTCGAAAATCACAGGCGGCGACGCCTCGGGCGCGAGGGCGAGGGCGGCGACGGGAATGGGGCGCGAGAGGCGCGCGGGCGCGGGCACGCGGCGTGCCGCGCCGACGCGCGCGGGAGGCGCCGGCGCGCGTGGCCTCTGCGAGACCAGCATGCCCGGGGGGCGATGCCGGGGCGGGCGGGAGGGCGGGAGGAGGGGCGGACCGCGGGAGTAGTGAGGGCAGCGTTTTCGGTGGCCGCGGCTCGTCCTCGCTTCCCTGTTGCCACGACCCCCCCAGACGCCGCGAGACGCCAGGATGGGGCGCCGGCGGGCGGACCACGCCGCGTCCGGTCGCCGTGAGCGCCATCGACCCCGTGGAGCGTCAGGAGTGAAGAGGGCGGCCTCCGCGCAGCGCACGCCCAACCTGGCCGCGGCGCCCGCGCCGCGGCTCGCTCCCGGCGCTCCCTCCCGCCCCGCCGCCCCGCCAGAGCGCCTGCGGGAGAGTCAAAAAGCGATCGGGGGGGACCGCGGCCGAGCGCGGCGGCGGCGGCGGCTCACCGGTACGCTGGCCGCGGCGTCGGCCCCCCACTCCCCTCCCTCGCCCGGCATGCCGCCCGCGCGGCGCCGTCGCGCGCCCAGCGACGCCACCCTCCCTTCCGCCAAGCGCCGCGCGCGCGCCGCGCCCCCGCCGCCCCCCCCCCCCCCCCCCCCCCCCCCCCGCCGGGGGCCGGCCCCCCCCCCCCCCCCCCCCCCCCCCCCCCCCCCCCCCCCCCCCGCCCCCCCCCCCCCCCCCCCCC
>Ga0315293_10002121_pt1 | contig 19137 bp, 12 predicted proteins | sample YL17G13_20_MG_FD_203071 | JGI IMG/M metagenome (GOLD analysis project Ga0315293, IMG submission 203071) | Sediment microbial communities from Yellowstone Lake, YNP, Wyoming, USA - YL17G13_20 | ecosystem: Environmental > Aquatic > Freshwater > Lake > Sediment | place: USA: Wyoming | collected... | reverse complement strand
CAAGAGGGCGACGAGGAGGGCCGTGACTAGCCCGACCCTCAGGTGGAGGGTAGAGTAGGTATCGGGCGTTCCGTTTTTCGCCCGCCCGCCGCTACGCTTTCTGACCGCCCTTTACACGGGCTTCAGACGTAGGCAACTTCATGCACAGCAGGCCAATACGAGATGGCGGGAACATCGCCGCTAAAAATGGTAGGGGAATAATCCGGGTCCGTAAACAACCACGAAGACAGCATTGACAGCAGTAGTATGCGCGATCCAGGCCATCATCGACGCTTCGGCAGGCTGCCCGCCGTTCAGGATCTGGTTAAACGTCACCGTCGTATCGCCATCATCAACGCTGGCGTCGTACATGGCAAGCAAGTCTCGCGCGACAGATTTACATGTACCAAGCGGGCACTCCTGTTGCCGACATGAGAAGATTAACAGCGTTTGAAGGAGCGTGGAAAGCACCTCGTCGAATGGTCATGATCGCCCTCGCCGCTTCCGATCCTTGAATCCGTCAACATCGCGTTCTTCGGACAGCAGAAATCGGAGGAAAGACTTGTCTTGGAAACGGCAACTCTGGGCGATTCCCAACATCGTCAAATAGTCGGTGGCCCCTTTTAAGTAGAATGAGCCGGAAATCTTTCTCTGGATCGCCAGGTGACGAATCGCTCGTTCCGCCGTGTTGTTATTCCAGGGAATACCGTCCTCCGTCAGGAAAAGGAAAAGTGAAGCCCTGTATCGAGCGAATCGCTTTTGGTACTTCTGGACGACCTCGCTGTGCCACTGTACGCCATCAATGGTTTGCCGATAGAACCGTTCGACAGAATTCAGGTGCTTCTGGAGATGCCGCTTCTTCAGCCCGTACCGCTCAATATCCTCGAAGATTGGCACAAGTAAGTCGCGGACACGGGCGACGAACATTTCGTACTCCCCGAGAAATGGGTTCTTCCACAGGTCTTCATTCAAGTCACGAATCAGGTGGACGAGGCACTTTTGCTGCCTGCATGGCATGGAGTCGTAGCCTGGGTAAAAGTCACTAATCAGGACGCCTTTATACCCACTCAGTAATCTGTTGACCCAGGCTGTTTCACGACTTTCCGTAAGTCGAAAGACGACATGCGTTCCGTCAGTAAGAACCCAAACATACTGATTTCGCCCTTGAATGCTGATCTTCGTTTCGTCAACGTGGATGATTGGGCTTCGCAGGATGCGACGTAACAGTAGTGTTTCTGTGATCGAATAGTCATCGCTTAACTGATGCATGAACTTACAGATAGTGGACCTGCCCACAGTCTCCGAGAAAAGGGCTGCGAATGTCTGAGTGATCGGACTGACTGATAGCATCAGAACAACTCTCTCATACGCGATCCATGATAGAAAGCTGTGCCCAAACATGCGTCCCTTCAACCTGATAATCGCTGGTGGTGGGTACTGTCGCCCACAGATCGGACAGGAAGCCTTCTGACCGACGTACTTCAGAAGCCTCTTTCTGACGCCGTTCTTGCTGAACGCAAGGTCCGTCTGAAAATGCTGGCAGGTTTTGTTTGTGGGTTGCAGTGATTGTTCGGGGTGGTTGGGACACGTCATCTTTCTTCGCACATGGATGACTTTCGGAGTCAGTGATGGTAGTCTCCTCTGCGATGGAAGGGGCGGGCGGTTTGAGGGCTTGGGTGATGAAGCGGGGCGATCACCGCCCTCGTCCTGCGTGTGGAGCCGTATTCGCTTCCGCTGATAGTCAGCGTGGGCGGAGTCAGTGATTCCATCGAAAGTACGATGAATACTCTCTCCTGTCGGCGTACACAACTGCTTGGGCTTGTCCGTAAAGTCAACATCCAACCGTGAGTCGGCTGCATTGGAGAGTGATTGGAGTTCCGCAGTTAGCAGGCGCAGGGCGTGGCAGTCGGCTTGATTGTACGAAAGCAGCGTGGTCTTGAAGTCATTATCGCCAGTGTCTTCCCAGCGGTATCTCCATACGATGCTCTGGATTCCCGAAGGTTTGGGCATGGACCAGGACGCACCCACCGCCACACCTAGATCCTTCAGCCTGTTGGACCGCGTGGGAAAATACACCTTGCCATAGATGGGTCCGTTTACGTTCACCATCCGGCGAAGGCAATCCTCGCAGTCGATACCCTGTTGTTTAGCCGCCCGCTCGAAGGCATGACGCTCGTAGCTGCCGTAGTGATAGATCGGGGCGTCGGGGTACTTTGCAGCCACATCCAGGCACTCATTGAAGATGCGGGATTCCTCTTCAACGGTGTCCGCCCAAAACGAATGCATCGTGGTCTTCTCGCCATCCTTAACCAGCACCCCAACGAGGTAGTCGAAGCCCTGATCGGGAATGCCCTCGATGTCAAGGAACAGTTCCACGAGATGCTGCGGCAGGGCCGGGCGTTCATGCAGATAAATCTTCTTCGTGCGGATTGCCAGGGCTTGGAGTTCGACATTGAACGGCGTGGGCAGATTGCCTGCATTTTTTCGCCGCCGCCGTGGCCTGAAAACGTATGAAATCTGGGTGAGCGTGAGGATGCCTTTCTTGTTGTACTTTGCGACCAGTTTGGGCGTCATTTTGTCCAGCAGGAAGAGGCTGTCGGTGCGCTCTGCTTCTGCTGAACAATGCTCTTGGAACTCGCACGTCAGGCAGTGCTTGCCCATGCTCAGGGCAGGAGGCTGGGGCGGGAGATCACTCATTAGATTACGCAGATTGGCGACAATCCTGCGGACAGTCGGGTACAGCGTTTCCAACTTTACTCGTTTCGGTGCTTCCCCGTGAAGAACGAATACCCCAGAGGTTGGGCGTGAGCGTCCCTGTTCGCCAATTGTGTATCCTGCAAATGCCAAACGCAACTTGTCGGCAGACGTGGGCGTGTGGGTTCCGATTATGAGATGAGGCTCCCTCCTGTTGTGAGATGAACTCTCGACCGCATCGCACTCTGCTGTGAGATCGCCAGTGACGACGGTGCGGGAGTTGCCTCCCTTCTTTGCAGAGAGGTACTCGGCTCGATGTCGGGTCGCTCGTTCCTCAACGACCTGTTCGTATTCATGGGGACGAGGCACGGGGTCGCCGCGAAGCAAGAAGTACGCTTTCCGAGGGCAGTGCGAAGCAGCCACGACAAGTTGCGAATTGATGATGCGGTCCACAGAACCTCCGCGTTGGGAAGACGGCCTAGAAGGTCACGCAGACGATGGCAACCGGCAAGGCTATAGTCTTCCAGCCGAGACATTCCAGCCGTCGTATTTCGGTTGTCATGCGCAATCCAAAAGGGAGTGCCGATCCAAGCGCCGCTCTCGAAACCCCCGCGAAGGGGCACAGTAGAACAGCACCGGCCGGCACTCCCTTTTGAGGCAGTGCGGTTTAGGTGCTGTTTCTACTGTTCAAGAATCCGTAGGATTCAGGTTCGCGGTTTTTCGAGAAACAGCCGTCACCACTATCCTACCCTCTTCTGCCACTTCTGCAAGTCCAGCCACCCACGCTCAACAAGTGTTAGGGCAACGGGATCAAAGTGGCTCGGCTCCCATGCCGCCGGAGTTGCCGGATGGTCGGCTCTGCAGTTCGCGGGAGTGTGCCGCCCTGCCGTCACCTTCCAACCCGCTCCGCAGCCCGGCCAGCACTGACCAACCGGCAATGACCCGCGCTCTAATGTGGGGGTAGCGTGTGCTGGAGGAAGACAATGATGAGGCGTCGGATACTGCCACGCCCGCCCGTGACCGCTTGGTAAAGCACAAAGCGGTCGCTACCCGAGAAGGGTAGGCTATCTCTGTGCCCAGGCGGCGGAAATGCAGAAGAGCTGCGGTTACGTGTGAACGCACCGGTCGGACGAAACTCGATGTGTTTGGACCTAGAATCCCTTGTGCTGTAGGATACAGGGACGGCTATGCACCGCCCCAGAAACTCGCTAGAATTGCGATGTCGTTGGCACATGATACTGGCAGGAACAAGGCGAAATTGCAGCAGCTTTTCTGCCAACTTTTTCTGCCAGTCGCAATTAGCCTCGCCGTAAAAGCTTTCGTGAAAGGCAGTTACAATCAGGTCCCCGTAGCTCAATTGGATAGAGCGTCGGCCTCCGGAGCCGAAGGTTACAGGTTCGAGCCCTGTCGGGGATACTTGACATAAGTTCCTCCGAATCCTGGAGTTAGGATACCTGCCTGCGTCGGGCAGTGAGGTGGACCCCAAAAACTGGACCAGCGCCGAAGAGAGACAAGAGAGAGGTGTGGCCGGCGATTTCCAGCATTCCTTCTTCGCGCCCTCGCGCCTCTATGGTCCGATCGCCAGCCTAGCGCTGCGGCGCCTTGTAGAGGTGTACTTCGTAAGGACCGAAGTCGTCGACGAACCGCCCGTCTTCCGCGGCAATGCGGCGGTTTTCGCCGAGAACCTCAACTTCGGCCTTTCCGGAAATGCCTTGAACTTGGAACGTGGCCTTCGCCGGCCCGGGGTCCATGCGCACGGCAAAGATGTAGGTCGCCCCGCCGTGCCGCTTCACCATCGTGGCAATCGTGCCGCCGGGCAACATCTTGACGCGCTCGGCGGAAACTTCGGCCGTCCCGGTAAACACGATCACCAGCACGCTCGGGCTGTTGATCACCGCGGCCAGCTCGTGGATCTGGCGGTTGATCGCGCCGACGGCCTTGGCCATCTCCTCGTCGGCCAGCAGGCCCGCCTCGATGAAGCTCGGCTTGAACTGGTGGCAGAAGTAGATCAGCCCCTGCGACCCATGGACGATCGACATCCAAACCTCGGCCTTCACCTGCTGCGGCGTGGGTTTCACCTTGGGGTTGCTGATCCGCGTACACTCGATGCAGTCCCAGACCACTTTCTCGCCCTTGGTCCACTGGCGGAGGCGCTGGACGCCGTAGGGGACGTACCAGAGCTTCCCGGCCACCACCGCCCGATCGTGGACCGCCGGGTAGATGTCGTAGGAGATGATGTCGCCGCCGCGTGCGTACTCGGGATAGTCCTCGGGGTGATTGGTGCGCACGCCCCGGCCGTACCACCCGTCCCAGGCCACGCCCTGGCCCAGGTTGAGCATCACCGGGCGCGTCGGGTCCTTGGCCTTGATCTTGCGGTAGTCCTCGACGATCTTCTCGGGCGGGATGGGCGGGCCGTAGCCCTTGCCGCCGGGAAGCGATTGGGCATTGTCCGGCTCGTCGCCGTGCATCCAACCGACGATGGTCGGCTCGTCCAAGTGCTCCAGGGCCCAGCGGTTCTGCCCGCAGATCACCCCGATGCCGTGCTTCTTCAGCTCCGCAATCTGCTCTTGGTTCGGCCCGCGCCACAAGGCCACGTAGACATTCACTCCGATGGCCTTGTACTTGGCGGCGTTTTTCGGGTCCTGGAGCCAGACCGCGATGGGGAAGTACCCCGGATCCTTGCTGGGGCCGCTGGTCCACGCGGCGTAGGCGCCGGTCTCGGCGGCCGGACTGATTCTCTCGCCGCCCGACAGGCCGGCCCCTGCCCAGCAGAGGACGATCGCCGCGACCACCACAACCACCCGCCGAGAGAACTCATTCTTGTTCATCGTTTGCACTCCTCGATTGGTGAAGGATACGCCTTTCCGCTCACTCCGCGCCTCGCCAAAGGCGCCGAATCACGGCCGCAATCACGGGGAGGGGGCGATCGTAAATGTCGGCAATGCGAATCACCGCTCCCTCGACGACGAGTTGGAGCCCCGGGCGGCTGCGCGTGGTGCTGAGGCGGAACCGTCTGGGCCCGGCCGAGAGCACGACGTCGCGCAGCTCGTCCCATCGCATTTGGCCCTTAGCGGCCCCTTGGATCATGGCGATTCCCGTGGGACTGACCACCAGGCTGGCCTCGCGCCGGCCGCGGAGGCGCGCGTCCGGGTGCCGCTGCTTCGCCTTGAGCCGAATCCAGTTGAGAAACGCAATGAAGATCAGGAGGATCCCGAACACCAGCCAAGGACTCGGGTCGCGACGGTTCCCCGGGGCGACGTAGAAGGACAACACCGTCCAGCCAAGCCCCGCCAGCATCAAGAGCAAGGAGCACACTCGCCCCCGTCGCGTGGACGGCCGGCGCCCGAGGTGCTCTCGGCTGCGGAACGTCCAAACGCGATCGGGGCCGAAGTTGCCCTCCTCGGTCTTGACGAGCGAATCCAATTGCGGATTCACGTCGCGCGAGCCGCTGCCGCAAACCTTCGTCAAGAGATCCCGATAGAACGTCCGAAGGTCGGCGTTCACGTTCCGGGGGATCTCCAGCACGCCGTCCCGGTGCATCACCATGACTGGCCCGACCTTCAGACGCCCCTCCCTCGGCTCTTGAGGCATGCCGGCGATGGTGGCGGATTGGATCGAGTCGTACGAAATGACTCGATCCGGATCCGGCAGGCGCAAGCCGTCGTCGGCCGCCTCGCATCGAAAGGACGCAGGGCGCACCGTCGCCAACCCCACGGCCAGCGCGCAAGCCGGGAGGGCCGCGACGGCGTATTGGACGTTGCCTGAAGCCAGCCCGACAGAAAACGCGACCGCCGCCAAGCATCCCCATAGCGCGACCCCGTAGGGGAAAACGGGCCCCGACGCGATGGTCCGGTCATTCATAACATTCCCACCCAGCCCGCGTGGATGCCCCAAATGGCTCCGTTGTGGAGGAAATGGAGGAACATCGGCAGGAGGATTCCGCCGCTTGCCGTTCGGGCATATCCCAATCCGACTCCGAGCAGCACCAGTATCGGGATGCTCAGCGGGGCACCGAGGTGCGCCAACCCGAACATGACCGCGGAGATCCACACGGCCGCGTGGACGTTGACCACGGATCGGAGAACTCCGAGCACGAGGTAGCGGAAGAACAACTCCTCAACGATGGCGGGCTGGACGCAGATGATAAGGAACCACACGGCCAGCCGATCGCCAGCGGTGGAGATTTGCTCTTCGAGAGACACGAAATCGATCAGGTCGCGCAGGGACTGGTGGTAGCGAAGATTCAAGGCCACCAGCCCGGCCATTACCAGGACAAACCCCGTCCACGCGCCGGCGCGCTGGCCGAGCGACCTGCGAGGATGACGGAAGCGGACCGGGACCCAGGCGAGGGCGGCCAGCACGAATACCGTGTCGATGCCCTCGAAGACGGCCAACAGCCCAGCGGCCTCGCGATCGATGGAATCGTCGCTGCCGAGATCCGACGACACGATCCCTTGAGCCGCGAAACCGCAGATCAGCGAAACCGCTAGGAGGCCCCCGAACACCACGAGCATGCGAGTCAGCGCGGCGGCGTCAGGGTCCCGTGCGGTCGGCTTTGCGAGTGCCGGGCGAGCCTCTCGCAACAGTCCGGCCGTGCAATAGGGACATTGAGCCCGGCCCAGGTCCACCTCTTTCCCGCAACGCCAGCAGGTGCCGAGGGCGATCTCCTGCTGCTGCGGCAACTCGCGCTCACCGGAGGGCTCACCGTTCATGGGATCCCGTTCCGCGATTGCTTAGTCTGCGGGCAATCCCGCTTGTCTGGCCGGCCGGGCCTTCTCTCGCTGATAGGCCAACGCCGACTGAACCGATGCCACCAGCGCGACGATGATAATGATCTTCACGATGATGCCCCTCGGCACGCTCGAAGGGTCGAGGACGCCGGTAATCGCGTTGACGCCAAGGTAGAGCACCAATGCCGTCACGGTGATCGGCACGGGATACTTCTTGACCGTCAGGCCGAACACGATGAAGAGCCCGCTCACGAAGATAAAGCCCGCCTGCAAGAGCTTGGCGACCCGCACCGTCGATTCGCGAAACTTGGCGACCTCGGCGGGGTCGGCCGCCATTCCCCGCATGCGCAGTGCGTTGAGATCCCTCTGGATAATGGTGTCCACTTCCGATTCAATCGTGAAGAACACGGCAACATTAACCACAACGCTCAACACGCCGATCGCCAGCAGGATCCAGCGCGCCGTGTTGAGCTGCTTCAGCCGGGCCGATTGGGTCAGGCTTCCAAGGCTCGAGGGACCTCCGGCCGGGATGAGCCCCCGCGGTGCGGCGCCTTGGGGATCGCTCGAAGGGTTTCCGAAGCTGGAAAAGTCTCCGCTCATGGCAGCACCCCTTCCCGCAATCAGGTTGGTGATGACCCGACGCCCTGAAACCGCCGTCAATTGTGGAAGAGCCATGCCGCCCTGTCAACATGGGCCCCCGGCGAACCTGACCGATTCCAGCCGTGCGACGGTTGACGGGTGGCTGAGGCAAGGCGCCGCGATGCCCCAGCCGCGGGCAAAACAGGCAAGACAAGCACCCCGCGGGGCTCCAAGCCGGCCTCGGTTCATCCGGAAGCCTCGTCGCTCGCCCCATCCCCTTCCGCTTGACCGCCCCGCGCAGTAGGATCGTTTCCATCGCGGCAGCCGGACGGGAGGCGGCATTCCGGACGCTCGGGAACGCTCCCTCTCCCGCGGCGGCCCGGCCGAGTGGCGGAACTGGCAGACGCTCGGGACTTAAAATCCCGTGGGGGGCAACCCCCGTGCGGGTTCGACCCCCGCCTCGGCCACCCAGGGTAAAGACCCTAACGGCATCGGCTCGTATCGCTCGGGAATTCCCGCGGTTCTCTTGTGGTGTTCCCGAGCGGTACGACCGCTTGTGACCTCGAAGCCCCCCGTCACCTTATCGCCGTGGTTCTGCAAGGCGGGGTCAAACCCGGTGGTGAAGCCAGCTCCGCGATATGGCACACGCGCACCGGCAGGCCGCGCCTGCGCACTCCGTAGCGGAGATGGATGATGCACGCCGGGCAGGAGGTCGCCAGCAGATTGGCTCCGCTCCGCTGGAGGTTGTCGATTTTCCGGTCGAGCACCTTCTGCGCGAGGTCGTAGTGCGAAAGGGCGTAGGAGCCGGCCCCGCCGCAGCACCAATCAGCCTCGGCCATCTCGCGGAATTCCACCCCGGGAAGCGAGCGGAGCAATTCCCGGGGATCGCGGACCAGTCCTTGGCCGCGCGAGGCGTGACAGGGATCGTGATACGTGGCGACGATCTTCTCGGGCTGCCCGGCGGGCGCCGGACCTGGGGCTTGGCCGAGCAACTGGACCAGGTCGCGCACGCGGGCCGCCTGCGCCTCGGCTGCCTGATGCCGAGGGTCGTCCTCGGCAAACAGGGCCGGATACTTCTTCAGAAACGCCGCGCAACTGGAGCAGTCGGTGACGAGGAGGTCGAATCGCCCGTCCTCGAAGAGCTGCAAGTTCTTCCCGGCCAGGGTCTGCGCCGCGGTCCGGTCGCCGTAGGTCATCGCCGGCAGGCCGCAGCAGCAGTTGTCCAACACCTGAACGCTCCGGCCGATGCCGCGAAGCACTTGGAGCGTGGCCTCGGCCGTCTCGGGACAGAGAATGTCCGTGCCGCAGCCGACGAAGTAACCGATGCGCAGCTCCCCCGTTCCCTCGACGGGATCGATGCCGGCCGGGCACCCTCTGGGTGCGCGGAACGTCCGATCGGGAAAACGGTTGACGATCCCCTCGGCACGGGAAAAATCCCGCCCGAAAATCCGCAAGAGCCCTAGTGCCCGCGCGAGCTTCGTCAGCCCGCGGTTCTTGGCCGAGGCTGCTGCCCGCGCCGCAAGCCGGAGCCGTTTCGGGTAGGGGAGCAAGTGGTTGAAGAGGAGCTTGTGGAGCTTGCTGCGCCCGACGCGGTCGAGATACTCGCCGCGGGCCTTCTGGATCAGGTCCGCGGTGGCGACCGCGGGAAAGCAGTTCGCCGTGCAGGCTCCACACAAGAGGCAGTTGAAGAGCGGCTCCTTGAGATCTTCGTCCCACGCGACGCGTTCTTCGACGAGGCCGCGGAGCAGGGCGATCCGTCCCCGGGCTACGCCGGCCTCGTGCCCCGTGGCACGAAAGATCGGGCACGCCACCTGGCAGAACCCGCAACGATTGCAGCGGGCGATCTCGTCGTAGTTCTCTCGGATGCTCATCTACTTGCTGCCTGGCCTGCGGCACGGTGGGAAAACGCTGTATGGGTCCAGGGCCGCTTTAATTCGGTCCACGAGCGGCCAAACGTCCCCGGCGGGGCCGAAAACATCGTGCGACCGGCGGAACGGCTCCGCGGCCTTCTCCAGAACGACGTGTCCCGCCGCCTCTTGGGCAGCGTTACACCATTGCTGCCAGGACTCGTCGGAAAGACGTGGCACTGCGGCCAGAATGCGGCCGCAGCCGAAATCCACCAGCACCTCCGCCCCACGCAGCAGCGACTGCTGAGCCGAGAGCAACTCCGCCACACGATCCGGCGGCAGGTCCACGCGGAGCACAAACGGCGCCTGGTGCAAGGTCTCGAAGAAACCGCGGCACATCCCGTCGCGCGGCGAATACCCGCGGTTTTCCATACCGCTCAGGCCGGCCTTCTCCATCAGCGTCCGGCCGCTCTCCACCTGGAATTCCACGGTTTTCCGGAACCCTTCGAACCCCGCGATGAGCTGCCACGGGCCGTCCGCCTCGGCTTGCAGCGAGTCCTGCCCGGGCACGGCGACGACGAAGTTTGGCTCGATCTTCGAGCGGAGCAATGCTGCGGCGGCGGATGCGCACTGGACGGGCAGCCCGGAGGCGACGATTGCCGTGCAGCACTGCGGAATCGGCAGGACGCGGAAGGTCAACTCGGTCAACAGGCCGAGCGTTCCCGCGGAGCCCGCCAGCAATCGGGTAACGTCGTAGCCGGCCACGTTCTTCACCACGCGGCCTCCGGCGGAGATCAATCGCCCGGTGCCGGAGATAAACTTGAGGCCCAGCAGCAGGTCGCGCGGGGCCCCGTAGCGGAGCCGCTCGGGGCCGCAAGCCCCCAGGGCCACCACGCCGCCGACGGTATGCCGGCTGGCCAGCGGCGGGCGCAAGGGGAGCCACTGGCCGTGCTCCCCGAGCAGATCCTGGAGCGACTCCAGCGTCATCCCGGCCCCGACCGCCACCACCTGGTTGGCCGGATCGACCTCGACGACGGCCGACAACCTTACGCTTCGCAAGGGAACAGCCACACCGTCCGGGCCATTTCCAAACTCCGCCTGCGTGCCGTTGCCGCAGGGCAAGAGACTACGCCGGTCAACGCACGCACATCGCACGATCTCGCACGCCTCGCCGACGCCGCTCGGTATCCACTCCCGATCGCCGGCCGGCTCCGCGTCGCGCGGCGGCAAGCGGTCGCCAGGCTGGGGATCCTCCGCGCCGTCGATTGCAGACGGCAGGACCTTTGCCGGGTTCAGTAGCCCGTGGGGATCGAACGCAGCGCGGAGCCGGCGCTGCCACTCCAGATCGTCTTCGGAAAAGACCAGGCGCATGGCGTCCGACTTCTCCATGCCCACGCCGTGTTCCCCGGTGATCGTGCCGCCCAGCTTGGCGCAGGCCGCCATGATCTCGCGCGCGGCCTCGTGGACCCGCCGCACCTGGTCGGGATTGCGGGAGTCGAACAAGAGCAGCGGATGGAGGTTTCCATCTCCGGCGTGAAAGACGTTTCCGTGGTCGAGTTGGTGTTTCTTGGCGATTGCCGCAACCCGCCCGAGCGCCTCCGGCAGGTGCGTTCTGGGCACGGTGCAGTCGGCCACGAGGAAGCTGGGGGCGAGCCGGGCAATCGCGCCGAACGCACCGCGCCGGCCGGCCCAGAGAAGGTCCCGCTCCGCTGCGTCTTTTGCCCGGCGGACCTGGCGGCAGCCGTTCTTGGTGCAGAGCTGGCCGATCCGCTCGGCCTGGTCGGCCAGCCCGATGGCCGGGCCGTCGACCTCGGCGATCAGCACGGCGGCGGCGTCCAAGGGATAGCCGCACGGCTTACTCTCCTCGACGGCGCGGATCACGGTGGCGTCCATCATTTCCAGCGTCGCAGGAACGATGCCCGCGGCGATGATGTCGGAGACGGACCGCGCGGCGTCGGCCACGTCGTCGTAGACGACCAGAAGGGTGAGCACCGACTCCGGGCCCGGCAAGATGCGGACTACCAACTCGGTGATGACGCCCAACGTCCCCTCGCTTCCCACGAGCACACCGCGGAGATCGTAGCCGGGCGGATCGAGCGCCGGACCGCCGATGCGGAGCACCTGCCCGTCGGCGAGCACCACGGTCATGCCCAGCACGTGATTCGTGGTCACGCCGTATTTCACGCAGTGGGGTCCACCCGAGTTCTCGCCCACGTTGCCCCCGAGCGTGGCCACCTTCTGGCTTGCCGGGTCGGGAGCGAAATAGAAACCGAGCGGGGCAAGGGCGTTTTGCAGCTCGAGGTTGGTAACGCCCGCCTGTACGACCGCGTATCGCCCTTCCGGCCGGATGGCCAGGATGCGGCCCAGCCGCGACAGCCCGATCACCAGGCCCCCCTTGGGCGCGACGCTTCCGCCGGAGAGATTGGTGCCGAACCCGCGGGGCACGCAAGGGACGCCCGCCTCGGCCGCGGCGCGGATCACGGCGGCCGTCTGCTCGGTATCGGCGGGGAACACGGCCGCGTCGGGGGCGCCGACGGCCAACGACGCGTCGTAGGAGTAGACCTCGGCTTCGTGACGCCTCGCGGCGACCCGGTCGGCGCCCACAATCTGCTTCAGTCGTCGCAGCAGCGTGGGATCCATCATGCCTGATCGTAAACCGCCGCGGCGGCCTCCAGGGCACCGGGCTTGACGGCCACCCCCTCGCCGGTGAGGATCGTTTGCAGGGCAGCCAGGAACAACACCACGTTCTTGCGGCACGACGCGTGTCCCATCAGTCCGACGCGCCACACCTTGCCGGCAAACTCGCCGAGCCCCCCGCCGATCTCGATGCCGAAATCCCGCAGGAGAGCCAGGCGGATCTTCTTGTCGTCGGCGCCTGCGGGGATCCGGATTGCGTTGAGCACGGGGAGGCGCTCCGCTTCGGGGACGACCATTTGCAGGCCCATGGCTTCCACGCCGGCCACCAGCGCGAGATGGTTGAGCCGGTGGCGGGCGAAGCGGGCCTCGAGTCCCTCCTCGGCGACGATCCGCAGCGCCTCGCGCAGGGCGTAGATCATGTTGACCGGGGCCGTGTGGTGGTACTTCCGCTGGGCGCCCCAGTAGCTCCCCACCAGGCCCATGTCGAGATACCAGCTCTGCACCGGAGTCTTGCGGTTCTTCAGGGCCTCCAGCGCGGCGGGGCTCAGCGAGATGGGGGCCAGTCCGGGCGGACAGGAAAGGCACTTTTGCGTGCCGCTGTAGACGGCGTCGATGCCGAGGCGGTCCACCGCCACCTCGATCCCACCCAGTGAAGTGACCGTGTCGACCAAGAACAACGCCCCGGCCTGCCGGGCGATTCCCGCAAGGTCTTCCAGCGGCTGGCGGACCCCGGTCGACGTCTCCGCATGGACCACGGCGAGGACTTTCGGGCTCCGGCCCTGGACGGCCTTGCGCACCGTTTCGGGATCAATCGCCCGACCCCAGGGGGCGTCCACCCGGATCAGCCGCCCGCCGATCCTGCCGACGATGTCCGACATCCGCGTGCCGAACACGCCGTTGACACACACCACCACCTCATCTCCCGGCTCGACCAGGTTGACAAAACAGGTCTCCATCCCGGCGCTTCCCGTGCCGGAAACCGGGATCGTGAACGGGTGTTCGGTCTGGAAGAGATAGCGCAGCAGCCGCTGCGTCTCGTCCATCGCGGCGAGAAAGTACGGATCGAGGTGGCCGATGCACGGGGCCGCCATGGCCTGCAAGACGCGTGCGGACACGTCGCTGGGGCCGGGCCCCATGAGCACGCGGGCTCCCGGATCAAGGTCTCTGAACTCCCTGGGATCGATCGACACCTTTGAAATCTCCTCATCAGGGCTTGGACGCCTTGGCGCCCTTGGCCGGCAGATCGCGCAGGCGGATGTTGCGCCATTGGACCCGCAGCGGCTCTTCGAGCTCGCCCACGCCGTGGACCTGGAGCCCGATGAACCCGCTGGCCGTCATGCCGTCGTGCAGGTCGGTGACCTTCACGCCGTTGACCCAGGTCTGGATGTGGTCGCCCTGGCAGACGACGCGGTAGCGGTTCCATTGGTCCTTCTTGAGCAGCTTGCGGATTTCCTCGGTTTGTCCTCCGGAGTTGAGAAACTTGTTTCGCCGGGACTCGTCGTAGATGCCGCCCGAAAAGCCGCCCGCGGCGATCTCCACCTGGTAGCCGTGGACGCGGCCGTTCTGATAGTCCTTCTTGCTTTCGCTGCGGATTTGCACGCCGGAGTTGAGGCGCGGATCGCACTTCACGTCGAACTCCAGCTCGAAGTCGCCGTAGTGCTTCTTGGTGCAGAGGAACGAATTGGGGCTGTTGGGCACGGAGCTGCCCAGGATCGTTCCGTCCTTGGCCTCGTACTTGGCCTTGCCGTTGATCTGCTCCCAGCCCTCCAGGTCCTTGCCGTTAAACGGCGAGACCCAGCCGCCTTCTTCCGCCGCGGCCGCAAAGCCAACGGCAGCCAGGACCGCAATCGCCGCGATACATTTGCAGAACACTCGACCACTCATGCGACTCTCCTTCGTTTGGTTAAAGATACATACATCCCCACTGGGCTCTCCCTTGGCACGTTGGCGGAACCTCCTCACGTGGAATTGCGAAGCGCGTCCAACAACTGGAAGTATTCCTCGCAGTGCAGCCGCGCAAGCTCGTGATGCACCCGCAAAGCCACAAGCCGGGCGGAATACTGCGCCCGGGCCCGCACCGCTTGATCGATCGCCGGGAGCACGTTGGCCGAAAACCGCTCCCGGGCGGCCGGGTCGTGCTCGTCGCCGCAGATCATCGGCCTCAACCGCTCCCGGCCCACGTACACGGCAATGCGGACCGCGCGCAGGGCCTCCCCTTCGCCCTCCGTCAGCAGCTCGGGGCGAAATCGCTTGAGCCACGGCGCCAGTGTCTCTTTCTCCGCAGCCACGTCCCGGGCGAGAGTCCGGTACGGCTCGATCCGCCGATCGGGAAGCCCGAAATGCTCCAGGTCCGAGGTCAGGTCGAAGCCCAGGCTGCCGTCAAGATACTCCGGGTCGTATCGCGCGCGCAGCTTGGCGGCCCGCCAAAAGGTGGGCAGTAACATGCGGCGGAGGATGCCGCGTGCCGAGTCGTCGGTGGCGCCGAAGATCCGATTGAGCAGCTCGTGCCTTTTCTCGCGGAGGTCCTCGCCCGCCCGGCGAAACTGGGCGACCCACGGCTCGCGGTCCTCTCCCGGCCAGAGCACGGCCTGGGCATTGAAGTAGTCCGTCTGGTATTGCCGGTTGAGCCAGACGATCGCCTCGCCCACCTGGACTCCGACCGCCCGGGTAATCAGGAAGAACCACAATCTCTGATAGAGTTTGCCGGGCAGATCGCAGAAGGCGTCCCAGCGGCCGTAGCCCACTTCGGTTTTGACCTCGTCGAGGGAAGCGCTGGCGTCGAACTGCTCGACGAGCTTGTTGTCGTTGCGGTCGAAATAGCCGCCGTTTCGCCAGTCCTCGAAAAATCGCAGGTCGATTCCCAGGTAGTACCGCTGGCGCGGCTGGGGCTGCGGCCGGGCCAGCGCAAATCGCGCCCGGGTAAAGAACTGCGCCCGCGCGTCCCGGTCGGAATCCCCGCGCACGGCCTCGGCGCCGCAGATTTCCGGCGGGGCTTCCTGGGGGTGGGGGTGGACGCGGCTGGCCGCCGTACACAACGCCCACTCAAAGCGAAATACCCGCTGCCAAAGCCACTCCAACTGCTCGTCCTGCCGCGACTTGCGGTAGTCCTCCATCAAGTCGAGGTCTTGGGCCTCCGCGACGCCCATCGCCCGGGCGGCAAGCAGCATGGGAATGCTCTTCAGGGCCGTTCCGCCGGCAAAGGTGATCGTGCCCACAACGATGGGCAGTGCCAGGGCCACCTTCGCCGAATACGTCTCGACCCAGGGCAACAGGCCGCCCACGTAGCCCAGAAGGCTCACCATGGCCGTGAACCCCGTGTAGCGCAGACTCTTCTTGCTGAGCAGGTCGCCCGCGTAGTACAAGAAGTCCGTGAACGTGATAAGTCTGCGCAGGTCTTTGAGCATGGGGGTGCTCGCCGGGATTCGTGTCGGGCACCCATTACCATAGCCGGAACGGCCGAGCGGGGAAAGGGCCCCGCCGCGTGTGCCACTGCTTCTGACGAAGCAGTGGCACACTGGGGATCAATGCGAGTCGCTGGAAACGGATATCTCGATCGACTCGTCCGCCGGCTCGCTGCCGGCAAGAACCGAATACGGCCCGGGCTGCTCGGGCGCCACGGTCTTCGATTTGCGGAGGCCCTTCTCGCTCCACACGTGCGTGATTCTCACCGGAACGGCGGACCTGCGGCCGTCGTCGAGCACGTGAGCGTAGACGCAGAAGTTGTTCAGCGCGGGATCGCCGACGTAGCGGACCAGCACCGACTCGGCCGGATTGTCCAGCCGCACCTCGCAATGGGCATTGTAGTGCCAGTGCTCGGTGTCGGCCGGCACGTCCGCGCGATAGATCTCCCGGAAACGCCCCGGCGTGCCCGCCGCGTAGGCGATCGTGTTTCGCGTGTTGCGCGCGGCCTCGCGGAAGTGTGTGCGGAAGCTCCCCTCGGCCGTAAACCAGGCGATCCTCGTCCCCGGCGGCGCAGGGACCTTGACGACGATCGGGCCGCGGATCCGCTCCGTCTTGCGCGCAGGATCGTAGTCCGCCGGAGGTTGAACCAGGTGTTTGAGCAGCTCCTTGGAATCGCCACCTTGGCTGCGGATTTCCCGGACCCGCGTCCTCAGCCCGTAATGATCGCCCGTGCGATATTCCATCCGGTTCTCGCCCGCTCGGAGCGACGGGAGCGAGGCCGGGGCCACCTGGACCCAAGTGGTCAGGCACAAGGAGCGGACCACGGCCTCCTCGGGCCGGCCCCGCAAGACGATCTTGAGCAGGTAGCCGTAGGTGCCGCCAGCGTAGCGGGTCAGATCGAGTCTGGCAGTGGGGCAGGTTGCCAACCTGCCCCCCTCGCCAGACGCCACGGGGAGATTCTGCCAAGTGAGCCCGTTGTCCAGCGAGATTTGCAGCGAGGCCCGCTCGGCGTCGATTTCCAGCACCGATGCCTCCCGGTCGTCGGCGGTCGTGTCCGGATCGCCCACGATGGGCACGATGATGTAGGGCGTCCGCACCTCGAAGACGACGCAGCCCTCGCCGGGCTCGGCGAGCGTCAGACCGCGTGGCCCCGGCCGGACGTTCTTGGCGTCGTAGGCGCCGTCCGCGAAGTCCGTGGACTTGTCGGTGAGATTGGGCCGGTAGACGAATCGCCCGTTGCCGTAATTGTGGATCGTAAAATCGCGGTGATTCGGCTTCGGCCCGCGAGGCTCTTGGTCGATCAACTGCCGGAGCCAGTCCTGCTTGTTGTAGGAAGCACAATGGTGCCATCGCCCGCCCTGCGGCTTCCACCACCGGGTCAAGGTCTCTCCCTGTCGCAGCACGAAATCCATCGTGTGGCCGCCTTGGTTGAAGCCGTGGTAGTGATCGAGCCGCGTCTGCTGGTAGATGCGGTGGGTGCTCTCCAGTGGGTCGTTCGGGAAAAAGAGCGGACCGCGGCCCTGCCACAGCGAGGCATCCTGCCTCGCCTCGGCCAGCGAGGCGAGCGTCCCATCCGGCCGGCGGAATACCGCCCGCACGTCCAGGTCCACATAGTGCCACTTGCCGCCGTAGAACACCTCGCTGACCACGTGGCTCCACCCGGGCAGCGTGACGGTCCGGGCCTTCCCCTGGCCCATATCTTCCCAGACCCCGGCCATCATCGGGCCAAAGGCCGCGCAGTAGGCATAGCCGTACACGTTGATGATCTTCACCGGGTCGCGGACCGTGGCGTATTCGCTCAGGTCGTCCTTGCCTTCGAGCACCTCGTTCATGTGGAAGACGCCCGTGCGCGTATCGGCCAGGTACTTATAGACCTCCCAGGCGAGCTGGTCGCCCTGCAGCCCGCGCCAGCGGGGAGACTGGGCGAAGGTCTTCATGCTGTAGGCATCCGCGTTGTGCGGCGAAACGACCCGGGGCGAGTACTCGCGGGCATGGACGGAAACCGCCGCAGTAAGCACGATCAGCCAGGCAATCAAAGCCGCTTTCGCCATGGTCGAGTCTCCTTTTCACCGCATGTGGCACAGCCGCCCTCGGCTGTGCGGCCACTTAGGACAGCCGTGGGCGGCTGTCCCACACTCAGCCCGTGTGCCACTGCTTCTGCGAAGCAGCGGCACACTGCCCGCCGGTCGACGTTAGCGCTCATCAGCGCCGGCGGTCGTGCGTAGCCCGCGCGCCTGGCGGTCGATGTCCTCGCCGACCTCCGGCACGCGATCCACGGCAAGTGCCGCAGCGGCGGGACGGCTTCTGAGGTGCAGATTCCCTCCGGCTGCATCGACGAACCTGTCGGTCATGTCCTTGACGACTGCATTCCCGCGGAACTGGACCTTGCTTTGCGTCTCGATCCGCATCAGCGGCCCGCTCAAGAGGTTGTTGGCCACCACCAGGCCCTCGTTGTCGTGGACCAGGCGCACCAGGCGCTGGAGCCGGCTTTTGGGGTCGTGGATCGTGTTGTGAAGGATCTTGCAGTCGCGGGTGTAGTCGGCCAGGATGCCGTTTTCCGGGGCCCGGCTGACAAAGTTGTTCCGCACGATGCAGCCCGTGCAGTGGATCGGAAACCGGCTGCGCGAGCTGTTGCCCAGGCAGATGCCGCTGTCGCAGTCGATGATCGCGTTTCGCTCGACGGTGCAGTCCCGGCTGTCCTGCCAGAGGAAGACGGCCCCCCGGGCCTCGCCGGTCCGCCCGCGGATCCCGATAAACACGTTGTCGCTGATGGTCCACGCGCGGCAGGCCATGGCGTCGATCCCGCCCACGTAGTTGCCGCCGAAGGTCTGCGGCGTGTCGGTGGGATCGTCCGAGAACTGCTTGGGCCGGTCGTTGTAGAAGAGGCAGTACTGAATGCGGACGCCGCGGGGATGAAACCGCTCCTGCGGGTCGTCGGGCACAAACGGCGATTTCACGCCCCGCTGCCAGACGTTGTGGACGACGCAGTGGTAGATCGTCACGCGCTGGGCGAGCTTATCGGCATTAAGCTTGAAACCGTTGTGGCGGATGTTCTGGATCGTCAGATCGGCGATGGTCACGCCCGAGCAACCGGTCACGGCGACCAGCTCGCCGTGCTGGCTCTTGGCGCCGTCGAGGACGACCTTTTGCGGGTCGCCGGATGCGCCGCGGAGCGTGAGGTTGTCGGTGTGCAGGTTCAGGGTCCGCGGCAGCAGGTAGCGGCCGTCTTCCACCAGGATCGTGAGCCCCGGCTTGCCGTTCTCGACGGC
>Ga0315293_10002120_pt1 | contig 19139 bp, 18 predicted proteins | sample YL17G13_20_MG_FD_203071 | JGI IMG/M metagenome (GOLD analysis project Ga0315293, IMG submission 203071) | Sediment microbial communities from Yellowstone Lake, YNP, Wyoming, USA - YL17G13_20 | ecosystem: Environmental > Aquatic > Freshwater > Lake > Sediment | place: USA: Wyoming | collected... | reverse complement strand
GCGCTCGCTGACCGTCGCGGTCGTGTGCGGCCCCGCCGACGCCCTGTCGGCCGTCGCCGAGCCGTCCCGCTGCGAGTACACGGCCGAGCTGGCCACGCCGGCGGCGTGCGGGGAGGGGGACGCGGCCGAGGCGGGCGCGGCAGTCACCGCGGCGCGCGCGGTCGCGGCGGGCGGGGGGCGGGACGAGCTCTGAAACGCCGCGCCTGGCGGCGTGTGCGACGTGGGGAAGGAGGACACAAGGGCGGCGACCGCGCCGCGCCTCTCTCTCACCGCCGCCGCGCGCCGCCACCGCCGCCCCCGCCTTGCGCCGCGCGCTGCAGCGCGGCCAGCGTCTGCGCCTTCAGCCACTCCTTGTCGTACGGCACGTACGCTTGAAGCTTGGCGTCGAAGACGAGGGCGCCGACTTGGGGCTGGGCAGGGGAGGGGGGGGACGGGGGGGCGGGTGTCGGCCGCCAAAAACGCGCGCGCCCGCCGCGCGCGCGACCCCTCGCCTCTCACCAAGCCGTCGAGCCACGCGTGCAAGTCTTGGGCCGAGTAGGAAATGTGCTGCTGCTCCCGGTGGCGCGTCTTGAGGGTGTCTTCAAAGAGCGCGATCGCGCCTGAGGGAGGGACCAAGAACGAGGGGGCGCGGTCGACGGCGACGACGGCCCGACTTCCGCCCCCGCCCCCTCCCTCCCACCCCTCGCACCTTCCGCCGCTTTGCCGACGGACGGGTGGTCGGAGAAGGTGCGCGAGTTGGGCGACTTGCCGGGCTGGAGGAGCAGGATGGTGTGCGACTAAAGGAGCGGGGGGGGATGGGGCGCGGCGCGGTGTCAGTCGCGTGATCCGGGCCCCGCGGCCGCGCCTGGCGCGGCAGGGCCGCGGGAGGCGGCCGGCGGGCGCCGCGGCGCCGACGCCGGCGCCGGCGCGCGGGCTCCGGCGCCGGCGGCCGACCGCGGCGCGGTGCGACCGGGGCGTCTGAACCCTGCTGGCGCCGCGGCCGCGGGCGCGGCTCACCATGGCGGCCCGCGGCAAAGACTGGCACCGCGCTGGCGCGGCCTGCCACTCTGGCCGCCCATCCGCCGCCCCCGACACTCCCCAATCCCGCCTCTCGCGATGCGAGCGACCGCCGCCGCCCGCCCGCGCGGCTGCCCGGCGCCGACGCGTGCGGCGCGCGCGCGCCACGCCGCGGCCGCCGCGGCCGGCACGGCCCAGGTGAGGGTAAGAGGGATGGCGTGTCTGTAGGAGCGCGCATCGAGTGGTGTCGGCGCGCGGGCGCGGCAACGCGGGCGCGCCCGCGCGGCTAGGGCGGCGCGGCCGCCCCAGCGCCCTGGCCTCCATCGCGCGCGCGCCGGACGCCGCCAGCGCGCGGGCGGATGCCCGACTCTGGTGGGAGGCGCGCGAGGCCCGGACGGCGGCCAACCGCCACCCTCCACCGCCCCTCTCCAGACCGCCCCCGCCCTCGCGCCGTCCACCACCGCCACCCCCGCGCGGGTCGCCGTCCTCGGCGCGTCCGGCTACACGGGGTCCGAGGTCGTGCGCCTGGCCCGCACGCACCCCGGCCTGGACCTGGTGGCGCTCACCGGCGACTCGCAGGCCGGGAAACCGTTTGCCGACGTCTACCCCCACCTCGCCCTCTCGTCCAAGGGCGCGCGCGCCCTCCCCGCCCTCGTCAAGATCGACGACGTCGACTGGAGCGGCGTCGACGCCGCCTTTTGCTGCCTCCCGCACGCGACCACCCAAAAAGTGATCGCGTCCCTCCCCCCCGCCGTCCGCGTCGTCGACCTGTCGGCCGATTTCAGGCTCGCCAACGTCGACACGTACGCCGAGTGGTACGGCGGCCCGCACGCGGCGCCCGACCTGCAGAAAGAGGCGGTGTACGGGTTGACCGAGTTCGCGCGCGCCGACGTCGCGTCCGCCCGCCTCGTCGCCAACCCGGGGTGCTACCCGACCGCGGTGCAGCTGCCGCTCGTGCCCCTGCTGGAGCAAGGGCTCATCTCGACAGACGGCATCATCATCGACGCCAAGTCGGGCGTCTCCGGCGCGGGCCGCTCCGCCAAGCTCAACCTCCTCTACACGGAAATCGCGGAAGGCGTCAACCCGTACGGCGTCGGGTCGCACCGGCACATGCCCGAGATCGAGCAAGGGTTGAGCGCGGCGGCTGGGGGGAGCCCTGTCCTCATCTCCTTCACGCCGCACCTCATGCCCATGGCGCGCGGCATGCTGGTCACGTGCTACGTCGTGCTGCAAGGCGGCGCGAACGCGGACGACCTGCGGGACGCGCTCACGGCCCGCTTCGCGGCCGAACCCTTTGTCCACATCCTGCCGCCTGGCGCCGCCCCCCACACCCGCCACGTGCGCGGCAGCAACCACTGCGTGATCGGCGTCTTCCCGGACAGGATCCCTGGGCGGGCCATCGTGTGCTCCGCGATTGACAATCTCGTCAAGGGCGCGTCAGGGCAGGCGATCCAAAATTTGAACGTGATGCTGGGGTGGGGGGAGACCACAGGTCTGGAGCAGGCGCCGATGTTTCCTTGAAGAGGAACGGGGGGGTGGGGCGGGGTGTGGGGAGACTTGGGCGGGCGCACGCGGCGTGCCTCTTTCTTTCCTCCTTCGTTGGCGGCCGCGCGGCGCGCCTGCGACCGTTTATCGTCGCGCCGGGACCGGTTTCACACGCGCGTCGCGCCGCGGCGGCGCCGACACCCCGCCACAACGCCCCACCTCCCCTCCCTCTCAATCCGACCACCCGCCGCTGCTCGCGCTCTCGTCGTCCCCCGCCTCCCGCGCCCGCGTCGAGTTGTAGTGCTCGCCCAGGCCGTACGCGTGCCGCATATAGGCCACCGTCAGGAGGGGCAGGGTGGAGGCGAAGAGGCCGCCGTCGGGGAGAAACTCGAGGGGGTCGCCCTCGGCCCGCACGACCCGGATCTTGGCGGGCAGCCCTTCCGCGAGCGCGACGAGCTCGGGGTGGCCGCCCCACGCGGCGGTCGTCTCCACCTTGGTCGCATACGCGTCGACGCGGGCGGTCGTGGAATCGTCGCTGCCGTCGCTGTCGCTGCCGCCGTCATCGCTCCCAGACTCGCTGCTGGATTCGTCGCCCTCGATAAACGGCGCAAACCGCGCCGCCTCGTCGCGCAGCGTGGCCGCCGCGAGCGCGCGCAGCCCCGCGACGCCGCCGCGGTCGCCGCCCGTCGCGCGCTCCAGTTGGTCGGCGAGGGACGCGTACAGGCAGTGGCCGTCAGGGGCTATGTCCACCAACGCCAGGCCGGCGGCGGCGAGGGCGCCGGCGAGTGCGGCCTGTTCCTCGCCGCGCGCGCCAGCGCCTGCCGCCGCGCGCTCCGCGTCGCGCGCGGCCTCGCGCACGGCGTCGGCCGCGGCCTTTTCCTGGCGGCGTTTGGTGGCGCGCGACGGCTTGCGGGCCTCGGCGGGCGGCGCGGGCGGGTCGAGGCCAAAGCGCGCGAGCGCGGCGGCCGCGCCGCTCGCGTCGCTGTCGCTGCCGCCGCCGGCGTCCTCCTGCAGGGCCGCCAATTGGGTCTCGTGCTTGGTCGCCAGGTCGGCCTCGGCCTTGGCGGCCTCGTCCTGAGGAGAGAGGGGCGGAGGAAGAAGGTCGGCCGTGCGCAGCCCCCTTCTCCGCCGCCCCACAACCACAACCCTCCTCCACCCTCCACCTTGCGCTTCTTGCCCATGCGTTTGGACGCCTCCTTTTGGGCTTTCATCTCCTGGGAGAGAAGGGGGAGAGGCCGCGGTCGGCGACGCGGCGCGGTCGCCGCGCACGGCCTCCACCCCCCACCCAACCCCCTCCACCCTCCTCACCCGCTTGTGCCGCTGCAGCATCTGCCCGCGCGTCTCCGGGCCGGGGTCGCCGCCAGGGACGGCGCCAGGGGCGGGGTCGGGCGCCGCGTGCGCCGCGGCGGGCGCGGCCGCCGCCTCGGCGGCGACCTGCGGCGCGCCCCCACCGGCGCCATTATCGCCATCCGACTCGTTGGCGTCAGCGCGCGCCGCGGCGGCGGCGCGCGAGACGAACGCTTTGCGGCCGCGCGGCGGCATCGCGCCCGATGGCGGGCGGTGGCCACCAGGAGGGGTGGTGGGATCGACGCCGGGCGACGCACGGCGCGGGCGCGGTGTCGGGAGGGGCGGTTGGGGCGGGACTGAGCCGAACGCGCGGTCGCCACTCCCCCTTCATCCCTCCACCATGTCCACTCTCGCCGCCGTGTCCGCCCTGCTTGCGCGCCTCCCATTCCGCGTTCTCCTGGTCGGCCACTGCGCATGCGTGGCGTCGTGGACGCGGGCCCTCTCTCCCAACTTCATGGCGTCCTACTGGGTCGGCTTCGTCGCCGCGTTTGGCGGTGGGGTGATCAGGTGAGATAGGGGGCCATCTTGTCGCGTGCGGTCAAGTTTGGGGGGGCGTGCGGGGACCGTTTCGACCCTCTCGACCCCCGTGCCGCTCCAAACCAGCGCCCTGCTCATGGGCGACACCCCCGCCATCCTCGCGTCCAACGACGTCGGCCTCGTGTGGACGGCCGTCTGGTGGCTGTCCAACTACGGGTGCCCGGGGCTCGTCGAGCGTGTGATGGCGTTCCTCCCCGCGCGCGCCGCGGCGCGCGCCGCGCTCAACATCCTGCGCGCCACCCTCGTCGCGTCCCGCGTCGACGCCGCCGTCGCGCGCTACCCCGGCGTCATCGCCGCGCCGCTGCTGCTGGGGGCGCTGGGCGGTGCGGGGGGGAAGCTGGCGTCGGACCCGCTGTTGAGGGCGGTGGGCGCCGCGCCGCCGCGCGCGCCGACCGAGTTTAGCGCCCCGGGCCTCGCCCTCCGGTCCGCGTTCATTGGCGCGGGCCTACAGTACCTGCTCGCCCACGTGTCCCGCGTGCTGGTGCCGGCCGAAGCGGGTGCGCGGCTGGAGCGGGGGGACGCGAGCGCGCGGCGCGCGAACCGCGTGCCACCCCCCCCTCCCCTGCAGCCGCCCTCGTCGCCCTGCTCTACATCGGGCACGGCCTCGCGGACGACCTCGGGCGCGGCGGGGATTACACGGCCGCGCCGGCGGCGGCGGCGCACGCGCTTTCGCGTGTGCCGGCGCCCGGCGCCGCAAAACCCGCCGCCAAGCCCGCCAAGCCGGCGCGCGGGCGGTCGACGACCCGCGCCAAGCGCGCGTGAAGTGAAGATGTGTGTGTGCGTGCGTCGCGGCGCGGTGTCACCCGCCCCCCCCGTTGGCCGCCCCCCCCCCGTTGGCGGCCGCCTTCCCCAACCCGACGCCGAGCGGCGGCCCGCCCGCGCCGCACCGCGCGCGGCACGCCAGCAGGTCCTCCACAAAGGCCTCCAGTTTGGGGGGGGTGATGTTGGGCATCACGACGACGTGCGCGACGTCGCCTGAAAGAGTGGGGGTGGGGCGGGCAGGGTCGGGGCGCCGCGGTCGCGCGCACCCCTCCACCGTCCAACCCCTCCTCCGTGCTCACCCTCGCACGCCAGCTGCCACTTGCGCACAAAGGCCTCCTCCGGCGGCCGCTCAAAGACGACGGTCGACGAGAGGCGGTTGAGCATGGTTGCCACCCCCCCGTCCTCCAGCAGCCGCTGCAGCAGGCGCGCGTTGGTCAGGCACGCCTCCACGTCGCGCCGCATGCCGTCCACGCCTGGGAGAGGGGGGAGAGGATGGTCGTGGGTGCGTGGCGTGAGAAACAACCCTCACCCCGGCCCGACCCCGACCCGGACCCCGACCCCACCCTTGAGCGTCAGCGTGTGCCACATGTAGATGGGCGCGTGCCCGTTGCGCGACCCCATGATGGTCGCGTCCCGCGAGTTGAGGTACTCGACGTCGGAGCTGAGAAGAAAAAGGAATCGGGTTTTTTTGTGAGTTTTTTTTTTAAAAGTTTTGGGGGTCTAGACGCCGCGCTTTTCGCCCGCTCTCCCCCTCACCTCATGGCTTCAATGTAGCGGGACCGCGTCATGACGACGCCGCACGGCATCGGCGCCCCAATGAATTTGTGCCCCGACACCGAAATGGAGCCGACCGGTTTGCGGAACGTGACCCGGGGGGCGGCCTGGACAAAGGGCATCATGAGGCCAAAGAGGGCGCCGTCGACGTGGATGTAAAACTGGGGGGTGGGGGAGCGGGGTGGTGGGGTGGAGGGGTGTGCCGGCGCGGCGCCACCCCCAACCTCTCTCCGTGTCTCGCACCTTGTCCTCCGAATACCCGGCCGACGCCAGGGCTTCGAGGATGGCGTCCAGATCGTCGACCGCGCCGCGCACGGTCGTGCCGCAGTTGACGACGACGACGGCGGGCGTGCCAGCGTTTTTTTCGAGCGCCGCGCGAAACTCTGCGTAATCGATTTCCCCCGAGGCCTGCGTCGGCACGCACTCGACCGGCATGCGGTACATGCGCGCCGCTTTGAAAACGGAGTAGTGGGTCTCGGCGGACGCGTACAGGATCGCGTCGGGCAAGTTTTCGCGTCCGACCAAGATCCCGTGCAGGTTGCCTTCCGTGCCGCAGTTTGTGATGTAGCCCCAGTAGTCGCCGTCGGCTTCCCACAGCCGGGCAAACCATTCCAGGACGCCGATCTCGAACTCACGCGAGTGCACGCCGTAGTTTGACTCGATAAACGGGTCGCCCAGGTTGTTGATGCAGAACCGAGACAGGCCTTCGAGGGATTTGTACGAGTCAAAGTCCAGGTTGTACGGGTAGCTGGGGGGGCGGGGAGGAGGGCGGGGGTGGACTCGGGGCGAAATGGTGACGCGGCGACCGTCCCCCTCTGTCTCCCCCCTCCCTACCCCATGTGGTGCTCCGTGCGCTCCAGCAGCTTGGCCGTGTAGTCTTCAATGACCTGGTGGACGCGCGCCTCGAAAGCCTGCAGGGGAGGAGGAGGGAGGGTGGTCGGCGGCGTCGCATGCGCGCCGGCGGCCGCCAGGGCGCGCCCTGGGCGCGCGCGGGACCCCTACCCTGTCCCCGACGCGTGCCGCTCTTTCGCACGCGCCCGCCGAGCCGGCGGCGCCCCCCAACCGCCGCCCGCCGCGCCCACGGCGCCGCCCGCATCCCGCCGCCGCCCGCCCCTCCTCTCTCCTCCCACCTTGTCCGGCCCCACGCTGCCCGGGTCGAGCACGGGCAGCCCCGCCGTCATGTTATGCGTGATGACGGGGCCGCGCACGGGCAACGCCTGGTAGGGGACGGGCGGCGACGTGCCGGCCGGCGGCGACGCGCCGCGCGCGCCGTCGCCGAGGGGCGACATGCCGCGCATAGACCCTGGCCCAACGCTGCCGTCCCGAATCGGCGACCGGCCGCGCACGGAGAGCGAGCCGGACGCCTGCGGCGCGGCCGCGTCGGCAGGGCCGCGCGGGATGGGGCGCGGGGGGGTCGCCGCCGCGCGGGCGAGCGCGATCGGGTCGGCCATGGTGGGGGGGGGGGGGCGGGGCCCGCGGGGTGGGGTGTGGCGGGGGGCAGCGACGTCTGGGCCCCCGCGCCGCCGACAGCGAGCGGGGGCGCGAGGGAGCGCCCGTGCCGGTGCCGCGTTGCGCCCCGGGTCGTCGCGGCCGCGATCAGTCGCCCCCACCCTACACAGAGCAGCGCGAAAGGAAAAAGAAGAGGGGCTCCTTCGCGCTCCCCCTCTCAACTCGCCCCCTTCTCCGCCGCCGCCACGTTCTTGCCGTCGACCCCCACCCCTGTATACGGCTCGTGCTCCACCACAAACCAGGCTGGTGCCGGCACCGCCCGCAGCCGCGCGCGCGACCCCGCGCGCGACGCCCGCCGCGCGCCGACGCCCGGGGCCGCCTCTTCATAGTACTCGCAATCGCGGCCGGTGGCGGGGGCGTAGGGGGGGGCGAGCAGGTCCAGGACGGCGACGGGGGTCGCCGCGGCAAACGCGTGCACGTTGCCGCCGGCCGCCGGGCGCAGCGCCGACGGCGGCGACGCGGGCGTGAGCACGGCGTCGGCGACCAGGACGGCGGCGCGCCAGGGGTCCGGGGCGGCGGCCGCGTCGGCGGGGGAGGGCGGCGCCCGCCCGCCCCCGGCGCGCCCCTCCCCGCCCCCCTCCCAATCGAACGATCGCAGCGCCATGCGGCCCGCAAGCACTCGGGACAGCACCGTCATGCCCGGGTGGTTGTGCAGGGGGATGGTCGCGCCGGCGGGGAGCAGGAAGAGGCCGAGGGAGAGGGAAGAGTCTTCCGCGATGTGCCTGTACGCGATGCGTCCCGCACTTGGGCCGGGCGAGCGATTGTTGTCGTTGCCTTCGCTCACTACCCTCGGCGGCGAGCCCGGCGGCGTCTGCAGGCCGAGGCGGGCGAGCGCGGCCGCGCCGGCGTCGTCGGGCGCGACGCCCAAGTCTCCCAACGGCACGCCCGCCATCACGGTCGCCAAAGCCGTCAGCTCGGCGTCCGACGGCGTTCGCCCGCCGCCAAACGCGGCTTTAGCCGCGCGCCAGAGCGCGGGGACAGACGTGACGCGCACGGGGGGCGCCGCCACAGGCCCTGGAGCCGCTCCATCGCCGCCACACGCGTCGGCCGGGGCGGCGCGCCCCGCGGCGGGCACCGGCGCGGCGGCGGGCGCGGATCCCATTCCCAACGGCAAACGGCCGGCGCCGCCGCGCGCGGGCCGCGGCGGGGCGGGAGCTGGACGCGGCGGCGCCCGCCGGGGGGGGGGGCGGGCAAGGGCGGGGCGGCGCCGCCGCCGGGGAGTGGGGCGAGCGAAGAGCGAGCGCGCGACGGCCCCGCTGGCGACGAGCCGCGCATACTCTCGTGCCCGACGCCGGCCGCCTCTCGACCCACCACCACCCCCGCCGCTACCGCCGGCGTATGCGCCGGGCGATACCGTCGGCCTCCAGCCGTTCGCCGCTGATGGACCCCAAACGGCCGCGCGTCGCGCGGCCCTCCGCGGCGCCGCCCGCCGTCGCCGCCGCGCACACGGTGATCGAGTCCTTTGTGGTACCGGGTGAGTGCAGAGCACGTGTGGAGGGCGGAAAAGAGCGTGTGGAGGGCGGACGGCGCGGCCGCGATGCGCGGCTGGCGCGGCCGCGCCGCGGGCGCCTGCATTCTCATCGCGCCGCCCGCGCGCGAGCGAGCGTGGGATGCGTCCGGACCACTGGCGGGGGCGCGGCCAAAAAAAAAGGGCAAAACAAAGGCCCTCACCCCCTCCCCTCGTCTCCCGTCCCAGGCCTCAACCTCACCGACCACGCGTTCCGCGTCCCCCTCGACCACGCGGTCGGCCCGTCCGGCGGCATGATCGACCTCTTCGCCCGGGAGGCGGTGGCTGCCGCCCGCGCGGGGCCGGCGCCGCGCGACGCGCCGACCCTCTTGTACCTCCAGGGCGGCCCCGGCTTTGAGTCCCCCCGCCCGACCGACGCCGCGACGTGGCTCAAGGCGGCGACGGCGCACTTCCGGGTCGTCCTCCTCGACCAGCGCGGCACGGGGCGGTCGTCGCCGGTCACCCCCGCGTCGCTCGCCGCGGCGGCGGGGGCGTCCCCCGACGCGGCTGCCGCCTACCTCGCCCACTTCCGGGCCGACTCGATCGTGCACGATGCGGAGATCGTGCGGGCCGCGCTCTGCGGCGCCCGCGGCGCCGCTGCGCCGCCCGCGCGCTGGTCGGTGCTCGGGCAGTCGTTTGGCGGCTTTTGCGCGACGACCTACCTCTCGCTCGCGCCCGACGGCCTCACCGAAGTGCTGCTGGCGGGAGGCGTGCCGCCGGACGCGGCGGCGGCCAACACGGCGGACGCCGTGTACGCCGCACTGTTTGACCGCGTCGCGCTCCAAAACGCAAAATTCTACGCCCGCTTCCCCGGCGACGTCGCCCGCGTGCGGTCCATCGTGGCCGCCCTGGCGGCGACGCCCGGCGGCGTGGAGCTCCCGTCGGGCGGGGTTCTGACCCCGCGCGGGTTTCAGTTGCTCGGCCTCGCCGGCCTCGGCTCCGGCGGCGGCTTCGACAGGCTGCACTACCTCATTGAGAGGGCGCTGGAGCCGACCGAGGGGAGCGGGAATGGCGGCACCGCGCCCCCCCCCGCCTTTACCCGCTTCTTCCTCAAATCCTATGAATCCTGGATGTCGTGGGACACCAACCCGCTCTACGCCCTGCTCCACGAGGCCATCTACGCCAACGGGCCGCGCGCGGGCGCGACCGCGTGGGCGGCGCAGCGCGCGCGCGACGCGCGTGGGGGCGAGTTTGACGCCGCCGCCCGCCTCGCGGTCCCTGGCGCCCCGATTCCCTTCACCGGGGAGATGGTCTTCCCCTGGATGTTTGACGAGGTGGCGGCGCTGCGCCCGTTCAAGCGCGTCGCGCACGCGCTCGCGGAGAAGGACGACTGGGGGCCGCTGTACGACGCCGCCGCTTTGTCCTCCTCCCGCGTCCCCGTCGCGGCCGCGTCCTACTGGGAGGACATGTACGTCGACTTTGGGCTGGCGCAGAAAACGCTGGGGCTGATGGGGTTGGCGGGCGGGGGCGGCGCGGGCGGCGGCGGCGCAAACGGCGCGCGCGCCCCCGCCCCCCCTCCAACCGCCTCGACCACCGTGCGCCAGTGGGTGACCAACGAGTACGTCCACTCCGGCATCCGGGACGACGGCGGGCGCGTGTTCGACACGCTCATGGCGCTCGTCCGCGGCGGGACGCCCCTGTTTTGACACGCGTCGGCGGGGGGGGGGGGGGGAGGGGCGTGTTTCGAAGGGCGTGCGTGCGCCTGTTGCACGCTCTGCGTCTGCGGTCTGCCGGGGGCCGGGGGTCGGGGAGGGGTCACCGCCGGGCGCGCGGCCGCGCGGCGCCGCGCCCGCCCGCGCCCCCTCCCCCTCCCGCCCTCGCTCCTCCCTCGGCAACCCCGACGCCCGGTGCACATTCGTCCAGCAGCGCCACCCACCCCTCCCCAAAGCGTCCGTCGTCGAACGTGGCCGCGCGCGCGCGCGCGCGCGCGGCGACCGCCGCGCGCTCGGTTTCGGGCAGCGCCAGCACCTCCCGTATCGCGGCCGCATACTCGGCCGTCGTCGAGGCCAGCCAGCCGACGCGGGCGGGGCCGGCGGCCGGGGCCACGATGTCGGCCGCGGGGCCGCCAGACGCGTGCGCGATCGGCACCGCCCCCGCGGCCGCGTACTCGACGATACCGATGCCAAAGTGCTCGTCCCGCATCGCGTGCAGGCCGGCGGCGGCGCGGGCGAGGGCGGCGACGAGGGCGGGGCGGGGGAGGCCGACCGCAAACGCGACGGCGTCGGCGGGGTTCGACGGGGTGGAGGCGAGGCCCAAGCTCTCCGCCAGCCGCGTGAGCGCCTCGACTCGCGCCGCGTCGTCGCCGTTGCGCACCGAGCCGATGAGGAGCAGGCGCGCGGCGAGGACGGCGGCCGAGCCGGCGGCCGACGGGTCGCCGCGCGCGGCCGCGCGCGCGGCGGCCAGCGCGCGCAGGAGCCGCGGGTGGTCCTTCTCCGGCCGAAACTGGGCCAGGGCGACGAGGAGAGGGCGGCCGCCCTCCCCGCGGGGGGACAAGGGCAAGGCCGCGAGGTCGCCCGCGCCGCAGGGCGGGTAGAGGAGGCGCGGGGGGGCGACCCGCCACCACAGCGCTCTGATGTGCGCCGCCGTCCAGCTGGAGTTGACCGCCGCGCCGGCGGCGCAGCCGCCGGCGGCGCCGTACAGGGCGGCGACGGCATAGTAGTAGGCGGCCTTGGCGGCGGCGCGCAGGAACGAGAGAAGGGTCGCCGCGCGCGATCGCGGCGGCGCGGGGTCGCCGCCGCCGCCGCCCCCGCCCGCCCCGCCACCCCCGACTCTCGCCAGCATGTCGGTCGACACGATGGGGTAGTGCACGTACGCGGCGACGGTCGCGCCCGCGGCCGCGGCGAGGGGGTAGGCCGCGGCCCACCCAGACGTGTCGACGAAAATTTCGGGCACCAAGCTCCTCAACCCCGCCCACGCCAGGGCGCCGCCCGCGGCCGACTGGGTGACCAGGGTGAGGCGCGGGTGGCGGGAGGGGGACAGGCGGGCGACGTCGGGAAGGGGGACGACGGACACCGGCCGCGGCAGCGACACGCCAAACGCGGTGCGCGCGGAATGGGCGAGGGCGGCGGGCGTCAGCGCGGCGTCGCAATAAATCGATATCGCCGCGCTCGGCCGCGCCCGCATCGTCGCCGCGACGGCGACCCAGAGCACGCGCTCACCGCCGCCGCCGCCGGCGGCGTTGGGGTGGAAAAAGGCGATCGTGTTCTGTGGTGTGAGGGTGTGGGCAGGGGTGGGGTGGGCGTCTTGGGGTTGCGCGCGCGCGCGCGCGGCTCGGTCGAGCCTCCCAGCCCTCTCGGCGCCCGCAACCGATCCGCCCGCCCCCCACGCCCCCATCTCTCCCACACCTTTTGCAGCGGGGGCAGCGCGGCCCGGCAGACGGCGCGCAGGGCCAGGGCGGCGACCGCGACGGCGACTAGCAGGGAGGCCGCCAACAACAATGCCCGGGCCTGGGTGCGAGCGATGCGGGGAGGGCGTGTGAGTAGCAGCGGCAGTCTCCGCGGCCTCCAAGCGTGCACGGCCGCGTCGCGCCCGATCCCATCCCCCCCTCTCTCTACTCTCACCGGCCCCAACGCGACCAGCGCGACCGCGGCCGCGACGGCGGGCGCGCCCAGGGAGAGGAGCACCATTGGTGGAGGGGGGCGGCTGCCGCGGTCGGCCGCGCCGCGTTTTGCGGCGCCGCGGTCGGCCGCACAGCGCCTCCACACCCCGGCGCCCGCCGCACGCCGTTCCCCTTTCACCCCGCCTCCCATAAGCCCCCCAATGCGCCGCGCCGCGTCGCTGCTCGCGCGGCGCGCAGTGTCCGCGGCGGCCGCGCGCTCGCCCGCGGCGGCCGGCTTTGCCGCGGGCGCGGTGATGGAGACTGGGATTGCTGGGCGGCAGGTACGAGAGAAAGGGGGTGTTTGGGGGGTGGATTGGGAGGCAGCGCGACCGCGGCCGCCCGTCGCGCGGCGCGAGCCCCGGCGCCCGCCTCACCCCCATTTCGCATCCCCAGGCTGCTGCCGCTCCCTCTTTGCTGCGCACCCTGTCCCTCGGCCTCGCCGCCGCCGGCGCGGCTGCCGCCGCGGCCGACGGCGCGGCGTGCGCGCCGGCGACCGAGGCCAGTGGGCGCGTGGTGAGTGGAGAGAGGCGTGGGCGATGGGAAGGTGGGCAGGGCGCGGCGGCGCGGCCCCAGGCCGCAACCCCACGCTCCCTCTCTTTCTTCAGGCCGCCCCGATCGACCTCTCCCGCGCCGGCATCCCCGCCCCCCCCCCCCGCACCGTCGTCTTCGTGCTGGGCGGCCCCGGGTCGGGCAAGGGGACGCAGGTCGGTGGGAGGGGGGAGGGGGGTGGGCGCGGTCACCGCGCGCTGCGCGGCGCGACCCGCCCCACCACCCCACCACGCCCCCTCAGTGCGCCCGCCTGGCCGACGAGTTCGGCGTCGTTCACCTGTCCGCGGGCGACCTGCTGCGCGCGCACACCAAGTCGGGCACCCCCGACGGCGACGCGGTCGCGGCCATGATCCGCGACGGCGCCATCGTCCCCTCGTCCGTCACCATCGCCCTCCTGCGGGCCGCCATGGACGCGGCAGCGGCGGCCACGGGCGCGGCCGCGTTCCTGGTGGACGGCTTCCCGCGCAACGACGAGAACCGGGCGGCGTACGAGGACGCGACCGCGGCGCCCCCCTCGTTCGTCCTGTTCTTCGACTGCCCGGAGGCCGTCATGAAGGCCCGCCTGCTGGGGCGCAACCAGGGGCGGACCGACGACAACGAGGCGACGATCGCGAAACGGTTTGCCGTCTTCACCGCCGCGTCGATGCCCGTCGTCTCGCACTACGAGCGCCAGGGCCGCGTCCGCCGGGTCGACGCCGACCGGCACCCGGACGCGGTGTACGCGGAGGTGCGGCAGCTGTTCGAGGGCGTGGCGGCGGCGGCCAAGTGAGAGGGGGGGAGAAGGGTTACCCTAACCCTAACCCTAAGGTGGAGAGGTGAGGGCGGTGGCGCCACCACGCCCGCCCCCCGCGCCCTCCCGTGTGCGTGAGTGACGGCACGCGGCACGCGCGCTACAGGCGCGGCCTCTGGGGTTGGGGGCAGTGCAAGAATCGGGCGCGGGGGTTGAGAGGCGCGCGCACGCGCCAAAAGCGGCGCCACCGCGCGCGCGGGGCATCGGACCGGGGGCCGGGGTAGTACAGGGACAGCATGGGGGGCGGTGCAGAGGATCGAAACACGTGGCGGCCTCACGCGCGGCCAAGGGACCGCGGCTCGCGCGGGTCGCGCGGGTCGCTCGCGCGCTCGCCGCGGACGGGCCCGCTCGACCCGCCCGCGGTCGCGGGCCAGCCGCCGCATCTCACCGCCGGCGACGCCGGCGCGGGCGGCGCGCGGCCGCCGCCGCCCAGCGGCCACGCGCCGCGCGCGAGGGGCGACGCGCCCAGGGGCGTGCCCGCGCCCGAGCGGCGGGTGAAGGGCAGCGAGCCAAATGAAGCGCCGGGCGAGGAGCCGGCCGCGGGCTCGGCGACGACCGCCGACGAGAGCGACGCCCACGACGACGGCGGCCGCCGCCCGCCGCCGCCGGGCGTGGGCGGGCCGCCGCCGGGCGAGCCGCCGGCCGCGGCCGCGGCTTCAGCGGCCACGATGTCGGCGAGGCGCGGGGCGGCCGCGGCAGACGGCGACGCGCCGCGCGGCGCGCCGCCCGCGGCGGCCCAGGGGGCGGTCGCCGGCGACCCGACCGCGATGGGGGACGAACGCGCCAGCAGCGACCGCAGCGGGACCGCGAGGCAGGGCGAGGGCGAGGGCGACGGCGACGGCGACGCGCCGCGCGCGGCGGCCGGCCGGCGGTCGCCCGCCGCGCGCGCCGTCTCGGCCTGGATGTCGCGCAGGCTGGAGCCGGTGGGGGCGGTGGCGGCGGCCCGCCAGGCGGGGCCAGCGGAGGGCGCGGGCGGCGGCGGCGACCGCGCGGCGTCGAGGCCGCCCGCCAAAAACGACGCGAGCCCCGCGGTGCGCGCTTTGCCGCCGCTGGCCCGCTTGCCGGTGCCGGCCCCGCGGTCGGCGGCGAGCGCGGCCGACAGGCCGCCCGGGCGCGGCGCGGGCGGCGGAGGTGGCGGGGTCGGCGGCAGGGGGAGGGCGGCGTCGGGCGCGCGCCGGCGCCGCGGGCGCGCCGCGGGCGTGGACGCGGCGGACGACGACGACGCGCCGCCGCCGGTCGGTGACGCACAGAGCGGCGCCTTCCCCCCAGCCCGCGCGTCGACCCGCACCGGCGGCGGCGCCCCAGCCAGCTCGGCCGCCAGCCGCGCCCGCGACGCCAGCTTGGCGGTCTGTTGGGCATCCAGGCGCGCGCCAGCGGCGGCGGCGGCTGCCAGGGCGTCGCACTGCTGCACCTTCTTTCTGAGCGCGCGCGCGCGCTTGGCGGCTGCGGCGGCCGCGTCGGCGGCCGCGGCGGGGGTGAAGGATGGAGGAGGGGCATCCGCGCTGGCCGCCACCGTCCCCACACCCACCGGCGCTGCCTCGGCGGCCGACGCGCGCGGCGCGGCCGCCGCGAGCGCAGCGCCCAGAGCAGCCAGCAGGCGCGGCGGGGCGTCGATGAGGGTGGAGCGAGCCTCGAGCAGCACCGCGTCCAGGTTGGCGGCCGCAACGGCGAGCGCGTGGGCGCGCAGGAGGCGGGCGCTGAGGGCGTCGGCGAGCGCCGCAGCAGGCAGCGCGGTCCTCGGGTCCACCGCCGCCGCCGCCACCGCGCGCTCGGCCAGGGCCTGGAGCGTGGGCGGGCCCCGGCGGGGCGGGGTCGGGGGGCGGGCGGAGCCGGGGGTGGGCGGGCGCGCGGAGCCGGGGCGGCTGCCGCGGCCGGCCGCCGCCTCGAGCGACGCCCAATAGGCTGCGGCGCGCGCCGCGGCCGACCCCGGGCGCGGGAGGGCGGTTGGTGCGCGGGCAAGGGCCGCGCCCGCGGCCGCAACCGCGCTCGCCGGCGCCGGCGCGGGCGACCACGCCTGGAGCGCGAGCGAGTGCTTCTCGCCCACCGCGACGGCGGCCACCCGGGTCAGCCCGTCCACGCGCACGGGGCGCGGCGGGGCGCCGGGCAGGGCAGAGGCTTTCGAGTGGCGGCCCGCGCAGGCGCGGAACGCTTCGCGGTCGCCCGGCTTCCACCTGGACCACCCTTCGAACATAAACACCGCGCCGTCGTCCGTGACGGCCGCGGTCCAGTACTTGCCCGCGGCCGCGGCGACGACGCGGCGGCCGGCAAGAGCGCCGCCGACCGGCGCGGGGGCCCCGCCCGCCGAGCGCCACACCAACAGAGCCCCGCCCTGCGTCACCGCGCACGAGTGCGCGGCGCCGGCCGCGACCGCGACCGCGACCGGGCGCGCGACGGCGGCCGCGCCGCGGTGGAGGGACGGGGGGGCGGCCGCGGCGGCCGCCCCGAGCGGCACCCGCCGCGGCGTCACGCAGGCGTGCCCCCAGGACCACACCGAGCCGTCGGCACCCAGGGCGAGCGTGTGCCGCTTGGCGGCGGCGACGGCGGCGACGTGGGTGGTGGCCAGCGCGTCGACGCGGCGCGGGGTCGGCGACGCCGCGCCCTCGTGCGTGCCGTACCCGAGCTGGTGGAGAAAAGGATGGGGAGGGTGTGGGCGGGCGGGAGGGGCGCGCGCGCCGCCCGCCCCCCCCTGCGCCGCGCTTCTCCCACCTGCCCCAACCCGTTGGCCCCCCACGCCCACACCCGCCCCCCCGCGTCCACCGCGGCCGAGTGCCGGTTGGCGGCGGCGACGGCGACGACGCGCGCTTTGAGCGAGGAGACGCGGCGGGGGGTGGGCGCCGAGTCGACGCCCGGCACCCCGAGGCGGCCGTCGCGGTTGGAGCCCCAGGCGAACACCGCGCCGTCGTCGGATGCGGCCAGCGTGTGGTGCTTGCCAAGGGCGACGGCGACGACGCGGGTGCGGGGGGGGAGGAGGGCGGGGGCGGGGTCGACGGCCGCGCCGCCGGACGGCGTCTCCCTCCCGCCGCCGCCCGCGTGGCCCAGCCTCCCCCCGCGCGCCGCGCCCCACGTCAACAGGGTGCCGTCGGCGGTGACGGCGGCCGAGTGAAACTTGGCGGCGGCGAGGGCGACCGCGCGCGGCGCGCGCAGCGCCGGCACCCGCGCGGGCCCCCCAAACCCCGGCCCCGCCGCGTCCCGCCCCAGCGCAAAGTGGCCGCCGTCGCCCCAGGAGTAGGCGTCGCCGGCGGCGGCGGGGGAGGCGCGCTCGGCGGCCAGCCAGGGGGCGCAGCGGGTCGAGGCGAGGTCGAGGGGGGTCCGGCCTCGGGAGTCGGGGGCGGTCAGCGACGCGCCCGCGGCGAGGAGGAGGGCGACCACCGGGGCGTGGCCGTAGTGGAGCGCGCGGTGGAGCGGCGTCCTGGAAGGAGGGGACGAGGGGAGGTGTCGGGCGCGCGCGCGGTCGCCGCGGCGCGCCAAGACCGAAACGGCTCGCCCCCACCCCCGACTCACCACCCGCTCTCGCCGTCGTGAAGGTCCACAGCTGCGCCCGCGGCCAGCAGGGAGTGTGTTGCGGGCGCGTCGCCGCGCCAGGCCTGGAGACGAGGGGGCGAGGCGCGCGCGCGTCGGCAATGCGCGCCTCTCCCCGCCCGCCCGCGCCTCCACCCCCCTCCAACCGCCGCCCAAAAATAGTCTCACGCACCGCGACATGCAAGGCGGCGACGCCGGCGGCGTCCAGGCTGCCGAGAGGGAGGGAGCCGCGTTGGTGCTCGGGGCTTTTGCCCTTCCGGTCGCGCTTGCGCGCCCCGTGCCCGCTGCGTCCGCGAGCAGGGCCTCGGCCGGCAGCAGCGGCCATTGCAGGCCGGCCCGGGCGCGGGCGGAAACGGTGGCGTGGCGCCCCACCCCGGCGTCGCGCGGCGCGGGCCCCGGGCCGACGCTCCACCCGCCCACCACCCCGCGCCCTCGAATCCGCGCACCGATTCACGTCGTCACCGCGGGCCAACGCGGCGGCCAGCGCCCCTGCGTCGCCCGCGCGCGCAGCGTCGACTGCCAGCATCGGGAGTTGGGGGGGGGGGGGGGGGCCCGCGTGCGGGGCGCCGCCGTCCGCGGTCGTGCATGGCGGCCGGGGCGGCGCCGGGCGGCGCAGCCGCGGGGGTGAAGAATACGGGCGGCGACGCGCGCACTCGGCGCGGCAGAGCGGGGGCCGCGGCCGGCTTCCATCTGACACGAGGCCCTGGCGGCGCGTTCGATGCGGGCGCACGCCGCGGGCGCGCGCCGCGGGCGGCCGGGGCGGGGAGAGGGAGGCGGCGCGCTCGAGCGGCGCGCGCGCGCGCCGCGGGCGAGACCACCTTCTCGCGCGCTCCAGAGCCGCGACGCTCTCAGCGCTGCACGCGGCGGCCCTGCAGCCCCGGCCGCGCGCCTGGGCGGCCGGCCGGGCGGCGGTGGTGCGGGTGGCTGCGCCGGCGCCCGCGCTGCTCTCGCCCCACTCTTCCCGCCGCAGCAGTCGAGGTGCGCACCCCTCCCGCCTTCGCGAGGTTCGCTCTCGCCCCGGCCGCGCCGCGGGCGGCCGGAGCGGCCGCCCGCGGCGGCGCCGGCTGGCCGCCACGATCGCGGACCAAACGGGGCCGCCCCGCGCCGCCGTGCGCCGCGCCGCGCCCGAGGCGGTCCTCATTGTCGGCCGCACTGCAGTGGCCGCGCGTCTGGGGCGGCGGCGGGGGTGAACCGGCGCGCCGGCGTCCGCGGACGACCGGCTGAGCCGACCCCCCGCCGCCGCCTCGTCCGCCCGCCCAGCGCCCACCAGCCGCGCCGCGCGCGGCGCGAGCGGCGCCCGCCATCACCGGAGAGCGGCGTGCGCGCCGAGGCGCGCGCCGGTGCGCTTCAACCGCCGCCGGCGTCTCACCCCCGGCCACCACCCCATTCCCCTTAGCCCCGCCTCCCCACCGCCGCCATGCAGTCGCAGACCACCCTGACCCGCCGCGCGTCCCGCGTGTCCGCCAACGTCTTCAAGAAGAAGGCGGCGGCGCCCAAAAAGGCGGCCGCGCCGGCCAAGCGCGCGCCGGCCAAGCGCGCGCCGTCGGGCGGCGACGACGCCCTCTGGCTCCCCAACACGACCCGGTGCGAGGAGAGACGGAGCATGGAGGGCGCCCGGGGGTCGGACGGAGGGCGAGAGGAGGCCGATGCCGACCTTACCCCCTCCTCCCAGCCCCGCCTGGCTCGACGGCTCGCTCCCCGGCGACCGCGGCTTCGACCCGCTCGGCCTCTCCAAGCCGACCGAGTACCTGCAGTACGACGTCGAC